>Ga0075017_100001367_pt1 | contig 14814 bp, 12 predicted proteins | sample AleBraG_ABR_2012_FD_71475 | JGI IMG/M metagenome (GOLD analysis project Ga0075017, IMG submission 71475) | Freshwater sediment microbial communities in response to fracking from Pennsylvania, USA - Alex Branch Run_MetaG_ABR_2012 | ecosystem: Environmental > Aquatic > Freshwater > Creek >... | reverse complement strand
CGGCCAGGGCGAAGTGGACGCCGTGGCCGAGCTCGTGGGCCAGCGTCAGGACATCCCGGCGCCGGGATGTCCTGACGCTGGCCCACGAGCTCGGCCACGGCGTCCACTTCGCCCTGGCCGCCCGCCAGGGGGTATTCCAGCAGCACACCCCGCTGACGCTGGCCGAGACCGCCTCGGTGTTCGGCGAGACGATCGTCTTCAGCAAACTGCTGGCCGAGGACTCCGCGCCGGCCTCGCGCCTCGCCCTCCTGGCCGAGAACCTCGAGGACACGATCGCCACGGTCTTCCGCCAGGTGGCGATGAACCGCTTCGAGCACCTGGTCCACAGCACCCGCCGCGAGCAGGGCGAGATCTCCGTCGAGCGCTTCGGCGAGCTCTGGGCCGAGAGCCAGGAAGAGCTGCTCGGCGACTCGGTCGAGGTGACCGAGGGCTACCGCACCTGGTGGTCCTACATCCCGCACTTCATCGGCAGCCCCGGCTACGTCTACGCCTACGCCTACGGCCAGCTGCTCGCCCTGTCGGTCTACGAGCGCTACGAGCAGCTCGGCGACGAGCTGGTGCCCCGCTACCTCGAGCTGCTGGCGGCCGGCGGGTCGAGGAGCCCCGAGGAGCTCGGCGCGATCGTCGGCATCGACCTCTCGGACCCCGGCTTCTGGTCGGCCGGCCTGGACCTCGTCGAGCGCCAGCTCACCGAAGCCGAGGCGGCCGCCCAGGACTCCGGGCGGCTGTAGGCGGCCGGCCTGCTCAGAACAGTCCGCCGAGCGCCGTCCCGGCGTGGCCGACCAGATCGAACAGGGGCTGGGGGATGATCCCGAAGAAGAGCACCCCCGCGCCCGCGAGGACGGCCACGAGGACGACCTCGAACTGGGTGCCCGCGGCGGGCTCGGAGACCTCGTCGAGCTCGGGCGAGCCGCCGGCCAGCGCCGGCAGGGCCCCGGCGCTCGGCGCCGGGGCCGGAGCCCTGTGCATCCACATGGCCGCGATCACCGGCAGGTAGTAGCCGAGCGAGATCATCGAGCCGATCACGATCGCCACGCCCAGCCAGGTGTAGCCGCCGGCGACGGAGGCGTCGATCAGGTAGAACTTGCCGATGAAGCCGGCAGTCGCCGGGATCCCGGCGAGGCCCAGCATCGCGAGGGTCATCGGCCAGGCCAGCCAGGGGCGCTCGCGACCGAGGCCGGCCAGCGTGTCGATCGTGTCATCGCCGCCCGTTTCGCGCTCGCGGGCCACGATCACGGCGAAGGCCGCCATGTTCATCAGCAGGTAGACGGCCAGGTAGAGGGCGGTCGCCCTGACGCCCAGCTGCGTCGCGACGACGACCCCGGCGAGCATGTAGCCGGCCTGGGCGACCGAGGAGTAGGCGAGCATCCGCTTCAGCGAGGACTGCCCCAGGGCGCCGACGTTGCCGACGACGATCGTGATCGCCGCCAGCGCCGCCACGGCCGGGCCCCAGCTGCCCTGGGCTTCGATCAGGGCCACGTCGAAGAAGCGCAGGAAGACGCCGAGTGCCGCGACCTTGGTGGTGACGGCCATGAAGGCCGTCACCGGCGTCGGGGCACCCTCGTAGACGTCCGGCGTCCACTGGTGGAAGGGGGCGACCGAGGCCTTGAAGCCCAGCCCCGCGACGCACAGCGCGATCCCCGTCAGCGTCAGCGGGTCGGTCGCGAGCCCGCCCGAGGAGAGCGCGGTCGCGATCCCGGCGAAGTCGGTCGTCCCGGTGGCGCCATAGATCATCGCCATGCCGTAGAGCAGCGTCGCCGAGCCGACCGAGCCCACGATCAGGTACTTCAGCCCGGACTCCAGCGAGTGCTCGCGGCGCATCTCGGTCGCGCACAGCACATACAGCGGGATCGACAGGAGCTCGAGGCCGGTGAACAGGGCGACCATGTTCTGGGCCCCGGCCAGCAGCGACATGCCGCCGACCGAGGTCAACAGGAGCGCGTGGAACTCGCCGTGGGCCGCTTCGCGGGCCGCCAGCGAGCGCCAGGCCAGCGCCACCGTGCAGGCGCCGCCGGCGATCAGGATCAGGTTCAACATCAGCGACAGGCCGTCGACGCGCAGTGCCCCGGCGACGATCGACTTGGATGAGCCCCACTGCCAGATCGTCAGCCCCAGGGCCGCCCCCAGCGCGCCCAGCGTCAGCGCCGGAACGAGCTGCGAGCGCACCCGGCCCGAGCCGAGCAGGCCGACCAGCAGCACGATCGCGGCCCCGCCGAGCAGCGCGATCAGCGGCGAGAGCCCGGCGAAGTCGATGTGGGGGCCCTGCAGGTGGGCGGTGGCCAGGACGGGGGTCATTTCGACTGCACCACCCCGCCCGTGCCCGGCGCCGGCAGCGGTTCGCCGATCGCGGCCGAGAAGTAGTGGCACTCGCCGCCTTCCCCGCACCTGGAGTAGATCTGCGCCGAGGCCACGGCCCCCTTCACCGACGCTTCGCTGCGGTGCAGGGCCAGCTGCGGGTAGAGCGCCAGGAGGAGGATCACGGCGATGACCGGCGTGATCACCAGGCCGTCCGTGAACGAGATCTCACGCGAGGAGACCTTCGGGCCGACCCGGTTGTGCATGGCGCGGATGAACAGCCGCAGGGCGTAGACGGAGGCCAGCACGACGCCGCTGAAGGCGATGATCGCGATCGCCTGCTTGGCTTTGAAGACGCCCAGCAGGATCAGGAACTCGCCGACGAAGTTCGAGGAGCCGGGGATCGCGAGGGTCGCCAGGGCGACGATCAGGAACATGCTCGCCAGCACCGGCGCACGGAACGCGATCCCGCCCATCTCGCGGACGTCCTCCGAGCCGCCGGCCCGCTGGGCGAGCAGGCCGACGATGAACAGCAGCGGCGCCACGACCAGGCCGTGGTTGACCATCTGCAGCAGCGCCCCCTGGGCGCCCTGGGGGTTCAGGGCGAAGATCCCCAGGGTCATGAAGCCGAGCTGGGCGATCGAGGAGTATCCGGCGATCAGGCGGGCATCGGTCTGGCTGAAGGCCTGCATCGAGCCGTAGATGATCGAGCTCAGTGCGATCACGAGCATCAGCGTCTGGAAGTGCACGGCGGCCTGCGGAAACAGCGGCAGGACGATCGCCAGGAAGCCGTAGGCGCCGACCTTCGACAGGACGCCCGAGAAGACCATCAGGACCTCGATCGGCATCGCCCGGTAGCCGTCCGGCATCCAGCCGTGCAGCGGGAAGGCCGGCATCTTCACGAGGAAGGCCGCGGCGAAACAAAGGAAGATCCACTCCTGCGAGCCGCTCGAGAGCGGCAGCGCCTGCAGCGAGCTCAGCGCGAAGTCGACGTGCCCGCCGCCCTGCTGGGCCGCCAGGACGCCGGTCGCGATCGCCCCGGCCAGCATCAGCAGCGAGCCGACCAGCGTGTAGATGACCAGCTTGATCGTCGCCCTGACGCGCCCCGGCTCGCGGCCCCAGCCACCGATCAGGAAGTAGAACGGGATCAGCATCAGGTCGAAGAAGGCGACGAACAGCGCCAGGTCCTGCGCCAGGAAGGCGCCCAGGACGGCCGACTCGGCGAGCATGAACTGGAAGTAGAAGAGCCGCGGACGCTCGAAGGGGGCGCTCCGGCGGACGTTGCAGGCCCCGATCGCGGCCGCGAACAGCAGCGTCGTCAGGCCGAGCAGGAAGACGTTCAGCCCGGTCACGGCGAGCTTGTAGTGGATGCCCAGCGAGGAGATCCACATCGTGTCCGTGACGTGCTGCAGGCCGGCCCCCGGTTTGTAGTCGGCGATGTAGCCGATCGCCAGGCCCAGGGCCGCGAGCGAGCCGATCAGCGCGGCCAGGCCCGGCAGGCGGGCGCCGCGCGCGCCGGCCCCCTCGCCCTCCTGGGCCGACAGGCCGCGCACCGGCGTGAGCGCGCCGAGCAGGCCGCAGGCGGCGGGGAGCCAGATCAGGATCGAGAGGGCGGGCATCGTCGGACTCAGCTCTGCAGCAGGAAGTAGAAGCCGGTGGCGGCCACGCCGAGCAGCAGCAGGGCCGCGTAGTAGCGCACGAAGCCGCTCTGGACGGCCCGCACGGCGGCCGAGCCGGCCCGCACGACCCCGGTCGTCCCGCCGACGATCGTCTCGTCGATGACCCGCCGCTCGAAGATGTCGCGGGCGAAGTTGCCGGCGAGCGAGGCCGGCCTCACGACGACGGCCTCGATCAGCTCGTCGAAGTACCACTTGTTGTGGAACAGCTCATACAGCGGGCGCAGGCGCAGGCGGATCATCTCCGCGCTGCCGGGCCGGGCGACCCAGATGCGGTGGGCCAGCGCGATGCCGGCCAGGCCGATCAGCGTGCCGAGGATCAGGCCGAAGGCCAGCAGGCCGTTCTTGGTGTGCGGTTCATAGAGCCTGGATCCGGCGAAGGTGGGACGCAGGAAGTCGTCGATCACGAAGTCGACCCTGGGGATCTGGATCAGCCCGGCGCCGACGGCGCCGAGCGCCAAGAGGCCCATCGCGATCCGCATCGGCAGGGCCCGCTCGGCGATCGCATGGGTCGGGCCCGGGAAGCCGACGTCGGTGTCCTCGAGCTCGCCGGTCGCGGGGTTCGTGGGGTGCTCGGCGTGGTGCAGATGGCCTTCCTCGAGCTCGCGGGCCTCGGCTACCGGCTCGCCGTGGAAGGCCCGGAAGATCATCCGGAAGGTGTAGATCGCGGTGAACAGCGCGCCGATGTAGCCGACCACGTAGAGCGCCCAGTGCCAGCCGCCCTGCTCGCCGGTGACCAGGAGGATCTCGTCCTTGGAGAAGAAGCCCGAGAAGGGGGGGACGCCCGACAGGGCCAGGCCGCCGACGATGAAGCAGCCGTAGGTGAAGGGCATCGCCCTGCGGAAGCCGCCCATCCGCTCCAGCGACTGCTCGCCCCCCATGGCGCCGATGATCGAGCCGGCGGCCATGAACAGCAGCGCCTTGAAGAAGGCGTGGGTCATCAGGTGGAAGAGCCCGGCGGCGTAGGCGCCGACCGAGACGCCCATGATCATGTAGCCGATCTGGGACATCGTCGAGTAGGCGATGATCCGCTTGATGTCGGTCTGGGCGAGGCCGATCGTGCCCGCGATCAGGAGCGTCCCGGCGCCGACGATCGCGCCGACGTCCTGGGCGGCGGGAGCCAGCTCGAACAGCGGGTGCATGCGGGCGATCAGATAGACGCCGGCCGTCACCATCGTGGCGGCGTGGATCAGCGAGCTGACCGGCGTGGGGCCCTCCATCGCGTCGGGCAGCCAGGTGTGCAGCGGGATCTGGGCCGACTTGGCGAAGGCGCCGACGAGCAGCAGGATGCAGCCCGCGAGGAGGTCGCCGTTGTTCGAGGCGTGGCCGAAGGCCCCCGCGGTGGTCGCGTGGAACGTGCGCAGCAGATCGAGCGTGCCGGTGTGTTTGAAGATGAAGAACGTCCCTAGCACGAGGCCGACGTCGCCGATGACGTTGATCACGAACGCCTTGATCCCGGCCCGCGTCGCGGTGGTGCGCCGGTACCAGAAGGAGATCAGCAGGTAGGAGGCCGCGCCGACGAAGGCCCAGCCGGCGATCAGCAGCAGGAAGTTCCCCGCCAGCACGAGGAGCAGCATCGAGAAGACGAAGAAGTTGAGGTAGGAGAAGTAGCGGACGAAGCCCTCGTCGCCCTCCATGTAGGAGATCGAGTAGAGGTGGATCAGCGTCGAGACGCCCGTGACGGTGAGGATCATGAAGACCGACAGCGGGTCGACGAGGATCGAGAGCTGCGCGTCGATGCCGGCGGTGGAGGCGTAGTTCCACAGCGAGGAGACCAGCTGGCGGTGCTCGGGCGTGTGGCCCTGCAGGGCGATCAGCGCGCCGATCGCGGCCAGGAAGGAGAGGAGGATCGCGCCGGTTCCCAGCCAGCCCGCCGAGCGGCCGGGGAGGACGCGGAAGCCGAGGCCCGAGGCCAGCGTCCCGAGCAGCGGGAAGGCCAGCACCAGCCAGGCCCAGGTCGTGGCCGCCATCAGCCCTGCAGCTCCCGCAGCTCGTCGACGTCGACCGGCAGGCGGCGGCGGTGGATCGCGACGATCATGCCGAGGCCGATGCAGACCTCGCAGGCGGCCACCGTCATCACGATCAGCGCCAGGATCTGACCGTCGCCGTTGCCCCACATGCGGGCGAAGGCGATCAGCGCCAGGTTGGCGCCGTTGAGCATCAGCTCGAGGCAGAGCAGCAGCACGAGCGGGTTGCGCCGCGTGATCACGCCGAAGGCGCCCAGCGAGAAGACGATCGCCGAGACGGCCAGATACCAGCCGATGCTCACCCGGAGTGCCTTCCGACGCTCTCGGCGGTCGTGCCCGTGGCGTGCGGGCGCAGCAGCTCGAGCGGGGTGATCTTCTCCCCGTCGGCGTCCTCGAGGCCGCCCCGGCGCCGTGCCAGCACGACGGCGCCGACGGCGGCGATCAGCAGCAGGAACGAGGCGACCTCGAAGGCCAGCAGGAAGCGGGTCAACAGCAGCCTGCCGATGTAGGCCGGGGTGCCGTAGGCCTGCGGGCCGGGCACGTAGCCCGCGCCGTGGCCGCCGATCCCCGCCAGGCCGGTCCCCAGCAGCGCGATCAGCAGCTCCACCCCGAGGGCCGCGGCGAGGATCGCCCCGCCGAGGCGCAGGTCGGCCGCCGAGGGCCCCGCGCCGGCACCGCGCAGCCGCTCGCCGATCGACTCGCCGTCGCCGCCGACGTAGGCGACGACGAAGACATAGAGGACCATCACGGCGCCCGCGTAGACGACGACCTGGACGGCCGCCACGAACTCCGAGCGCAGCAGCAGGAAGAGCAGGGCCAGCGCGATCAGATGCACGACCAGGGCCAGCACGCAGTAGAAGGGGTTGCGCAGCGCGACCACGCCGACGGCGCCCGCCAGCGCCCCGATCGCCGCGATGAAGAACAGGACCGAGCTCACTCTCCCTCGTTCCTCAGCGGGGTGCGCTCGAGCGGCTCTGCGAGCAGCATCTCCTTCGTGAAGATCAGATCGGAGCGGTCGTAGTCGGAGAGCTCGTAGTCGTGGCCCATCGTGATCGCGTCGAACGGGCAGGCGATCTCGCAGTAGCCGCAGAAGATGCAGCGCGAGAGGTTGATCTCATAGACGGCGGCGTAGCGCTCGCCCGCCGAGACGCGGTGCTCGGGGGTGTTCTCGGCGGCCACGACGCGGATGCAGTCGGCCGGGCAGGCCGCCGCGCACAGCGAGCAGCCGACGCACTTCTCGAGGCCGCCCTGTGCCGGATCGGATCCCGCCCCGCCCACGTCCTCGAAGCGGTGCAGCTTGTGACGGCCGCGGAAGCGCGGGTAGACGGGCGTCTTCTCCTCCGGGTACTGGACGGTGACCGGCGTCTCCAGCATCCGCCCGAAGGTCGTCGCGAGGCCGCGCAGGGTCTCGGCGAAGGTCCGCCAGGTGCTCCGCGCGGGGCCCGGGGCGGGGGTGCGCTTGACGACGATGACGTCCTCGCCGGGGTTCCAGCCCTCGACGTTCAGCAGGGCCGCGGCCGCGTCGCCGGCGGGGGGCTCGGTGTGGGTGGACATCAGTGGGTCACCACCACGAGGATCGCCGTCACGAGCGTGTTGAGGGTCGCCAGCGGCAGCAGGACCTTCCAGCCGAAGCTCATCAGCTGGTCGTAGCGCAGCCGCGGCAGCGTCGCCCTGGCCCAGATGAACAGGAATGTGATCAGCGACATCTTGAACAGGACGACGAACGGGTCGAGGAAGCCGGGGGGATGGATGCCGAACGGCAGCAGCCAGCCGCCGAGGAAGACGGTCGTGACGATTCCCGAGACGACCAGCACGTTCAGGTACTCGGCGAAGTAGTAGGAGGCGAAGCGCCCGCCGCCGAACTCGGTGTTGTATCCGCCGACCAGCTCGGCGTCGGCCTCGGTCAGATCGAACGGCGCCCGGTTTGTCTCGGCGAAGCCCGCCACGAGGAAGATCAGGAAGCCGAAGAACTGCGGCACGATGTACCACATGCCTTTCTGGGCGGTGACGATCCCGGTCAGCGAGAGCGTCTGGGAGGTGATGATCACGCCGAGGAGGGCCAGGCCCTGGGAGACCTCGTAGGAGATCAGCTGGGCGGCGCCCCGCATGGCGCCCAGGAAGGAGTACTTCGAGCCCGAGGACCAGCCGCCGAGCATGATCCCGTAGAAGGCGACCCCGCCGAAGGCGAAGACGTACAGCGGGCCGATCGAGACGTCGATCCCGTACAGCCCGACCCTGGTGCCGAAGATGTCCTGGACGTTGCCGAAGGGGATGATCGCGAAGGCCGCGACGGCCGTCAGGATCGAGATCAGCGGGGCCACGGCGAACAGCAGCCCGACCGAGGTGCTGGGGCGGAACTGCTCCTTGGTCAGGAGCTTGAGGATGTCCGCCAGGGGCTGCAGGGCGCCGTAGGGGCCGACCCGGTTCGGGCCGTAGCGGGCCTGGAAGCGGCCCAGCAGCTTGCGCTCGGCGAGCAGGACGACGGGGACCAGCTGCAGCCCCACGGCGAAGATCACGATCGCCTTGACGATCTGGATCCACCACGGCTCGTAGTAGCCGACCACCGCGATCATCCGCGCACCAGCTCGCGACGCGGGAAGAGGAACTCGAGGGCCGGCGAGTGCTCGACCTCGGGGGCATCCCAGACCGAGCGGTAGCCGGCCAGCTCGGCGGCGTTCTCGCCGCCCGGCGCGGGCGCCGGTGCGCCCCCGGGCGCGGCCGCCGGGAAGGCGCCGGCGCCGTCGAGCTCCTGCCAGCGCAGGCCGCGCCCCGAGATCCGCTCGAGCGTCAGGCCCGCGTAGAAGGGGACCGCCTCAAACAGCATCCGCGAGGCGGCCCCGCCGCTGGGCACGTCGAGATCGTGTCCGAGGCGCAGCGCGAGCTCGGTGAGCACCTGCCAGCCGGCCCGCACCTCCCCGGGCCTCGCGATCGCCGGGCGCAGGCGCTGCAGGCGCCCGTCGGGGTGGACGACCGTGCCCTCCTTCTCGGGGTAGGCCTCGGCGGGGAAGACGATGTCGGCGTGCTCGGCGACCGTCTCGGTCATGAACGAGGCGTGCGCGATCACCGTCGAGGCGCCGCCCAGCGCCCGCTCCCAGGCCGGGCGGTCGGGCAGCTCGCGCAGCGGGTCGGCTCCCAGCAGGTAGAACGCGCTGAGCCCGGCGGAGGCCATGCCCGCGGCGTCGAGGCCCTCCGCCGTCGCGGCGCTCAGCCCCGGTCCGGCGTTGGGCAGCACGCCGGCCTCGCGCAGGCCGCGGCCGTTGGCGCCCGCGGGGATCTCGAGCAGTCCCGCGCCGTCGACGCCCGCCACCCCGAGGGCGGCGGCGATCTCGAGCAGCGAGTGGGCCCCCGCCGCGCCGTTCGGGCCGGCCGTGAGGCGTTCGCCCCACAGGATGACGACCTCGCGCGGGGCCGAGCCGACCGCACCCTGTGGGCCGCGCAGGAGATCCGCCAGCCTGCGAACGGCCTCGGCCTCCGCGCCCGCCCCGGCGGCCAGGGAGTCGACTTCGGCGGTGCCCCCGAGGGCCGCGGCGAGGGCGGCGGCGAAGGCGGCTCCGGCGCCCGGGGCGTAGCGGGCGACCGCGGCGGCACCCGCGTCCAGCGAGCTCTCGGCGGGGGAGGCGACGGCCAGCTTCAGGCCGCGGCGGCGGATGCCCTTGCGCAGGCGCAGGTCGAGGATCGGCGCGTCGTTCACCGGGTCCGCATCGAGCACCAGGACGGCGTGGGCGAACTCCAGGTCGGCGGTCCGGGCCTGCAGCTGGGGGGCGCCGAGCGCCCGCAGCAGCTCGAGCTCGAGCGAGCCGCCGCGGCGGGAGTCGACGTTCGACGAGCCCAGCGCCTCGCGCATCAGGCGGGCCAGCAGCAGGCCCTCCTCGCTGGTGCTCTGCCCGCCGGCGATCGCGCCGCTCGCCGCGCCGGCGCGGGCCAGGCCGGCGGCGGCCTCCGACAGGGCCCGCTCCCAGGTGACGGGGCGCAGCTGACCGCCGTCGCGCAGCAGCGGCTCGGTGATCCGCTCATCGACGTGGAAGGACTGGTAGGCGAAGCGTCCCTTGTCGCACAGCCAGCCGTCGTCGACCTCGGGGTTCTGGCGCGCCAGCACGCGCAGGGCCCGCTCGTCGCGTACGGTCACGGTGACGTTGCACTGGGCCGGGCACAGCGTGCAGACCGATCCGGCCCCCTCGATGTCCCAGGGGCGGGCGCGGAAGCGGTAGGGGCGCGAGGTCAGTGCCCCCACGGGGCAGAGCTCGACGATGTTGCCGCTGAACGGCGCCACGTAGGGGTGCCCGTCGAATGTCGCGACGTAGGAGTGGGCGCCGCGCTCGAGCAGCACCAGCTGGTAGTCCTCGGAGATCTCCTGCGAGAAGCGCACGCAGCGGTAGCAGAGGATGCAGCGCTCGCGGTCGATCGCGATCAGCGGCGAGAGCTCGAGCGGCTTGACGAAGTGGCGCTTGGGCTCGATGAAGCGCGACCTGCCGGCGCCCCAGCCGAAGGTGATGTCCTGCAGCGGACACTCGCCGCCCTTGTCGCAGACCGGGCAGTCCAGCGGGTGGTTGATCAGCAGGAACTCGACGACCGCCTGCTGCGCGGTCCTGACCCGCTCGGTCTGGGTGTAGACGGCCATGCCGTCCTTGACCGGCGTCGAGCAGCCGGTCTGCAGCTTGGGGATGCCCTCGATTTCGACCAGGCACATGCGGCAGGCGCCGACCGGCTGGCCGAGCTTCGGCTCGTAGCAGAAGACCGGGATCTCGACGTCGCCCAGCTTGGCGGCGTCGACCAGCATCATGTTCTCCGGCGCCTGGACCTCGCGGCCGTCGATCGTGAAGGTGATCGTCCTGGCTTCGGGGCGTGGCATGGCTAGGCCCCGCCCCGCTCGGTGGGGGGTCCGCCGCCGTCCTCGCCGGGACCGCGGCCGAGCCGGGCCCGCTCGATGTGTCCTTCGAACTCCTCGCGGAACTTGGCGATCATCGAGCCGATCGGCATCGCCATCGCGTCGCCCAGCACGCACAGGCAGTTGCCGATGATGTGCTCCTGGACCGAGGCCATGATCTCGAGATCCATCGGCGTCGCCTCGCCGGAGTCGATCCGTTCGAGCATCCTGACCGTCCAGTTGGTCCCCTCGCGGCAGGGCGTGCACTTGCCGCAGGACTCGTGGCGGTAGAACTTCGCCGTCTTCATCGCCACGTCGAGGATCGGGGTGTCCTCGTCGACGACGATGATGGCGCCCGAGCCGAGCATCGAGCCGGCTTTGGCGAGCGAGTCGAAGTCGTAGGGGATGTCGAGGTCGGCGGCCGTCAGCACCGGCGAGGAGGAGCCGCCGGGGAACCAGCACTTGACCCGGCGCCCCTCGGGCGGGCCGCCGGCGAGGCCGTAGATGATCTCGCGGGCCGGGATGCCGAGCTCGATCTCGTAGTTGCCGGGCCGGCGCACGTGGCCCGAGACGGACACCAGCTTGGTGCCGGTCGAGGTCGCGACGCCCAGCTTCGCGTACTCCGCCCCGCCGAGGCGCATGATCGCGGGAACGGTCGAGAGCGTCTCGACGTTGTTGATCAGCGTCGGGCCCTGGTAGAGGCCCTGGTTGGCCGGGAACGGGGGCTTCAGGCGCGGGTTGCCGCGCTTGCCTTCCAGCGAGTCCAGCAGGCCCGTCTCCTCGCCGCAGATGTAGGCGCCGGCGCCGCGGTGGACGACCAGCGAGAGCGAGTGGCCGGAGCCGAGGATGTCCTGGCCGATGTAGCCCGCCTCGCGCGCTTCGGCCAGGGCGGAGTCGAGCACGTCGGCCTGCATGACGTACTCGCCCCGGATGTAGATGAACGAGCGGCCGGCCCCGGCCGCGTAGGAGGCGATGATGATCCCCTCGATCAGCAGGTGGGGGTTCTTGCCCATCAGTTCGCGGTCCTTGAAGGTCCCCGGCTCGGACTCGTCGGCGTTGCAGACCAGGTACTTGTCCATCGAGCCCTTGGGCAGGAAGGAGACCTTCTTGCCCATCGCGAAGCCGGCGCCGCCGCGGCCCCGCAGCCCCGAGGCTTCGAGCTCGGCGAGGACCTCCTCGGGGGTCATCGCCAGGGCCCGGCGCAGCGACCCGTAGCCGCCGCGGCGCTCGTAGACCTCGCGGGTCGCCAGCCCCGGCTCGTCGATGTCGCTCAGCAGCAGCTGCGGGGCGGCGGCGCCGGCCATCAGCCGGCCCTCCGCGGCGGCTCGGCGGCGTGTTCGGGGAACTCCCGCGAGTTGGCCCGCGGGTCGGCCACGAGCCGCCGCGCGAGCTGCTTCTCGGGCGCGATCGCCCGGCCGGCGCGGATGTCCTCGATCAGGCCCGGTGCGTCGGAGGGGCTCAGGGGCCCGACATAGACGCCGTCGACGGAGGCCATCGGGGCGATGTCGCAGGCGCCCAGGCACTCGAACGCGCGGACATTGATGTCGGGGTCCCCGCCGGCGGCCTCGAGGACGGCCTCATACAGCTCGTCGGCGCCCCTCAGCGAGCAGGAGATGTTCGTGCAGACATAGACGCTGTGGCGCCCGACGGGGCTGGTCTCGAGCATGTCGTAGAAGGATGCGACCGACTCCAGGTAGGCCGGCGTCAGGCGCATCACGGCGGCGACCTGTTCGATCGCCTCCGGCGAGCACCAGCCGTGGAGGCGCTGCGCCGCCTCCAGCGCCGGCAGCGTCGCCGAGCGGCGGTCGGGGTAGTTGGCCATGTGGGCCTCGATCTCCGCGCGCAGGCTCTCGGGAACGGGCGTGTCCGCGCCGGGGATCGGCGCCGGGTCCTTCTCGAGGTCCGCCGGGGCGTCCCAGCCGAGCGGGCTCATCGGTCGATCCCGCCGAGGATCGGGTCGAGCATCGCCGTCGCGGCGATCATGTCGGCGATGTAGGAGCCCTTGGCCATCGGCGCCAGGGCCTGGAGGTTGACGAAGCTGGGGTCGCGCATGTGGACGCGGGCGGGCTTCGAGCTGCCGTCCGAGCGCACGAAGCAGGCCAGCTCGCCGCGCGGGGACTCGATCGGGTAATAGACCTCGCCCGGCGGCACCCGGAAGCCCTCGGTGACGAGCTTGAAGTGGTGGATCAGTGCCTCCATCGAGGTCGCGAGCTCATCGCGGGGCGGCAGCGCGAACTTGCGGTCCTCGGTCATGTGCGGGCCCTCGGGCAGCCCCTCGAGGGCCTGCCCGATGATCTTCACGGACTCGTAGATCTCGGCCAGGCGGACGGCGAAGCGGTCGTAGTTGTCGCCCACCGCACCGACCGGGATCTTGAACTGGAAGTCGCCGTAGGAGCAGTAGGGGTCGGCCTTGCGCAGGTCCCAGGGGTTTCCGGCGGCCCGCAGCAGCGGCCCGGTGACGCCGAGGCCGAGGAGCGTCTCGACGGGCACGACGCCGGTTCCCCGCAGGCGCTGCAGGACGATCTCGTTCGAGTTGAGGATCGCCCCGTACTCGTCGGCCCGCTCGGGCATCAGCTTCAGGAACTCGCGCAGCTTGGAATCGAAGCCGGCGGGGATGTCCTCGATCACGCCGCCGACCTGGAAGTAGCGGGTGTGCATCCGGGCCCCCGAGGACATCTCGAACAGGTCGAGGATCCGCTCGCGCTCACGCAGGCAGTAGAGGAAGATCGAGACCGCCCCCAGGTCCAGGGCGCCGGTGCCCAGCCAGATCAGGTGCGAGGCGATCCGGTTGAGCTCGAGGTGGATCACGCGCAGGTACTGCGCCCGCCTGGGCACCTCGACCTCGGCCAGCGTCTCGACGGCGCCGATGTAGGCCATCGCGTTGAAGTAGTAGGAGAGGTAGTCCATCCGCTCGACGACGGGGATCACCTTCCAGTAGGCCTTCTCCTCGGCGGTCTTTTCGATTCCCGTGTGGACATAGCCGATGATCGGTTTGAGGTCGCGGACGATCTCGCCCTGGAGGGTCACCAGCAGGCGCAGCACCCCGTGGGTCGCGGGGTGGTGCGGGCCGAAGTTGAGCGTCAGCAGCTCCTGGGTGCGGTCGCCGCCACCGTCGGGGCCGGGCTCCTCGAGCTCGGAGAGCGTGATGCTCTGCTCGCGTCGGCGGTAGTCGGAGAGCCGGGGGGTCTCGGGCACGCTCACTCCCGCGCCTCCAGCCATTCGCCCTCGTCGCGGGTGAAGATCACCGGTTCGCCGCCGACCGGGAAGTCGCGCCGCTGCGGATGGCCCTCGTAGTCCTCGGGCATCAGGATCCGGCGCAGGTCGGGGTGCCCGCGGAAGAGCACGCCGAACATGTCATAGACCTCGCGCTCCTGGTGGTTGGCGGTCGGCCACCGCTCGGTCACCGAGTCGACCTCGGGCCGCTCGAGGGGCACGCGCAGCTTGACCGTGATCCGGTCCACCCGCCGCATGTCCAGCAGCTCGTAGTGGACACCCAGCCGCGGCTCCTGCGGGTAGTAGTCGACGCCGTGGACGCTGGCCAGGAAGGAGAAGCCCCTGCCGCGCAGCAGCTCGAGGACCTCGCGCACGCGGGGCGGATCGATGACGAGCGTCGCGCGGCCGCGGAAGTGGACGGTCTCGATCGCCGCGTCGCCCAGCTCCTGCGCGAGCAGCTCCAAGCCCGTCGCATCCGGCACTACGGGCGCTCCTCGGTTCCAACCGCGTCGTAGCGCTCGCGCCAGCCGGCGTCGGGGTCGTTCTGGACGAGGTCGCGGAGCTTCAGGATGCCGTGCATCAGGGCCTCCGGGCGGGGCGGGCAGCCGGGCACGTGGACGTCGATCGGCATGAACTTGTCGGCCGGGACCAGGGCGTAGTTGTTGAAGACGCCCATCGAGCTGCAGCAGGCGCCCATCGAGATCGCCCACTTCGGCTCGAGCATCTGGTCGTAGAGCCTGCGGATGATCGGCGCCATCTTGATCGACACGCGGCCGGAGAGGATCAGCAGGTCGGCCTG
>Ga0075017_100001366_pt1 | contig 14814 bp, 8 predicted proteins | sample AleBraG_ABR_2012_FD_71475 | JGI IMG/M metagenome (GOLD analysis project Ga0075017, IMG submission 71475) | Freshwater sediment microbial communities in response to fracking from Pennsylvania, USA - Alex Branch Run_MetaG_ABR_2012 | ecosystem: Environmental > Aquatic > Freshwater > Creek >... | reverse complement strand
TTATCCACAGGCCCCTTGTGACATCTGTCACTGATTTACTTTCCAATTGGCGCTAGCCTGTCGTGTTTCCCGGTGTCCTCCGAGCGGACTTCGAAAACTGAGAGGCTCCCCATGCGTGGGAGAAATTGTTTCTGTCCGCTCGTGGTTGTGCACGTTGCCCTGGCATCAGTTCTGGTCGGCGCTCAGGCGCAGCGTCTGGAACGCATTGCTGAGTTGGCCCTGCCCATCTCGCCACCGATCGAGCACATCGCCCCCATTGGCTCTCCCGCTCGCTATGCTTTGCCTCAACTGGCCAAGGCAGCCGGAACTATCTTTTCAGGAACGGTGACGGCAATCGCCCGCCGGCCCGCTAACCGCGGCCAGTCCATCGAAACCGTCGCGATTACCTTTCACGTCGAAAACTCGATCCGCGGCGCGACTCCCAGCGAGGACCTTACCATCTCTCAGTGGATGGGCCTTTGGTCCGCAGGCCAGCGCTACCGCGTGGGTGACCGCCTGCTCCTATTTCTCTATCCCCCGGGCAAGTTAGGACTCACCAGTTGCGTCGGCGGAGCCTTGGGCCGCTTCAATCTCGACCCTGGCGGAGGCGTCGTGCTATCCGCTCAACACCTTTCTGCTTTCCGCACAGATCCCGTCCTTGGTGGGAGATCGCATGTTCGCTTCCGCGATTTCGCCTGGGCGGTGCGGCAGGCCACCGGGGAGGAATGAGCCATGCTGAAAACCTTCAGCGAAGAGACGACTGTGCAAACCGGCATAGCGTCTACTGTGCGCTCGTTCTTCCTCCGCCTGGCCGTAGCCGCGGCGCTGGTGTTGCTGTTTGCCGTGTTTTCGCGTGCCGGCGGACCGAAGTACATTGCGGGAACCAGCTACTTCAATGCGGATCTGGCAGGCCAGCCGCTGACCTGGCCGCAAGGACAAATCCTCTACTACACCGATCAGGGAGACCTCAGCCCGATCCTGCCCAATGCGTCCGCCAATTCTCTGGTGGCCAGCGCCTTCGGTCAGTGGACGGTCGTTGGCACAGCGGCTCTGGCCATCTCGCGAGGCGGCGCACTTGCCGAGGACGTCAACGGCTCCAACGTCTCGGTCGAGAATGGCATCATCCCGATGCCCGCCGACATCCAGCCGTCGGCCACCGGTAGCCCCGTGGGCGTGGTCTACGACTACGACGGCTCGGTCACCGACGCGCTGATCGGCGAAGGCGCCGGCGACGCAAGCCAGTGCTTCTTCAATTCTGTTTTCGGCGGCGATGACAACTATGGAGCGCTTGCCACCTACCAGCATGCGTTGATCGTGATCAACGGCCAGTGCGCGCAGAAATCTTCGCAACTGGCTGACATCGAGTACCGGCTGGTACGCACCATCGGCAGTGTGCTCGGCCTGGAATGGTCGCAGGCCAATCTCAACGTGATTACCGGCACGCCCACGCCTACCAGTGACGATTATGCCGGATTTCCCCTGATGCATTACACCGACCCTCCCCCCTGTGTGCCGATTACGAATTGTTTTCCCAATCCTTATCAATTGTCGGCTGACGACATCGCGGCGGTGTCCCGGCTGTATCCGGTGACCGCACAAAATCAAGCTAACTATCCCGGAACGCAGGTATTTTCCGCGGCTACTGCCCGTATCCACGGTTCGGTGTGGTTCACCGATGCGGCAGCAAATCCAGCTCAGCCAATGCAGGGAGTGAACGTAGTCGCCCGCTGGATCGATACCGCAACCGGGCTGCCCTCGCGAAAGTATGTCGTGACTTCGGTCTCGGGATTTCTGTTCAGCGGGAACGCGGGCAACCCGGTTAGTGGCTTCGCCGACGCTCTGGGGAACCCTCTGAGCGACTGGGGATCGTCCAATCCCGCATTGGAAGGTTTCTTTGATCTGGCCGGCCTGCCGCTGCCCGGCGGCGGCAGCGGCGCGTATCAGCTAAGCGTGGAAACGATTGATCCCATATGGTCGATGGGAGTGGGGCCGTATGAACCTGATCAGGTCACGCCATCGGGCTCGTTCCAACCGATACTGCTGACGCTGTCCGCCGGGCAGGACGTGGCGCAAGACATCTTGATGACTGGCGCCGCCAGGCCGGTGGCGCCCTGGGCGCCGTCAGAGACCTGGACCTCACCGGCGCAGGTTCCTCGAGGCGGCAATTGGGCCGGATCGCTGTCGACCTATGGAGAGGTTGATTACTTCCAGTTCGTGGCGCAAGCCAACCGCACGTTTTCCGTAGCGGTGTCAGCGCTTGATGAAACGGGAGGTGGAAGTGAAGGCAAGCTTCATCCACTGATTGGAATGTGGGCTGCGTCTGATCCGCAGGGAACATTGCCGCCGCCGGCGTTCACGCCTTCTCCCTTTAACACCACAGCGTCCGGGATGACCCGGCTGGACGCGCAAGTAGCGAGCGCCGGCACCTTCATCATCGGCATCGCCGATCTGCGGGGAGACGGGCGTCCGGACTACCGCTATCAGGCGTCCGTGCTTTACGCCGATGCAGTTTCTCCGCAGCGGCTCAGCGTGAACGGCGGCGCGCTCACGTTAAGCGGCGTCGGCTTCTCCGCGGGGCTAAGGGCAGCGGTGGGGAATGCGGCTGTCACGCCTCTGGCGGTCAGCGCCGGTGAGATGATTTTGGCGGCGCCCGCCTTCGCGGACGGTCCGCGGGATGTCACGGTTGTTGATCCCGCAACCGGCAGTTCGAGCACAATGACTGGCGCCGTTACTTATGGTGCGGCGCCCAGCGACAACATCGTTCTGCTTAGCGGAATGAATCCATCCACTCCGGTGGGCACGCAGGCCACCAACCTTGTCAACGTGCGTGTGCTGGCTAGCGACGGCGTTACTCCTGTTGGGGGCGCAACCGTTGGCTGGAGCGCCAGCAATGGGTTGCAGCTTTCCGCCTGCGGCGGGGCATCGTCGTGTTCCGTCATTACGGATCAGAGTGGAAATGCCGCAACCGGGCTCAGCCCGGCGGCACCCGGTATTTCAACGATTACGGCAGAGCTTGCGCCAGGAGTTTATGTGCCCAGCAAATCCGTGCAGGCCACCCTGAGCGCAACTGAGTCTTCCTCCGACTTGGGAATCTCTGCGCCGTTCCTGTGGGTGGCGCAGGGAGCGACTGTGAATATGCCGCTGACGGCACGCGTGCTGAGCAACGGCACACCGCAAGCGAATGCGACGGTGAACTTTTCCCTGGCTAGCGGTTCGGCCGGACTGAGCTCCGCCACCGCCACAACGGACGCGAATGGCAACGCTACCGTTACTCTTTTGCTTAGCCAATTCACCGGGGGTGCGACCGTAAACGCTTGTGTGGCTCCATCGAATGCGCCCTGCAAGCAGGTCTACGCCAGTCCAGTGCCGCTCGCACAACTGAATCTGCAGCCGGTGGCGGGCGCGGGGCAGGTCACGGCGGGCCAGGGATTCTCGCCCATCGTGGTGCGAGTGGTGGATTCGTCGTCGCCGCCGCATCCCGTATTGGGGGTGACAGTCGTGTTCCAAACCACGGTGCTCCGTCCCGGAGGAACGGCAGGCGCCGGGGGCACTGGCGAAACAATTCCTGGCAACACGGCGATGCCGGTGATCCTTAGCGTGAGCCAAAGCAGCGTCGTAACGGACGTAAACGGACTTGCCAGCTTTACGCCCTCCAGCGGAGGCTTTAACGGACCATTGGAGGTGGATGTGGGCGTCACGGCGGGAACGAACGCAGTACTGGACGATCCGCTGGAGCTATTGCCGGCAGGGTCGCTCACCGACAAAAATGTGCCGCGTCAGGCCACACCAATCCATGTTTCGCCCGTGCGATTCGAGCAAGGTGAGACAAAGTCAGCCCCATCCTACTCGCGAGTCAGCGACAATTGCCGCTGACTCGCTGTAAACGCTGGGCCTAGGGGGCGAAAGTGCGGGCCATCGGGCTCGCGTACCCGGTTGCGAGCTGTTGCCAGGGTTTGAAATGAAATGAAACGATGCCCGATCAGGCCCGCATCATGTTTCTCGCAATGAAGAAGACGTTGGCCGGGCGCTCACCCAGTCGCCGCATGAAGTAGGGATACCACTCGGTCCCGAACGGCACATAGACCCGCATGCGCCAGCCGTTGCGCACCAGGCTTTGCTGCAGGTCGCGGCGAATGCCGTAGAGCATCTGAAACTCGAACGACTCGGGCGCGATCTTCTCGGCTCTGGCGAAGGCCTGCGCCTGCCGAATGATAGTTTCGTCGTGCGTCGCCAGGCCGTGATAGATGCCGCTCTTCATCAGAATCTTCATCAGCTTCACGTAGTTGGCGTCGACATCCGCCTTACTCTCGAAGGCAATACTGGCCGGCTCTTTGTACGCGCCTTTGCACAGCCGGATTCGAATTCCCTCGGAAAGCAGCTTCTCCACGTCGCTTTCAGAGCGCTTCAGATAGGACTGAATGACGGTTCCGACACTGTTGCCGTTTCCTGGCATGCGGTGCAGTTCATGCACAAAATCAAGGGTGCGCTGGGTGTAGGGCGAGCCTTCCATATCGACGCGCACAAACCCGGGCGGCGTCATGGACGCGGCTTTCGCCACCAGACCACTGACAATGTCGCGCGCCAGTTTCTCATCCACATCGAGCCCCATGTGGGTCAGCTTCAGGCTGATGTTGGCATTCAGATGATTCGCCGCAATGGCATCGAGGATCTGGTGATAAAGCTGCGAGCTGTGACGAGCCTCGTCGGGGTTAGTGACATTCTCTCCGAGATTGTCGATGCTGACGCTCATGCCGGCGCGATTCACGGTCTGGGTAACGCGGACGGCGTCGGCGATCTCGGTGCCCGCCACAAATCGGCCGGAGACGCGCCGGCCAATCGCGGAGCGCTCCGCAAATCCACGCAGAGAACGATTTTCAGAAAGAGAAACGAAGAAGGCCCTTAGCATAAGAAACCTGCCGGCTCCGGATGGAACACCTCCGGAAGAGTAAGAAAGGACGTGCCAGGAAGCGGTGTTAAGCTCACAGAAATTTGTATCACAAACCAGGAAAAGTTCGGCAAGTTGTCTTCCTCATCGTAGCCGCTCTTCGCTCCGCCTTAAAACCGGCTCCGCTCAGGATGACATGCGCGTTATATTGCGCGGCCTTACGGCCGTTGCGCCGGGAAATTCATTCGCAGGCCGATGCGATACAGAAGCGGCGGTCCGATGTTGAACAGCGATCCGCCGGCTACCGGAGTATTGGCCACGGAATAGCGCTCGTCGGTAATGTTCTCCGCGGCCGCGTACAGTTGCAGGTTGCGCGTGAGATTGCGCCCGACCTGAAAGTCCATGGTGTAGAAGCGGCCCAGCGGATATTGGTTCAGATCGTCGTCATACTGTTTGCCGACGAAGCGGCCTTCCACGCTGAGCAGGAGGCGCGACGGATTCCAGTAGCGAGCCTCCCAGGTAAGGACGTTGCGCGGCACCTGCGCCACTTGCTTGCCCAGCAGTGAGACCTCGCCCTGTGGCACCGTGTAGTTGACGATGGTGGCTCCCGTGAATGCGTAGCCTGCGCTGATCTGAATATCGCGATTGACGTGCACAACGCCATCCAGTTCCACGCCGCGCGAGCGGATGCGCCCGGCGTTTTGTTTCTGCCGCAGAACTGGATTCGAACTCGGATTGATGGTGACGTTCTGCACGGGATCGACGATGTCGCTCCAGAAGAATGTCCCGCGCAGATCCAGTTTGTGATTGAGCGCGCTGGCGTTCACTCCAGCCTCTGCTCCGGTAAGGCGCTCGGCGTTGAGAAACGGATTATTCGTCGTCAGCACGCTGGCCACGCGGAACGTGCGATACAACTCATTCAGAGTGGGCGCTCGAAACGCGCGGTAGATAGATGCAGTCACCGATACGTTCGAGGTCAGAGTGCGCAGTACCGAGAGACGCGGGCTGAAGGCCAGATCGCTGCGCGAAGGATACAGCGTGCTGGGCGCAGTGCACGTGCCTGAGACCGGAGTGCAGATCGAACTCGCCTTGAAGTTGTTCCAGTCGTCGACGCGCCCGGCAAGAATAACGGTCCACCGATTCCATCGCACCAGATCTTCGCCGAAGATTCCCAGCATGCGCTGCCGGCCACCTGAAGCGTTATTGCGCGTGTGCGTGCCGGACGAGAAAAATTGCTCGTCGCTGGCGCCCATGACCTCCATGAGATCAGCACCGCCCATCAGCGTCTGATGTTTGCCGAGAACGTGCGTCCATTGCGCTGCGCCGCCGCCCACCTGTTCGGGGACATACTGCAAGTCGGTGAGCGCCTCGCTGTTGCGGTCCGCCGCTACCGATGAGAAACGCTGGTCGTAGCCTTGCACTAATCCGTAGGCGCGGAACATCAGCGCATCGCCGGCGCCGAATCGCTGGTCGAGTCCGAAGGCGCCTTCGCCCGTGGTCGTGTTGTTGGTCTGGATGACCGTTCCGTTGTGACGGAATTCGGTGTAGTACGTTCCGCGGACGAAGACGCGGCCCTGTTTTCCAAGTTGATGTCCAAGGTTCGCTTCGACTGCCGCATCCCGTGAGTTGGCGGGCGCGTCGACGCTGCCGCGCTGCCACGTCGGGACGATGATGTAGCCACCGGTGCGGAACATTTCCGAGGCGAGAGAGAAGTCCCATGGCCCGGTGCGCGTTCCAGTCCAGACGGAAAGATCCGGAGTACGCTCGTTTCCATACGACGTATCGAGCGCAAACGCTGGAGCTTCCGGTGTGCGGGTCAGGAACTGAATCACGCCGCCGAGGGCGTCGCTTCCATAAAGATTGGAGGCGCCGCCGCGGAACACTTCGATGCTGGAGATCTCCTCGCGCGGTACGCGATCCCAGTAGACCCAGCCGCCAAAGGCATCAACCAGGGGCAGGCCGTCTTCGAGCACCAGCGCGCGGCTCGACGCGGTACCGCCCAATCCTCGCAGCGATACTCCCTGATTCGAAGCATTGGCAACGCGGCTGTCGGAGCGGCGGAAAAGCGAGAATCCAGGCACTTGGCGCAAAGCGTCGTCCACGCGCACTGCGGGAGTGGCGTCCATGTCAGTGGCCGATAGCAGAATGGTGCTGCCTGGGGTTTCTGACAGGCGCATCTCAGTGCGCGCAGCCGAGACCGTAACCTGCTCATTCGGTGAGGCCGGTTCGAGCGTGATCTCGATCTCGCGGGAACCCGTTGCCTGCCACGTCTGGGATACGGGAGCGAACCCCTCACGACTGACCTCGATGATTCCTGAGTTCGCAGGCACGGAGGAAAAGCTGAATCGCCCCGCAGAGTCGGTCGCCGCTGCTCTGCGATACATGGGCGCGCTCAGGACAACCGCAGCTCCCGCGACCACGGCACCGCTGGAGTCTCGGACCGTACCTTCCACAACGATCGACTGGCCCCACGCGGAGGGCGAAACCACCAGCCAAAGCAGAAGACTCAGAGAGATAAGGTTATTTCTGACCATAGGCTAGAAGATTCGGGGGAGAAAACAGGCTAATCCACCTTAGCAGACGAGGCTTTCCGCCTGGTGTGACCGGGATCACGAACCGGTTACACGCTCAAAATGGGAATCATGTGATTGAAATCACAAATCCCGACGTGACCTGAACAACGAACAGAATTAACCTGCATGCCCTCGGGGTGGCATGGCAGAAAAACGCCTGCCAAGGCGTTTGTAAACCTGAGCAGCGTTAGTGTCCGGCGGCGGCTGCTGCTCCAGCCGGAGCCATGATCTTCACCGAGTCCGGCTGCGTCCAAACCGGCTTGCCGCTGGTCATCTCGAGACGATTCATCGTGATCGCCACCTGCTGCCGATCCACTTCAACCAGCAGGTAGTGGTAGTTGATTTCTTTGCTCTGAAACAGATCCCCGGGCGCGCGCTCGATGGGATAGGCGTGAGCGGCGCCGCCTCCGGAGACAAAGTAAGTGATCCCCCCGTGCTCGTGGCGCTCGTAATTGTGTACGTGGCCGGAGAAGAAGATGATCCGGTACTTGGCGTGCGCCTGGCGGTCCTCGAACATCTTTGCCAGGGCCAGTTCCTTGCCGCGGGCCGAGTGGCCGCCACCGAACTTTTTCTCGTCAGATGAACTGGTGTATGGCGGGTGATGGTCCATCACAAAAATAAAGTTCACACTGTCAGGCACGTGATCTAGTTGACTGGTGAGCCATTGGCCTTGGGGGCCGGCCAACTCATCGAGGGCGCTGTCGAGCACCAGCAGCAGAGTGTTGGCCGCCCGCACCGAGTAATAGCGGCTGTTTTTGAGATCGGTGAAGCGCTGGAAGTAATTTGCCAGCGCGACGTTTTCGTCGCCATGCAGGTCGTGGTTGCCAAGTGCGGGATACACGGGGATTTTTCTCTCGCGCCACACGCTGGTTTCACGATCGAACACCTTCCAGTCGGCGGTGTCGTATCCGTTGTAGACGATGTCCCCAGTGAAGCAGATAAAGGCGGGATTCGCGTCGGCAACGGCCTGCACTAGCGCCGCACGCACGGGAGGATTGGCCGCGTCGAAGTCCTTGGGATCGTGGAAGCGCGTGTCGCCATAGGCTACGAAGCGAAACGGCGCTTTGAGGTCGAGTTGCAGATTCGCGGCGGAGGTTTGCGCAGCGGATTTCTTTGTGCACCCGGTCAGGGTGAAAAGGCCAATGACGAGGGAGGCGATCAGCAAGGCTCGCAGGAATGAATGCTTATTCTGAGTCATAAGGTAAGTCGTTGCTCGCTTTGCGATCTTCTCCTTCTCCGCGAACTTAGCGGTTAAAAGCTCTGGACCGCTAAGTTCGCCGAGGATTCGCGAAGGAACGCTAAGAGACACCGGCCAAACTCTATTTTCCCACGACTAGCACTTCGAATTGGCCATTCTCGACTGTGGAAAGAAACAGGCGATGCGTCTTGGGATCGAGGGCCATGGTTTTCGCCCGCGGCGCCGTCTTCACCGTTTCGACCAGCGAATATTTATCCGGGCCGTCCTGGTGGATGACGCTGATGGTGCCTTCGCCGTTGGAGTTGAAAATCAGCTTGGTCTCCACATCGAAAGCCGTGGCGTCGACGTGATCGCCGATAGGCACCGTGGTGATGACTTTGCCGGAATCGGCATCGACGACTGCCATGACTTTGCTGCGGCACCCGAGAAAGAGGCGGCGGTTGGCGCGATCGATGGCCATACTGCTGGGGGAAGCGCACGGAGCGGTCGGCCAGCGCTGCTCGACTTTCAACTCCCTGGAGTTGATTTTGAGAACCTGGCTTTCATCTTCGAGATTGTCATAGACGTAGCCCTTGCCGTCGGCAGTGGCAAATTCGGGTCCGCCGCCTAGGTCGACCGTGCCGGCAACCTTACCGGTGGCCGCATCGATCGCGGTGGCGCTGTCGCTGCCGCCGTTGAAGGCGAACACGCGCGAGGTCGCAGGATCGAAGATGATCGCGTCCGGCTTCTTGCCGGTGGGAACGTCGGCGATAGGCTTGAGCGTCTTCAGTTCGAAGATGGTGACGGTCGAGGCCTGGCCGTTGCTGACAAATCCGCGGCCGAGGTCCGGCGCGATGGCGACGCCGTGCACGCCCTGCGTATTCGGAATGTTGCCCACAACGGTCAGCGAGTCGATGTCGAGCACTTCCACCTGCGTTCCATGCGAGACATAGAGGCGGCGCGCGCCTTCATCTACGGTGAGGTAGTCGAAGCCGCCCTGGCCGGGGATAGGAATTTTCTTGATGACGGAGTAGCCGCCATCGGCGCACAACGCAGGCAGCGTGAACAGCAGCACACAAAGGCAAACCCGATGAACCGGGGACAGTAGAATCCTGCTGAAATTCATGATAGGAGCATCCTTTCTACGAATGCATTTCGGGTGATGGCGATTGCTCAATCACGGTTCTACCTGCGCAGCCTGAAAGGAACCTGAATCCCGCGGACGAAATCGTTCGCGGGTTCCCGTTGGTTATTTCGGCTCGTTGGAGAGGGTATAGCGCAGGCCGAAGGAGTAGCTCGTTTTGTAGTACTCGCGCTGAATGGGATATTGCGGGCTGCCTTGATAGAAGCCGAACACCTCATTCGTCAGGTTCAGGCCAGAGACGATGAACTGCAAGCCGCGATACATGCGGATGGCGGCCTGCGCGTCCACTTGCAGATGCGGGTAGAGGTAAACATCTCCGTTCGGGCCCTTGATGCCGAGATCGGCGCCATCGGAGTAGTTGTACTGGAAGATGTTGGCCGAGTTATAGGAGAGCCCCAGACGGGCCGAGATGCGGCGGCGGTCATACGTCGGGCTGATGTTCCAGGTGTGCGGAGCCTGGCGCAGCAGCGCGGGCTTGTCCGAACGGCCCGGTACACCGTCGGTTGTGGAATGCGTATAGCCGTAGTTGGCGGAGATGCCAACCCCGGCCAATGCGCCCGGCAGGAAAGTCAAATGCTGCTGGTAGGCGATCTCGAAGCCATAAACATTAGCGCTCTTGCCATTGAGGATCTGGTTCACAAACCAGGTGCCATCGTTGTACTGGCTCCCATACTGATTGGTGGTAATGAGCGACTTGACTCCTTCATAGATCGGATCTGAGAGCTGTTTGTAAAAGAATCCGGCCTGTAGCAGGCCAAGCGGCTTCAGGTATTGCTCGTAAAGCAGATCGTAGTTGTTGGCACGGGTCGGTTTCAGATAAGGGTTGCCAACGTCAATCTGGTTGGCCGTGTTTCCCTGCGCGTTGAAGAATGGCGGGAGATCGCTGTAGTTGGGCCGCGCGATCCCTCGACCGTAAGCGGCGCGCAAGGCTGCGTCGTGCGGCAAGCGGTAACGTAGCTGTACGCTGGGCAGAGGATCGAGATAAGAGGACTTTACGTTCAGCGGCGCCACTGGGTTGGAGATACCCTGACAATTGGGGTCGGTGGAGCCCGGGCCGCAGAGGTTCCCGTTGCCGTCAAAAAACACTTTATATCCCAGGAGAGTCTCATTCGTGGCTTCGAAGCGAATCCCGGTCTGCAAACGGAAGCGGCCAATATCGATGGTGTTCATGGCATATCCGGCCGTCACTCGCTCGGTGAGGTTGTAGTTGTTGGGATAGGAATTCTGCGCGGTGGAGGCTGGATCGATGGCAAAGTGATTCGGATCGTTGACGTTCGAGTGAAAGAAGGCCAGCAACTTCGAATAATCCACGGTAGGTCCGAAGGTGTAGTCCTTGCCGTAGTAATCGGAGTTCGTGAAGGAGCCAACGAACTGCGTCATGGTGGGGTTGTCCACCGAATCGTAGACCGGATCCCGGGCGTCCTCGAACTTGTGGGCGTTGCGGAACTTCATCCCAATTTCAAAAGTGCCGAAGGTTCCGCCGGCGGTGTAACTTCTCGCGATCGAAAATGCGCCCTGCAGGTTGAGTTGTGGACTATAGGTCTGGCTGACATCGAGATTGGAAAGGGAATAAAGCGAAGGGTCGTAAATATTGGTGATGTTGTTCGGACCGGATTGGGGGACCAATTTCGGCTCGTTTGCGTTCTTCCAGTCCAAGGCGAAGATGAGCGGCTGCGAACTGGAACCGCTCGGGCCTCCGAACTTGGCGCCGGAATAGCCATGATCCTCTGAAGCCGAACGTGCAACGGAAGCGTCGTAGGCGATGGTCCAGTGCGTAAGAACGTGCTTGCCGCCGCCTTCCAGGCTGCCGATGACCTCGACCGGACGGCGAATGGAGGCGTTAAAGTCCACGCTTCCATCGACGTCTCCCAGTGTCGGAGTAACGAAAGTATTAATGGACGGGCTGTAGACCCACCGGTCTCCGAAGTTATTGAAGTGTGAGTAGATGCCCCGAACGTAGAGACCGGAGTTATCTCCCAATTTGTAATCGACACTTCCGGCAAAACCGTAACGGGTGCGGTAGTAGCGGTATTCGCGAAGGTCGATGCTGGGAACAACGGGAACACCGTTGAAAACATCGAGCGAAGGTTCAATGTCGTCGATGCCGCGGCCATTCCAGTCATAGCTTCCGCCGAAAAGAACGCCGAGCTTCTTATTGGCCCCGAATCGTTTTCCGATCGTGCTGTCGATTTCAGTGAGAGAGCGCCCGCCCAGGATCGGGGTGTAGCCGCCGATGCCGTTGACATAGAAAGTCGGCCGGTCCTCGGCCGTCTTGGTGACCAGGTTGACGGAGCCGCCGATGGCGTCACCATCCTGATTGGCGGAAAGAGTTTTATTAATTTCCACCGACTCGACCAGATTGGCCGGGATCACATCCAGCTTGATCTGGCGAACACCGCCCTCAGGAGAAGGCACGTTCACGCCGTTGATGGTCACGTTGCTGAGGCGAGGCTCAAGGCCGCGAATCTGAACGTATTTGCCTTCGCCTTCGTCGCGCTCCAGCGTGACGCTGGGCAAACGGCCGAGCGCGTCCGCGATATTCGTGTTGGGAAGGCTAGTAATGACCTCCACCGGAAGGACCTGCAGAATGTTGTCCGAGGCGCGCTCGCGATTGATCGCTTCCGCCTCGCCGTGGACGCGTTCGGCGGTGACCGTGATCTCTTCACCAGTGGTGGCGACTTTCAGATGGGCGTCGACCCGGGCTACCTGTCCGGCAGTCACGGTCACCTTCGTGGTGAAGGGAGCAAAACCGACGTAGGAAATATTCACCGTGTACTCGCCGGGGCTGAGACCGTTGATGGTGAATTCGCCCTGAGCATCCGTCGTGGCGCTGATTCCCTGCGGCTGAATCTCGATGCGCGCGGCTTGCAGGACAGCATTAGCGCGGTCAGCGGCGCGACCGGAGATGCTGCCCGTGTTGCGTTGCGCAGTGGCGGCGACTGCCAACAGCAATGTCAGGATGAGAGTGAGGAAGGACGCGACCTTGGAAGGCACGAAAACGATGGAATGATGGCGGCTCATGGAACGAACTCCTTTTCGCAGAGTGAAAAACTCGATGGCTCTGCGGAGAAAGCAGCTTTAATCAGGTGTGACCCTGGATTCTAGGAAGGGCCTGTGACGGGTTGATGAAAGGGAAATTAATATTTTTTCAGATTCGGTTTTTGCGGGACTGGATGGCATCGTCTACACTTCCGACTTGGGCGGTGAAGGTGGACTCCCGCTAATGGTCCTGGCATGAATCTGTTGATCGTCGAAGATGAAACACGGATGGCGGAGCTTCTCCGCAAGGGCCTGACCGAGGAAGGGCACATGGCGACCTGCGCCTCGGATGGGGCCGAGGGGCTAGCCATCGCCAAGTCGTATGAGTTCGATGTGATCATCCTCGACATCATGCTGCCAAAGCTCAATGGCTATGAATTTGCGAAGCGGTTGCGGGCGGAGCAGGTGCGGACCCCGATCCTGATGCTTACGGCAAAAGATTCTGTGCCCGACGTGGTGCGGGGGCTCGACCTGGGCGCCGATGACTACATGACCAAGCCGTTTTCTTTCGACGAACTGGTCGCGCGCCTGCGCGCGGTGAAGCGGCGGGCTTTGCTGGCGCACGATACGAACTTGCGCATCGGCGATCTGATGCTCGATCCGGCCAGCCGGGAAGTGGCTCGCGGGCAGGAGCGGATTTCGTTGACGAAGACGGAATACAATCTGCTCGAGCGGCTGATGTATCGCGCCGGCAAGGTGGTCTCGCGGCGTGCGCTGATCGAGGCCGTGTGGGGCTTCGACCGGGAGATCGAAGAGAATACCCTGGACGCGTTCATGCGCTTGCTGCGCAACAAGATCGATCCGCCGGGACGGCCGAAACTAATTCACACGGTGCGCGGTGTGGGCTACATGATTCGTCCCGATGTCGAGGAAGGCGGCGGGCACGCGCCTAGACAGCAATGAGAAGACTCTCCATCGGCGTACGGCTGACGCTGTGGTACCTGGCGATTTTCGCGCTGGGGCAAGCTGTCTTCGGCGTGGGTATGTGGGTGGTATTGCGCAACCATCTCTATGACCTGGTCGACGACAGCATGGAGAGTCAGATTGAAGATCTGAAGAATTTCATGGCGTCACAGAAGAAAGACGCCTCCATCGAGAAGTTGCAAGAGGAAGTGAACGAGACCTACGTACTGGAGCACTCCGGCGACTATCTGGAGATGTATGCCGAGAACGGCGCGCTGCTCTACCGCTCGGCGTTCCTGCAAAATCATCCAGTGGATCTTTCATCCGGACGATTCGAGCGGCATGGTTCCCGCAATTTGCGCATTGATGGCCGTCCCCTCCGCTTTACGCGCCAAACTCTGACTGCGAATGGTCACACCTTTACCGCCACTCTCGGAGTTCCGACCGATGACGTGGTCGAGACGCTCACCTTATTTCGAGCATCTCTGCTGCTGCTTGCGCCGGTGATCCTGCTGGTAGCGGCAGGCGGAGGATACTGGCTGAGCCGGAGAGCGCTGTCTCCGGTGGATGCGCTGGTGCGGACGGCGCGCGAGATTGGCGGGGCGAACCTTAGCGGCCGAGTCGAGAAAGTGAATACCGGAGATGAGCTACAGCGGCTCTCGGGCACGCTGAACGAGATGCTTGACCGCATCGAGACCGCGTTTCTGCGGATCACGCAATTTACGGCTGACGCTTCGCACGAGCTGAGGACGCCGGTCTCTCTGATTCGGACTGAGGCTGAGTTGGCACTGCGGCGCTCGCGCGGCGAGGCCGAGTACAAGGAATCTCTGCGGCACATCCTGCTCGAATCGGAACGGACGACGGCCCTGATCGAGCAACTGCTCTCACTGGCCCGAGCCGATTCCGGGCGCGAAGCGCTCAACATGCAACCGGTGAATTTGCGCGACACTTTAGGCGGCGTGGTGGAAGGCTGGCAGCAGGTGGCAACGATTCGTACTCTTGAATTTTCCGCGAACCTTGAAGACCGCGAGGCTTACGTCGTGGGCGATGAGATGGCGCTGCGGCGGGTGGTCAGCATTCTGCTCGATAACGCTTTCAAGTACACGCCCGCGCC
>Ga0075017_100001365_pt1 | contig 14822 bp, 12 predicted proteins | sample AleBraG_ABR_2012_FD_71475 | JGI IMG/M metagenome (GOLD analysis project Ga0075017, IMG submission 71475) | Freshwater sediment microbial communities in response to fracking from Pennsylvania, USA - Alex Branch Run_MetaG_ABR_2012 | ecosystem: Environmental > Aquatic > Freshwater > Creek >... | reverse complement strand
TGAAACTCGCTGCGAATAAATTGAATGCCGATGCGAAATTGCAACTGGGTTTCGGCCAGCAGCATTCCTTCCCGGTCCATGCTCACGTCATTGCCATCCGGACGCTGCAGCAGTCCCGCTACCTTGTGGGCTACCGGCCCAATGCTGGCCTGTTCCGGAGTTCCTACGGCACGGTCCAGTTCGGCCCGAAAATTAACGTCTCGCGTCCGGTATCCTGGAGTGTCAAGGTTTGCCATGTTATTGACCACCAGCGACTGGCGGTCTGACGTGACATTCAGGAAGCGCTCCAGAAATTGAATGATTGGCGTCGAGCTCATCAGGCATACCTCCTTGGCGGCAGTCCGAATTCCCGGATCTTGTTGCGAATTGTGCGCAGGCTGATTCCCAGCATCTCTGCGGCGTGGGTGCGATTGCCGCCCGTGAGTTGCAGGGTCGTCTCCAGAAGTTGACGCTCGAGTTCGCGAATGGGCGTTCCCGCTTGCAGAAGACTCTGATCGGGGAATGCCTTTAGGACGGGCGGTCTTGACAGTTCCGTCGCCAGATGCTCAGGTCCAATATTGCAATCGCTGTTCATGGTCACTACGCGCCGCATGAAATTGGACAGCTCTCGCGCGTTGCCGGGCCAGGCGTGCTGCTTGAGGCCAGCCAGAAGATCAGAATGCAGTTTGGGAGCAGGACGTCCTGCCTGTTGCGCAAACTTTGCCGCGAAGTACTCGCCCAGCACAGGAATATCGTCCAGCCGTTCACGCAGCGGCGGCAGCGTTAGCGGAATCACGTTGAGCCGGTAGTAAAGATCGGCACGGAACCGGCCACGTTCCACCATCTCCTGAAGTGATACGTTTGTCGTGGCAATGATCCTGATGTTCACCAGTATGGTGCGCGTGTCGCCAAGCCGCTCTACTTCGCGCTCCTGCAAGACTCGCAAAAGCTTGGGCTGCAACTCCAAGGGCATTTCGCCGATTTCGTCCAGCAGAAGGGTTCCACCATTTGCCAGCTCAAACTTGCCCGACTTGGCCACCGTGGCGCCGGTGAAGGCTCCACGCACATGGCCAAACAACTCGCTCTCCAATAGGTGTTCAGGTACGGCCGCGCAATTAATCGCAATGAAAGGTTTTTCGCGGCGGCGACTGGCCTCGTGGATGAAGCGAGCCAGCAATTCTTTTCCCGTGCCACTTTCCGCTTCTACCAGGATGTCGGCGTCGGTTTGTGCCGCCAGCCGGGCGCGATCCAGAGCGCGCATCAGGGAGGGCGACCGGCCTATGATTTCTGTGCGTGTCGGTTTGGGAACCTGGAGGCCGGTCGAGTTCCGCATCACCCGCTCCACGGTTGACTGCAGCTGTTCAAAAGAGAACGGTTTTGTCAGGTAATCGCAAGCGCCGTTTTGCATGGCCTGGACCGCCTGTGCCACGGTGCCAAAAGCCGTCAACACAATTACGGCGGTGGAAGCGTCCGTGCTTCGCACTCTGCGCATCAGTTCCAGACCGTCGCCGTCAGGCATACAAACGTCGGTCACCATCAAGGGAAAGGAAGTCTGCCCGCACTTGCGCTCCGCTTCGACCGCGCCGGCTGCAGTCTCCACCAGCCAGCCATCGCGTTCGAAAGTGGCCTTCAATGCCAGGCGCATGCCGGGCTCGTCATCGACCACTAATACAGACTTTGTCTGCGAGGTCATAGAACGGGGAACTCCAGGGAAAATCTGGTGCCGTTGCATGCGCGACTTTGCACACGGATTGTGCTTCGGTGTTGCTCCATGATCCGCTGACAGATGGTGAGTCCCAGACCCGGCCTTTGCTTGCTTCCGCTGAAGCCGGGGTCAAAGACCTTCGCGAGGTCTTGCTCCGGAATGCCTTCTCCGGTGTCCGCGAAGTCGACGATGGCGACCTTGCCGTGCTGGCGGGCGGACATAGTCAGGGAACCACCGGCCGGAGTATGGCGAAAGGCGTTGATGGCAAGATTCAGAATGACTTGTTGCAAACCATTGGGATCGCCGTCGATTACGACGTTGTCAATTTCCATGTTGATCTCAAGTTTGACTCCGGCCTGCTCGGCCAGCGGACGAATGAACGCAATCCCGTTCTGCAAAACGGTCCTCAGCTGCAGGCGGACGTGATTGGCGGATCCGTGGCCATGGAACTGCAAAGCATTGTTGACGGTCGCCGAGAGGGAACGGATGGCGGCCTGGAGGTGCTCGACACAATACTTCTCTTCCTCTCCGACCGCGGCCTTCCTCTCGAGCACGCTGGTCCACAGCTCCATGCTGCCCAGAGGATTCCGGATTTCGTGGGCCAGTACAGCAGCCATCTCTCCCAGAGCGAGCATGTTGCGGGATGTTTCACGCTGCTGTTCAGCTTCCTTGTGCGCGGTTACGTCACGCAGGATCAGGATGAATTGATCGGGTCCGATGGCGCCGTCTGGCGACGGTTCGATATGCAATGCCGTCCTGCGGATGGAAAGCCAGCGCGCCGTCTTGTCCGCATCGAACGTGACTTCATGCTCGTCGTCGCGCGCCAGCGCAGTCTTGAGCAGGGCCTGGATGTGGGCAGGGAACTGTTGTAACAGTGAGGCGGCATCGGCTGGAGTGCCCAGCAGTCGGCCGGCTTCGGGGTTCACAAGGACAATACCGTCGTTGGCGTCAAGGACAATCACGCCGCAAGGCAAGGCGTCCAGGATGCGCTTGAGCGCGGCCCGAATATTTTTGTTCTCGGCCAGACTCTGGGTGAGGGCGGCGTTCCGCTCTTCGAGTTCGCGTCGTAGTCGCGCGACTTCACCTTGGAGCTGACTGTAGGAGGCTTCCATCCGGTCAGCCGTGGCCATGAATGCCTTGAAGGCTTCCGCCAGCGGGCCTTTGACCGCGCCGGGAGGCGGATTCATTGGAGCGTGATGAGAAGTAGGCAACATCTGCCTACTCGCAATGCAACGCGGATGCCAAAGGGTTCTAATTCGAATGGTGCTGTGACGGGGGTAACCGAAGAGCTAGCATCCCGATTGAGGGCAACGCGAAAAGGAAGGCTTCAGCAAGTCGCAAGGACGACCAAACGAAAATACAGCCGACCGCAGCGGCTAAAGCCGGCATGCTCCCGCGGCTTTGTGGCACGACTGAAGTCGTGTCCTTCCCAAAACGCACACACGAGCAGCGTCGTTCTTCGAGTTACTATCGCAAATTGCTGTCTTACGTCGTGCTGTGCGGTCATGAACGATGCAACTACACCACGATATGCTTCGCCAATACCTGGCGCTCGTCCTGGGCCAGGATGGTGGCTCGTTCTATTACGTTCCGCAATTCGCGCACATTGCCGGGCCAACTGTGTTGCAAGAGCTGAAAAGTTGCCTCCGAACTAAGGGATAGCCGTCGCGAACTGAATCGGTCCAGAAAACTAATCGCCAGGGTCGGCAGATCTTCCATGCGGTCCCTGAGCAGGGGCAATTCAATCGGGAAAATCGCCAGCCGGTAATAGAGGTCTTCGCGGAATTGCTTTTCCTGGACTAATTTGCGCAGGTTTCCATTGGTTGCCGCCACCACCCGCACATCTACCTTAAAACTGTCCGTGCTGCCTAATCGCTGTACTTCGCCCTGTTCCAGAAATCTCAGCAGCTTTGACTGCAGGCCAAGAGGCAGATCTCCGATTTCATCGAGGAAGAGGGTCCCTCCTTGCGCGGCGTGAATTCGCCCAATGCGAGACTGCACCGCGCCGGTAAATGCTCCCTTGGTGTAACCGAACAACTCAGCCTCGAGGAGAGCTTCAGGAATGGCGGCGCAGTTGATTACCACAAACGGGTTCGACCTGCGGGGACTGAGATTGTGAATGGCCTGCGCCACCAGATCTTTTCCGGTCCCGCTTTGTCCCAGGACAAGCACGGTGGTGTCGCGGCGCGCTACCAGTTGGGTCATGTGATAAACGCGCTGCATCGACACCGACGTGCCGATCATTCCGGGCAGCGGGCTGACCGCTTTATTCACCTGTTCATGGCTGATAATTTCCGGCGTGCCCGTGACCACAACGTTGCTGCCCAATAGTCCGGCAAGTTCATCGCCGAGAGGGGCGCGAGATGACGATGGCAGCGGCAATCCAGTTTGTCGATCCAGAGGCAGGATCTGCAGGTGGGGGAATTGTGTCCGCACCATTGTCTGAAACTCGTTCGCGTTGAGGTCCGGCAGGGAAGGATCGAGCAAGAGGAGTTGAAAATCTTGAGTTTCAAGTTGGCCGAGCGCATGGGCGCCGCTGACCGCCTCCATCAGGTGCCAGCGTTCCGACTTTATCCGCGACATCAACTCCCGGCGCAACTCGCCATTGGGACTGACAATCAGGACTCCGGAAACCGGGTCACACACGGGCATGGGTACGATGCTCATAGGCCTTTGGGAACCATCCTCGCTTAGTAGGGCAATGTGCGCTCTTGTCTGTCCCCGAGTCAGGACGTTTTGAAAAAGCGGTGCGAACTGACAGACGACTGTGAACTGGAGAAATCGGCCACCTTGCTTTGGTCGATTGCAGCGGTTTTGTTCGCGCTCTTCACTGGGAAATCGGCAACGATCAGCAAGGGACTGGTACCAACCTTGAACTCGCCTCCGGCGCCGGTCACGATGGCGTCTGCGAGGGCGAGAGCTCTGTCCGCCATGTCATCGGAGGATGGCCGGACGCGGGTGGTCCCGCCGTTCCTGGCGGGAGAGTGTTTGATCCGCAATATCAGATGGTCCGCCGGTCCCTGGATTTCGATCTTCGCGAGATCCCCAGGTCGGGAGTATGCCTGCACCGCTTGCAGAATGTAGAAAAGCATTTGCCTCAAACGGGCGGGCGAAATATTGATCAGAGGCTCGTGCTCTGGACGGAAAAACAAAAGCCGGAGTTGCGCGGACTCCAGCGTGTGTTGCAGACCCGAGATGATCTCCTCCAGCGCAACGCTGAGAAGTACATCCCGCACATCCGCTGCGGGCTGCTGAAACCTGGCCAGGCGAGCGGCGAACTGCATAGACTCCACCGCACTTCGCAACTGCCCCAGAATATTTTCTGCGATCTCTTTATATTCTGTCTCCGTAGTGGGGCTCAGCAGGGCCATCTCCAACGAGGCCTGGATGGTCGCCATCGGCTGCGCCATCTGGTGCATACTGGCGGCGAGCATGCGCAGAAATTTCTCTTGCGAAGCAGAACTATGGGAATGGGTGTGCATTGGCTTCCTCAGTATGCTTTCCTCAATTGTCCGAAATCACGTATCCCACGCCCCTTACGGTACGGATCATCGGCGCGGAAAACTCGGGGTTATCCACCTTGTCGCGTACATACTTGACATACACGTCGACCAGATTGGTGGAGTTATCGAATGGCATGTTCCAGACGTGTTCCATGATCATGGCGCGGGTGACTGTCTGGCGGGCATTTCGCATCAGGTATTCGAGCAGGGCAAATTCCTTGCCTGACAGGTTGATCCGCTTGCCCGCGCGCTCGACCCGATATTCGCGGCTGTCTAGAAGGAGGTCCCCAACCTGCAGAGGACTTCCGGGTAGAAATGGATTCCGGCGCAAGAGCGCCCGTACCCTGGCCGTGAGCTCAGAAAAGGAGAACGGCTTGAGCAGGCAATCGTCAGCGCCGCTGTCGAGCGAGAGAACACGGTCCTCCACCTGAGTCCGGGCCGTCAAAACCAAAATCGGTAGTTGCGGCTGTTTGGGGCGAACGTGGTGCAGCACCGCCAGCCCGTCCATCTTCGGCATATTCAAGTCCAGGATGAGGAGGTGGTATTTGTCGCGAGTCACGGCTTCTGCCGCCAACTCGCCATCCTGCACCAGTTTCACGTTGTAGGATTCCGACTCCAGATGGCGCTGGAGAAAATTGCCCAGCGGCACATCGTCTTCTGCCACCAGTACTTGAGGAACTAAGTTGTTCTGACGCTGTACTTCCGTGTTCACAGGGCCCTTTCCTGAAAGGTCAATCCGGTTTCCAGCTGCAAGCACTGGAAAAACCAGCTCAGCAAGAATCTCGTTGCCAGAAGTCAGCAGCTGAACTCCTGAAGAAAACCAACTGATGTGCCGATATAATTCCCGAAAGACTCTGGCACGCGAGAACTGTTGAGTTCGCAATGCCGCCCCAAGTAGATGCTCCCTGGAAGCGGAGCACTTCCAGCTAATGCAATCGTCATGCCAACATGTTGTTGCTTAATTTTGTGCTAATTCGAAGGTTTGCAGCGTTTCAGAGGTGTAAGCTTTCCAGACGGCGTGTCTGATCCACAGACAAGCCTCGCGCAGGAGATGCGACACAACGAGGGGATCTCTAATCCAAATCGATGAAAAGCGATGAAAACTCAGTTTCCGCGCGGCCTTTCGGCTTCCGTGCTCCCCGGGTCTCTACGAACTTCAGCTTTTCTGTGGAAGTGATCGCCACGGGAGAATGCTACGAAGCAGTGTGCACGGACATCAGCGAAGACGGGATTGGCGCGGAGCTTCTTCAGCCCCTGGCGCCCAAAACAACGGTCACGATTAGGATGCTGCTCCCGGGCGGCACTGCGCCCCTGCAGGTCCCGGGCAGCGTTGAATATAGCCAGGACGGCCGCTGCGGCCTGAACTTCCTCTACTCATCTCCGGCAGACCGGAGGCAGATCCAACGGTTCATCCAATCCATCTCGTAGATCCTGGGACAGCGATGGATGCTGCGCCCGTGGTGCCGGCAATCCATTTCAGTGTTGACTGTCCTGATTCTCTTGAGCCTTCGCGCCCGATTCGGCATTCGGAGTGGGTACTGGCTCTTCTTATTCATCCTTGACGGCGTATTGCACGATCAGGGAAATACGGCGGTTCGAAGGTTCCAGGGGGTTGCCGGTAACGCGCAGCCTTTGATCGGCGTAGCCTCTCACTTGCGAAACCTGGTCGGCACGCAGTCCGGAAGCCTGCATGAGTCTCCGTGCGGCATTTGCGCGGTCAGAGGAGAGTTCCCAGTTTCCGTAATCCCGGTTCGACGCGTACGGTTTCGCGTCGGTGTGACCCTCGATTGAGATGTGGTTGGGAAGTTTTCCCAGTTGTTCCGCCAGGGCTACCAGCAACTCGCGGCCATCGCCGTTCAACCCCGGTTTGCCGCTCTCAAAAAAAGTGCCCGAGGACGACTCCAGCAGTTCAATCCGCAATCCTTCCGAGGTTATCGTCATCTCGATCTGGTTCTTAAGCTTGTCGAAATTCGTGACTTGCCGGACTGCTTTCTGAAGCTCCTCTTTGAGCCTTGGCATGTTGTCCTTAGTCAGGGTGAAGTTTTCACCCGACCCAATCTGGTTGCTGCCCACTTTTTTGGAAGTCCCGGTTGGATCTTTGAAGTAGCCGCCGACCGCCACCTGTATCTGTTTGCTGCTGTTCATCAGCCAAAGCACGATGAACAGTGCCATCATGGCGGTCACGAAGTCGGCGTAGGCGACTTTCCAGGCCCCGCCGTGGTGACCTCCGTGGCCGCTCTTTTTCTTGATGATAATGACGGGACGTCTAGCTGCGTCCGGGCCAGCCATGGGCTACCCTCCCGCCTTGGCGGCCGCGGCCGCCGACGAGTTGCTGGTGCGGCACTTCTTTTCGACTTCCTTGAAGCTCGGCCGCACGTGCGCGGGAACCGCACGCCGGGCAACCTCGACCGCCATGATGGGCGGAGCTCCCTTCATGAAGGAGGTCATCAGAACGCGCAGCACGTGATAGTAAGCGTGCTCATCTTCGGACAACTTAGCCATGTTGGCAGCGACCGGTCCTACCAGTCCATAACAAAGGAGGATTCCCAGAAATGTGCCGACCAGCGCCGCCGCGACTTTGTGTCCAATTTCTTCTGGGGGCCCTCCGAGCGCGCCCATCGTGATCACCACGCCCAGCACTGCGGCGACGATGCCCAGGCCAGGGAGCGAGTCGGCCATGGTGCTCAGCGCCTGCACCGGTTGAGTTGAATCGTGATGATGAACATCCATGTCCAGCTCCATCATCTGGTCAAGATCGAACGGTTCGACCCCGCCGCTCACCGCCATGCGCATGGTGTCGCAGACAAAATCGCGAATGTGATGATCTTTGAGAAAAGCGGGATATTTCGACAAGATCGGACTCTTGGCCGGGTCCTCGATGTCGGCTTCAAGCGCGACCAGGCCATCCTTGCGTGCCTTGTTCAACAGGTCATACATCATCTTCAGCGTTTCCAGATATCTTTGCTGGTTGAACTTGCTCCCGCCAAAGACCGCGCCGAATCCAGCTACAATCTTCTTCAGAATATGCAGCGGATTGGCCACCAGGACAGTCCCGATCGCCGCTCCGCCAATGATGACGAGCTCGGCCGGCTGCATCAGCACCTTGAGGTTGCCGTGCTCCATCAGGTATCCGGCCGCGACGGCGCCGAATACCACGAGAATTCCAATAATCGCAAACATGATGGTTGTCTTCTTTACTCCCAGTCCATGAGAATTTCACAGGTGTGAGTTTCGCTTTCGCCAGGCACCAACTCCCGTTTCAGATAACAGAACTCTCCGCGGTACGCGAAAGTGACATGGCCTCGCCACAAGACGTGGGTCTCCGCCAGCGTTTCATCAATCATCCGCCGGTCACGCTCGCTGTGATACTCGACATACAACACTTTCACTTCGGGCAGGTAGCGATTCAAAGCTCGAAGGATTGGCACTTCGCAACCTTCGGTATCAATCTTCAGCACATCGATCCGGGTGATCCCGTTTTCGGCGAGAAAGTCGGGGGCGCACACCAGGCGGATTTCTTCACTCTCGTTGCCGGTGCGAAGACTGGGACACAAGGACGATTCCACAAAGTCATTCTTGCCCTGAAATAAGGACAGCTTCTGTTCGCTGGAGTAAAGGCCAAAAGGAAACACTGTTACATTGCGCAATGGCTCCACATTCTGCTGCAGCAGGGCCAAGGGAGCGCTTCCGGGTTCGAAGGCGTACACCTGCGCGTCCGGATAAGCCATCGAAAAATAGAGTGAAGCGGCGCCGACATTGGCCCCGATGTCCAAGACGGTCTTGACGCCTGACACAAACGGAACAGTGGGGTAGGTGACCCCGGCGAAAATGTCGTTCGCCACCTGGAAACACACGTCGGTTTTGAACAGGTTGAAAGGAAGAGATCCCCGCGGCCCTTCAAGTGTGGCCTGAGCGACCTCGCGCTGCTGCAATGTTTCCTGGCTCATGCCTTGCTCAGCTTCCTGCGCCCTGTGCCGACTGCAGGACCGGACCCTTCCCCGCTAAGTGGTCCAAGCCCAGCTCGCGAACCATGGTGTGGAGCATGGTCTCGAACAGATAAAACCAGTGAATCGCCGGTACGGCCTGTTGTAGGAGGCGGAGTACCATCGAGGCGGTTTCTGCTTGATCGGCCAGGAGTGGTTCAAAATCAACTGAATCCCAGCGCTCGACCGCCTCTACGGCCTGTTCAACCTGATGGCGATGTTCCTCCACATAAGCGAGAATGCGAATCGCGTTTTCCTCATCCATTCCTGTCAACTTCACTGGCATGGCCCATTCCGTCATCACTCGCGGGTGCCTGCCAAACATGTAGAAGTAGTCCTCGCCGTACACCCGCGCACGCCGGATCAAGTTACGTGCCGGATAGGGAAGGTGGTCATGAAAGGCATGTGCGTCTGGGTGGTAGAACACCCGGTACCCCTGCTCGAATAAGCGGATGCCGAGCTCTGTGTCTTCGCTGAGCTTGTAGGTCGAATCGAAAGACCCGGCATCTACCACCGCGTCCCTTCGGATGCTCAGATTACAAGTGATGAAATGGGAGTAGCCATAGGGGCATGCTTCCTCCATGCTCACTTGCGGAAACATGAAGGGCTCGACGCAGAAATATCGAGTGAGAGCCCTGTGCCGCGCGGCTGAGGGATATTCAAAGTTGCCCAGCACGGCCCATCGCTCCGATGCGTATTTCCGATGGACCTGCAGGTGCTCTTTCAGCAAGTCGCGGTCACAGATGGTGTCATCATTCATGAGCAGCAAGTACTCACCGCTGGCGTGCGCCACGCCGTTGCGTCTGGCCGCGCCGGTTCCAGAATTTTTCTGGCGCAAGTAGTGAAAGAGAAAGGGCGGACGGTATTGAGTCAACAGTTCCTGAGTGGCATCCGAGGACCCGTCGTCAATGACGATGACTTCGAAATGGGTGGAGGGAAGCGTCTGGGCCTCCAGCGCTGCGAGACACCTTCTGAGAATGGGCAAGCGGTTGTAAGTGGGGACGATGACCGAGAACAATGGTCCGCCTGATTGCCGGCGTTGGCTCGCGGCAACTGCCGGCGCATGCACAATTACGCGTCGTCGGGCTTCGGCTCCACAGCGATCCGCCATCTCTCCGTCACCTAATTGTCGGTAACAACGCTTGAGCACAATGAAGACCTGCGAAGAAAAATACCCGGCCTGCATCGATCTGGGTGACCGTCCGAAAATGTGCCGCAGTTGTTCGAGAGCTTTTTCCGGCTTACCCTCGCCAAGCAAATGTTCGGCGAGACGCACATAGCACTCGAGTTGTCCCAGAAGCCTGTTTTCACCGGCCCGAGCTGCCAAACGTTCGCGAAATAGCGTCTCTATCAGCATCACCGAACAGCTCTCAGCAGTCCTGGTCTTGGGGGTGACAGAGATGGCCCGCTGCCGCATGTACGCCAGTCCTGAGGCCGTGAGATAGCGCGTTGCAACTTCGACATGCAGATCTCGGCCGCCTTCGCCCAACGTGATTACGTCATGTTCCGAGGAGACGAGCACCAGGTCAGCTCGTGCAAACATCTCGCATTGCCGGCTCGCCCAGTCCTCAGCTTTTTCGAAATCAGGGAGAGATGTTTTGTCCCTGTTGCGCGACGCGAGGTGCACTTCTTCGACGAAGACGACGACCCTGGTTGCAGCTGAGTAGAGTCGCAGATCATCAAGGTATTGTTCGGGTACCGATATATCGCGGCTGAAGCTCTGTATCAGAATGGCGACATCGAATTGGGCCCGTTCCAGCAATTCACGGAAGGACCACGACGGGCCGTTGTCATTGGTTTCCCATCCCAGGCAGGGCAAGCGTTCGACATCGTTTCCATAGGTGAGAACGCCAGCCTGGTGGAGCAACGGTTTGCTCTGCTCGCCGTTCACCGCTTCGCGGGCGACGAAGGTCACCTCGTTGCCCTGCTCGCGCCACGCGCGGAGAACGTCCAGCAAGCCCAGAACGCCTCCGTCGGCGATTGGATTCGGGAAAGTGTCGCTGATCACCAGGACACGCAGAGTTTGTCCAGCCGAGGTCGCCTTGTCGTGAGTAGAAGGCCGTGCGGCTGCCTGATCCGCGAGCAAGGCGCCGACAAGCTTCTGTTGCTCGAGTGGCAACGCTGGCAGCGCTCGCCTCAGTAAGGGGACCGCCCGCGATGGGTCCCCTCGGCCGAGCAGCAACAATCCCAGGTTGGCCGCAGCATCGGTGTTCTGCGAATCCAGTTCCAGAGCTCTGGTAAATCCATTTTCTGCCTGACGGATATTTCCTGAACCCAGTTGCACCGCCGCCCAGTCATTCCAAAGGTCAGCTGTTTGCTTCACCGCCAGCAGTTCTTCCAGCAGACGTAAGGCCTCCGCGGGGTGGCCTTTCTGGAAAGCAGCGATGGCATCGTCGTGCTGGCTCATGGGTCCCAGAAGACTGAGCAATTTCTGTGCCTCATTCGCTCTTAATCACCGCGACCGTTCTCCCGCCGGTAACTCGCACCGGCAATCTCGCAGCAAACAGCCTCAGACGTGAATTCACCGCGCGAGAGCGGCTTCTGTTTGTCCCATCCTCAAGCGACTATCTTGGCGAAGAACTTGCTCTCACGTTCACAGGACGAGTCCGTGGATTAGCGTTGGATGAGGAAGGCATGCCGACTGTCGGTCTCTCGATGATCGTTAAGAACGAGGCGCAGACGCTTGGCCTTTGCCTCCAGAGTGTGTCCGGAATGGTCAGTCAGATCGTGGTAGGCGACACCGGCTCGACCGACAACAGCGCTGACATCGCCCGCCAATTTGGTGCCACTGTAGTTTCCATTCCCTGGGCGAACCACTTCGCCAACGCTCGCAACGCTGTCCTCGAACTCATACACACGGACTGGGTGCTGGTACTGGATGCGGACGAGGAGTTGGATGAAGAGGCACGGAATCAGATTCCGAACCTGTTGGCATCCAACGCGGGCGGGTACCTTGTTCCCATTCGCAACTACATCCCGACCATCACTGGCCGAGGCTGGGACCGTGTCGCCCTGCCGAACAACAGCTCGCACTCCCGCGCCCAACATGCCCCTGCATATTTCGTTCACGAGAACTGCCGCCTGTTTCGTCGCGACCCCGAGATCTATTTCGTTGGACGCGTGCATGAACTGGTCGAAACCCGAATCCATGCAATGGGGCGGCGATTGTCCACGGCGAAGTTTTGCATACATCACTTTGGCCAGCTGGTGGAGGAAGAAGCGAGAAAGCGAAAATCTGCGGCCTATCGGGACCTGTTGCGTATAAAGGTTCGCGAACTACCAGACGATCCCATGGCCTGGACCCAGCTTGGCCTCCAGGAATATGAATGCTCCCGGGAGCCATCAGAGCCCTTGCGCTGTTTTGAGCGAGCCTTGGCTCTGGAACCCAGAGCGACCCCAGCGGCGCTGTTCAAGGGAATGATTTATCTCGATCTTGGCCAGTGCGAGCAGGCCCTGGCGGTGTTAGACGCAGCGCATCCCGACCAGCACAGCCGGGCGCTCCGCGAACACCTGCGTGGAGACGCACTCCACAACCTCGGTCGTTTGCAGGAGGCCTGCAAAGCCTACAGGGACACACTCAGATTTACCGGATACGACTGCGTGTTAAGCAGCAAGCTGGGTTACACAGAGGTTGGACTCGGCCGGCGTGAGCAGGGAATCGCCCGGCTCAGGGAGGCCGCGCAGAAAGCCCCGGAAATCGTGGAAATTCGCCAGCGGCTCATGAAGGCCCTGGTAAGCCTCAATCATCTCTCGGACGCGGCGGCAGAGGCAGAAGAATTGGCAAGGCTTGAAGGCACGGCCAAGGCTTATCTTCGAGCCGCCAGCATTCGAGTGCATGCCAAGCAACTGCAGCGGGCGAGTGAAGTGCTCCATCGAGGAATCGCGATTTTTCCCGATTCCAAAGACCTGCGCCGAGCCTTAGCTGAACTTGGCGACGATAGAGAAGCCTCGGTCAGGGGCTGCCATCCCGGCCACACAGCCGGGTGCGCTTGACGAGTCAGTGTTGGCTCTAAGGCGGGCGAATGTCAACCGGTGGACTCGGCCGGTTAGTCAGGCGTTATTGCCTGGCCTCGTCTGTGCGAGCAAATGATAGATGGTGGCCCGGGACACTCCCAGGATCTCCGCCGCCTGAGACTTGTTACCGCCGACTCGCTCTAACACGCGCTTGGCATGCCGTTTTTGCAATTCCTCCAGGGAGATCAGGCTTTCGTCTTGTCCGACGACCGCTCCCGACTGACCTCGTACTTCTTCCGGTAAATCGCTGACGTCAATGACCCGTCCGTCCACCATCATGCAGGCATTGCCAATGACGTTCTCAAGCTCGCGGATGTTACCTGGCCAGGAGTAATTCGCCAGGCGAGTTTGAGCCCGGCGCGTCATGCCGCTTAGAGGTTTTTTGTATTCTGTTGCGAATTTATCGAGGAAGTACCTTTCCAGCAAAGGTAAGTCCTCTCGTCTCTCTGCCAGCCCCGGCAACTTGACCTCGATCATGGCCAAACGGTAGTACAAGTCCTTACGAAAAGTGCCTTCGTTCACCATGGCGCGCAGGTCGCGATTGGTAGCAGCGATGACGCGCACGTCAACGATTCTGGGTGCAGGGGAGCCGACTCGCTGGATCTCATGGTTTTGCAGCACCCGCAGGAGCTTGCTCTGCGCCGTCAGAGGGAGTTCGCCGATCTCGTCCAAAAACACGGTTCCGTGGTTCGCATACTCAAACACGCCCAACTTGTCCTGGGTGGCGCCGGTAAACGCACCCTTCACGTGACCGAACAATTCACTTTCCAGCAGCGATTCGACAATCGCCGAACAGTTGCAGACTACGAAGGGGCTCGCCGAGGCAGGGCTAAGGCGGTGCAAGGCGCGCGCTACCAGTTCTTTTCCGGTGCCTGTGGCGCCGGTGACGAGAACCGTTCCGAAATGTGGGGCCACTCTCCGAATCTTGGCGAACACATCTAACATTACCGGACTGCGCGCGACAATTCCTTCAAACTGACACGCGTGGACCAGTTCATGATCGAGACGATAGGTCCTGCGCCTTTCCTCGGCCTCCCACAGCAGCTGAGAAATCCGCCGGCGGAGCTGGTTGACGTCCAGGGGCTTGCTGAAGAGATCGCATGCTCCCTTCTGAACCGCCTCAATTGCGGATTCAGCGGTGTAGTGGCTCGTCATCAGGATCACTTCTGTACCGGGATCGATGCCTAGAATGGACTCGAGATCTTCGAATCCGCGGGCGCCTCTCATCCTCATAGCGAGAAGAACGATACGTGGCCGGGTGGCCTTCAGTTGCTCAAGGCCTTTCGCAATGTTTTCTGCAGTGAGAACTTCCAGTCCACTATCGCAAAGGTCGTGCTTGATGAGATCGAGGTTCTCTGGTTCGTCGTCTATCGCCAGAAGCTTTGGGTTACTGTAGAGGTCTTCCATCAACGAGTGCGCGCAAGATGACTATCTGCAGCCTACCAAAATCGAGCACGGGAAAAACAGATACTGAGATAGCGTCGGAATTCCGACTTACCTGATTTCGTGAGTAAACGGAAGCAGTGCATATGCACCAGTCCAGCTGAAAGGGAAGCTAGTCATTTTTTGTTGGGGACGGAGGCGCGAGCAGTCGTGACAACATCTCGCATAACTGGCTCGGGTCAACCGGCTTCTGCA
>Ga0075017_100001364_pt1 | contig 14837 bp, 8 predicted proteins | sample AleBraG_ABR_2012_FD_71475 | JGI IMG/M metagenome (GOLD analysis project Ga0075017, IMG submission 71475) | Freshwater sediment microbial communities in response to fracking from Pennsylvania, USA - Alex Branch Run_MetaG_ABR_2012 | ecosystem: Environmental > Aquatic > Freshwater > Creek >... | reverse complement strand
TGCAGCAGATCGCGCTGGTGAAGACCGCTATCGCCAGCGCCACGCAGAGCATGGGGCAACTGAGCGCGTCGGTGGTTCGGTTTAACGAGGCCATGAATGCGGCGAAGGTGCCGGTGATTCCGGTGCCTTGAGCTGCTCGGCGGCGCTGCCCAGGTGCTCAGGTCAAGCGCAAAGGGGACACTGCTGCGATAGTTGTCAAGCGAAGGAGTTCGGACTCGAGTCCGCAGTGTCCCCATCCGCGTCGTTCGGGTCTGAGCCCGCGGTGTCCGCATCCGCGTCGTTCGGGCTTGAGCCCGCGGTGTCCCCATCCGCGTCGGTCGGGTATGAGCCCGCAGGGTCCCATCCGCGCCGGCGTCTGGGATTCCGGTACTCTGAATTGATGCCACGTAGCTCTGTTGTTCTGGTGCTGGCTCTGGCTCGCATTTGCGGTGGTGTGCCTGTGCCCAAGGCCATGCTGGTTCCCTCGACCGCCGAGTCTTATGCCTTTGGAGGCGCCGCTCACCTGCGAGTGCCGGACGACCTCAAAGCCGTGGGCTACGTCGAGGAAGAATATTTCATCAGCGGCACGGCCAATGTCTACGATTGGCCGGGAGAAGGTCCGGCCAAGGTGCGCACGGCCAACGCTCCTTACACCACTCGGGTGCTGGTGCGGCGGCCCGCTTCGCGCAAGCGGTTCAGCGGCGTGATCGCAGTGGAGATGCTGAATCCGTCCAATCTTTTTGACCTCAACCTGGGGTGGGCCATGACTCGCAGGCAGTTTATCCGTGACGGGGATGCGTGGGTTGGCATCACCGCCAAGCCGGTGGCGGTGGCCACGCTGAAGAAATTCGACCCAGTCCGTTATGCGGCGCTGTCCTGGGCGAACCCGATGTCCGTTTGCACGACGGTTCCTCGGGACAGCGATCCCAGCACGGAAAACGGGCTGGTGTGGGACATCCACAGCCAAGTGGGCGCGTGGCTCAAGAGCGGCGATCCTTCGAATCCTTTCGGCCGCACAGTAAAGCATCTCTACGCCTGGGGCTATTCGCAGACCGGCGCTTTTCTTTACACCTACATCAATGCGATTGTTCCACTCGACAAGCCGATCTACGATGCGTACCTGATTGCCGTTGCCGCGGCTCCTTCGCCGATCAATCAGTGCGCCACTCCGCTGGCTGCGGGCGATCCGCGGCGGCAGCTCCAGAACCCCGGCGTGCCCGTTATCCATGTGATGAGCCAATCGGACTACCTGCGCGGAATTGACGGACGGCAACCCGACAACGATCATTTTCGCCACTACGAACTGGCCGGCGCAGGTCACGCCACGCCGGACGAATTGAACACGGCCGCGGCTCCGGCCGACATCGAGAAGGGCGGCCGGACGGTCCCGCCCATGGCCTGTAAAGAAGGCCCTCGCAGCCGCTTTCCCAGTTGGGTGGCCTTTGATGCCATGTTCCACAACCTGGACCTGTGGGTGCGCAAGGGCATTGCGCCGCCCCATGCCGATCCCATCCATGTGGAGGACAAGAAGCCGGTGCTGGACGAATTCGGTAACGTCGCGGGGGGCTACCGTTCGCCCTACGTCGATGTTCCGGCGAGCACGTGGTTCGGAAACTCCACCGGAGAGTCTTTCTGCATGATCGCCGGGCATGAAGAGCCGTTCAGCGCCGACCGACTGCGGCAGCTTTATCCCACTCCGGCGGACTATCAGAAGAAGTTCGCCGACAGCGTAAAGGCGCTGACCAAGACCCGGTTCATTGTTGCTGAAGATGGACCGGAACTCTTTGCGACAGTGAAGTAGCATGGTTAACGCCTCCGATCTGTTTGCCGCCCAGCGCGCCGCTTTCGCCGCGCAGCCCTTTCCGAGCGCGCGGGAACGCAAGCAAGCGCTCAGCCGCTTGATCGATGCTTTGCTGGCGCACCGGGAGCCTTTGGCCGAGGCCATTGGTCAGGACTTTGGCGGACGCTCGCGGCACGAAGTGATGTTCTCGGAGATTTACGTTTCGCTCACTTCGTTGCGCCACGCCCGCAGTCACGTGGGCGAATGGATGCAGAAGCGCTACCGCGCGGTTGCGTGGCCACTGCAGCTCGCCCAGGCGTACGTGCTGCCACAACCATTGGGTGTGGTGGGGATCGTCGTGCCCTGGAACTACCCGGTCTTTTTGGCGATCGGACCACTGGCCGCGGCTCTGGCGGCCGGCAATCGGGTGATGCTGAAGCCGTCTGAGCATACGCCGCGCACCTCGGCGTTGCTGGCGACGATGATTGCTAAAACATTTGCACCCGATTTTGTTACAGTGATCGAAGGCGATGCCAATGTTGGAAAGTCTTTCGCCGCGCTCCCGTTCGACCATCTGCTGTTCACCGGAAGCACGGCAGTGGGACGCGATGTGATGCGCGCGGCCAGCGAAAATCTGACGCCGGTGACGCTGGAACTGGGCGGCAAATCGCCAGCCATCGTGGCTGAGGACGCAAACCTGGCCCGGGCGGCCGAGGACATTGTTTACGGCAAACTGATCAATGGCGGTCAGACCTGCATCGCCCCGGATTACGTTCTGGTGGCGGCCGGGCGGCTGGAGGAGTCGGTGAAGGCACTGCAATCGGCAGCGGAGCGTTTGTATCCGAAGCACCTGGCCCAGCGCGATTACACATCGATTATTGACGATCGCCACTATACGCGCCTGAAGGGTTTCATTGAGGAAGCGCGGCGGCGCGGCGTGGACGTTGTGACGTTGGGTCCGGAACCGCGGGACGGCGCCCGGCGCATGGCGCCCACGCTGATTCTGGACCCGCCGGACGATTTGGCGGTGATGCGCGAGGAGATCTTCGGTCCCGTTCTGCCGGTGAAGCCATTTACCGATGTGAGCGAGGCGATCGGGTACATCAATTCGCGCCCACGTCCACTGGCGATTTATCTCTTCACGGGCAGCCGGCAGCTTAAGGAGCGCGTCTTGCGAGAGACGGTCTCCGGGGGCGTCTGTCTGAACGACACGTTGCTGCAGGTGGCTGCCGACGATCTGCCCTTCGGTGGCGCCGGCGCCAGCGGCATGGGCCACTATCATGCTCAGGAAGGGTTTGATACGTTTAGCAAATTGAAGCCCGTGTTCGAGCGGGGCGCGTTCGGGATGGGGAGGATGCTGCGGCCGCCCTATTCGAAACTGCATGAATGGATGGAGCGTTTGCTGATTCGCTAGATGATTATGGATTCTCGTCATGAATAAAGCCAAAATAAATATCCGGGTCGGTCTCTCCTTAATAGCTGTGCTGGCATTGGGTTGTTTGGACACAGCAGCCGCGCCAAGCAACACATTTACGACGTCGCCCACCAACTTGAGTTTTTGCGGGTTGACGGCCGCCTCGGTCAACCCTTCCGCCCAGACGTTGCGGGTGAGCACGAGCAACGGCCTGTCTGCCGCTTTTTCGATCACGAGCGACGTGAGTTGGCTGAATCTTTCGGTTGCCTCCGCGCCGCAGACGGATTTTGTCGTGGTGGTGAGCATCAATATGGCGCAAGCGGCGATGCTCCCGAACGGTACTTCCGTGGGCCACTTGACCGTGAGCGGAAGCGGATATGGCTCGGCCACGGTGACGGTGACGATAACGCTGGGAGGGGCCAGTTGCGCGGGCACGGGCGGAGCGATCAGCGCGGACACGACCGCGGTGATTTCCACCATTGTGGCGAACGCGCAGGACGTCAAATTTGTAAACATTACCAACAACACAAATGCTCCCCTGACCGTGACCACGTTCACGTCCCAGCCGGCGTGGCTGTCGATCTTTCCGTCCCAAGTGGTGATCGGCGCGAATTCGACACAACAGTTCACAGTGAATATCTTTCCCGCGGGCGCATCGCTGGCGCCGGGACAAAGTTACAGTGCGACGCTAACGTTCGCGCCGCAAAGCAGCGGCTTGGCCGCGCTGACGATTCCGCTGACCTTGAATTACGGAACCGGAGGCAGCCAGGCGCTGACCCCCAATCCTCCGGTCGTGGCGTTTCCGCTGCCCGCCGGAACGACCCAGGGAGCTCTGACACTGACGGTGACCAACAGCGGCAGCACGACGGTCGCGCTGAAGGCGCTCAGTTCCGTTCCCTGGCTATTCGTGACGCCGGTGACGGACCAGACGGTGAACATCGGCGGTATGGCGACTTTCACGCTGAGCTTCAACTCGACCGGTTTGCTGGCAACCAACTACAACACGACCATTCAGATCGTCGACGATTCGAACAACGTCAGCGGCATCAATGTGCAGGTAACGCTGTGCGTGGGCTCGGTTACCTGCCAGGGCAGTGGGACCACGGGAGCGATATTTAACTCAGCTCCCGCCAGTCTCACGTTTACGGTTCCGCCGGGTGCGGTGGCTCCACAAACGGCGACTTTGGCGATCACCAGCAACAATGCTTCCGTGATCGCCAGCGCAAGTTCGTCCACGCCGACTTGGTTAAGCGTCAACCCGCCCACGGCCACGGTGAATGGCTTGACGGCAACGAATTTCACCGTCACGGTGTCCCCGTCGAACCTACCGCCCGGAAATCAGGCGACGTCCATCATTACGTTCAGCCCGCTGAGCACCAGCGGCGTCGCTCTTTCGGTTCCAGTGACGGTGAACATCACGGCGGTGCCTACCCTCACTTCCACGCCTTCGTCGTTCAACTTCGCCTACCAAACGGGCGCGAACATACCAGCGGCGCAGGCGCTGCTGGTTTCCAGCGACACGCCGGGGCAATTCATGGCGGCGGGAACCACCAATAACGGCGGCAGTTGGCTGGTGGTGAGCCCGCAAAGCGGGGCCACTTCCGGGGCATCCGGCGCGCCGACGCCGGTTTCGGTACAAGTGAATCCGATTTCCCTTCAGCCCGGCACGTATTCAGGCCAAGTGGTGGTTACGAACACAGCGACGAACATCGCACAAAACACGCCGGTCACACTGCAAGTGAGCTCGCTGCCGATCATCTCTTTTACCAATAGCGAAACCGACTTCTCCTATCAATACCAATCGGCTACTCTGCCCATACAGCAATCGGTGGGCGTAAGCACTACCGGCAATCCAGTCAATTTCCTGGTGCAAATCACGCCCAACAGCGGAGGCAACTGGCTGGTGGTGAGTCCGCGCAACGGCGTGACTCCGCAGAACCTGTCGTTCTCCCTGGATCCAGTGGTTCTGGCCGGATTAGCGCCGGGCAAATACCAATCGACCATCGCGCTTTCGGCGCAGGGGGCGGGCAATACGCCGACATATCTGGTGGTGCTGAACGTTACCAACTCGACCTCGTTGAACGCCAGCCAAGGGGCGCTGGTGTTCAATCGGGAACTGTTCCAGAGCCCGCCGGTGGCGCAGACGTTTACGGTAACGAGCAGCGGGCCGCCTTTGCCGGTAACGGTGGCCACGCAGAGTTCGTCATCGGCGTGCGGGAATTTCGCCTCGGCCACGCCCCCCAGCGGCACCACACCGGTGGTGATTACGGTGACGGTATCCAGCCCGCTGGGTGCGCCCGGAACCTGCAACGGAAACATTTCGATCACGTCGGCCAGCGCCGCCAACTCACCGTTGAACGTGCCGATAACGCTCAACGTGAGCAATACAGCGCTGCTGAATGCCAGCCCTAGCGCGATCAATGTAAGCACGCAGAAGGGCAGCAATCCGCCCACGCAGACGGTTGCGCTGACCAGTACCGACCCGGGGGCGCAGATCACGTTTACCGTCACATCGGTGACCAACCAGGGTACGGGCTGGTTGTTGGTGGGCCCGACCGGGGGAACCACGCCGATGAACCTATCGATCGGCTATAAGACCGACGGCCTTGCGGCGGGAACTTACAACGGCAACATTACGATCACCGCTACCAGCCCAACGGGCGTGGCCGATTCGCCGATCACGATCCCGGTGACGCTGATTGTCACCACTGGCAACACGGCGTCTACCAGTCCGACCAGCCTGATGTTTAGTCAGGCGTTTGGCGGACCGGCTCCGAGCAACCAGTCCCTGGCCATTGCCAGCGCTCAACCGGGGTTGACGTACAGTGCAACCGCCACCGTACAGAGCGGCGTCGGTTGGCTGTCGATTGCCGGAAGCAGCTCCGGGACGACACCGGGTTCGGTGAACATAGCCGTCAATGGGTCTAGCCTGAATCAGGGTTCCTACAGCGGCACCATCACCCTGGCAATTCCGGGCGCGGCCAACAGTCCGATCAACGTGCAAGTGACGCTGGTGATCGGGCCGCCGCAGGCAATTTCGGTCAGCTCGTCCACTGTGAATTTCAGCTACACGGCGGGCGCCACAACCACTCCCGCGGCGCAAACCGTCCAAGTGTCTTCCAACGCAGGCGCGGTAGCGTTTACGGCCACGGCTACGACGCCTGCCGGGACACCTGTTTTCCTCACGGTCACTCCAGCATCGGGCACGACACCCGCGCCGGTATCGATCGGCTTGGCACAATCGGTAATCTCGACGCTGGGAGCCGGCAACTATACGGGCACCGTGAACATTGTCTCGGCCGCGGGCACAGCCGCCATTACTGTGACGTTGAAGGTGGCCGCGCCAGCGCCACCCGCGATCGGAGCAGTAGTGAATGGGGCGAGCAATATTGCCGGTGCAATCTCACCAGGCGAGATCATCACGATTTACGGCACCAACATCGGCCCGGCAGTTCCGGCCGGGTTGGTGATTACCCAGCAGGGTACGGTGGCCACCACGCTGTCGAACACACAGGTGACTTTTGACGGTCTGGCGGCTCCGCTGATCTATGTATCTTCCGGCCAGATCAACGCCATTGTGCCTTATGAGATCACTCCCGGCCGGGGAACCACGAGTGTGGTGGTTTCGACCAACGGCATGGTTTCGCCGGCGCTGCAGTTGATGGTGACGGATACGGCGCCGGGACTTTTTTCGGCGAACCAGACCGGAAGCGGACAAGGGGCGATCCTAAATCAAGACAACAGCCCGAATGGACCTAACAAGCCCGCCGCCAAGGGATCGGTAATCGTGATTTTCGCCACTGGCGAAGGACTGCTGCGGCCACAGCCGGCAACGGGTTCTTTTACGCCGGGCAATGGAAGCGCGTTCATCGTGCCGGTAAATAAACCGTCGGTCATGATCGGCGGCCAACCGGCGACGATTCAGTTTGCCGGCGAAGCGCCGACGCTGGTTTCGGGCGTGCTGCAAGTGAACGCCGTGGTGCCGGCCGGCATTGGTTCCGGACCGCAGACGATTCAGTTGACTGTGGGTAACAACACGAACAGCACGCAGAACGTTACGGCGTATATTCAGTAGGGTGTGGCCATCGTTACGCGGCGGCTTCCTCCTCCGGATGCAGGCGGGCGAGGAAGGCGGCGTCGTAACGATCGTCGCGGGCGATGAGGGCCTCCAGCATGCCATTCGAAAAAACGAACTCGCCATTGGCCGGATTGTAAGGAGCTGGATTATAGGGAACTGGTTGTGGTTGTTGGGCTTGCAACTCGTCGTGGTGCTCTTTGAGCAGAATGGCCCGCTGGAGATCGGCCTCCTGGCCTCGTTTGCGCTCGGCTTGGGTCTCCTTGAAGAGTTTGAGGGGGCGTTCGAACTGGCGGGAGATGCGCTGCTCGTAGAGGGTGAGGGTGGCAAGCGTCTTCACGTGCATTTCGAAAGACCGGGCGGAGGCGTAGGCGGTGACGGCGCGATCATCGGTGGCGATGCGATTGAGACGCCAGAGGCAGTTGGCGATGATTTGGACCAACTGATGTTCAAGGGCGCCCTCGGGTTGGTAATCGTCGAAGAAACCGGCGCAGAATTCGCGGTGCGATTTCTGGTCTTCGGGAGAAATGACGACGGTTTGACCGGTGAGTCCGTGGCGGAAGGCGTTGAGGCAGGAACGCTGCTTGCCTTACGGGGTGCGGGGACCGGTGGAATGGGATTTCATGTTAGTGGTCCTTCCTGGTTTCTACTTTCTGCTTGGCACGCGTACGCAGGGGCGCTGGGGGGACAATCCTGTGATACCTGAAAAGTGAAGGATTGCGGACAGTGGCCCGGAATGTCCCCGGCGGCTTTGCTCGGCGGCTTGCTCGCGTGCGGTACTCTCGATTGCAGTTTAGCCAGCGGGTGCAAGGGTTTTGGGGGTGAGGGAGAGGGGAATTGGGGGTAAGTTGCTGATAATGCGGGGACGAATTTTACTTGGTATCGTTGTGACCCAAGGGCATCGGGGTTAATCGGAAGCAGAGGAGTCAGACACCGATTGGCGACACCGATTGGTAGCCGATTGGAGAAAAAAGTACTGGGGTAGGATGGTGCGGGTCGGTGCGGGTTGGTCTCGCACCTGTAACAAGTTACGTCCAAATGACACCAGTACTAACCTTCTTGGCTAGGCCAACGGGAGCATTGTACTAGACTAGCGCCAATGGTATTCCTTGTGAGCGGCAAGCCATACGAGGGAACGAGAACAAGCAAATTCCACGGACCAATCGACTCGCTAAAGAAACCTCCATTTCAAGGTCGATGTGAAAGTTCCCTCGCCCGCCTAGCTATCCCCCATTACTGGGTAGAGGACTAGGACCGGGGTCCTAGACTCGAATAGTACGTCCCTCCGTCATCACTCGTATCGCCTTAGGGTAACCTGCGAATACCCCAAACCCAGCCTATGGCGCAGTATCAAAGTATGAGCCTTCGCAATATTCAATGCGTGGTCCTGAGCCTCACTCTCGCGGTCAGCGCGAATGCAACCAGTTCGTCAACTGGGGTAACCGCAGCGCCCGGAACCACTTTCAACCCCTTGGAGCACGTCGAGAAGAGTGGCGTCAGTCAGGTTTCGTTGAACGGAGCTCAACTTCTCGATACGCTTTTGGCCGAGGTCTCCAGCGATGGAACACCCGAGACGAGCTATTTCAACAGCCCGGCGGTCGTGGCCTATGACAAGATTGCGCGGTCGTGGCCGGCCGCGGAAGAAGCACCAGTCCCCCCGCCGGTTCGGGATGCAAAGCCAAAGGCGAGTGCCAGTTTGAAGACCCGGCACACCTCGGAATTTATAGCTTATTGAGAGAGGACTTCAGGGCTTGCGAATATCGATTCCGCCCTTGAAGTAAGCCCCGTCTTCAATGATGATGCCGGCGGTTGTCACATCGCCGACTAAATGCGCATCCTTGCGGATGTAGACTTTCTCAGTAGCCTCCACGCTGCCGTTCATCTTTCCCATGACGATCACTTCACGGGCTTTGACACCATCGGTATGCAGCTTGCCGCTGGGTCCGATGGTGAGCCTGTGCCCTTCGGCGGAAACAGTGCCCTCCACTTCGCCATCGATGATGAGATCCTCCTGGCTGAAAATCTGACCCTTCACGATTACGCTTTTGCCGAGGATGGCGGGCGTGCGCGGGGGCTCGGGCATCGGGGCGCGGGGTGCGGCCGACTCCACGGGCCGGGGGACCGCGGCTGGAGCCGGAGGGGGCGTTGCCTGTTTCTGTCGATCGTCTTCCTGCTTCTTATTCCACATTTATGAATGCACTCCTTCCTAAGAGTAAACCAGCGAGCGGGTCTGTCTTAAGAAATCGGGGAACATCGGCCGACGAAGTAGCGTCTTCGTCCGTATGCAGTCGATCTACCCGGACTTGAAGATGTCGGTGCGCGGGCTGCTTCGGGATAGCGGTTCTGTCACCCTGGCGTTGGCGGCGCTGGCGCTGGGGATTGGCGCGACGACCTCGATCTTCAGCGTGATCGAGAACGTGCTGATTCATCCATTCCCTTATGCCGGAGCGGACCGGCTGATCAATATGTTTATTGGCGATTCGGCACATCCGGAGGCTGGCCGGGGGAATTTGACCATTGGCGAGTTCCTGGACTATCGCGAAAAGAACACGGTCTTCGATCAGGTACTGCTCACCAACCACACCGACGCGCTGTACGACAACGGCGATGGCGTGGAGCAATGGGAGGCTTCTGAGGTGACCACCAACACGTTCCAGGTGCTGGGGGTGGCGCCATTGTTGGGCAGAGGCCTGGCGCCAGGAGATGAGAAAGCCGATGCGGCGCCCGTGTTTGTGATGAGCTACAAGCTGTGGAATCGGAATTTTGGGCGCGATGCCGCTGTGGTGGGCCGGCAGTTTGTTTTGAACGGCCAGTCGCGAACCTGCGTGGGCGTGATGCCACCGCGTTTTACCTGGTGGGGCGTGGAACTCTGGATGCCTGCTTCCTTGGATCGGGCGCAGAAGAACGCCAATGATCCGCGCTTCAGCCTGATCGGCCGCCTGAAGCCGGGGATCAGCCAGGAGACAGCGCGCACGAACCTGCTCAGTATCGCCCAGCAAGAGGCGCGGCTGCTGCCGGAACTGTATTCCAAGACAGCCACTGTGAAAACGATGACCGTGCTAGAAGGCGTGGTGCAACAGTTTCGGGTGGTTTTGTTCGTGCTGCTGGGCGCCGTCAGCATGCTGTTGCTGATTGCCTGCGCCAATGTGGCCAATCTGCAGTTGGCCAGGGCGGGCGGCCGGGCGCGCGAGATGGCCATTCGGGCTTCGCTCGGCGCCGGGCGCGGCCGGCTGTTCCGGCTAGCGCTGACGGAGAGCGCGTTGCTGGCGTTGCTGGGTGCTGTGCTTGGCTGCGGTCTCGCCTATGCCGGACTGCAAGGCCTGGCGGCTCTCATCCCACGTGATTTGATTCCCGATGAGGCGGTCATCCATTTGGATCTGCCGGCGCTTTGGTTCAGTCTGGGGCTGGCCTGTCTGACCACGCTGCTGTGCGGGACGGTGCCGGCTTTGCAGGCTTCGAAGCCGGACCTGAACGACTCGCTGAAAGACGGATCGCGCGGGACCACTTCTCAGGGAGGGCGCTTGCGGCATGGGTTGGTGGTGGCGGAGATCGCGCTCTCACTGGTGCTGCTGACCGGAGCGGGCCTGCTGATCCGCAGCTTTTTCGCACTGCAGCAGGTGGAACTCGGGCTCAATCCGGAGAAACTGCTGGTGGCGCGACTGCCTTTGCCCAAGGATCGGTATCGCACCGCCGCCGACGTTCGCGGTTTTTACCAGAGCTTGCTTGTCCGCTTGCAAGGTATTCCCGGGGTGGTCTCGGTATCGGAAGTGAGTTCACTGCCGCTGTATGGAGGTATCTCGTCACCGATCGAGATTCCCGGCAAGACGCATGCCGAAGACTGGACTGCTTTTGTGCAACTGACCAGCGCGGGTTATCCGAAGACGCTGGGCTTGCGGCTTTTGCGCGGCCGAACGATTACCGAAGCGGAGGTGGAAGACGGGCGGCGAGTGGCCGTGGTGAATTCGCAACTGGTCCGCGCGTTCTTTGGAACGGAAGACGCGATCGGCAAGCATATCCGCGCCAAGCTACTGGAAAAATTGCCGAGCGACGCGATGCCGGACGCAACGTTCGAGATCGTGGGCGTGTTCGCCAATGCGAAGAATCGCGGTCTGCAGGATGCGCCCAATCCGGAGATGCTGGTTCCTTATACGGTGACCGGATTTGGCGAGCGCGGAATCGTGGTGCGGACCAGCGGAGATCCGCTGACGGCATTAAAGGCGGTGCGCCGGGAGATTCGCACGGTGGATCCGAACGTGGCAGTGGCGATGCCCGGCGACATGCAAATGTATCTCAAGCGCTTCTCGTTTTCGCAACCGCGCTTCGGCATGATTCTGATGGGAATCTTCGCCGCCATCGGACTGGTGCTGGTAGCCATCGGAATCTATGGCGTGATGGCGTTCTCGGTTTCCGCCCGGACGCATGAGATCGGTATCCGCGTGGCGGTGGGGGCGCAGACCGGGCAGATTCTTGCCAACGTGCTGGGGCGCGGCACGCGGCTGATTGCCATTGGCTTCTTGGTTGGCTTGGCGGCGAGCTTTGCGGTGACCCGGCTGTTTGCCAGCCAGCTTTTTGGGATCTCGGCGACGGATCCGATCGCTTTGGCCAGCGCTTTAGCCGTGGTGACGATCGCTGGTCTGGCCGCGTGTTACTTTCCGGCTCGGCGGGCATCGCGGGTGGATCCGCTGGTGGCGCTGCGGCATGAGTAGCTGTTAGTGATAGATGCCCGGCGCCTCATGGCCCATGGCTTGTACGTACTCGACATAGGAGCCGAGATAAACGCGGGGCTGGCGATCCTTCCCGCTCTCGCCGCCCAATTCGAGAACGCGTGAAGCCAGGCCTCGCAAGAACATGCGGTCGTGCGAGACGAAAATCATGGTGCCTTCAAATTTGCTCAACGCCTCGACTAACATCTCCTTGGTGGCCAGGTCCAGGTGATTGGTGGGCTCGTCGAGAACGAGAAAATTCGGCGGGTTGAAGAGCATGCGGGCCATGGCCAGCCGGGATTTCTCGCCGCCGGAAAGCGCGCGGATTTTCTTGTCCACGTCGTCGCCGGAAAACTGGAAGGCACCGGCCAGGGTGCGCAGCGCGCCGAGGCCTTCCCTGGGAAAATCCTGCTGCAACTGCTCGATGATGGTGAGATCGGCGTCGAGCACATCGAGCGACTGCTGGGCGAAGTAGCCGAGACTGAGGCTGGCTCCCAAACGGAGGCCGCCGGCATCGGGCGCGCTGGCGCCGGCGATCATTTTGAGCAGCGTTGTCTTGCCGGCGCCATTGCGGCCCATCACCGCCCAACGCTCGCCGCGGCGGATGGTCAGGCTAAAGCCGTCATAGATGACGCGCGGTCCGTAGCTTTTATGCAGGTCCTCCATCACGGCGACTTGCTCACCGGAGCGCGCCGGAACGCGAAACTCGAACTTCACCACCTGGCGTTTCTTGGGCAGCTCGATCTTCTCGATTTTGTCTAGCGCCTTGATCCGGCTCTGCACTTGCGCCGCCTTGGCGGCGTGCGTTCTGAAGCGATCAATGAAGCGTTGCTCCTTGGCGAGCATCGACTGTTGGCGGGCAAACGCGGCTTGCTGGTTGGTCTCGCGGATGGCGCGCTCGCGCTCGTAGAAATCATAGTCGCCGGAATAGGTGATGATTTCTCCGGCATCGATCTCGGCGATCTTGGACACCAGCCGGTTGAGGAACTCGCGGTCGTGCGAGGTCATCAGCAGCGCGCCCGGGTAGGACTTGAGAAACTGCTCGAGCCAGATGATGGACTCGATATCGAGGTGGTTGGTGGGCTCATCCATCAGCAACACGTCGGGCCGGCCGAGCAGGACACGAGCGAGCGCCACGCGCATCTTCCAGCCGCCGGACAGCGCGCCCACATCGCCGTCGATCTGGTCGTCTTCAAAGCCGAGGCCGTGCAGCACCTCGCGGGCTTGCGCCTCGAGCGTGTAGCCGTCCAGGTGCTCGTACTCTTCTTGAACTTCGCCGAAGCGGGCCAGCGTGCGGTCCATGTCGTGGGCGTGGGCCGGATCTTCCATGAGGTGCTGCAGCGCTTCCAGTTCATGATGCAGATCGCCGGCGCGGCCACTGCCGGCAATGGCTTCATCCAGCACGGACCGGCCTTTCATTTCCTCCACGTCCTGGCGGAAGTAGCCGATGGTGAGTTTTTTCGGGACCGACACCTGGCCCTCATCGGGTGTCTCTTCGCCCACCACCATGCGGAAGAGCGTAGTCTTGCCGGAGCCATTGGGGCCGACCAAGCCGACCTTCTCGCCGGGGTTTAACTGAAAGGAGGCGTCGACAAAGACCAGTTGCTTGCCGTACTGCTTGTTGATGTTGGAAAAAGAAATCATCCGGCTGACAGAACTTCTATATCTTTCTCCGAGCAACCGCTGACGCAATGCAATGGGATCGATTGGTCAAATGTAATCAGCCGGGCATGGTTCTTAACGGCGAGACTTAGCAGATAAATGTCCGTAAGACTTCTTGGACCGACGCCCGTCAAATCGAGACCGGGACTGAGGATGCTGATGGAGTCCGGCCAGAAGAGATGATCCCTGGCGGAACACAATTCGGCCAGGACCTGCCTGGTAACCGTAGACGTAAGACCGGCTTTGCTCAATATGCGAACGCAGCCGTTTTCGGTGATCGGGCATGTCGCCCAACCATGGTTCCGATTGCGCTTAAACCAGGCGTGAGCCGAATTGTGAAACGTGTGTTCCCGATCGAGAAGAGCGATCAGGACGTTCACGTCCAGTAGGGCCGCCCTACTCGTCTTCATCGCGCAATTGGTTCACCAATTCAGGCGTCAACGTAAGCCCCCCAGGCCGGCGCGGAAGCAACGGGACGCCGTTGCGGTACTCTTGCTGAAACGGCTTTGGCTGCAAAGCCTCTCTCAGCATTGAGGAAACCACGTAGCCGGCGCTCGTCTTCCGTTGGTGCGCGATTTGCTTGATGGTCACGAGGACGTCGTCTTCAATGTCAATTGTGGTCCGCATGCTAAAGCATAGCACATCTGATGTGTGATGCTTTAGCGTGCGGATCGCTTGGCTGCCGTGTCGCGCACCACGCGTGCGCGAACAGCGAAGTCCCCCGACAAACGCACCCTGCTACAATGCTCCTCGAATGTACCGTCCGCTTTTCCTCATCCTTGCCACCGCTCCTCTATACGCTCAAACGCCACCCCAAGTCGAATTCGAAATGATGACCTGGGCCGAAGTGAAACATGCGATTCACGAGGAGGGCAAGATCAACGCCATCGTCTACAACGGGGGGACGGAGCAGCGCGGGCCGCAGAATGTCAACGGGGGCCACAATCTGATGGCGCGGGAAACGGCGCGGGCGATTGCGCTCGAGCTGGGGAACGCGATCGTGGCGCCGATCATGCCTTACTCGGTGAACAAAGCCAATCCCGCATTGCCGGGGACCATCGGGCTGACCGGCCCGGTATTCGCGGCTCTCAATCAACAAGTGGCCGAGCAGTTGATCGAGAACGGGTTTAAAAATATCTTTCTGATGGGAGACCACGGCGGCGGGCAGACAGAACTCGCCCAGGTGGCGAGGAAGTTGGACGCCAAGTACAAGCCGCGGAAGAT
>Ga0075017_100001363_pt1 | contig 14843 bp, 14 predicted proteins | sample AleBraG_ABR_2012_FD_71475 | JGI IMG/M metagenome (GOLD analysis project Ga0075017, IMG submission 71475) | Freshwater sediment microbial communities in response to fracking from Pennsylvania, USA - Alex Branch Run_MetaG_ABR_2012 | ecosystem: Environmental > Aquatic > Freshwater > Creek >... | reverse complement strand
ACATGCATATCTTTCATGTAGCACACTTTCGTGCTGCAAGGAAGCTTTACCCCTGTATTTTACGGTTCTGGAGCCACGTACTATGCTTTTTGTTGGTCAGGAACGCGAAGGTAGGGCTAGACGTTGACAAAATTAAAGCCAATGTTCGCTTGGAGAGATGAAAACCGAGGTGCCCTGCTCGCATGCGCCTCAGGCTGCCTGATTCCGGCAGGTCGCCCGCACATATAACGACGAGTAGTTCCGTTTCCGGTTTGAGTTTCGGCGTCAAAATTTCGAGATCTCGTATCGGGCTGCGGGGCGGCGGTTTCACCGGCTCAGAAGCCTTCCCACACCAAAGCCGCAAAATCGCGGGTACGGCGAAAGCCCATCTGCTCATAGAGACGAATCGCCTCCAGATTAGTGGACGTAACGGTCAAACTGGCCTTGCGGCAGGCATGCCTCTGGAGCGATTCAAGTGAATGGCGCATCAGCTCGTAACCGACCCCGTGCCCCTTCACCGCATTGGATACGCAAATCTGCGTGATGTGTCCCACGTCGGCATGCACCAGGCTGCTGAGACTGAGTCCGCTTAGTCGGTGGTTGGACGGATCGAGCGCAACAAACGATGCCGGCTGGAAGAAGCTGCCACACCCCGGGTACTGCACGATGTTCAGCAAAAACCGCCTGGCCCCGGCCGGACTGCGGTATTGGTCGTTGATCTCACTATCCACATGGGATCGATAAGCCTCAGCAATCAGCGCGGCTGCGTCATCCTGCCGCCGCTCCGTCCAGTTGTCGATCACCATCTGCGCCGATCGCCTGCCGGCGGGCAGCACGGCCGAAATCCGATCCAAGCCCAGTTCCATGTATTGACGCTTGAAAAGCCTGGCATGGGGGGCATAGGGGATCTGCACGCGAGGCCAGTTTCGCAGCATCATGAGCTGGGATTCGACGCGGCGGACAAACGGCATCTTGACCAGATCGTCCAGCACCGCCTGGAGCAGAAAAGTTTCGTTCTCGATGCAGGCGAACGCCTCCATCACGTACAGATCGCCGATCAGCCCTTTGCGGTCTTCACAGACGAAGTACGAATAACCCACCACGCGGCCCTGCACGGTGAGAACATGACCGGTGAGCGCTTCCATGTCGACAAAACGGCGCACCAGGCTGGCGGAGGGCCGGAAGTCCCAATCGAGTAAGCGCTCCCAGGTGGCGCTCTCTTCTTCCAATAGCGGATGCAGATCGGACGACCGGACTTGGCGCAGATCCACCAAACGAGGTTGCGGAAGCGGAGTGTCCGAGAGAGCCGCCATTGCATTCAGACTACACCGGAACGAGGTCGTTCTGCGGGAGCTTGCTTTGCGCCAGAAAATGCTGAATGGCGCGGGTGGCTTGCCGGGTGCGATGCTGGTTCTCGATGAGGGCGAAGCGAACGTGACCCTCGCCCATCGGTCCGAAGCCCACTCCTGGAGACACAGCGACCAGCGCCTGCTGGAGCAATAGCTTGGAAAACTCTAAGGAACCTGACTGGCGGAAGGGTTCCGGAATGGGCGCCCATACAAACATGGAGCCACGCGGCGGCTCAACCTGCCAGCCGGCTCGCCCCAGCCCATCGATCAAGCAGTCGCGCCGCTTGGCATAGGTCTCGCAGATCTTTTTTGTTTCGTCCTCACACTCGCGCAACGCGATGATGGAGGCGATCTGGATGGGCTGGAAGATCCCGTAATCCAAGTAGCTCTTGATGCGCGCCAGCGCGGCAATCAGTCTCGGATTTCCCAAACAGAAGCCGACGCGCCAGCCGGCCATGTTATAGCTCTTGGACAGCGAGAAGATCTCGACAGCGATCTCCTTGGCGCCGTCCACCTGCAGGATACTGGGCGCCCGATAGCCGTCAAAACAGATATCGGCGTACGCGAAATCGTGCACGATGGTAGTGCCGTGGTGCGCCGCCAAGGCAACAATGTCCTTAAAGAATTGCAGATCCACCGTTTGCGTGGTCGGGTTATGCGGAAAGGAGATGAGAATCATCTTGGGTTTCCGCGTGGACGTGCGATAGAGGTGTTCGAGCGCGTTGAGAAACTCCGCCGGATTGGGCATGGGGAGCATGCAGGCGTGCCCCTCCGCCATGATCACGCCGTATTGATGAATCGGGTAAGCGGGGTTCGGAGAGACTACAGCGTCGCCTGGGCCGATGACGGCGAACAGCAAGTGGGCCAGGGCGTCTTTGGCGCCGATGGTGACGATGGCTTCTTTTTCCGGGTCCAGTGAAACGCCGTAATTGCGCTGATAGCGTTTGACGATCTCCTCGCGCAGCTTGGGAATGCCTTTCGACATCGAATAGCGATGGTTCTTTGGGTTACGGGCCGATTCAATCAGCTTGTTGACCACCGGTTTGGGAGTTGCGCCATCCGGGTTACCCATGCCGAGGTCCACCACGTCGAGTTGGGCGGCACGTGCCTTCGCCTTCATCTCGTTAATGACCGCAAAAACGTACGGGGGTAACTTCTGGATGCGATAAAACTCTTCAGCCTGGTCAAAGGACATACCTCATTTTACGCGCACCGGAGGCGTGAGGTACTGCCCGGCGAGTGGGAAGCAGACGATGCCAAACGCCGGTCACGGCGCTAGACGATTCTCTACAAAGACCCCGTAATCGAATATTAGATAAAGACTTATGCGTCTGGAAAAAGGCGGCATTCAGACGCCGACGGACGGTTTTTGCTGGGCCCCCTACTATCATCGTGGTGGGAGGAACGTTAAGTGCAAGCAAGAATGTTTCCGGGCAGGATGGCAACGGGTCTGCTCGCAGGCGGCTTGGCTCTTTGGGGCCAGACGCAAGTGGATCTGAAAACACAAAGCCGAGGAGTGGATTTTAGCGCGGCCCCGAGCACCGCGCCGGCCAAGACCGGGACCAGTCTGCCGGTGGCCTGCAGCGTAGGACAGGCATATTTTTTGACCAACGCGCAGCCGGGAGCAAACTGGTATCTTTGCACGGCTACTAATATCTGGACGGTGCAAGGCGGCAGCGGCGGCGCGGTAGTGAACAACCCGAATGACGTCCGATTTCTTCTGACCAACACCTCGCCGGCGGTCCTTACCCTCAACGGCACAATCTCGAACATTAACCCGGCGATCATCTTTGGCGGCACGACCGCTTACAAGTTCACCACCGCGAGCACCATCACGGTCTCAGGAACTCCTTCCACGGGAACGGTATACCAGTGCTTCGATCCATCCACCGGGCAACTGTCCCTCTATCACAATTTGGCCGCAACCATCACGGGGAGCGGAGATCTGGCAGGACACGTATTCACAGGTACGAGTTGCCCCGCTGGGTTTGCGCAACTGTGGGCGCCCACGATGACGATGGCCAATAGGTGGGATACCATTGCGGAGTCGATGGACACGCGCGGGGCAATGTCGTTTCCCGTTACCTATGCGGCGGGAAACGCGATCTCGCTTAGCGGTGGGGTAATCTCAGTGACAGGGTTACCCACGGCTTGCAGCATCGGCCTTGGCGATGGAGCAAATTCACTGGGCGCGTCGACCTACGTAAAGGCGGGTTGCGCCAATGAGTATGGAAGCACGTATACAATCACCGGAATCAAGTGCCGGACGGACAACGCGGGGGCAACCACTCTGAACGCGACGAATGGCGCGGGCGCCGCACTTTTGACCGGGGCGATCCGGTGCGGCAACACTGGCGACGGCGTGGCCGGCACCTTGAGCGGAACGGTTACTATCGCGGTTGGGGACTTTATCAAGTTCACCGTCGTGGCGGACGGCATCAGCAAGGATGTGATGGTCACAGTGGCTGGGAGCAGATAAGAATGAAAGTCCTCGTTTGTTTATTCGTACTTCTATTTACCTCCGTGCTATGTGGAGCATTCGTCTAGTCGTCAACCCCGCCACTGACATCGGCCCATTCAACAATCCGGTAATTTACTGGCTACAGTCAGGCATTCAACAACACTCACGCTTTCGATGCGCTGGGCGGAACTTATGAAGACTACGCGAGCGGTACCGCGGTGAACGCTTCTAAAGATTTCAAGCGCTGGGTGGCGGATTTTCGTACTCCGCAGACCGGAGACGCGGGGGCCGGACAGTTGTACAGCAGCGTAACGGCTACCTTGGTCGGCGGAACAAACCACAGCCACGTCTATTTACTAACGTCGCCAACCTCTGTTTGCGATTTCAAGAATTCGCCATGGTGAGGTTTTTCGAGCGCTGGCTCTTGAAGGACATCAGTGGCCCGGCGTCAGATATAAACGACTCCACGTCGAGCTTCTGCTATGCATACAAGGCTGGCCAATGCGTCGCAGGAAGCGCAGCCGACGCTCTCTATGTCCACGCGCCTTTTATCGAGCCGTCCACTACCTGTTGGGGGCAAGCTTGGGATTTCAGTGCGCCGTGTGTAACGCCTTCTTATGGCGTTTTTGGTCAAGCCATGATGTCCAACGCAGTTGATCCGAAACCAGAAGGACGCAATTTCATACGGCTCACTGGGATGTTTAACCCGCCGTATCTGAGTGCCGGATTCGAGGCCATGAAGTTCACCCCAGACGGGCGTTGGGGCTTTTACAAGGCATGGAACGCCGGCGGTTATCGGCCCGAGATATTCGCCGTTCGCATTCCGGCTATAGCCACCGATCCGATTAACCGGACGACGTGGGCACAAGTTCCAGTGGAGCTGCCAGGCGGCAACTCGGTCCCGATCCGGTTCGGCTACGACCAGAGCTTTCACTGTCATGGTGTGTCCGATTCACGAGGGAACTTCATCTCGGGCTATAACGACTCCTGTCTGACGGATGGCTCGACGCCCAGCCGTTTGTTTTTTCCAGCGAAGCGCAAGTGCCCACGCCCTGTCCCCGGCGATGTACGGTCAACAGCCCCGCTATCTCGGGCCGGTACCTCTACTACTGGATTGAACGCTATGACGCGGGAGTTTTGACGTATCAGGGCCCCACGCAGCGTTACGCTGTGCCGTAGACGGAAGGGACTATGGCGCCAGGGAACACCATGGGCACTGATTAATATTAATAAGGAATCTCAGCGCGCGCCGGCGCGCCGATTTTCTGGGTTATTGCCGCCCAATGAGCTGAAAGATGACTCTACAGGTCGCGCACCAGTTCGCCCGCGAGAGGTTCAGGTTGTGCGAGACGCTTGCGGGCTAGATGTTGACGCGCCCGCAAGAATAGGCTGGGTTGCCAGCCAAAGCGCTGCAGCCTGTCCGGCCATCCAGGGGAGAACGGCCCCATATCCAATGTGGTGAAAAGTGCTCGCCACAGCGAAACCGATGGCACCGATGAAACCGGAAAAAGCGATTCCGGTTATTCGCGAATCTACCTGGCGAGGCAGCTTCACTAGCGACTTGTAGACGCGGTAGTTGTATTTTATCGTCAGAATTAGCGTAGCAAGATAACAAATCAACGCAGGGATACCACATTCACTCGATATCTGCGTATAGCTGTTATGCGTATTCAGCGAGGCTAAGTGCTTGCCGGACTGTTTTGCATTCTGCTGTACGAAATCGTCGAACATGCCTGGTCCCACGCCAAGTAGCGGATGGGTGAGCGTAAGTTTGACGCTCAACTTGACCAGGTCTTGGCGCTGAAGCTGGGATTCGACGTCGCCGCCAGCCTCGCCCGCTGCCACCGCCGTCTCCGGGTCTGCCACGATAGAAACCAGCCGCTGCAACGTTTTCGACGGAGCTAGAGCAATCAGGCTGACGAGCACGGTAGGGACGATGAGCATCACGAGAAGCTTCTTCTTAGCGAACGCCATGGCAAACGCGACGCAAACGAGAACGGCTAAAAAGGTGCCGCGTGAGCCGGTTCTCAGGATGTAAAACAGGCAGAGCCCGATTTCGGACGTGGCTATGATCTTGAGCAAAACGCCGCGCGCGAAGAATACAAAGAGTAGACCCGTCGCGGCCGCGAGCAACCCAATTGCCAGGTCGTTGGAATTGTCAAAGAACAAACTTCCGTCGACGAAAAACCTGCCATCCGAATCGCTGATGGTTCCGTATCGAAAGCACATAAATAAGATAAGAGCAGCCGATAGAATACTCAGGTAAGCGTACCGAATACACTGCACCAAGCTTGCTTGCACGGCGCAAATACAGAATAACGAGACATACCGCTTTATACCAAAGTCCTGCAAAAGAGCCACGCTACCACCCCTCCAGAAACTGAATGGGGTGGCCACAACCATGATGAGAAACATAGCCAGCCACCAGCGGCCCAAGGACGTCTGTAGCGCTCTGCCCGCTTGACCGCTGAACGCGGTGAAGAAAAACAGCAAAGCCATGGGCACGAGAGTAAGGCGAGGCGACACGTGAAAGACGAGTCCGGCCAAATCATTCAGAAACGGAGCTATCGAGTACAGGCAGAGCATGGCAAAACCAGCCTTCTGAAGCCCGCCGATCTGAGCCGCCGGGAGGCTGGCTACCGGAGCTGGCGCAATCGGAGCCGAAGACGGGGTAGTGAAGATGACTGGCTGACTGACCAGTGCCGGTCTCAGTGGAGGCATCCGTCCCGGTTTAAATTTGCTCATAGGTTAGGTGCCCTGCCGGGCACGGCCAATCCGCTGAAATCTTATTATACGGCTGAGGAAGCCCTCTTCCACTCGCATGATCGGCGAAGCTTTCAGTGCGGGCGTCGCTCTCACCCGGAACTTCGGTGCCGGTTTACCACGCTGGCGAATCGCTGTGACACCCGGTGGTCACTGGCCGCCGACTGGGGCCGGTTACCATGATGCTATACTCCTGCCTGTCCGCAAACACGCTCACGGTTTCGGATGAGTTGGCGGAGCGTCTCCGAAACCACCAGGAACGCTTGCCCGAAATTTTCGAACTTGGCCTCCGGGAACTCCACGCTGGATCGCCAAAAGGATTTGAGGGAGCGGCCGAAGTTCTCGAGTTTTTGGCTGGTTTACCGAGCCCCGAGGCGATTCTGAGCCTGAAGCCTTCCGAACGTTTCGAGCGCCAAATGCGAGACCTGCTCGAGCGCAACCGGCTAGGCGGGCTCTCTCGGCAGGAAGAGGAATTGTCGGAGCGCTATGAATTTCTGGAACACCTCGTCCGCATGGCCAAGACCAAGGCATGCATAAAGCTGGGCATTCCACCTCGCCCGGATGCCTGACGTAAGCCCAACATTGCGCGCCGAAGTTCGGTCGCGCGCAAAATACTGCTGTGAATACTGTCTAACGCCTGAACTCGTGTCCTTGATCGGGCATGAGATCGATCACATCATTGCGGTCAAGCATGGTGGACAGACCCTCTCGGCGAATCTTTCTCTTTGCTGCGCGTTGTGTAACAAACACAAGGGCACTGACATCGCTTCCATAGATCCGTACACGAGCGAATTGGTCCGTTTGTTCAACCCTCGCCTCGACCGCTGGAGCGATCCTTTCGAACTCCAAGCGCTGCAACTGGCTGGCCAAACAGCGATCGGAAGGTTTACGGCGACTGCTTCAATGGAACCGGAACGAGCGGCTGAAAGAGCGGGAGTTGATGATTCAGGCTGGCCTGTCCTACTTGTAGCGCCAACGCGTAAGACCCGGCACAGCGGCGGGATGGACCGCCGATTCCGGCTTCCTGCTCTCCGCTAAACCTTTGCCCAACCAGCGCCGATACATAGATTGAGCATACTTATGTCCAGCCTAGCCGTCAAAACGCCACCCCGAACCCTGTTTTGCCCCACCACGCCGCAGACCTTTGAGGAGTTGGGCATATCCCAAACCTTGGTGCTCGACTTGGTGTTGCGGCGCATGCTGCTGGAAGGTTTCAGCAACCTCCAGAATCTGGGCAACAAACTGAAACTGTCGATGCCGATCCTGTCGCAGGTCTTTCAACACATGCGCCAACAGCAGTTGGTGGAAGTGAAAGGCATGCAAGGCAACGACTATCACTTTTCGCTCTCGCAGGCGGGCAAACAGTTGGCCTCGGAACGGTTTCAGGTCAGCCAATACGCCGGCTCGGCGCCGGTCTCCTTGCGCGACTATCATGCGGCGATCAAAGCCCAATCGGCCAAGATTCATGTCGACCGCCGTACACTCAAAACCGCGTTTGCCGATCTGGTGATCTCGGACGAAATGCTGGATCAGCTCGGTCCGGCGCTCATTTCGCAGAACTCTGTCTTTGTCTACGGCCCCACTGGCAACGGAAAGACGAGTCTAGCGGAACGCATGCTGCGTGTCTACGCCGACGTCATTCTCATGCCCTACTCGGTGGAGGTCGACGGCCAGATCATCAGCCTATACGATCCGGTGGTGCACCAAAAGCTGGACAACGACGATCCCGACGTGGATCAGCGCTGGGTGATGTGCAAGCGGCCGTGCATCGTGGTGGGCGGCGAATTGATTCCCAGCATGCTCGAACTCCGCCTCGATGAGTCGTCTGGTATTTACGCCGCGCCGCTCCAGATGAAGGCCAATAATGGCATCTTCATCATTGATGACTTTGGGCGCCAGTTGATGTCGCCCCGCGATCTGTTAAACCGCTGGATCGTGCCGCTCGATCGCCGCGTCGATTACCTGACGTTGCGCTACGGTATCAAATTCCAGATCCCGTTTGAGCTGATGGTGGTCTTTTCCACCAACCTCGATCCCAGCGATCTGGCGGACGAAGCTTTTCTGCGCCGCATTCACAACAAGATTTACGTGCCGGCGGTGGACGCTCCCACCTTCGATACAATTTTCAGCCGTGTTACCGCCGCCTATCGCTTGGCAACCGAGCCCGATAGCGCCGCTCATTTGCGCGGCCTCTGCCTGCGGGAAGGCCGCACCGAACTGCGCGCCTGTTATCCGTCCGACATCTGCGACATTCTGCTGTCGATTGGCCGCTATGAAAACCGGCCGCCGCGCATCACCAAACCGGAATTGGAACGAGCCTCGGCACTCTATTTCACTCGCAGTTAGGGTTCCACCTGCCGCAGCCGGCTCACCCAGCGGCGAATGCTCCAGCTTTTTCGGGCTGGAGCGTTCTCTTGCTGCAGAAATGCCACTGCCTCTTCCCGGTTCTGCAATGAAGCGCGCAGATCGCCGTTTTCCCGCTGGAGAAACTGAATGGCCTGATCTCGCTGGTCCAGAGCGGCCTGCAGGCCATCAAACGGTTGCTCTTTCTCAGGATCGTGACGCGCTAACAGCGGGTGTAGATGGTTGCTCGCCCACGCCTTCTCAAACCATTCTCCGCCCTTGGCGTTTAGTAGCTCGAAGAGCAAACGGACCACCGCGAATCCTACAGGCGAGGGCGGCCCCAATTCCGGAAGGAACGCGAACACGCCGGGGGGCACCAATTTGTGGGCGCCATACAGATACGCCATTGTCTCCAGGTACGGCATCGACTGAGCGATCGGATCCGGATCCGAGACGAAATAGTCGGGCCGCTTTGGTTCGTGATAATGGACGCCCAGCGCCTCAATACACCGAAGGAAAACCGCCGGCGGATCCTGTCTCTTCAGGCGCAGGCACCATTCCAGGTCTTCGTGGTAAACGGTCAGTTTGGGATCGTATCGATGGCACTGAAGTACAGCCGTACGGACAACCGTCATGCCGCCGGGCACCCAATCGCAGGGGCCCGACGGTCCGATGGGTTCATCCAAGCGCCGTCCGAAATCGAGCAACTCAGCCTGGACGAGACCGTCTTCAAGCAGGAACCGCCCGCCGCAAAGATGAACGCGGCCATCGGCGAGAACGACTCTCCCGGTGGAAGCAACCGCCTCGGGATGGTCCTTTAGCGCCCGAAGGAGGTGCTCCACGGCGCCCGGCAAAACGCTGACGTCATTGTCCAGCAGCATGACGAAATCTGTTCGTACATGATCCAGAGCGAACATGCGTCCCGCCGCGCATCCCAGATTCTCATCGAGAAGGATTAACTCGATCCCGGGATGGGCGGCTTTCAATTCCTGCAGCGCCTTTCGGGTCGCGCCGTCGGAGGCATTGTCGACCAACAAAAGGTGGAATGGGATCGTCACATGCTCGAACAAGCACTGGATGGCGTGGCGCGTCCGGTCCACGCGGCCGTGGGAGAGCATCACAACGGTCAACTCCGGTTCGCTTTGCCCGGCGTCGAATCGAATCTGGAGCTGCTCAAAATATCTCCGCGCCAGTGGCAAAAGCTCGTCGTACACCGCGGAATCCTTGGCTTCGCTCTCCAAATACTGCCGCTTAAGCCGCTCATAGAAACAGCCAGGATCGTATTGGGCATCCTTGTCTTGACCGGCGCGCCGCCACCGCTCATTCCACAGGTGGACGGCAAAGGCCTCAAAGCCGGGCCGCCACGGCATCCCGCGCTCGATCACGCGGTTCCACTTGGTGTGGTCCAGAGAGCAGAATACTTCCGGAGACTGGATATATTGAGTGAGTTTATGCTCCTCCACGCCCCTGGTAAGAAGCAAGGGACCGGCTTGGCCCCAACTCAGTTGTTGCGGATCGAACGACTGGCAAGTGTCCCAGGCCCACTGCAGGATCGGGCTGCCCGGGGGCGCCTTGATCGCCGCCAGATTGACAGTAACGCCGGGCTGGCCCGCGCTGCGTTCACTCGAAAAGACGTATTCGGCGGCAAATTGGAACGGCCTTAAACAGATGGTGTCGAGATCGACGAACCAACCGCCCTTTTCGAGCAACAGCTTGTAGCGGAAGAAATTCGCAAACCCAGCGTAGGTGGAGTGCTCGCGGTACGTAAAGAGGGCGGAAGCCGGCAGAATTTCCTCGCCGTTCATGACGATGGTCCCCGGCGGGATTCCTTCCGTATCCTGATAGACGTAAAGATGAAAGGGATGACCGTTCTGCAGGAACGATGAGATGCAGAGGCGCTCCATCGTGGACAATCGCGGTCCCACCCACAAACCCTGAACTATATCGGGCAAGCTGCCTTCATTATACGGCGCTATACTGAGGATCGCTTTGACACCTGAGAAGCAACTGGACAGCTTTATCGAGAAGTTCGACGCCAGGAACGCGGCGCTGATCCGTGCGGTACGCAAAGCCTTGCGCAAGCGCTTGCCTACCGCCAATGAACTGGTCTACGACAACTACAACTTCTTCGTCATCGGGTATTGCGCCACCGAGCGGCCAACCGACTGTATCGTGTCCATTGCGGCTGCCGCCAACGGAGTTGGTCTCTCGTTCTATTACGGGGCCACGTTGCCCGATCCGCACAAACTGCTGCTCGGCAGCGGCAGTCAGAACCGGTTTCTCCGCATCGAGTCGGCCACGACGCTGGCGCGTCCGGAGGTCGAAGAACTTATCGCTGCTGCCGTGGCGCAAGCCAAAACGCCCTTGCCGGCGGGCGGCAAAGGCAAGCTGATCATTCGATCGATCTCGGAAAAGCAGCGGCCGCGCCGCAAGCCCTAATGAGATAAGCCCCGGGCCATGGGGATCCACTCGGAATAGACCTGACTGGGGATGGCGCTGTGCCAATGCCCGCTTGCCCGCCCGATGGCGACCGCAATCAAGAAGATGGCAGCGACTCCAATCGACACCCACGCCGCCGGAACCGGCTGGCGTGACCAGGCGCACAGGTCCAACGCGCCCTCTACCGGGCACGACGCCACGCACTCCATGCAGCCCAAACATTCCACCGATCGGATTTGCACCAACTGGTCGACCGCAAGCTGTGAAGGACATGCGCGCACACACTTTCCGCAATCGATGCATTGACTCACCGAGCGGCGGATACGCACCGGGCTGGCCAGCGCCACCAGACCCAACAGCGCTCCATACGGGCATGCGTAGCGGCACCAGAAATTCTTCACCAGGATCGACGACACCATCAGAAGGCCCAGTACCACCGCGCTGGTGACGCTCAAATAGCGGAATAAATCCAGCATCTTTACGTCGGCCAAAATGCCGTACGGAGACTGCATGAAAGACTCGATCGACGCCACCGGCATGGTCATGACGGCAAATAAAAAAAAGCCCAGCAGCAGGTATTTGACGGATCGCAAGGACACATCCAGCCAGCGGGGCAGCGCAAAATTTCGCCGCAATTGGCGCTGTCCGAATTTCCAGAGCTGCTCCGAAAGGGTTCCCACCGGACAGAGCCAACTGCAGAAGGAGCGCCGGAACACCAGTGACATGGCGGCAAACGCGACCAGCAGGATCATTGCGGCCGGATGGATGGCCGGAACCCTCCCGGCCAGCAACAAGACCTTCAGATTGAGCAGACCCGCAATCGGCAGCCAGCCTTCCACGCCTGGCGGACGAATATGGTCCACGGCCCGCCGGTCTCGTACTGCCTCACCCAGAGATAAAACTCGGCCGCGATCCAGACGTTCAACGCCGCAAACCCAAATTGAACGCCCCGGCGCAGCCGTTGTGAACGGTCAATGGCGCGCCGTTGAACCTTGGCCGGCATGAGCCCCCTCCGCTAATGAACGTTCCATCTCCACCGCCTTCGGAAAGAGAATGTTGTTTTCCAAGTGGACGTGACGGTGAAGATCGTGCTCGAATTCTTCCAGGGAGTGATAGAGCCCACGATAAGTGGGGCAGGCATTCTCCGGTGGCTGGTATCCTCCGGACAGAGCGCGGATTTTAGCCGTGAGGGCGCCGGCATCGTCATGGTCCGCCAGCATCCGCGCAATCGGGAACTCGACCGACTCAAAACATCCAACCGGCCGCTCCCCTCCTGTGCGCGCGGCCTGTTCCATCTTTTCGAGGAACGGGAACAGTACGTGCTCTTCCTTCATCATGTGCGCCGACAGCTCCTGTGACAGGGCGATGAACGTTTCCTGAATGGCCTTGACCTCCGGATGCGCCTCGCCGTGTTGGCTCACAACCTTTTGCAGCAAGGTTTCCACCCGCGGAGCTTCCGCTCGCACGTACCGGTGATGGCGATTGACGATATATCCCGTGAGAAGCGTCAGCGGAGCTTCCGTCCACGACTGCTCCTCGGCCGAGGCGCCGTTTGCGTCCAAGGCGGCGAGCTCTTGCATCACCTTCTCGACCGGCACATTGGCTTTCTCGCAAGCTTCCGCCAGCGGACGCTTTCCGCCGCAGCAGTAGTCGATTCCGAAGTTCTCAAATACGCGCACGGTGGACGGATGATGTATGGCAATCTCGCGCACGGTTTGGGTTTTGTCAAAAGTCATGGATTCGCCTCTGACCCAAGAGTACGGTCGATTGCAGCGAAGCCGCAGTGACTTAAGTCACGCGGTGATATCCTCGACACCATGCAAGCTACTCTTCTAGCCCGTAGACCCTACAAATCGGGGATTGAGTTATCCGTGGTGGGATTCGGAGGCGTGCTGTTGTGCGGTACCGCCCAGGCCGAGTGCAACGGGATGGCCGCTGCGGCGGTGGAGCGCGGGATCAATTATTTCGACGTGGCGCCGTTTTACGGAAATGGCGAGGCCGAGGAGAAGATGGGGCCGGCCCTGCAGCCATTCCGCAAGGATGTGTTTCTCGCCTGCAAAACGATGGACCGGACCGCGACGGGATCGCGGGCGGAGCTGGAACGGTCACTGCAACGGCTGCGGACGGACTACTTCGATCTGTATCAATTCCATGGGGTGAAGACCGTGGAAGAAGTGGAGCAGATGCTCGGACCGGGCGGGGCTGGGGAAACGCTGCTCCAAGCACGCGAGCAAGGGAAAGTGCGGTTTCTGGGCTTTTCGGCCCATTCAGCGGCTGCGGCCCTGGCGCTTATGGGGCGGTTTCCGCTGGACTCGGTGCTGTTTCCGGTGAACTACGTCTGCTACGCACAGGGGAATTTCGGACCGCAGATTCTGGCCCGAGCCAAGGAACTGGGCCTGGCTCGCCTGGCGTTGAAGGCGATGGCCAAGGGGCCTTGGCCGAAGGACATCGACCGGGCAAGCACAAAGTACCCCAAGTGCTGGTATGAACCGTTCGACGTCGAGGCCCGCGTGCGCCAGGCGGTACGATTCACTTTGTCAGAAGACGTGACCGCCACTGTGCCGCCCGGCGATGCGCGGCTGTTCGAAATGGCGCTCCATGCAGCGGAATTGTTTACGCCGATCACGGTTGAAGAGCGAACGGCTCTGCTCGCCTCAACCGCCGGCATGCCGCCGCTGTTCCGGGCCCTCTAATCGCCCTCCGCAGTGCGTGCGATAAGCTCAAGGGCGATGCGCCACGACTTGCTGGATCGCCTGGAAACTTGGAAGAGCCGCTTTGGCGGCCCCGGCACGGATCAACTCGAAAAGCTACTGACCACCATCGCAACCGCGCGCGTCCGGGAACCAGACGCGCTGATTCGCCTGCACGAGACTCTTCTTTTTCTGCGCGCCTATCCGCGCAGCGCCAAAGTGGCTCGATTGGCCGATTCCCTTCTCTTTTCGTTTGCCGACCGCGTGGCTGGTTCGAATCCCTCCCCGTTCGAGGAACCGGAAATATCGGGCATCGCGGGTACGTCGCTCTCGGCGGTCTTCAGCTATGAAGTGGCCCGGCGTCTCGCTGCGCGCCATCCGCGCAACCTCGATATCGCTTGGGACCGATACGAAGACATTGACAAACTCGGCCCGGTGCTAACTCGCATCCTGCCCTTGGCTGCGGAAGATTGGCCGGTGGAGGCCCACGCGCCTTTTCTCCAGTGGATTTCGGCAGCGGATCGTGGACGCGGAACGTCCCTGCAGTGGTTCATACAAAGCCTGGAGAGCTTGCCGCTGGCGCCACAAGACCGCGCGGGACTCTACGAATCGCTCCAGCTTCCGCTGACCTGGGACATCGGCAACGGACGCACCTCCCGATCCCGTCTCCGCTTGCCCGGCCGCCGCCTCGATTGCCATGAGCAACCGTTGCTGCGGCGTGCCGAGGTCTCGCTCGAAAAGGAACTCTTGGGGCCGGCCATCCCTGTCAAACGTCTGTCGAAACCGGAGGCGCGCAAAATCCTGGATCTGATTCTCGAT
>Ga0075017_100001361_pt1 | contig 14857 bp, 7 predicted proteins | sample AleBraG_ABR_2012_FD_71475 | JGI IMG/M metagenome (GOLD analysis project Ga0075017, IMG submission 71475) | Freshwater sediment microbial communities in response to fracking from Pennsylvania, USA - Alex Branch Run_MetaG_ABR_2012 | ecosystem: Environmental > Aquatic > Freshwater > Creek >... | reverse complement strand
GAGTGGTGCGGGCCGTGCAAGCAGTTGTCCCCGGTGCTCGAGAAGTTGGCCGCAGAAGCCGCCGGAGCGTGGCTTCTGGCAAAAGTCGACACCGACACGAACCCGCGGCTCGCCCAGGCGTTCGGGGTGCAGGGGATCCCTGCCGTGTTCGTCGTTTGGCAGGGGCAGGCGATCCCCGGGTTCACAGGTGCGCTCCCGGAGGCTGACGTCCGTCGCTTTCTCGCTGAGGTCGTCGCACTGACGAGCGAAGCAGGCGCTCCCGGCGACGCGCCGGCCGGAGCCGAGCCGGGCACGGCTCCGGCTGGGCCGCCCGAAGCGGCGGCCGGCGCGGCCGCAACGCCAGTAGCCCCGCCGCAGGTGCTCGATCCGCTGGAAGAGGCGGCGCTGGACGCTCTGGACGCCGGCGACCTCGAAGGCGCCGCAGCCGCGTTCGAACGTCTCGTCGCTGACCAACCGGGCAACACGGATGCGAAGGTGGGGCTCGCCAGGGTTCAGCTGATGCGCCGGTCCGCGTCGACCGATCCCGCGGACGTCAGAGCCAAGGCTTTGGCCGACCCCGACGATGTCGAGGCGCAGACGCTGGCGTCCGACGTCGACCTGATGCAAGGGCACATCGACGAAGCCGTCGATCGGCTCGTCGAGACCGTTCGCCGGACTCGGGGGGCCGACCGCGAGCAAGCCCGGGCCCACCTCGTCGAATTGTTCTCGGTGCTCGGTGACGAGGATCCGCGAGTCGCGGCGGGTCGCAGGGCGCTGGCGAACGCCCTTTTCTGACGGCAGCCGGGTCGATCCGAACGGGCGATCACGGATGGTGGCGTAGCCAGAGCGTGCCGAGCGGCGGTACGGACAGGCGGGCAGACGCCGGGTATCCGCGATACGGACCCTCGTCTGCCTGAACGACTCCCATGTTGCCGACGCCGCTTCCGGAGTATTGCTCCGCATCGGTGTTGAGGACCTCGTGCCACGAGCCGCCGAACGGGAGCGGGACCCGATATCCGTGGTGAGGAACCGCGGAGAAGTTGGCCAGGCAGGCGAGAACCGGTTCGGATGTCCGGTCGAAGCCCCAGCGGAGGAAGGTGAACATGTTGCCCGCGCTGTCGTCGGCGTCCAGCCACTCGAATCCACCGGGTTCGTGATCGCGTTGCCACAGTGCCGGGGTCTGCCGGTAGACGCGGTTCATGTCGCGGACGGCGTCGTGGACACCGCGGTGGTCGGGGTTGTCCAGCAACCACCAGTCGAGCGATCGGCCCTCGCTCCATTCGGACTCTTGCGCGAACTCGCCACCCATGAACAAGAGTTGCTTGCCGGGATGCGCCCACATGTAGCCCAGATAAGCGCGCAGCGTCGCGAGTTGGCGCCAGCGGTCGCCCGGGATCTTTCGCAGGAGTGAACCCTTGCCGTGCACGACCTCGTCGTGCGAGAGCGGAAGAAGGTAGTGCTCGCTCCACGCGTACATCAACGGGAAGGTCATCTGATTGTGGTGGTACGCGCGGTGCACCGGATCGTGGCCGACATACCCGAGCGTGTCGTGCATCCAGCCCATGTTCCATTTGAGCCCGAATCCGAGGCCGCCCGCGTCCGTCGGTCTCGTCACGCCGGGCCACGCGGTCGATTCCTCGGCGATCATCATCGCGCCCGGGACCCGCTTGTAGACGGTTGCGTTGACCTCCTGGATGAACGAGACGGCTTCGAGGTTCTCCCGACCGCCGTACCGGTTCGGCGTCCACTCGCCGTCCTTGCGTGAGTAGTCCAGGTAGAGCATGGACGCGACGGCATCCACCCGCAGCGCATCGACGTGGAACTCCTCCAACCAGTACACCGCGTTGGCGACCAGGAAGTTCCGGACCTCGGAGCGGCCGAAGTCGAAGACGAGCGTTCCCCATTCCGGGTGCTCACCTCGCCGTGGGTCGCCATGTTCGTAAAGCGGAGTTCCGTCGAAACGGACCAGCGACCACACGTCTCGCGGGAAATGCGCCGGCACCCAGTCGACGATGACTCCGACCCCGGCCCGGTGCAGGCAGTCGACGAGGTAGCGGAAGTCGTCCGGCGAGCCGAACCGGGCCGTGGGGGCGTAATACGACGTGACCTGGTAACCCCACGAGCCACCGAACGGGTGCTCGGCAACAGGCATCAACTCGACGTGCGTGAAACCCGCGTCGTGAACGTAATCGACGAGCTGGGTGGCGAGCTCACGGTAGGACAATCCCTTGCGCCAGGAGCCGAGATGTACCTCGTACACGCTGAGCGGGCTGGTGTGCGGGTCGCGTTCGGCCCTGGCCCGGAGCCATTCTTCGTCCTGCCACTCGTACGACGAAGCGGTGACCACCGACGCCGTCGCGGGAGGGCACTCCGCGGCACGGGCCATCGGGTCCGCTTTGAGGCGCCAGATGCCGTCCTGGCCGAGAACCTCGTACTTGTACCGAACTCCGGCGCCCGGACCCGGGACGAACAGCTCCCACACGCCAGTCGAGCCGAGCGCACGCATCGGGAATCCGCGCCCGTCCCAGAAGTTGAAGTCGCCGATGACGCGCACGCCTTGGGCGCTGGGCGCCCACACGGCGAACGAGGTTCCGTGTACCTCGTCGGCGAAGCCCGGGTAGGTCCGGACGTGCGAACCGAGGACGGACCAGAGTTCCTCGTGCCGTCCCTCCGCGATGAGATGTTGATCCAACGGGCCGAGGGTCGGGAGGAAGCGGTAGGGGTCGTCGGTAAGGAGAGGCCCGTCGCCGTAGTCGACCTCGATCCGGTAGTCAGGCACTTCGGGGAGCGGCAGCACGGCCGACCACACCCCTTCGTACTGGTGCGCGAGCGCGTACCGGACGGTGCCGACGACCGCGGCGACCGTGACGGCCCAAGGGCGAAGGGTGCGGATCGTGACGCCGCCAGGGCCGATGTGCGGGCCGAGGACATCGTGCGGTGCGTGGTGGTTTCCGGCAACGAGGCGGGTCAGCTCGGCGAGCAACGCCTCGTCCTGCTCGCCAGGTGACGCCGCGCCGGCCGAGTCCGGTGCGGGACCGCGCGGGACGGAGGTCAACCTGCGAGCCTCTCGATACCCTGCATCGGGATCGGCAGCCACGACGGGCGCAGCCGGGATTCGTAGCGAACCTCATAGATCGCCTTGTCGATCTCGAGAGCCCGCAGCAGGACCGCGTCCTCGCGCGGGTCGGTTCCGGAGGCCGCGGCGTAGCCCGAGCAGAACGCGTCGGAATTGTGGTCGACCCATTCGCTCGCGCGGTAGGCGCGCTGCGTATCGCCCGGATGGTCGAGCAGTACCAGTCGGGCCGCGTAGTCGAACGACCTGAGCATGCCGGCGACGTCACGTAACGGGGTGTCGGGCAGCCGCCGCGACTCCGGGTCTGCCTCGGGCTCGCCTTCGAAGTCGAGCAACTTCCAGCCGGACGGGGTACGCATCGCTTGACCGAGGTGGAAATCACCGTGCACGCGCTGCAGATCGATCGACCGGTTGCCGGCGTCCGATTCGAGGTCGTCGAACGCGCGCCCGAGCGTCTTCACGTACGGCGCCAATGCCGGAACTTCGGCAGCCGTGGACGCCAACCGTTGACGCATGGCTTCGGCCGTGGACCGGAGGCCGTCTGCATCGAGGGTCTCGGTGCCGAACGCCTCGCGCAGGCTCGCATGGACCTCCGCGGTCACCTGCCCCAACCGCTCGGCCTCGCCGGCGAAGTCTCCGCCGACGTCGGATGGGTGCAGGTCGCCCTCCATGAACAGGTCGCGCACGCTGACCTGCGCCGACTCCCAGCCCTGCGAGCCGCCGACGAGGTATTCGGACAGAAATGCGAGCACTCCGTCGGGGCTGTCCACCCAGCCGAGCGGCGCGGCGACGTGCGGGCACCCGACCCGATCAAGACCGAGGTGGATCTCGACGTCGGGGTTGATGCCTGGCGACACACGACGGTAGACCTTGAGCACCATTGCATCGCCGAACGCCAGCGTGGTGTTCGACTGCTCGCCGGTCAGGACGATGCTGGTCCTGTCGAGCACGATCTGAGATCCCTCGGGATGCTCCACCGGGTGGAAGGTCACGTCACCGATCGTCGCGCCACGGGCGATCAGCTCCGGCCACAGGCCGGTCACATCCCGGTCGTGCAGCGCGTCGTAGAAGGTATGGAATGTGGCCGGATCCTCCTCGTCGGCATCTCCTACCCGCGCATGGGCGAGCCGGTCCGGCTGGTCCGCCCGGCGCTCGAGCGGCAGGTGGTAGACCGCATCCGAGTTCCCACCTGACGCAGTCACCAGAACGATGTCGACCGCCGGATCCTCGGCGAGCCGGGCAATGGAACGCACGTCGGTGACCGCCGGCGGCGTGGCAGAGCCCGAGAACCAGCGTTGCTGTTCGAGGAACTGCGCGAGCGCCTCCACCGAGGGCAGGTCCTGCCTGCCGTTCCCGGTCACGGGAACTGCGGCTCGCCAGTGGCCTTGGGCAGCCGGAGCCAGTAGAAGCCATGCCCCGCGAGGGTCAGCAGGTAGGGCAGCTCACCGATCCGCGGGAAATGCGCTCCGCCGAGCAGCTCGATCGGTTGAACACCCTCGTATGCGCGCAGGTCGAGCTCGACCGGCTGCGCCGTACGGGACAGGTTGTTGACGCACATCACCCTGTCGTCTCCCCACTCGCGGACGAACGCGAACACGGACGGATTGCTGCCGCCGAGGTCGGCGAACGTCCCGAGGCCGAAGGCCGGGTTCTGCTTGCGGACCGCGATCATCCGCTGGGTCCAGTGCAAGAGGGACGCGGTGTTGGCCAGCTGAGCCTCGACATTGGTTACCTGGTACCCGTAAACCGCGTCCGCAACCGGCGGGAACATCAGTCGGCCGGGATCGCAGGTCGAGAAGCCCGCGTTGCGGTCAGGAGTCCACTGCATCGGGGTCCGAACGCCGTCGCGGTCGCCAAGCCAGATGTTGTCGCCCATCCCGATCTCGTCGCCGTAGTAGAGGACCGGCGAGCCGGGCAGCGAGAACAGCAGCGCCGTGAACAGCTCGACCTGGCGCCGGTCGTTCTCGAGCAGGGGCGCCAACCGGCGGCGGATGCCGATGTTCGCGCGCATGCGCGGGTCCTTGGCGTACTCGGCCCACATGTAGTCGCGTTCCTCGTCGCTGACCATTTCCAAGGTCAGCTCGTCGTGGTTGCGCAGGAAGATTCCCCACTGGCAACCGGACGGGATCTCGGGCGTGTCCGCCATGATCTCCGAGATGGGGTACCGCGACTCCCGCCGCACCGCCATGAACAGCCGCGGCATCACCGGAAAATGGAACGCCATGTGGCATTCGTCGCCGCCGACTTTCGGGTCGCCCATATAGTCCACGACGTCGGACGGCCATTGATTGGCCTCGGCCAGCAGAACGCGGTCGGGATAGAGGCGATCCACGTCCGCGCGGATGCGCTTGAGGAACGCATGCGTTTCCGGCAGGTTCTCGCAATTGGTGCCTTCGGCCTCGAACAGGTATGGGACGGCATCGAGCCGGAGGCCGTCGATACCGAGGTCGAGCCAGAAGCGGAGCGCTCCGAGAATCGCTTCCTGCACCTTCGGGTTCTCGTAGTTGAGGTCGGGTTGGTGGGCGAAGAACCGATGCCAGTAGTACTGGCGGCGGATCGGGTCGAACGTCCAGTTCGACGCCTCGGTGTCCACGAAGATAATGCGAGCGTCCTCGTATTTCACGTCCGTGTCCGACCACACGTAGAAATCTCCGTACGGGCCGTCCGGATCCGTTCGGCTGGCCTGAAACCAGGGGTGCTGGTCGGACGTGTGGTTGACGACGAAATCGATGATCACGCGCAGTCCCCGACGGTGGGCCTCGTCCACGAATTCGACGAAGTCGCCGAGGTCGCCCACGTCGGAGTGAACGTCGAAGAAGTCGGCGACGTCGTACCCACCGTCACGCATCGGCGATTTCACGAACGGTGGCAACCAGAGGCAATCGACGGCGAGCCACTGCAAGTAGTCGAGCTTTTCGGTAAGGCCGGCGAGGTCGCCGATGCCGTCTGCGTTCGAGTCGAAGAAAGAGCGGACCAGAACTTCGTAGAAAACCGCGCGTTTGAACCATTCGGGGTCACCTGGTGTGCGCTCGTCGTAGGGGTCGGGCAGCGGTGTGCCCGGCGTGACGCTCACGGCTGGGCTCGGTCCGGCCGGCCGGCTGCATTTGACGCGCTCAGACGTCGCACGGAGAGGATGTGGGCCGGTTCGACGAACGGGTCGAGCCGGACGTAATTGCGCGCGCCCCAGCGCCAGACGGTCCCGGACAGCAGGTCGCGCACTTCGAAGCCTTCCTCTCCGTCCAGGCCGAGCTCGGCCAGATCGAGATTCACCATGGTCTCCCGTACCCCGTGCGGATCCAGGTTCACCACCCCGATGACGATGTCTTCATAGTCTTCATAGTCTTCGATGTCTTCGGGGTCTCCGATGTTTCCGGACCCTTCGAAGTGTTCGATATTCACGTACCGCTTGCTGAAGGCGATGACGTCGTCGTCCTCGGTCCCGTGGAATCGGACGTTCCGCAGGAAGTGGAGCGCGGGGTGCTCCCGCCGGATCTGGTTCAACTTGCCCAGGAAGGGTGCGAGGCTGCGGCCCTCACGTTCGGCTGCCTCCCAGTCCCGCGGCCTCAACTGGTACTTCTCCGAGTCCAGGTACTCCTCCGAACCGGGTCGCACGGCTACGTGCTCGTAGAGCTCGTAGCCCGAGTAGACGCCCCAGCTCGGGGACAACAGCGCGGCCAGGGCGGCTCGCTGCTTGAACGCAGCCGGGCCGCCGTATTGCAGCGAGGCGTGCAGTATGTCGGGCGTATTGACGAAGAAGTTGGGCCGCAGGAAAGCTCCGGTCTCGTCGCGCAGCTCGGTGATGTACTCGGTCAGCTCCCGCTTCGACGTCCGCCAGGTGAAGTACGTGTAGGACTGGTGGAATCCGATTCTGGCGAGCTGGCGCATCATGGCCGGTCGGGTGAACGCCTCGGCCAGGAACAGCACGTCAGGGTTTGAGGCGCGCACTTCGCCGAGCAACCGCTCCCAGAAGAAGACTGGTTTGGTGTGCGGGTTGTCGACCCGGAAGATCCGCACACCGTGCTCGATCCAGTGCCGGAGCAGTCGCAGCGACTCGGCCAGGATTCCGTCCGGATCGTTGTCGAAGTTGAGCGGATAGATGTCCTGGTACTTCTTCGGCGGGTTCTCGGCGTAGGCGACGCTTCCGTCGGCGCGGGTGGTGAACCAGTCCGGATGCTCCTTGACCCAAGGGTGATCCGGGGACGTCTGCAGGGCGAAATCCATCGCGACTTCCAGCCCGAGGTCCCGCGCTGTGCGGACGAAGCGGTCGAAGTCGGCCAGCGTTCCGAGATCGGGGTGGATCGCGTCGTGGCCGCCGTCGGCGGACCCGATCGCCCACGGGACGCCGACGTCGTCCGGGCCGGGGTCGAGCGAGTTGTTGGGGCCCTTGCGAAACGTCGTGCCGATCGGATGAACGGGCGGGATGTAGACGACATCGAAGCCCATCGCGGCGATCGCCGGCAGCCGCTCCGCCGCGCTGACCAGCGTGCCGCTGGTCGGGGCCTGCTGGCTGTCGGGCTCGGGAACAACCGCGCCCTCGGAGCGGGGGAAGAACTCGTACCAGGCGCTGAACAGGGCGCGCTCGCGCTCCACTCGCAACGGCATGCGGTCGGATCTAGTGACGTACCGGCGAAGCGGGTGGCGGGAGATCGCGCCGGCGACGTCCGCCTCGATCGACCGCGCCAGCCTTTCCGACGGGGAGCGCGAGGCATCGCCGAGGAAAGCGGCCAGGGCGAGGTACGCCGTCCGATCCGCTCCCTTGGGTGCCGCCTGGGCTGCGGCCTCGAACACGAGCGCCCCATCGGCGAGGACCAGTTCCTCGTCCTGCTCGGCGGCGATCTTGATTCTCGCGTCGTGCAGCCAGGTTGCGATCGGGTCGTCCCACGCTTCGACGTGGAACGTCCAGTCGCCCTCGGCCGTGGCGGCGACGGTGCCGAGCCAACGGTCCGTGCCAGGGACGGGCTCTCGCATCGGGGCCCACGGCGTCTGCGGCGCACCTTTGGGGCCGCGCAGAACGATGTTCGCTCCGAGGAGCGCGTGACCTTCTCGGAAGATCGTCGCCGAGACTTCGAAGGCTTCGCTCACGACCGCTTTGGCCGGATAGTGGCCGCAGTCCACCGCCGGCTGGACCTCGACGATCGGGATCCGGCCGGTCCTCGGCTTGCTGCGAGTGCTCGACGTCGGTCGGGGCGACAAGGGCATCGTCAGGAACCTATCGGTCATCGGGGCAAGCCTTTCCACATTTCGCGTCGGGTCACGCGCGCGTCCACGCTGTGGACGGCGGTGGATGCCTGCCGTCGGTCCCGGCACGCCGTCACGTGTCCGATCCGCGCTCGGGATACGTTGGGCGGATGCGTGCGATTCGCCGGTTCACGGTCCGGACTGTCCTGCCCGAGGCCTTGTTGCCGCTCGGCGACCTCGCGATGAACCTGCGCTGGTCCTGGCACGAACCGACTCGCGAGCTCTTCGCGTCGGTCGCCCCCGAAGTCTGGGAAGCCATGGAACAAGATCCGGTTCGCCTGCTGGGCTCGGTTCCCAGCGAGCGCCTGGAGGCGCTCGCGGCCGACCCGGGCTTTCTGAACCGGCTCCGCGAGCGGCACGAGGATCTGCACGCCTATCTCACCGGTCCGCGTTGGTACCAGTCGTTGGACACGAACCCGCCGGCCGCGGTGGCGTATTTTTCGCCCGAGTACGGGATCACCGCGGTGCTGCCCCAGTACTCCGGCGGCTTGGGAATCCTGGCCGGCGATCACCTCAAGACTGCCAGCGACCTCGGTGTCCCGCTCATCGGCGTCGGGCTGCTCTATCGCAGCGGCTACTTCAGGCAGTCGCTCTCACGCGAAGGCTGGCAGCAGGAGACCTATCCGGTCATCGATCCGCACGCGCTTCCGCTGGCTCAGCTGCGCGACTCGTCCGGTGCCGTCGCTCGGGTTCAGCTTGCGCTGCCCCGCGGACGCCAGCTCACGGCGCAGGTCTGGAAGGCCGAGGTGGGGCGGGTGCCGTTGCTGCTGCTCGACTCGGATGTCGAGGACAACGAGCCTGCCGAGCGCGAGGTCACCGACCGGTTGTACGGCGGTGGCAGCGAGCATCGGCTCCTGCAGGAACTGCTCCTGGGGATCGGCGGCGTTCGTGCCGTCCGCGCCTACTGCTCGGTCACCGGGCATCCGGCCGCTGAGGTCTTCCATACCAACGAGGGCCACGCCGGGTTCGCCGGGCTGGAGCGAATACGTGAATTGATCGAAGGCGAGGGGCTGAGCTTCGAAGCGGCCCTCGAAGCGGTGCGTGCCGGGGCGGTGTTCACCACGCACACCCCGGTTCCGGCCGGCATCGACCGGTTCGACCGGGAGCTCGTCGCGCAGCACCTGGGCCACGAGGGCCCGGTTCCATCCGTACCCATCGACGGCATTCTCGCGCTGGGTGCCGAAACATTCGTCGGCGGCGACGCCGGAGTGTTCAACATGGCCGTCATGGGACTGCGCCTCGCGCAGCGTGCGAACGGTGTCTCACGGCTGCACGGCGCGGTCAGCAGGGCGATGTTCAACGGCTTGTGGCCGGCGTTCGACGAGGACGAGGTCCCGATCACCTCGGTGACCAACGGAGTGCACGCGCCGACCTGGGTGGCCGCAGACGTGCTCGAGCTCGCGCGGGCATCGACCGGCGGGGGATCTGGGGACGACGGGCAGTTCTGGGAGGGGTTCGGCCAGGTTTCCGACGAGCAACTGTGGGCCGTTCGCCGGACGCTACGCACCAGGCTGGTCACGGAGGCGCGCCGGCGGCTCAGGGCTTCGTGGCTGCAACGGGGAGCGAGCCCGGCCGAGCTGGGCTGGATCGACGACGTGCTCGATCCGGAAGTCCTGACCATTGGGTTCGCCCGGCGAGTGCCGTCCTACAAGCGCCTGACTCTGATGCTCCGGGATCCGGCTCGGCTCACCGCCGCCCTGACCGATCCGGACCGGCCGGTACAGATCGTCGTCGCCGGGAAGTCGCACCCGGCTGACGACGGTGGCAAGTCGCTGGTCCGCCAGCTCGTGGCATTCGCTGATGCACACTCGGTCCGGCATCGGATCGTGTTCTTGCCCGACTACGACATGCACATGGCCACGGTCATGGTTCCGGGTTGCGACGTCTGGCTGAACAACCCGCTGCGCCCGCTCGAGGCGTCCGGGACCTCGGGGATGAAGTCGGCCCTCAACGGGGGTCTCAACCTGTCGGTACGCGACGGCTGGTGGGACGAGATGTATGACGGCGAGAACGGGTGGGCCATCCCCACCGCGGACGGCATCGACGATCCGGACCGGCGGGACGAGCTCGAAGCCGCAGCACTCTATGACCTGATCGAACAGTCGGTCGTCAGCCCCTTCTACGACCGGCCTCCGGGTGGCCTACCTGTTCGCTGGGTTGCCAAGGTGCGCCACACGTTGTGCACGCTGGGCCCACAGCTGACGGCCAACCGGATGCTTCGCGACTATGTCACCACGCTGTACCAGCCGGCGGTGAATTCCGCGCGAGCGCTCGACGGGCTCGGCCATCCGGCCGCCGTCGAGCTGGCGAGCTGGAAGCAGCGGGTCGCGAAGGAATGGGGAGCCGTCCGTGTCGACCATCTCGACAGCAACGGGCTCGGCGACGCTCCGGTCATCGGGCAGCGGGTACTGCTCAGCGCGTTCGTGTCACTCGGCGCCCTCGGCCCGGACGACGTCGATGTCCAGGCGCTGTACGGCCCGGTCGGCGACGACGATCGCCTGCTGCAGCCGCGGTCAGTCTCCCTCGGTCCGCCCGTGTCACTCGACGGCGGCCGCTGGCGGTTCGACGGGCACGTCGTCCTCGACCAGACCGGGCCGTTCGGGTACACCGTGCGGGTGCTCCCGCGGCACGAACGGCTGGCCTACCCGGCCGAGATGAACCTGGTCGCATGGCCGGAATCGCCGACCCGGATGACGGACGGCGACCTTCGCTAGGTCGGTGGGCCGCTCGTAGCGGCGACGGGATCGGCCCGAAGCACCAGAGCCGACCGGGCCGGCAGCGGCAGTCGGTCGCCGGGAAGGTACCGGCGACCGAGCGCCTCCGGCCGCTCGCGCGTGGTGTCGAGTACCAACTCCCAAGCCGACCCCCAAGGCGCTCCGGGCAGGGTGAAGCCTTCGTCGTCCGCCCCGCCGTGGACGACGACCAGGTACGCGCTCGGACCGTTGGGTTCGTTCGCCGCGGCGGCTCGCGGGTCGGCGGTCTCGCCGGACAGGTACATGCCCACGGTCAGCAAGTCCGTCCGGTACCAGTCCGCGTCGGTGAGTTCGGTGCCGTCGGCCTTCAACCAGCCCAGATCCTTGGCCCCGCTCGGCATCAGCGAGCCTCGCGGGTACGAGTGCTGCCGGAACGCGGATTCCGATCGCCGCAGCTCAAGCAGAGCGCGTGTCCAGGCCAGCAGGTCGTCCTGCCACGGCGCGAGCGTCCAGTCGACCCAGGACACCGGCGAGTCCTGGCAGTAGGCGTTGTTGTTGCCGCCCTGCGTCCTTCCCAACTCGTCGCCGCCCAGGAGCATCGGCACCCCGAGCGAGAGGACGAGCGTGGTCAGCTGATTGCGAACGGACCGGCGACGGTCGGCACCGATCCCGGCGTCATCGGTCTCACCCTCCACGCCGTGGTTCGCGCTCCGGTTGTCGTCGGTGCCGTCGAAGTTGTTCTCGCCGTTCGCTCCGTTGTGCTTGACCGAGTAGGTCACCAGATCGTGCAGCGTGAACCCGTCGTGCGCGGTGACGAAATTAACCGAGGCCGGCGGCAAGCGGCCGTCGTCGCCGAACAGGTCCGACGAGCCCGATAACCGGTAGGCGACATCGCGCACTCCGGCGCCGCGACCGCGCCAGAAGTCTCGCATCGTGTCGCGGTACTTGCCGTTCCACTCGCTCCACAGGCGTGGGAAACGGCCGAGCTGGTAGGAGTCAGGCCCCAGATCCCATGGCTCGGCAACGAGTTTCACCTGTGACAGCACCGGATCCTGCTCGATGGCCAGGAGCAGTGCGCAGTTCATGTCGACCGCGTCGGTCGAACGCGCGAGAGTCGTGGCCAGGTCGAAGCGGAATCCATCCACGTGCATGTCGGTGACCCAGTGTCGGAGCGAGTCGGTGACGAGCTGAAGCGCACGGGCACCTGCGGTGTTGAGCGTGTTCCCGCAGCCGGTGTAGTCAACATATGTGCTGCCGGTGAGCCGGTAGTAGTTCGAGTTGTCGAGACCCCTCAGCCCCAGCATCGGCCCGGTCTCGTCGCCTTCGGCGGTGTGGTTGAAGACGACGTCCAGGATGACCTCGAGGCCGGCCCGATGAAATGCCTTGACCATTTCCTTGAATTCATCGACCTGCTGGCCGCGGGTCCCCGACGACGCGTACGCGGCGTGCGGTGCAAAGAAGCCCACCGGGTTATAGCCCCAGTAATTGGTCAGGCCACGGCTTGTGACCTTGGTCTCGGAGATGAAGTGTTGGACCGGCAGGAGCTCGACGGCGCTGACGCCGAGCCGTACCAGGTGATCGAGCACCGCCGGGTGAGCGAGTCCCGCGTACGTCCCGCGCAATGCGTCCGGAACCTGCGGATGAAGCCGGGTGAATCCCCTCACGTGCAGCTCGTAGATGGTGCTCTGGGCCCAAGGCGTCCGCGGCGGCCGGTCGTCACCCCAGTCGAAGTCGTTCCTGACGACGACCGATCGGGGCACGAACGGCGCTGAATCGCGACGGTCGATCACATCAGTTCCGGCGTCCGGGTCATATCCGAATACAGCCGGATCGGGCAGCAGCGAGCCATCGATCGCGGCGGCGTACGGATCGAGCAGCAATTTGGCGGAATTGAACCGGAGTCCGGCCCGCGGCTGCCAGGGGCCACGTGCCCGGTAGCCGTAGCGAGTCCCGGGGCCGGCATCCGGCACGGTGCCACTCCACACCGCGGCTGTTCGCTGCCGCAGCGGGAGTCGAAGCTCCGCATTGTCGTCGTCGAACAGGCAGAGGTCGACTGCTTCGGCGCCCGCCGCCCAGACCGTGAAATCGGTGCCGCCGCCGTCGTGCGTTGTGGCCCCGAATCGACTGCCGGTGGTCGGCTCCGACGTCGTCACCGCGGGGCCGGTCAACGCGGTCACAGTTCTCTCACAGCGCACTCACGCGGCCAATCCTGCCGGACGGGCGTGTCGCCTTCATGCGGATAGGCTCGAAACTCCTGTCGGGTCCGCGGCGGAGCGGGCGGCCGAAATGAGGTACATCGCGTGGCAGAGGTAGTGCGGTTCGAAGTATCCGACGGCATCGGTACGGTCATCCTCGATCGACCACCGATGAACGCGCTGTCCCGGCAGGTGCAGGAGCTGCTGCTCGCGGCCGCACACGAGGCAACCGAGCGAGCCGATGTCCGCGCGGTAGTCGTGTACGGCGGTCCCAAGGTTTTCGCTGCCGGCGCGGACGTCAAGCAGATGGCCACGTGGACAACGACCGACGTGATCGATGCGAGCGCCCGCTTGCAGGCTGCGTTCATGGCAGTGGCGCAGATTCCGAAACCGACCGTCGCGGCAGTGACCGGCTATGCACTCGGCGGCGGATGCGAGCTCGCCCTCGCGTGCGACTTTCGCGTCGCCGGCCGGAGCGCAAAGCTCGGGCAGCCGGAGATCACGCTCGGCATCATTCCCGGTGCCGGCGGGACACAGAGACTGCCGCGATTGATCGGTCCGGCGAAAGCGAAGGACCTGATATTCACCGGTCGCTTCGTCGACGCCGACGAAGCCTTGGCCATCGGCCTGGTGGACGCGGTCGTGCCGGACGAGGACGTCTATTCCCGTGCGATGCAGCTGGTCGAGCGGTACGCCCAGGGCCCCGCCTACGCGCTCCGGGCTGCCAAGCAGGCCATCGACCGCGGGCTGGATGTCGACTTCGACACCGGTCTCGAGATCGAGCGGCTGCAGTTCGCCGCGCTGTTCGGCACCGAGGACCGGACCATCGGCATGAACTCGTTCGTCGAGAGCGGGCCCGGAAAGGCGCGTTTCGTCGGGCGCTGAGGGTCGCGAAGCGGCTCACGTCTCGCGGCAAACACACTCGTGCGGCCGTGCGCGTCAAACGTCCGAGACCCGGCCATCGATCAGCCGGACCTGCGCGTGGCAAGCTTCAGCCACGGTGGGGTCGTGGGTTGCCAGAACCACGACGCCGCCCCGGCGCGCGACACCCATCATCAGCCGTAGGACGCTGTCCCGCGCCTTGGCGTCGAGCTCGGCCGTCACCTCGTCGGCGAGCAGGACGCTCGGCTCGATCACCAGGGCGCGAGCCACCGCGACGCGCTGCTGCTGCCCTCCCGACAGCTCCTCGACGAGGTGGTCGGCGACGTCCGACAGGCCGACGGCTTCCAGTGCGACCTCGGCGCGCTCGCGAACCTCGGCTCGCGACGATGCAGCTTCCTGGAGGACGATCTCGACGTTCTCGGCGGCGGTCAGCAACGAAACGAGACCGTAGCCCTGCAACACGATTCCGAAGCCGTGCGGAACGCCGGAGCCCAACGGATTGTCGTCCGCTGCGACGGTGCCGGAGTCCGGCGTCTCGAGTCCGGCGAGCAGAGCCATCAGGCTGGACTTGCCGCTGCCAGAAGGGCCGGTCACGGCAAGAGCCTCGCCTGCATATGCGGTCACGGACACTTCGTCCAGGATCTGCCGTCCCGCTCGGCGGAAGCTGACCGAATCGGCGCGCAGCCGCCCGACCGTCTCGATTCGTTCCGGGTCCGTTCGGATCGGAACGATCGTTTCGATGTCCTCGGGCCAGTCCGCGGAGCGCGTCAACGATTCGCCCCGTCCGGGTCGTCGTT
>Ga0075017_100001360_pt1 | contig 14861 bp, 25 predicted proteins | sample AleBraG_ABR_2012_FD_71475 | JGI IMG/M metagenome (GOLD analysis project Ga0075017, IMG submission 71475) | Freshwater sediment microbial communities in response to fracking from Pennsylvania, USA - Alex Branch Run_MetaG_ABR_2012 | ecosystem: Environmental > Aquatic > Freshwater > Creek >... | reverse complement strand
TGCTGACACGCCACGATTGCGGGCTACGTCATCGATAAACACAGCGGCCATTGCCGTCATGTTGTCTTTGACTCGGCCTCGGTCGCCTTCGCTTGCAGCATCTACAACTTTGTACGGGGATTGGGTTGATACGATTTGGTACTCTTTGATACCGACTGCATCGAGCATCTTTGAGTCGTCTACAAGCAGCTGACGAACGCCGATAGAGCCGATCAAGCTAGACTGGTCAACCACAAGACGGTCGCACGCTGAGCCGATCCAGTATGCAGCAGAGCAGCACATGCCGGAGACGTAGCCAACGATAGGCTTGTCACCGCGCATGTTGTAGATGGCGGTAGACAGCTCGCCGCATCCGAACGCCTCGCCACCTGGAGAGTCGAGGTCGAGGATCAAAGACCCAACCGTGTCGTCTTCAAGCGCCGCGTGGATGTCCTTAAGAATAGACTCGTAGGATGGAGCGCCGAAGACAAAGGAGAAGATATTGCTCTTGCGGAAGAGGGGGCCATTCACCGAGAGGATTGCTACGCCGTCTCTGATTTTTACTTGGCGTGTACCCTCAAGAGGCACCGCGTCTTTACGCGTTAAACCTTGCGGGCCAGCATCCCGCGCTAGTTCATAAAGCTGATTAAGGCCCTCTTCGGTGATGGCTAGCGGCGCTAAAATCGGTGCTGGAGCTTTCACTGTCCATAAAGCTGCACTCTGTTGGGTATTATAATGAAATGAATATTACATATTAATACATAAAAACACTTTGCATGTTCCTGTAAGTTTGTTAGCTACATCACAGGAGGTTTTATGTCCAAAGACATTCTGAACATCGTTATCAACTTCCGCGTCACCGAGGAAATGCACACAAGGCTAGAGAATTACAGGGAGAAAATGGACGCAAAGACGCCCTATAGCAACGTCACTACCACGGGCATTATTCGTCAGGCTATCGACTGCTACCTGGACGAACACGAAGGAGCTGAATAATGCCGCACGATATTCGAGTTGCCACCGGTTTAGAGTCGCGCACTAACCAGCTAACCCGCGAGTGCTTTACGTGGCTAAACGGTCCAGTGAGCGACCGGTGCCGAGCTGAGGCGTGGGATGGACGCGAGCCGCTGCTGGCCATGTTCGATGTGCTAGGCGAGATGTGCCTTGATTTTGGTATTAGCAAAGAAAAGGCCATTGAGATCATTGGCGCTCGGATGAAGATGCGGCGCGAGTATCGCGGCAATGAGTCTATGAGCAAGCTGGTTATGCCGAACGGTCGCCCGCTTGGTAGCACGGAGGGTTTCTAGTGGCAAAGTGTTGGCACCCCGACAAGATAACCGCGCAAGACCGACAAGAAGCGCTTTGGATAGTCACGCAGTTTAAGAACCATCCGAGCGTTGTTTGTAACCCTGAGGCCGTGGCTACCATGGCTGAGACTATTGCGATGTCGCTGCATATGCGGTCTAACCCACAAGGAGACTACTAATGAAAAAGAAAAGCGCACCAAAGAAGATCATTGCTGCGATTTGCCCGTGGCTTGGCGATAGCGTTAAGTGCCAAGAAACCGGATATCGCGGCAAGATCACGGCTGTTGTTTTTTACACAGAAAACGATCCGCGTGCGCGCGTAGAGTCTTTGAATAAGCACACCGGAGGCATCAACGAAGAGTGGATCGACCTCCTGCGCCTCGAACTGGTGGTGCCATAATGAACTACGAAATTGAGCCCAACAAGAATTGCACCACCTGCAACGGGCAAGGCGTGGTGCGCGCGACTATCATGATCGGCGTTAATTCTCCCAAGGGCCACCGCGACACAAAGGTATCCAAGAAGATTGTTACCGAGTGTAATTGCTATATCCGCCGCGTGGCGCTGCATAGCGAGCGCAACGCGTTCGCGAAGAACAACAAGATCAAGCCAGAGTCGCTACACGCTTCTTGGGTTAAAGAGGTTGCGGGAGAGGTGGTGTCCAATGACTAGTAAAACCATATGGCGCACCGCGCGTGCCATTTACTTTTCCGCGCTTTCGTTCTGGGTGTGGATGTCGCTATACCACAATACCGGATGGGTCTGCGGTGCGTGGGTGGCGCTAGCGTTCTGCTTCTTCATTGATACATACAGTACAGAGGCCAGAATTGATCATGACGCCGCGAAGGATGCCGCGCTTAACGCCTATCGCGCCTATTACGTCAAGGTGCAGGAGGTTATTGCGGCGAATGAGGAGCGGCTAGAGAAGGAGCGCGGAGCGACGGTGATCAACAATGCCGGTTGATATTGATCGGCTGCGCAAGGACATCAACGAGTGCGCCGCGTTTGTTGTGGTTGACAAGAGAATGCTAGCCGCGCTTGATGAGCTAGAACAATGTCGAAAAGAAAGAGACGAGGCCAAGGAGATGGTAGCTGCGCTGGAGGGTAGCGTTGGGGCGATGTCAACATGGTAGCCGATTATAAAGGATGCGCCTTCTGCAACATCCAAGAGCTGCGCGATGTGTACGAGGGTAGCTCGCATAGTGCGGCGAGCGAGCTAGTGATTGTGCTCGATGAGCTAGAGCATACGCGAGCGCAGTTACTCGAAGCGGAGGCTCAGCTACAGTCTGAGCGTGACCGGTCCGAAAAGTATCTGGCCCACATAGAAGACAACGAACCATGCATCGCATGTGATGGATACAAGTGTTACGCATGCGGAGACCGGCGCCCCGAGGCGGTTCACTGGCACGACGTGTGGTTGGCTAAAATTGAGAAGCTAAAATCCGTGGATGCATGCTGACACTAACCGCGCTATTTCTTCTTTGGCTTCTGTCCTTGTGGCTTCTTAGGCGCTGGCTTTGAGTCGTCACCCTCGCCATCATCATTTGGCTTAGTTAGTGCCGCCATCTGCTGGGCTTGCTCCATTGCGTCGGCCTTCTGCTGCGCCTCTTCTTCTGGCGTGAGCAGTGGAAACCCGCGCTCCTCTAGGTATTCTCTAACATTCACCGGAGCGGCAGCCGTCTTAAACGACACAAGCGTCTGTGCTACGAGCTGGTCAGTTGCCGCCAAGTCTGCTTCATCTTCCGGTGGTGCAACTTGGTAGTTAGGGCGCGGCGCTAAGTCAGGGTCGCCATAGTTAAACTCGCAGTAGTCTCGCAATGCCTGCACGTAAAGCGTCTCGCATAGCTTGGCGTTGTCAGCTGCGAGCACATCCATGCGGACGCCTTTGCCGGGGTCTTCCTGTGAGTTAAGACCGCCGTTGTTATCCATCGAGGCGGTTTGCCCCAGTAGCACTTGGGCGATCTCATTGTCGGACCACTCCATCATCCCCTGGAATCCCTTCCATCCCATCGAGACGGCTTCAAGCAGCTCCACGTCATAGCTATTTCCATCAGCATCGCGGCGCACCTTGATCGTGGTATTGCTGCCGAGTTTAGACACGTTGCTGACGAACTGCTTTTCTTGAACCGGGTCGGCCTTCTGCGGCACGATGGCCTTACGAATAGGCTTGCCGTGCATCTCGCACCAGTTAGCCCAGTCGTTTTTGTTCCACATGCGCATCATCCAAGGATCAACCAACGCACGCAGTCGGCCATTTAGGTATGCGCGTTTATATCCGTAAGGTGCGTGGTTGATCCATTGGGTTGACCGCTCCGGCACGCGAACAAGCGCCCGGTTTAACGTGATGAGGTGATAATTGCCCGTATTCCACAGCCACAGGTAGAACTGTGGATGGCGCACGCTGATGCGAAACGTCCACGGCGTCTTGCTCGTGTCCCATATCTTCTCAGCAATACCTAAGCCGTGCAGCGTGGCGTACTCGTGCAGCTCTTCTAACTCAGTGCGCGGGAACATGCGCTCCCATCCAGCTAGCAACTCGTCTCTAATTTTAACCGCAAGCGCTGAGTCGTTGGCCGGTTCGAGCTGCAATGGCGCACCGAATAGCGCTGCTTTGCGTTGCTCCAGCGCGCCTAACACGCGGCCATCGCGCTTAATGCTGTCACCGAGACGACCGGCGTTAAAGAACTGGCCGTTGTCCATCTCGGACATAAACTGATCTAGCCACCACTTTCGATCAACCGCAGCAACCCCGTATACCGGCAGCTCTATGGTTGGCAGCAGTTCATTGGGCGGCGTCTTGTCTTCCTGCTGAGCGCCTGCTGTAACGCCAGGAATGCCGACAGTGTATTGGCTAGGTGTCATCGTCGCCATTGCATGCGCTCCTCATCATCTTCGATGTCTGTTGGTTTTTCATCGCCACGTCTAACGCCGGCAACGATGTCGCCTTCGCCTAGCGTGACTGGGTTTGATAGCATCAATTCTGTAACGGCCCATACTAAGGCATCTAGGCGACCAGGTGACTCAGTAGAGACGAGCGGCGCGTACGTCGTCATCTCTTCTTCCATCTCTTTGTGGATGCCTATATGATGCACGCGGCCCTGCTCATACAGGGCGCTTACTGGCTCGGCTCGGACTATCTTGCCGCGTGAGGCGTGGACGGACTTATAAGCGACCTTGTTGTCTATCAGCTCGATAAGGTCGCGGATAATCTGACCGCCAAAGTTGTCTTCTGCCACAAGCCTGTCAGCGCTCCATTTGTAATAGGCGCCGATGGCCTTGATACCCATGTCACGCGGCGAGTAGCGACCGGTTAGGTCTTCAAGCACAAAGGCGTGCTCTGCTGTCTTGCCCATGCAATTACAATCGCCGATGCCAACGACAACGATACCGGCCTCGTCTGCCGTGCGCTTGGCTGAGCCAGACGGGTCAACCGCAACCACTACTCGTTTTAGCGTCACGGGCTTGGCAACACGCGCCTTGTCGATCATGCCGTGGGTCCACAGCGCGCCCTCTACGTCGTCCAATAGCTCGGCATAGATCTCCTGCCTACCAAGTCGCGTGCCCTCGTACTTATCTTTAAGCATCTCCAGCATAGACGGCGGCAGGTTTTTGGCGTTATCAAACGTGCTGCCCTGTGTTAGCACGGTGTCCTTGGCCTTCTTGAGGGCGCGCAGCAAACGAATTGGGCGTGGCGTAGTTGTGACCACGACACACGGGTGCGGACCAAGGCGAAGGCCGAACATTAAGTTGTCCCATGCCTCTTGCGCATACTGCCAGGCCGCTAATTCATCGCATAAAGCCCCGTCATGCTGAGGCCCGCGCAAGCGGTCAGGTTCTTCTGCTGAGTAGCATGTGGCTATTGCGCCATTGGGCCAGGTAAGGCGGCGCTTGGATGGCTCATAGACCGGCTTAAACCACGGTGGAGAGGTCGCCATGATACCTGACGAACCCTCCACGATAACGTCGCGAGCGTCGGCTGCGGTTGGTGCCACGAGCGCCAAGCGGCCACGTCGGTTGCTTTCGATCTCGCCGCGCACCCACTCGGCACCGGTTCGAGTCTTGCCAAAGCCACGACCGGCTAACACCAACCAGACAAGCCACGGCTGCGGTGGCGCCAACTGCTCTGGCCTGGCTAAAATACGCCATTGATAAATTAAGATCTCGCGCTGTTCTGGTGTTAGTGAATGGAAGAACTTATCAGGGCCGGCCTTTTTAACTGCCAATTCGAGCATGGAAGCGCTCATGAATTAAGATTCGCTTAGCTTTTTAACTAAGAGATAAAGCGCCTCGCCATGGAGGTCTACGCCGATGGGTCCGCCGCCTTCGCCAACAAGAGGCTGTACAGACTTGCCGTAGCCGCGATCTAAGATCTCGCGCGCTGCTGCGACTTGGACGCGGTTGTCTTTGCTGTCGCGCATGATGTTTATGATGCATTGCAACGCCTCTTCGCCGTGCTGCTGCGCAAGGCTCTTTACCTCTTTAAGCGCAGCCTGCGAGCGAATAGGAATGCCGCCAGGGTTACCTGACTTGCCCTTCTTGAAACCAGGGTTGTTGGGGTCGCCTTTCTTAAAAGGCATATTCAACCAAGTTAGTCGCAACACTCATAACCACCCAACAATGCGAGCCGAAGCGCTAAACCGTCAACCAATAGTTACCGCGCATTACAGCCTATATTGTAATTATTAGTAATTTTGACTTGACGCGACAGGAATGTCAGAGCAAGTATTGCCCACGGGCGCGCGCTTCTGAGGTTGGGATTGCGAAGTTTACTTCGTCTGCCGCTTTAGTAGTTCATCTCGTCAAACTCTGCCAAGCAGTCAAAGTCATCACAGGTTCTAAGTGGAAACGACCTAGCCAGTGGGCTATTATCGACAGCGCGAGACTTGGCACGGCTGATAAACGAAGAGCATGTTTTGCATAGGTTCTTATTAGCCTTCCCTGTTCCCTTGATAGCTACATTGCATCGAGCGCAGTTAAGCGGTTCGCCGGTTTTGGCGTAGTGCTTGACGTTTGCTAGTCGTCGCTTCTCCAGATGCCTCTCGCAGTACTTACGGTCCTTGGCAGCTGGCCCTTTGCAGTCATTGCGCTTTCGTTGCTGGCTCATGGTATCGCTCCGCAAGCTAGTTGGCTTCTGTCCGCACACATTCGCATCACGCCGGGAAGCTCCCATTTAGGGTTAAACGTGTAGCGCTCGCCGTCGTCTTCCCCGTTTATAACCGCCGTGTAGATCGACTCTTTTATCTTCACGACGCAAATGCACATGTCCGATCCGTAGCCGTACTTACCACCCATCCATCGCCTATCGAACGCCGTGATGCAGCGGCTGTAACAGCGTCCGTCGCGCACCCAGGCGTTTTTGTAGCTCACGCATGCACTCAAGAACAGCCACAGCATGGTTCTCATTGAATGGGTCCGGTCTGTTTTCTCTCAATCTCCTTAAGCAACAGCTCGCACTGTTCCTGGCTAAACCGGCGCGCTGGTTCTAGTCTGGCAAATGGCTTAGCTTCGAGCGCAATCTTTCGGTCCGCATGTATCTCGTAGAGCGCTCGGATGTGGGTAGTGATTTCGTCGGTGGTTTCGTTGCTCATGCCAGTTTCCAGTCAGTGGCTAGCAGGTCGTGGATGCTCAGCGCCTCATCAGGGCCCTCGCCTTCGCCGTGCGGGGTAATAACAGTCTCCCGCTCCTCACTCTTGCGCCGCACAACCCCGCCATCACGCATAACCCTCATTGCCTCTTCAAATTTCACTTCGCCACCTCCGTCTCAAGGTCTCGTTTCCAAATTAAAATAGCCCGCGCAATAACGTGCGCCATTGAGTGGCAATGCGACTCGTCTTCTCGCTTTACGCCATGCTCCCACGCCTGCGCGTGCTGCAATAGCTTCTGATAGTCCTGTACGTAGCTGCGGGTCTTGTACGAGTCCGCGCCATGCTTTTCCGCTCCCTGCGACAAAACGACGTTTATCTCGTGAATCATCTCATCTGGTACGTTCTTCATGGTGCCTCTCGCTTTAAGTAAACAAAGTCCCGCTCCAAAATGCTCTTCGGGTTCGCCTTTGTGACCCGCTTAAATACCCTTGCCTGATGCGCTGGCAGGCTGTCAACGGAAAGCTCGCCTTCGCGTAGCATGACTTCGGTCCAGACCATGCGGGCGACCGTGTACGCGGCACAAAGATCCTCCTCTTCAAGGACCGTTTGTCCAGCCTTTCGGCGAATCCGTGGCATAAAGTCAAACTTAACTCCCCAGGATGAAAACACACCCTTGCAAACCTCTTCGGCTGTCGCGTTGCCTCTGCCTGTCGCGAACATCTTGACCGACAAAGGATCGTGCAGCCGCAACCCCGACCCGTTCTTGAGCATCTGTAGCCGCGCTATACCGCCAAGCTCAGCCGTGGCGTGCGCGTGGCCAGGTGCGGCGAACGCATAGCCCTCAATTCCGACGTATTCCGAATGCAAGTCAGGCCGCGCCAACGTACCAAGCGCGCGCTGCCACCATCGCAACCGTTCCATGTCAAACGACTCATCGGACGGCGTAACCGGCAGGTCTATCAAGATCCCCTTGCCGCCCACGGGTTTGCTCTTTTGGTTCGTAATGTAATTCCACTTACATATTTCTCCTTCTTCGTTTAGCTGGACCAGGCCAGCGTGGTTTAGGCTCAAGTCGATCCCCAGTGCGCGGAAGTGTGCTGGCATCGCTTAGGACCCCACGTTTACAGGGCAAGGTTCAACGCAAATACAGAACGAGAGTAAATCCGTGGTTGAAACATTATCGTTCAACCTTGAGCCTCTAATGCGCTTATGCATAATTATGCGGATCATAGCGATCCCCTTTCTAGGTTTGTGAACCGTCCAGTGCTCATGTCGCACCCTACTCGCACGGTTCCGGTTGGCCCGTTGCGCTGCTTCCCGATGATAATTTCTGCCACGCCGCGATCCTGGCTCTGCGGGTGATAAACCTCGTCACGGTATAGGAACGCTATCAGGTCGGCGTCCTGTTCAATTGCGCCAGACTCGCGCAGGTCTGACAGCATTGGGCGCTTATCCTCGCGTGACTCGACGCCACGGTTAAGCTGTGCCAGTGCGACAACGGGTATTTGCAGCTCGCGGGCGATGTCTTTTAAGCCGCCTGATATCTTCGCAATTTCCTGTTCTCGTTGGCCTATTTTGCCGCCCCAATTCAACAGCTGGAGGTAGTCAACGACGATCATGCCTAGCCCAGTTTTGCTTTGCGTCTTAGTCCACCACCGACGAGCAAGCGAGCGCAGCTGCGGGAAGTCAAAGTTACTTGCATCGTGAATATGCACCGGCATTTGCGCCAAGTCGTTGATAGCTCGGCTCGCGGCAGACCGAGAGGCCACCGAGTGCACGCGGCCTGTGCGGATCTGCATTGAGTTAAGCCCGCTGCGACTAGCCACCATGCGCAGACCAAGTGCGCGACTGGTCATCTCGCGAGAGAACACAAGACACGGTGTGCCGTCTGATGCGGCGTTGGCTACCAGTTCCATCGCCAGGGCGCTTTTGCCCATGGATGGACGCGCGGCTATGATAACCAAGTCCGACGGCTGTAGCCCAGTCGTCAGCGTGTCAAAAGCCGTTAGCTTGGTTGCCACGCCAAGCGTTTTTCCTTCCGCCTCCTTCTCGCCTTGCTCGTGCATAAAGCGCTCAACATCGCGCATAACCACCGGCATCGGCTGCGGGTCAGAGGCGACGCGCTTGGCTTTGGAGGTCTCGAACGCCAGCGACTCGATTTGCTCGTCGCATGACGCGTCGTCCGTGTCGCCAAGGCCAAGCGCTCGAATGCGCGCGGCGGTCTCAATCCAGCGTCGGCGCTGCGCCTTGGCCGCGATAGACGCAGCGTGATAGCCGATGTTTTCAACCGTCACCACGCGACCCTGCACAAGCGCTAGGTAATTAATTCCGCCAAGCTGCTCTAGCGCCGCCGCTTTGCCGTTTTTAACCAAGCGGTCGCGTACGGTGATCAAGTCAATTGGCTGTGAAGTGGCGTCTAGTTCAGCCACGGCAGCAAAGATCTCGCGCCTGCCGGGGTGATAAAAGTCGTCAGGTGTAACGCGCCCCATGACTTCAGCGACGCATTGCCGAGGGTGAAGCAGGATAGCGCCGATAACGGTTTCTTCGGCTTCTACGCTTTGTGGCATCTCGTAAGTCATTGGTTCCACTCTTTCATTTTGGCTATCAAGTCTTCAGCCGGAGGCGGCTGTGGGCGTCCCTGCACAAGCGGCGTTCCGTGGAGCCGCGTTATTTTCTGCGAGCCCGATCTCTGCCACGCTCTTGCTTTCGAGATGGCATCCGTGAGCTTTCCTGCTGTCGCTATCCAGCCAGGGCCAATGGTTATATCTTGCGGCCAAGTGCCAGCCATCCATCGGCCAACAAGCTCCCAGTCGGCTAAAACGGCTGTGTGGCGTATCACGTCGGTTACTCGCTTGGCTAACGAGGGGTCAAAGTTCCCGGTTATAAAACGCCCTTGGCTTTTGCTTTCGAGGGCCTCAAACCCTTGGGCGATCGTGAACGGCATTGGCGTTGGTTGCTTTTTGGGTTTGGCTACCTTTGGCTTCTGAGGCTTTTGGGCTTCAAGTTTGAAACCGGGATCACGAGAGCCGGTAGGCGATTCGTAAGGTCTTTTATCTGACTCTGACTCTGACTCTGACTCTGACTCTGAAGGCATCTCGCTTGCATTGCATGAGCGATGCGACAAAAATGCATCTTTAACCTTCTCCCATCGTGCTTTCGCTGCCCTAGCGTGTTTCTCAGAGTCCTTTTCCGATTCAATTCTTTCCAATTCAAGTCTGAGATTGGACCAAATTCCCGGCGAAAACTCCTCGAACTTGACGCGAACTCGCGCCCAAAGAGTGACGAACTTGCGCCGGGACACTCCGATCCGGTTGCTGATGAAGGCTCCGTCAAGCCACTCAGAGCGTAGTCCGCCTTCGTCCCAAGCTATATCCAATAGCTCTAAAAAGAACATACGCGGCTCCAGTTCGAGTGAGCGAACGAATGGATCGTTTGCCCAGTCCTTTGTAAAGTGCTTACGCCATGGTTTCTTGACGGCCATTGCTTAGTTTCCCCCGCCGTTGGCGGCTGCCATTTCCGCCTTGGTCCGGCGCTTACGCTTCGGCTTTGCGGCCTCGCTTTCAACGGCCAGCGTCTCGCCGTCGTCGTTTGTGACCTCGGCGATTGAAGCCGTGAGCAGCGGCGCGTCTTCGGTGTAAACCGCCTCTGCATTGGCTAGCTCTTTGTCGTTGAACAACGAGGCCTGAAGGTCGAGTGGTGACATGGTTTTTGTCTCCACCTCTTCGCCTGTATCAAGGCGCTTCAAGGTGCGAGTTTTGTCACCGAAATTGTCGGCCCACTCGCACTCTACGCGGCGCACCTCGGTCTTGTCGTTTACGAGATTGGCGCACCGCAGGCGCTCGGCCCGAACGGAGTCGATCGCGGTCTTGAACTCTGCCGCCTTCTCCTTCTTCTCGGCTAATAGCTCGCGCTCGTGAAGCTCCAGATAAGCCTCACGGTCAGCAGCCTTTCGGATCTCCTCTTCGGTTAGTTTTACGGGCAAACTTCGGTAGTCTCGCATCGCTTCTCCTTTTGTTGGCACAAAGACGCCAGCGCATAATTGCGTGACATCTCAAAACCCAGACTTGATAAAAACGCCGCACCCCCGGCGTAAAATTAAAGTGTCGCGGCCTTGTTACGTGTTCCCAATGGGGGGCACCAGGTTGACAGCAGAACTCAGCCGCGACCAGCTACTAAAACCACATGCGCCCCATGGTGTGCAAGATAAAAATGCGTCACTTTGTCGTTGACTATATATTACACGGTAGGCGATAGATGGGACATGAAGACTCAAAAAATGGGCCGACCGCCATTGGGCAAAGAAAAGACAGTGCAGATATGGGCTCGCGTTCCTGGCGAATTAGCGAGGGACTTTCGAGAAGCAGCAGCGCGCGCCAACGTCGAGCCAAGTAAACTGCTTAGGCGGCTAATTGTTAATTTTATCGGAATGGTAAAATAAAGCGTTGACGTTTGTGCTACGGCGTGATAGCTTATAAACATGATGACGAACGAACAAAAGAAGGACTACAACTTCCACTTGGCGCAAATTATTAAGTGGGCACGGCAGGCGATGGACTGTTCTACGCAAGGCCAGACTGATGCTTGTTTGCGCTCGGTCGAGTTTCACGCCTCGGAGTGTGACCGTATTCGCAAGGCAGGTGGTAAATGAGCGCGGCTGCCTGTGCTGAGTGCGACAAGATTGGCGAGGTGTGCGCCAAGTGCTTTGCTGATGCGACGTGCTTGCATTGCGAAAAGCGCGAGATCGATCCGCGCTACAAAGACGCTGGCCTGTGCTCAAAGTGCTTTGACGCCCATGACGGCTATTGCGAGGTTGTTTTTGATGGCTCTAAGAATTGTAATTGCAGTGTTGCCTATCGCGGCGATGGTTTTGCCGAGGCGTTTAACGAAGCTATAAGGGGGCGCTAATGGCTTGTTCAAATGGGGTTTGCGAGTGCAAGTGGCTTCGTCGTAAGTGCCAGACGTGTGGCGATGCCTACTTGCTTGATGCGTATGACATCGAAACGCTGGCGGCTGAGATGACCGGCGATGATAAGGTGGCCTCGCTAAAGGCGTACCAAGTACAACGCGGGATCGCCTGCTACGAATGCCAACGCAAGGCGGCGGCCAGGGCGGTGATGGCAGTTCACGATAAAACAATTGAGAAGCTGAAAGGGTGGATAGGACGATGACAACCGCAATCGAGCTAGCGCGACCACAACGCCTAGAGTTCACAGAGCATCAGTCGCAGATCATCCGTGATGCCTTCGCCAATGGCGCGAGCGATGAAGAGTTCGCCGTGTTGATGGAGATCGCCAAGGCTCGCAGCCTAAACCCAATGCTACGCCAAATCTGGTTCGTTAAGCGATGGGATAGCGTTAAGCGCCGCGAGGTGTGGGCACCTCAAATTAGCATCGACGGTCTGCGCTCAGTGGCAGAGCGTAGCGGGCGCTATGGCGGCCAGGATGAGGCCGAATACGAGTACGGCGCAGACGGTAAAATTAGCTGCGCCAAGGTGAAGGTTTACAAGGCCGGTATTGCGCGCCCATTTGTCGGCGTCGCTTTTTGGTCAGAGTACGTGCAGACCACAAAAGACGGCAAAGTGACAAGCATGTGGGCAAACAAGCCGCACATCATGCTTGGAAAGTGCGCGGAGAGCTTGGCGCTGCGCAAGGCGTTCCCGGAGGATACGTCGGGACTTTATATTCCAGAAGAGCAAGCGGTCATTGATGCGCGCGAGGTGCAGTCGCTACCAACTCCAGAGCAAGCAAAGCAGGTCGATAACTCTCAGGCCTTAATCGCTGAGTGGAAAGAGAAGATCGCGCGCGTTGGGTCTGACGAAGAATTAGCCTCACTGTCTGGCGATATTGGCAAACTACCGGCAACAGTTAAGACGGCCTTGCGGAGCGTGTACGCGGCGCGCAAGAAGGAGCTAACACAGCCAGCCGAGTTCGATCAACGCGAGCCAGGAGAAGATTAAGCCATGCCAATGCGAACCATTACAGCCAGCCAGGTCGAACGCGCCACCGCATGTCATGCCTCCATGTCGCTACAGGCAGCACACACATCAGGCGCCGCATCTGAGCGCGGCATCACGGTGCACGCCTTCGTTGCCGCCGCCTTAGTTATTGGTCGAGAGGCCGCACTTTCCGATGTGCCGCTCGATAGCAGCGCACGGGCACTCTGCGAGCAAATCGATATCGACATGATTCGCGGTCTAACCGGCGACGATGCCGAACCAAAAGAGGAGCTTGCAATGTCATTTGATCCCGTTACCGGCATCGCGCGCGAGCTTGGCAAAAACATTGGTCGCGCATACGGCGACTCTTCTTTGATCTACGGAACTGGCGATATCATTTCGCACAACAAGCGATTCGCAACCGTGATCGACTTCAAGACCGGGCTATCAGTCGCCAAGGCTGCTGTTAACTGGCAGATGCGCACGCTGGCTGTGATGGCATCTCGCGCTTACAAGGTTGACCAGGTGCGCGTTGCGCTTGTGTACTTGAAAGAGGGCGAAGATCCGTACGTGGATGCGCATGTGTTCGAGGCGATGGATCTAGACGGAGACGCCGCCGCGCTATCGGAGCTACATAAGCGCGTATCCGCTGTGTCGTTGATTCAAAACCCGGATGTTTCACCGGGGTCGCATTGCAAATATTGCCCGGCTGCGATTAGTTGTCCGGCTAATACGAAGCTGGTTAAGGCGCTGCCGTCTGCAGTTTCGTTCTCAGAGGCCATCAACCACCTAATACTCGATCCAAAGACAGAGTTGACACTCGGACAACTTGGCAGCGCCTACGAACAGCTTATCCGCTACAGAGACGTGATAGACCAAATGGTTGATGGCATAAAGAACGTGGCGATTACGTACCCTGTTCCGCTGCCAAATGGCAAACGGTTGGAGCTTGTGCGCTCTGAACGCGACAGCATCGATGCTGACATGGCGCACGACATCCTGCCAAAGGGTGTTGCCGACGCCGCGTTCGAGCTGGCAACAAGCAAGGCGGCTATTAAGCGCGTGTTCGGAAAGCAAAGCGCCGAGATGCTGCGAAAGCTGCGGGTCGCTGGCGCTATAAAAACAACCACAACAGAGACCGTCAAGGAGGTCCGTTAGCCATGAGTGAACGTGTTAACAAAAAACTCTGCTATTGCATGGCCCCACTCCGCGACAATGGCGAGTGCGTGTTCAAGTGCGACCAGAAGTTACGCGGCGTGATGATGAAGCAACGCCAGGCAAACGCCAAAGCACGCAAGCAAGCACATAGGCGAGTTGCCGAAAACTGGGCAGCAGGACGATGGTAGGGGCTAGAGCGCGTGCCGCACATCCTTACTTTGTGGCTGCTATACGAGCTATTAACGAACTTATGGACCGCAATGAAAAGCGCGATAGATGCGCTGCTAAGTCGTGCAAGAGGATGCGCGTTGCCGGTAGAGACTGGTGCAGACAGTGTTCAAGGGGAATGGTGCGATGATGAAAACGAATAGCGCAGAGCGCGCAAAACTACGCGAGTCTATCGCCGCCAAGGGTAACGCTGCGCGAAACCGCACTAAGCGAGTGCATTGCAAGGCGTGTCGAGTGCGACTAACCGAGTTTGACCTTGAGTGGCTTGATACGTGCCGACCATGCTATGCAAAACGAAAGGCGATGCCATGGGCTATTACTACGCGGAAGAAGAAATTGAAGCAATGAAGGGCAAAGAGCTTCTATCGGTGGACATTGCCGCCAACAAAGAGAGCGTGACCTTTCGATTCATGGACGGGACATCGCAATCGTTCCAAGTCGAGGGTGATTGCTGCTCTCGGTCGTGGATAGAGCATCTTGAGTTGCCGTGCGACGTGCGCGGGCTTGTCATTGAGGGGTTTCACGAAGACTATATGGACGCGACAGGTGACGACAAATACAATCCGCCGACGCCGGATGATGAGTACAGCCATCGAATGCACGACTGCTTGAAGGTATACTCGTCTAAGTTCGTAACCAGCAAGGGAGCGATCGTCTTGGAGTATCGCA
>Ga0075017_100001359_pt1 | contig 14865 bp, 11 predicted proteins | sample AleBraG_ABR_2012_FD_71475 | JGI IMG/M metagenome (GOLD analysis project Ga0075017, IMG submission 71475) | Freshwater sediment microbial communities in response to fracking from Pennsylvania, USA - Alex Branch Run_MetaG_ABR_2012 | ecosystem: Environmental > Aquatic > Freshwater > Creek >... | reverse complement strand
GTGCTGTACGACACGTGGCTGATTGCCTACGTGGCACTGCGCGTGCGCGGATTGGTGGTGGCCGAGCGTGCCTTGGCGGTTGGAGGTGGGGACACGGCCGAGAGTGGGCGGGAATTCGGTGGCGTCGAGCGGCCCACCGTCACCGTGCTGGTGGCGGCGCGCAATGAGCTGGAGGCACTGCCTCAAACACTCGACGCCTTGCTGGCGCAGCTCGATCCGCCCGAGCAGATCATCGTCATCGACGATGGTTCGACCGACGCCACGGCGGCAATGTTGAGCCGGCGGTATGGGGCGGTGACCGTGCTGCGCAAAGCACGCAGTGGCAAGGCGGACTCACTCAACCAGGCGTTGGGTCTGGCGCTCGGCCACCTGGTCGTGACCCTCGATGCCGACACGCACCTGGAGCCGGGCGCACTTACCGCAATCAGAAGGGCGTTTTCGCATGAGCTCCAGTTGGCCGCGGTGGGCGGGGTGCTGTCCCCGCACTGCGCCGCGGGACGTACGGGTCAATTCTTTCAGTGGTTTCAAACCTTCGAATATGTGCGCGCGTTTCTGTCCCGGGTGGCCTGGATGCGGGTTGATGCATTGCTGTTGGTATCGGGCGCCTTTGCCGCCTACCGTCGCGATGTGCTGCAGGCGCTGGAGGGCTTTGACGCCTCATCCCTGGTGGAAGACTATGAAATTATTCACCGCCTGCACCAACATGCGGCCGAACATGGTTTGGACTGGCGGGTGCGCGTGCTGCATGCCGCCCACGCACGCACCGACGCGCCGGGCACATTGCCGGCGTTTTTGCGTCAGCGACGGCGCTGGTTCGCCGGATTCCTGCAGACCCAGTACCGGCATCGGTTCATGACCGGTAACGTGCGCTACGGCAGCGTGGGGCGGTTCATGATGCCCATCAAAGTGATTGACACATTGCAGCCCATCTACGGGTTGACGGCCTTCGTTTTGTTGCTGGGATTCCTGGTCGGTGGGCGCAGTGTCCTCTGGTCCGTGCTGTGGGTCATCGGCGCGAAGCTGCTGATCGACTTCTGCTTCCAGTTATGGGGTGTGCACCTGTATTACCGCTGGCTCAACCGCCCACCCCGTGGACGCGATTGGGTGCTGGCGGCGCTGGCATCGTTGGCCGAGCCGTTCAGCTTTCAGATCATGCGCCATACGGGTGCGCTGCTGGGGTGGTGGGCGGTGCTGACGGGGAGGATGGATTGGGCGCCGCGAGGAGCCGTGGCGCCAACGGGAAAACACTAAGCGGTGTTACCCTTGATTTGTCGCGTTAGTACGTTCGAGGTGCCCCAATCAACCGATTACGCCGCAGTCAGGGACCGCCGGTCATCAATATCGAGGCGCGCGCGGTGGCGCCCAGCTCGGCACCGCCGCCCGCTTCGCTGATATTTACGTAGAAGACGCGGGAGTCTTGGCGCGTGGCGTCGTTGATGATGGGCACCAGCAGCGTCACGCTGCTTGTACCGGCGGGAATTTGCTCGGCCCGGTGAATCCAGCCGACAAAATCGCGGTTTTCCCGGGCACTGGCGCTTTCGGTGGACCACACGAAGCTCACGTCTCCGTGCAGGCTGCCGCGACGGCGCACCTGGATACGCGCCGCGGACTCACCGGGGAGCACCGTATAGCTGTCGGCGGAGAGCTCAATGCGCGCCGGGGTGGCGGGGGGTGCAAGTTGCGTGGCTGAGGGCGCAGTACGGTCGGCCTCGGCAGGGGCCGATTCAGTGGTGGGCGGCGCGGTAGCGGGAGGTGCGGCGGCGGCCGCGACGCCCAGCGCCGGCGCGGCGCTCAGGTGCAGGCGGTGTCTTGACGCGGCCCGGGTGGCACTGGATTCTGGGGGCAGGGTAGCGGGTGCCGGCGTCAACGCCGTGGCGGCCTTGGCGCCTGCATTTGAAGCAGGGCTCAACCACTCCACGAGGCGTCCCAGCCGGTTCGTGCTGTGGCCCACCGAGGCGCGCAGTGCGTCCCAACTCGACGCTATCTTCGTGCTCGCAGGCAGGTAATTCAGCGTCGCTGCCGTGGCAACGGCTGCGACCAAGGCGGAGGCCACCAGGAGTGGTCGTCCGATATGGCGGCGCGGAGTCGGCAGCGCGACCAAGACGTGCGGCGCGGGCAGGCGTGGCGCGGCCAGTTTCGGACTCATACGCGCCAGCCACCAGGCCATGCCCACCGACCGATTCTCGCGCCGCCACGCCAATCCGGCGCGCAGCGCCTGCCATTGACCGCGGCGCAACAGCACGGGGCGGCTTGCCAGGAGGTTCCGACCGCGAGCCTGCGCCGCGTTCATGCCCTTGAAAGGGTGTCGACCGGCCAGCAGTTGGTAGGCCAGGCACGCCATGGAAAAAACATCGTCGCGCCGGTCCGCGCTGTGCCCCTCCAGCACTTCGCAGCTCGCGTAAGCATCGACGTTGAGAGCGCTGGTGTCGTGGGGCCCCCGGCCACTGGCAAAATCGATGATCCGCACTTCGCCGTTACCGGTGATCATGATGTGGTGCGGCTGCAGTGCGCCGTGCGCTACCCCGCGCTGGTGGGCGTGAATCAACGCCGCGCCCACCTCGCGAATCAGCGCCCAGGCGTGATCGCGCGGCAGGGGTCGACTCAGACGCCGCTCAAGCACGGTCTCTAGCGTTTCACCTATCAGCAACTCCATGGTCACGAACGCTATGGCTCCTTCCCGATCCAACTCGTGTACGTTGACGATGTTGGGGTGTGAGAGCGCCTCCTGGCTCTGGAACATCGGTCGCAGCGCATCCAACGGGTCGCCACCGGCGGAGGGGGCGTGGAACACTTTCAGCGCTACACATTGCTGGTCGGCAGGCGCGGTGCTTCGCAGGCGATCGCGCACGCGGTACACCGTGCTGGTTGCGCCACCCCCCAGGCGCTCCTCGACACGGTAACGACCGCGCAGCACGCTACCCACCGGCAGCTCAGGATTCGGCCCCGTCAACGCAATCGGCCCAGTCGCAGCCAATGCGTCGTTTGCGGCCGCGAGCGGCTTGAGCACGGGCAATTCCAGCGCGGGAGGGATCACTACCGGGGCCGGCGCTGGGGCCGGCGGCGACACGGTCGGCGACGGCGGCGCAGTATCCTGCGAGCGGGCGGTCGCCTGCGCACTGGGTGGCACGCTGGTTACATTGCGACCCAAGCCGCGCCGATCGGCGCTTTCCTTTAGGGTCCGAAACAGCGGCGTGGGCAGCAGGCCGCGCCGGTGGTATTGGTCCAGCAGGGCCAGCAGAGCCCAGATCTCCTCACCGTCGGTCAGGCACAACCGGGTGACGCTGGCTTCAAACGCCTCAGGCGTGATGGCGTGCTGCAGCAGCAAGTCCAGGAGCGACCGCAGTGACGCGTGATGGGCGGCATCGGTGGATATCTGGGCTGCGTTGGCGGCGGTCATGGCAGTTTTACTTAATGCTTTGGCAAGTCGCGCGCCGACCTAAAGGGGCCGCGAATCAGGTCCGTCCTTGTACGCAACAGTGCACGTTTTCGCAACTCATGGTGGAGTCGAAGTGGCCTGCACGGCCGGCACGGCCGGCACGGCGGGCGCTGCGGCGGGTGCTGTTACGGGTGCTGCCGCGCTCGGTGCGCCCGCAGGTGCATTGGCAGGGGCCGGCGAACCGGGCAGCACGGGCAATGTCACGCCGGCATCCACGCTGTCGACGAAGTAGCGCGTATCGCCGAAGCAATTGGTGGGCAGTCCGCGGTGTTCGCTGTAATGCAGGCGGACGCGTTCGCCCAACACCGCGTTGAGTCGATTCGCCACCTGCTGGTCACGCACTGTGAACTCCCAAATCTGCGGTGCCATGCCGCTGACCACATAGAGGGCGAGTTCGCCCTCGTAGGTCTTGCACACCCAGCCCTTGCGCGAGAGTTTTTGCACGATGCCCACCCTCTCGCCTTCGGAGTACGACCACCACAAGGTCAGCGCAACATAGCCCACAAAGCCGGCTATGAGCAGCAGCAGCAGGTACGGCCAACGGCGGCCGCGGCGTGGGGGGCTGGCGATTGAACTATCCATTTGCACGCATGCCTTGATGACTCGGGTAGATGATGCAGGAGCCCGGCTCGGCGCACAACTGGAGCGGCGCAGGGCGTGAGTGCAGCGGCTAAAAAGCGCTATGGCCAGTGAGTTCGCGGCCGACGGCCAGCTGATGGACGGTTTCAGTCCCTTCGTAGGTAATGACGCTTTCGAGATTGAGCATATGGCGGATGGGCGCAAATTCGGCGCTGATGCCGGCGCCACCGAGCATGTCGCGGCAATCACGCGCAATATCGAGCGCGGTGCGGCAGTTGTGCCATTTGGCGAGGGAGACTTGCACCGGTCGCAGGACGCCCCGGTCCTTCAGTCGCCCCAACTGCAGCGCCAAGAGCTGTGCGGTGGTGATGCCGCGGGCCATCTCGGCCAGGCGCACCTGGATGGCCTGATTGTGGGAAAGCGGGCGACCGAAGAGTTTACGGCTGGCGGTGTAGTCCAACAATTGTTCCAGGCAGGCCTGGGCCGCACCGATAACACCCCAGGCAATGCCGAAGCGTGCCTGCGTCAGGCACCCCAGCGGACCTTTGAGGCCGCTGGCACCCGGCAGCATCTGCGTGGCCGGTACACGCACCTCGTCGAAGTACAGCGCACCCGTGTGTGAGGCGCGCAATGAAAATTTGTTCTCAATTTCGGTGGCGGTAAAGCCCGCCGTACCCTTGTCGACAATAAATCCGCGGATACCCTCAGCGGTGTCGGCCCAGCATATGCATACATCGGCGAGTGCACCGTTGGTGATCCACATCTTGGAGCCCGAGATCAGCCAATCGCCGCCACTCTGGCGCGCGCGGGTCTGCATATTGCCGGGGTCCGAGCCGCCGTGTGCCTCCGTCAATCCGAAGCAGCCGATCAGCTCTGCGCGAGCCAGGCGTGGCAGGTAATGCTGCTTCTGCGCCTCGGTGCCGTAAGCCCAGATCGGATACATCACCAACGAGGATTGCACGGACACGAAACTGCGCAGTGCCGAGTCGCCGCGTTCCAGCTCCTGGCAGATCAGCCCGCTGGCAATGGCGTTAAGACCGGCGCAGCCGTAGCCCTCGAGATTGGCACCCAGCACACCCAGGGCGGCCAGTTCAGGTACCAGCTCGGCGGGAAACCGGTGCTGCTCAAAACAGTCTCGAATGATGGGTTGGACGCGCATCGCGACGAAGCGAGCGACGCTGTCCTGCACTTGCAGCTCGTCGGCCGCCAGTTCACCGCGCAGGTCGAACAGGTCGGTGGCATTCATGCGCAGTCCTTGTGTGTGGGTCGTCGGCGATTGCGAAATTTCACGGGTCTCAACCCACCGGAAATTCCACACCCTGCGCCAATTGCACCGCGGAGGAGTAATTTACCGTCTGCGTCTGCCGGCGCATATAGGCCTTCCAGGCGTCGCTCCCGGATTCACGACCGCCGCCGGTCTCCTTCTCACCGCCGAAGGCACCGCCGATCTCCGCGCCGCTGGGTCCCGTGTTGACGTTGGCGATGCCGCAATCACTGCCCGTCGCCGACAGAAAAGTCTCCGCCTCGCGCATATCGTTGGTGAATATCGCGCTGGACAGGCCCTGGCGCACCCCATTCTGCAGGTCAATGGCTTGCGCGAAAGTATCGTAGGGCAGCACGTAGAGTATGGGCGCGAAAGTCTCCTCGCGCGTGACCTCCAAAGGCGCCTCCGCCTCCACCAGGGCGGGTCGGACGTAATAGCCGCCTTCCAATCCACTCGGCGTAAGGCGCTCACCCCCAACCACTGTGCCCCCCGTCTGACGTGCGGCGGTTAGTACGGCCTGCATGCGCACGAAAGCGGCCGCGTCAATGAGCGGCCCCACCAGAGTGGCCGGTTCCAGGGGCGAGCCCACCGGCAAACTGGCGTAGGCCTTGCGCAGCATGGGTTGGAGTTTGGGCAGCACGCTGCGATGCACCAGGAGCCGGCGCAACGAAGTGCAGCGTTGGCCGCAAGTGCCCGCCGCAGCGAACACCACGGCACGCAGGGACAGATTCAGGTCGGCGCTGGGAGCAATGATAGCGGCGTTGTTGCCGCCCAGCTCGAGGATGGAACGGCCAAAGCGCTCGGCCACGCGGGGACCCACGGCGCGGCCCATGCTCGTGCTGCCGGTGGCGCTGATCAGCGGAATGGCCTGGTGGTCGGCCAGCTGTTCACCCGCTTCGCGCCGCCCGAAGATCAGCTGCGAGATGCCGGGAGTCGCGGCCGGATATTCGGCGATGGCCTGCGCCATCAAACGGTGCAGCGCCAAGGCGCACAATGGGGTCTTCTCTGAAGGCTTCCAAATCACCGTATCGCCGCACACCAGCGCGAGCGCCGCGTTCCAGGCCCACACCGCCATCGGAAAGTTGAAGGCGCTGATCACGCCTACCGGGCCCAGCGGTTGCCAGCGCTCGAGCAGGTGGTGTTCGGCGCGCTCGGAGGCAATGGTCAAACCATAAATCTGGCGCGACAAGCCGAGTGCGAAGTCGCAGATGTCGATGACCTCCTGCACCTCGCCCAGTCCTTCGCTGAGTATCTTGCCGGCCTCGAGTGATATCAGCTTACCCAGCGGCTGCTTATTGGCGCGCACCAACCCGGCAAAGCGGCGCAGCAACTCGCCGCGCAGGGGCGCGGGCACGGCGCGCCAGGTCGCGAAGGCCGCCGCGGCCGCCTGGATCTTCGCCTCTATGACCTCACGAGTGTCGAGCTGCACCACACTCAGGACTGAACCGTCGATGGGCGTGCGGGCCTCGATTCCGGAGGACACGCCCAGGGGAACGGGCGGAATGCCGGCGGCTTCGAGAATGGCGCGGTATTTCATGAGCGTGGTACCTCCACGGTGCGGGGCTGGCGCATGGCATAGACTTGGCCGAAGCGATTATCAAGAAAAGCCGCCAGTGGCACATCTTCCTGGCGAATGAAGCCGCGCGGCGGCAACTGGCCGTCGGCGAGCATATCGAGCACGCCGCAGATGCCCGCAGCGGTGGTCAGCTGGATGGCACTGCGCTCCACGCCATTGACGCGTTGACCGTAAATCTTGTTGGCGTAGGTTTCCTGCACGAGGCTCCCTTTCTTCAGGCCGGTTACCGTGACGAATACAATGACCACATCCTGGAGCGTGGTTGGAACGGCATTTTCCAGGATATCGCGCAGGACATCGCGACGCTCACGGAGCCGCAAGTCCTGCAGCAATGCCTTCATGATGGCGGCGTGACCCGGGTAGCGGATGGTGCGGTAGTTGAGATTGCGCACCCGTCCGCGCAGTGTTTCGCACAGCGTCCCCACGCCACCGGATGTATTGAACGCCTCGTAGGTCACGCCGTCGAGCGAGAACTCCTCCCGCTCTTCCAACGGCGGGGCATTGACCAATTCGCCGTTGGCGATCTCCTCGCACGGCTCGCAGTACTCATTGATGACCCCATCGGTGCTCCAGGTCAGGTTGTAGTTCAGTGCGTTGGATGGATACTGGGGCAGGGCGCCCACCCGGAGCCGTACGTCCTGCAGCGTGTCGAAGTGTTTGGCCAAATCGTACCCGACGATGGTAATGAAGCCCGGCGCCAGCCCGCATTGGGGGATAAAGGCCGTCGTGGCGCTCGCCGCCAGTTGACGCACACGCTTGGTGTTGGCGACATCTTCCGTGAGATCCAGGTAGTGCACACCGGCCAGCGTCGCGGCCTCAGCGATCTTGCCCGTGACCTGGAACGGGGCCGCGCTCAAGACCGCAAAGCGTCCGCGCAGGGCGGTCGCTACCGCTTGCGGGTCGGCAACGTCGATGGCCAGGCGTTCAATGGGCGTACCGCCGGGCAGGCGATCGAGCTGTTGCGCCGATTTGTCGATGACGGCGACCTGGTAATCACCGCAGTGACCCAACAGGTTGGCGATCATCTGGCCGATCTTGCCGGCGCCGACGATGGCAATGCGTTTCATGAAATGAGCCTCTGACTTCTATTGGAAGCCGGTGCGGATTCAGCCCCCTATGGTCAACATTGGCGCGACGAAAAGCAGCCGCAAAAACGCCCAAAGCGCGCGCCATTTTCGTCGTTATGACGTATGCTGTCGCCACTATGACGATAGACGCCACCGACCAAAGAATCATCGCCCTGCTGCGCGAGAACGCGCGCGCCTCGACGGCCGAGATCGGTCGCCAGCTGGGTTTGGCCCGTACCACGGTGCACAGCCGTATCGAGCGACTGCTGCGGCTGAAGGTCGTTGCCGGGTTTACTGTGCGGCTGGGCGCGGAGCGCGAAGGGGGTCGGATCGAGGCCCAGGTGCTGATCACGGCGGTTCCCAAACTGCTCACCCGGCTCGAGGCGACACTGCGCGCCTTGCCGCAGGTGCGCCGGCTCTACGCGGTCAGCGGCCAGCACGATTACATCGCTGTGCTGGTCACCGACACGGTGGGTGAAATGGATCAGCTGCTCGATCGCATCGGCGTATTGCCCGGTGTCGATCGCACCGACTCATCGATCGTGCTCTCCACACGCATCGATCGATGAGGCGCGCAGCGCCTGCCGCGGTGGGCTGCCAACTTAGGGGGTCTTCACGCCCTCGTTCTTGAGTGCGCCGAGACCGGCCAGGTCCACGCCGCCCAGGGCGCTTTTCAAATCGTCGCTCTTACCAGCCGTGCCGGAGACTTTGACGGAAAAACGCTGGCCCACCACGACCGAATACTCGCCGTGCTTGGCCACGGAGTCCCACTGTTCGTGCACGAGCGTGTCACCCTGCTTGTAAGTCTTGTCGTAGCCGGTTTGGGTCTGGTGCTCCTGTTCGACGTCGGCGATACCGGCCAGGGCCATGAGTCCCTTGGCGCTGCCCATGTCGGTGATCTCAAGATCCAGCGCCTGGCCGCCCTCGGCGCTGTAGCGTGCTTTGGCTTCGGCGACCTGCATCCCTAGAGCGCCGCTGCGCGAGGCGGAGACATCCACGCGCTTGAGTCCAGCCAGGGTCTCGGGCAGGAAAGACTTCAGGCGATCCGGCGCCAGCGCTTCCACCTGGGTGCTGCCGCCCGTGGCCGCGGCAATGGCCTTGCCCACTGCCTCGCCCTGCGCCTGCACATCGCCGGTTTTTTGCGCCGCTTCAAGTTGCTTGCCCGCGGCCTCCATTTGCTGGCTCCACTGATTGAGCTTGCCACCGGCACTGTCGGCATCGAAGGTGACGCCGCTGGGCTGGTGTCCCAGCGCGAGGGCGCCCAAGCCGCCGCCCATCATCGCGCGCGTGCCGGTCACAGTGCCGGCAACCATGCCAATCACCACCGATAACACAATGGCCACAATGATGGTGACGACGGTGTATCCCGTGGCCCGTTCCGGCGGACATTTCATGGTGGAGGGCAGGCCCAGGTAGAGCAGATAGATGCTGTACACGGCGCCAGCAAACACCAACAGCATGCCAATGCCGGGCAGCAAGTACCCCAGACCCGCCACCCAACTGGCGGTATAGGAATAAGCGACTACTTTGAGGGCCTGAATGCTGCTCTTCTGACCTCCGAAGGTCGGCGCCAGTGCATTGACGATCAGGGAGACCACCGCCACCCCGATCAACGTCAGCACGTAGGTGGTGAGGCCGGTGGACAGCGCCGCGGCCACGCTCAAGTGCATGGTACCCAGGAACGGCACGCTATAGCCCAAGGTGGCCATTTTGATAAATCCGCACAAGGCGGGCACGGCCGCCAGCAGGCAGATATATCCGCTGTACAGGCCGCCCGTGGTGGCTGTTTCACCGCCGATGACGCGCCATTCTGTCTTCGGTGTCAGCAGGATGGCTTTGACACGCGCCAGTAGCTTGTTCAGATCCATTGTTATTCTCCGTATTGGGATGCCGTGCGGCCGGGATCGTCGCCGACTTTGCCACAGTGCCTGGCGCGGCGGCAATTCAGGCGTCGCTGCACACTATGCCAAAGTGTGGAACACGCGTTGAACGTCCTCGTCCTGTTCGAGCTGGTCGATGAGTTCGAGCACCTCCGCGGCGGGGGCCTCGGCCAGCTCGGTGGGTACGGCACAGATGTATTCGTGTTCGGCCGACAACGGGGCGATGTGGCGGGATTCCAGCGCTTCCTGGAGTCGGCCGAAATTTGCGAATTCGCAGCGCAGCACCAGCTGCGGTTCACCCTTTTCGCCGCTGCTCTCGCCCATCTCCTCCAGACCGTAGTCGATCATGTCCAATTCCAACTCGTCCTGATTGATGCCGGTGGGGTCGAGTCGGAATACACCCATTTTGCGGAATTGGAACGCCACGCTGCCGTTGGTACCGAGGTTCCCGCCGTGTTTGCCCATGATATTGCGCACGTGCGCCACGGTGCGGGTGGGATTGTCGGTGGCGGTTTCCACCAGGAGTGCGACGCCGTGCGGGGCGTAGCCCTCGTAGAGCACCTCGTGGTAGTTGGTGGCATCCCGACCGCTGGCGCGTTTGATCGCGGCCTCGACCTTGTCCTTGGGCATGTTCACCGCGCGCGCGTTCTGAATCACGCGACGCAGTGTCGGGTTGGAAGCCGGATCGGCGCCGCCGGACTTCACCGTCATGGCGATGTCCTTGGCAATGCGCGCGAACTGCTTGGCCATGCGATTCCAACGCGCGAACATCGCGTGCTTGCGAACTTCGAATATGCGGCCCATGGTGCTCTCGGAACCTTTAAGTTGATGTGTGTGGGTACAAAGCGTAACGCTGCCTGAGCAGCTGCGCGCCGTCATCGATGCCGTTGGGCGTGCGCACGATGGTGCGGCGGTGGCAAGCGCAGCATAACAGGCTGATCGGTGCGTTGCCCCGCGGCGAAGGCGTTAGGCGCGGCGCTTGGGCGGGGGCGCGGTGAGCTCGACGCGTGTGCTCAGGCTGATGCCGGCAATTTCAAATCCGCGACGAAAATCGCGGATGTGCTTGGCCATCCACAGGTGCGCCGCCTCGCGATCACGACGCCCGATGGCGTCGCACAGCCGGCGCTGGGCCAGAGCGATGCGGGCTCGGGCCTGCGGTACCCGATCGATCACCAATCGCAATGAGGAGGCCAGCAACGGCAGGAGTGGGCGTTGTGCAGCGACCAGGGCGCGGTTGCCGGTGGCTGTTTCGACGGCATCGAAAAACGCGGCCACCGCCGCAAGTTGCGCCGTGGTGGCCGGACCGCCGGTCGAATCGGCGGCCACGAAATCGGCGGCGGCGGCCTCGATGCTGCGCAAGTGCGCATCGGTACGCTGCAACGCGGCCAGCGCGGCGGTAACCGGCTCGATGACGGTGAGCGCTTCCCAGACCTCGTGCACGGTCACATCTTGCAGCACCAGCGCGCTGCTGGTGCGCGCCGCGACGTGAGCGGCGCTGGGGCGCGTCACCACCGAACGTTTGGTGCCACGCCGTCGACCCAGGAGTCCTGCGCTCTCCAGCTCGCGCAGGGCTTCGCGCACCGTGGAACGGGTAACGCCAAACTGTGCGGCCAGCTCCAGTTCAGTGGGGAGCTGTGCGCCTGCGGCGAGCCTGCGATCGGTAATGCGCTTGGCGATGACCTCCGCGACGCGCCGATAAGCCGGATCCCGACGCAGCGCCGCAAAGCGCGCCACGCGCGAGGTGCTGCCGGCGATGCTCACGCGCCTCGGCCAAAGAGCTGGCGGCCGATGAGCATGCGGCGAATCTCCTGAGTACCGCCGCCAATCTCGTAGAGCTTGGCGTCGCGCAGCAGCCGGGCGGCCGCGTAGTCATTGGTGTAACCATTGCCGCCCAGGGCCTGGATGGCCTGCAAAGCCACCTGGGTGGCTCGCTCGGCTGCGAACAGCACGCAGGCCGCGGCGTCTTCGCGGCGGACACTGCCGGCGTCACAGGCCCTGGCCACGGCGTACACATACGCGCGGCTGGCGCTGAAATCGGTGTACATGTCCGCCAGCTTGGCCTGCATGAGTTCGAAGGTACCGATGGGGGCGCCGAACTGCTGGCGTTCGCGCACGTACGGCAAGGTCACATCGAGTGCCGCGGCCATCAGCCCCAAGGGTCCACCGGCCAGAATCACGCGCTCAAAATCCAGTCCCGCCATCAACACGGCCATGCCGTGGTGAAGTTTGCCCAACAAATGAGTGGCCGGCACGCGGCAGTCATCGAAGCACAGTTCGCAGGTATTGGAGCCGCGCATCCCCAGTTTGTCGAGTTTCGGACCGCGCGTGAGGCCGGGGGAGTTGCCGGGTACGATCAGTGCACTGATGCCGCGGCCACGCGCCTGGGGCGCGCTCTTGGCGTAGACCACCAGCACGTCGGCCTCCGGACCATTCGTGATCCACATCTTGCGGCCGTTGAGCACGAAGTGATCGCCCTGAAGATCAGCCCGCAATTGCAACCCGCCGACATCGGAACCCGCGCCGGGCTCGGAGATGGCCAGGGCGCCGACCTGCTCGCCGCGGCACAGACCGGGCAGAAACTGCGCGCGCTGCGCATCGCTCCCATGCAGGCGGATCTGATTGATGCACAGATTGGAATGCGCCGCGAAACTCAAGGCGACCGCGCCGCTGGCGCGCGAGATCTCCTCCATGACCACCACGTGTGCCAGATACCCCAGACCACTCCCGCCCCAGCGTTCCTCGGCGGTGATGCCCAGCAGTCCCTGGCCACCCAGCAGCGGCCATAAATCGCGCGGAAAGGCGTTGTCACGGTCAATGGCCGCGGCCCGCGGCGCAATCTGCTCCTGCGCCAGGCGCCGCACCTGCTGGCGCAGCGCGGCGCAGTCCTCGTCCAGATCGAAGTCGGGTCCAATGTCAAAAACGGCAGATTGCGGCGGCATGGGCTATTCTCGCGCCACTCATGATGGTAGCATTGTCCGACAATTAATGGCGGCGGGCAAGCCCATGGCACGACTGGCGACGCGCATCGATACGGGATCCAGTGGCTTCGCCGCCAATCGCGCGGCCATGCAGCAGCTGGTGGCGCAATTGCGCGAGCACTTGGCGGTGGCCGCGCAAGGCGGTCCCCAGACGGTGCGCGAGCGGCATCGGGCCCGCGGCCGACTGCTGGTGCGCGAACGCCTGAGCACGCTGCTCGATGCGGGCAGTGACTTTCTGGAACTCTCGCCCTTGGCGGCCCACGGGCTGTACGAGGGGGCGGTGCCCGGTGCAGGTCTGGTGACGGGCATCGGCCAGGTGAGCGGTCGCGAATGCGTGATCGTCGCCAACGATCCGACCGTCAAGGGCGGTACCTACTACCCGCTGACGGTCAAGAAACATCTGCGCGCGCAGGAGATCGCCGCACAAAATCGCCTGCCCTGCATCTACCTGGTGGAAAGCGGCGGCGCGTTCCTGCCCGCACAGGACGAAGTGTTTCCCGATCGCGAACATTTTGGCCGGATCTTCTTCAATGAAGCCAATCTGTCGGCCGCCGGCATTGCGCAGCTGGCGGTGGTGCACGGCAATTGCACGGCCGGCGGGGCGTATGTGCCGGCGCTGGCTGATCAGAATGTCATCGTGCGCGGCCAGGGACAGATTTTCCTGGGTGGTCCGGCCCTGGTGCGGGCCGCCACGGGGGAGCGGGTCGAGGCCGAAGCGCTCGGCGGCGCCGCGGTGCACGCGCGCCAGTCGGGTCTGTGCGATCACGTTGCTGCGGATGACGCCGAGGCGTTAGGGCTGGTGCGTCGCATGGTGGAGCGATTGCGCCCCAGCGGTGCCCCGCCGTTGCCGGTGCCCCGCGAGCCGTTGTTCGATCCCGCCGACATCTACGGTATCGTGGCCGCCAGTTTGATGCAGCCCTACGACGTGCGTGAAGTGATCGCTCGGCTGGTGGATGAATCGGACTTCGATGAATTCAAGTCGCTCTATGGCACCACGCTGGTGTGCGGGCATGCCCGTCTGTGTGGGCACGAGGTGGGCATCATCGCCAACAATGGCGTGTTGTTCTCCGCCAGCGCGCTGAAGGCCACACATTTTATCGAGCTGTGCGCTCGCGAACACACGCCGCTGGTGTTCTTGCAAAACGTGGTGGGCTTCATGGTGGGGAGCCGCGCCGAAGCGGGCGGCATCGCCAAGGATGGCGCCAAGATGGTGGCCGCCGTGGCCTGTGCACAGGTGCCGAAATTCACCGTCATCATCGGGGGCAGCTACGGCGCCGGGAACTACGCCATGTGCGGGCGCGCCTATTCGCCCCGGTTGCTGTTCGAGTGGCCCAATGCCCGTACATCGGTCATGGGAGGGGAGCAGGCGGCCCGGGTATTGGCCACTATCCGCGCCGAGCAAACGCGACTGAGTGGGCAGGAGTGGAGTGAGGCCCAGCAAAATGAGTTCATGACGCCCATTCGCGCGCAATATGATCTGCAGGGGCAGCCCCTGTACGCGACGGCGCGCTTGTGGGACGACGGGGTCATCGACCCGCTGGATACGCGGCGTATGCTGGGGCTGGGTTTGGCGGCGGCGCGGCACGCGCCGGTGGCGGACACGCGCTACGGCGTACTGCGCATGTAGGAGCGAGACCATGCTGGGGGCAGGGGAGTGAAGGCGTTCGTGACGGCCGGTGGCGCGAGCCTCCTGGATGAGCTCAGTCGCGCGCTCAATGTCGATTATCTGGCCGTCGAGGCGCCGCTGGTACGCGACTTGGCGCAGCAGGCGCGCCTGGACCCGTCGGCGCGCGAGCGCGTCGCGCAGCGCGCACTGCGCCTGGTCGAGGCCGTACGCACCGGGGCGGACCAGGCGGCCGGCATCGATGAATTTCTGCAAAGCTACGGGCTCGATTCCCAGGAAGGGGTCTTGCTGCTGTGCCTGGCCGAGGCGCTGCTGCGCATTCCGGACAATGCCACGGCCGATCAACTCATCGCCGATCGGCTGGGACGCGGCGACTGGCGTGCTCACCTCGATGACTCCGCGTCGCTGTTCGTCAACGCGTCGACCTGGGGGCTGATGCTGACCGGCGCGCTGCTGACACC
>Ga0075017_100001358_pt1 | contig 14868 bp, 13 predicted proteins | sample AleBraG_ABR_2012_FD_71475 | JGI IMG/M metagenome (GOLD analysis project Ga0075017, IMG submission 71475) | Freshwater sediment microbial communities in response to fracking from Pennsylvania, USA - Alex Branch Run_MetaG_ABR_2012 | ecosystem: Environmental > Aquatic > Freshwater > Creek >... | reverse complement strand
GGCGAGGGATAGGTGAAAACGGGCTGAAGAGGAGTTCCCGCACCGATAACGGGGCTGCCGGGCAATGGCAGCATGGTCTCGGTAACTCCTCCATTGTTCTGTAGCGGACCCAATAGAGGATTTCCGCCAATAAAATTCGCATACATTTGGCTGTCACAGCCCGTGCAATCGCCGTTCACGTTACCGGCAATGATGGAATCCGCAAACTCTTCCACATACGGGGCGAAGGGCTGACCTGTGCCAGCGTACACACCGCCGGCCATCCCGGCGGAATTGGCGGATATGGTCGAATTCGTCAACGAGAGACCTAGCGCCTCGAAACCGTCTTCTAAGACGATTCCGCCGCCCTTGCCGGCGGCGAAATTCCCGGTCACTGTGGTGCTGATCAGATCGAAGGAACCTAGGTTATTCACCGATGCCATTCCCCCGCCGTCACCTGCCGCGGTGTTGCCGGAAACGGTCGAGTTATAGAGGTAACTGCGTCCGGCGGCCGACGAAACCCAACCGGTCAAAATTCCACCACCCGTCCCCAGCCCGGGCGCGGTGCCCGTGGCGGAGTTACCCGTAATAGTAGAGTTCGTCGCATTTAGGTATTGCGTCAACGCGATGCCGCCGCCTCCAGCAATGGCGGTGTTTCCTATTACGGCAGTGCCAAAGAGAGAAAGGATGCCAAGATCGTAGATTCCACCGCCGATTGAGGCTCCCGCAGCAGAATTCCCGGAAACAACGCACTGGTTGAGCCACAAGGTGCTCCGATAGACGTAAATGCCGCCACCACCCGTGAAGAGACCTGTGTCGGAAACAAACCCATTCTTGATGGCGAGACCAGAAAGCAGTACAGCGTCACCCACGCCGGTCAGAATTCTAAAGACGCTAGTCTTTTGGTTTCCGGAGATCGAGAGTAGGTCCGCGCCCGGCCCGCGAATCACCATCGCGCTGTAGTTAAGAGTTAACGGCCCGCTCGTCAATAGGATGGTGTTAGGACCCGGAGGAAGCTGAAATGTGATAAACGCCGAATAGTATTGGTCCGCGCTCGCCATAGCCGAGCGAAGCGATCCCGGACCGCTGTCGTTGGCATTGGTGACAACAAAAGTGGGGACGTTTAAATTAAAGGTTATGACCGCCGGCGCGATCGCAAGGCTTGCCCCGACCGCCCTTGCTGTGAGTGTGTAGACTCCCGGCTGCGGAAAATAGAGACCGTACAGAGCAGCATAACCAGACTCCAGTTGGAGGACCGAGGGCAACGGGTAATTCACTTCGAGGAAAACTGGGGACGGCCCGATCACTTCAAACGACACCGGAAAATTGTAAGCTGGATCCGACACATGTTGGAAATTCGCGTCTTGCAGGTCAATGGTTAGGTATCCTCGGAAAACCAGAGCTTGCACCGGGTAATTGGTGTACGCAACAAGTTGCGTGGGCGGACCTGGCGTAGCGGACGGCGTGAACCCCGAGTTACGTTGCTGAGCAAGCAGCGTTGCTCCGCACCAAAACACACCCAGCAACGTTGCTGTTTTCAGTATTGGCATTTTTATGATAAACAGAGAACTTCAAGTTATCATATGCGAACAGCATTGGTCGCCGGCGGCCATTCAGATGAGCACCTCACCCGAACGTCCGGATCAGCTCCTTCAGATATAACGACCTCGATTCGCAGGAGCGTGTCGGCGGCTGTTCGCCGCGATCATAATCGGCAACGCGGGCCGATCCTACTGATGTTGCCTTCCGTGAACCACAGCGCGCCATCGGGTTCGGCTCGCGGGGGCGTGCGGGTACATCACATTATCCATGCTTCCTCTCGCTGTTAGCGTGGCTTGGGACGGAATGCGCTGACCGTTGGCCGTTCCTCGATCCGCCGCCGTTACACCAACTGCCGCCAGCGCCAGCAGTTACCATACTCGCACGCCCGTTCCAACCTCATCTCACCGACCGAGCTTCGCCTGCACGCTATCCATGGTTTCGGTTTGGGTACGGGGTGGTCTTCCGTAAACAAGCTCAACGCGTATAACTCTGCTGTTGCTCATCGACGACTTCCAACGTTTGGCGCCACGCGCTTTGCTGCTTCTGCACCACTTTGCCGGATCCCAAACGGTGTTCTCCCCTACCGAGTAATAGACGTGCTCCTTGCTATCCGTGATCCGATTGTGGCTGCGCAGGAACATTGCTCTCTGGCAGCATGTCGGAGTTTTCCTCCCTGCCTAGAGGGTAGGTCTCCACGACTAGCACCTACGGAAATGTATTACTGGAACCAAAGGAGTTATCCACCCGATTCAGGCCGGTTCAGCCGAAAATAGGCATTAACTGCAAAGGTCGCGCTAAACTTCGCCACCGAGCCGCATCACGGCTCGCACCAGCGGCGTCACGTATCCACCTACTTCAATCGTATCGGCCCCGCCAATATGCACATGCAAGATGCTACGGCGGTGCATCTTGGTTCCTTGTTCGCTGACGAATCGTGTGCCCGGTGCGCCGGAAACCAGCTTATGGCGGATCATGTAAGCCGCCAGCGGTCCCGTAGAACTGCCCGTCGCCGGGTCTTCGAGGACGCCGTGCTCCGGGGCAAACATGCGTGAGTATGCGCCTTCCGGCGTGGGCGTGAACACAAAGGTACAAATTGGCTTTGAATAGGCGCCTTTCAGGCGCTTCACGCCAGCCATCTCCATGGCGGCACGGTCCACCGCCTGTCTGTCCTTGAGCGGGATAAACACGGTCGGGTTGCCGGCGCTCAGAAGCTGAGGCGCGACGTTGAGAAGATCGCCGGCCTCCAGTCCCAGAACGTCGGCGCACAGGTTTCGGTCTAATGTGGGTCCGTCCTCAATGCGGGGCGTGGTCAGCCAAATCAAGGGACGCCTGCCTTGTTCCACCCGGATGGGAACTGGGCCGACATTCTCTTCCAGCACAAAGTTGGCGGTATCCCGCGGTAGGATGCCTTCGTCGAGAACGACGAAGCTCGCGCCGATGGTGGGATGCCCGGCGAAGTCCATTTCCCGCGTAGGCGTGAAGATGCGCAAGCGCGCGGCGGCATCGGGCCGCGTGGCCGGCAGGACGAACACAGTCTCGGACAGATTCAACTCCCGCGCGATGCTCTGCATGGTGGCGTCCTCCAGGCCGCCGCCGTTTGGGAACACCGCCAGCGCATTTCCTTCCAGCGGCCGCTCGGTGAAGACATCCACCACTCGATACGGGTATGTTTGTGAGCTGGTCATCGATCCAGTATACTTAGTCAGTTGGCTAAGTGTCTATATGGATCTGGAATTCGCTCTGCGAGCGCTCGCGAACGACCGCCGTCTGCAAATCCTGGAGTGGCTCAAGGACCCCACCGCGCACTTCCCTCCGCAAGTGGATGGCGACTTGTTGAAGGACGGCGTCTGCGGCCTGAACATCGCGCACAAGCTCCGCGTGACTCAGCCCACCGCCAGCGAACACTTGAAGGTTCTTTCGCAGGCGGGGCTGATCCACAGCAAGAAGATCAAGCAGTGGACCTTTTACCGGCGAAATGAGCCCGGCATCAAACAGCTCAAGAAATCGATCGCCACCCAGTTATGAAAGTGCTGCCGGCCAGAATTGAAGACGCGGAACGCTTGATTCGTCCATACATCCGGCGGACGCCAGTAATCGAGGTGGACGGAGCAGACTTCGGTTTGCCCAGAGTCGCTCTCGTTTTGAAACTGGAATTACTGCAACACGCCGGTTCTTTCAAGACGCGGGGCGCGTTCGTCAACGTGCTGAGTAGAGACATCCCGGCTGCGGGAGTTGCCGCGGCGTCGGGCGGCAATCATGGCGCCGCCGTCGCCTACGCCGCGGGCAAACTGGGAGTCCCCGCCACGATCTTTGTGCCCACGGTGGCTTCCCCAGCTAAAATCGAACGGATCCGCGGCTATGGCGCAAATCTGGTGATTGCCGGCGATCGCTATGCCGATTCTCTGGCTGCCGCCGAGGACTGGATTGCCCAGTCGGGAGCGCTCTCCATCCATGCGTACGACCAGGAGGAAACGCTACTCGGACAAGGCACGCTCGGTCTGGAACTGGAACAACAAGACCCGCGGATCGACACTTTGCTGGTTGCCGTGGGAGGCGGAGGGCTGATCGGCGGAATCGCCGCCTGGTATCGCGGCCGGGTGAAGATCGTCGGCGTCGAACCGGAGAAAGCGCCCACGCTGACCGCTGCTCTCAGGGCGGGTCATCCGGTAGACGCCGAAGCCGGCGGACTGGCGGCCGATTCTCTGGCGCCGAAGCGCGTGGGAGAAATGATGTTTCCTCTCGCCCAGGCATTTGTCGATCGCGTGGTCTTAGTTCCGGATGATGCAATCGAGCAGGCCCAGCGAGTGCTCTGGGACGTACTGCGGATCGCCAGCGAACCCGGCGGCGCCGCGGCTCTGTCAGCGCTGCTGTCTCGAAAATACGAACCCTTACCCGGAGAGCGCGTCGGCGTTTTGGTGTGCGGAGGCAACACTACGGCGGTGCAATACTAAGCGGGCTGTTGCATCTCCCAAGAAGGGGACAGCCCGCGTGTTTCCGGTGGGTGGGAAGTTAAACCCCGGGACTCGGGCCGCCTCTCTTCATATTTTCCCATCGGCGTCGAAACCCGGAAACACGCGGGCTGTCTCCTCTGTCCCCCCTCTGTCCCCCCTCTGTCCCGGCGTTTTGGTGTGTGGAGGCAACACGACGGCGGTGCAATACTAAGCCGGCTGTTGCATGGTCATGCAGTGCAGCGTGCCCAGCCCCAGGACCAAATCCAGGCAGTGAATGCCGATCACTTGCCGCTCCGGAAATAGGCTTGCCAATGTGTTCAGCGCGCTTCGGTCATTCGGGTCGTTGAACGTAGGCGCCAGTACCAGCTTGTTCGCAATATAGAAGTTCGCGTAGCTGGCCGGTAGGCGTTGGCCGTCGAAATACACCGGTTCCGGCATGGGCAGGAGCACAACACGCAGACCGGCGCGTTCCAAGCGCTCAAGATTCTCCCGATCTTCTTGTTCCACCAAGACCACAGTATGCGCATTGACAAAGCGCGCCAGGTCGTCCACGTGGCCGTGCGTATCGTCGCCTTCAATGCCCTTGTTCAGCCAAATCGTTTCGGCAGCGCCGAGATACTTGGCGAAGTACGACTCCAGCTCGGCTTTTCCCAGCCCCGGATTGCGAACCTGCACATCCTGGCTGAGCAGGCATTCTTCCGTGGTCAGCAGTTTCCCCGCGCCGTTGACGTCAATGCTGCCGCCCTCCAGCACGATGCCTGGCTCAAATTGGCGCAATCCCAAGCGCTTGGCCAGAAACGCAGGTACGGCGTTGTCTTCCTCCCAGTTATCGTATTTGGCCCACCCGTTGAAGAGCCAGTTGGTGATGGCTACTTCCCCGCTCTGGTTTTTCACAAAGAGCGGGCAGAAATCGCGGCACCAACTGCGATTGGTCGGTTGTTGAAAGAACTCGACCGCATTCAGATCGGCGCCGCTTTTTCGGAGAACGCTGCGCGCCTGCCGTTCGGCGGTTTCATTCTGCACCAGCACGCGGACCCGCTCCACCTGCGACACCTTTTTTACAAAATCGCCGTACACCCAATGAATCGGGGCGAATTTCCCGGGCCAGTCGGTGCGCTCGTGCGGCCATGCGAGCCAGGTTGCCTCATGCTGCTCCCACTCGGCGGGCAGGCGGAAGTCGGTCAATCCAGCCACCGCTTGACCAGGGGTTCATAGGCATCGATCCGCCGGTCCCTCAGGAAAGGCCAATTGCGCCTTACTTCTTCTATTCGTTTGGGGTCGCACTCCACCACCAGAATCTCTTCCTGGTCTACCGAGGCCTGGGCCAGCACTTGCCCAAACGGGTCCGACACAAAGGACGAGCCCCAGAACTCGAGTCCGCGATCGGCGGGACCTTCAAACCCCACGCGGTTTACCGCTGCCACGTAGATACCGTTGGCGATGGCGTGGGAGCGCTGGATGGTGCGCCAGGCGTCCAACTGTGCCGCGCCGAACTGCTCTTTTTCCGCAGGATGCCAGCCGATGGCAGTGGGATAAAACAGAATATTGGCGCCCTGCAATGCCGTCAGCCGAGCGGCTTCCGGATACCATTGGTCCCAGCACACGAGCACTCCGATGCGCGCGTACTTGGTGTCAAAATTCAGAAAACCCAGGTCGCCCGGCGTGAAATAGAACTTTTCATAATAAAGAGGATCATCGGGAATGTGCATCTTTCGATAGATGCCGGTCAGCTCGCCATCGGCGCCGATAATGGCCGCGGTGTTGTGATACAGGCCGGCGGCGCGCCGCTCAAACAGCGACGCAATCACCACGACACCGAGTTCCCGCGCCAGTTTCCCCACAGCTTGTGTGCGGGGGCCGGGAATGCTCTCGGCAAGGTGGAAGAGGTCGGCGTTCTCCTCCCGGCAGAAGTACTGCGCGCGAAACAGTTCCTGCAAGCAGATGATTTCGGCGCCGCGCGCCGCTGCCTCCCGTATGCGGTAGAGTGCCTTCTCGAGATTCTCGTTGGGATCCAAGGAACAGCTCATCTGGATCAGGCCGACGCGGAATTTTCCGCTGTTCGAAGCTGGCATAGTTTCCATTGTCGCCGGTCCAGCGTGCCAAACGCGTGAAACGATACTATGGTTCGTGAGGCGAATTCAGCTCTATCTCGACGACGTTCTTTGGAAGGCCTTGCATGATCGCGCCCGTGGCTCAAGCACGACGATTTCAGAACTCGTGCGGGAGGCTGTACGCGAGCGCTATGTCCCCAACCTCGAGAAGCGCAAAAAAGCCATGCTCGCCATAGTGGGCATCCGCGAGGACCGCCGCGAGTTCGACGACCCGGAGGCTTACGTGCGAGATCTTAGGCGCGAAAGCCGGATGGATCGTCTCACCAGGATTGAGCGATAGCCACCACTACTTTTTCGTCGCCGCCAGCGATGTCACCACTTCCCAATTGAACTGCACAAACTTATACAGCGCCTCTTCCAGCAACCGCTCCTGATCGCTGTGCGCGCCGAATCCTTTGGCCGCGTCCTCTTCGTCCACCATGGGGCCGATACCGTAACACTGCATGCCCTTGGACCGCAGAAAAGCCATGTCTGTGGCGCCCGTGCTCATCTGAGGCAGCGTGACCGTGTTGTAGACCTTGCGATTTGCCGCTTCGATGGCGCGATAGGCTTCCGAATCGATGCGCGACGGCAGACCGCCCGGGCGATGATTGCGCTGATCGGCGATTACTTCGACATTGGGGTCGTTGATCACTTTGCGCATCAGCTCCAGAAACTCCGGCATGTTCTCGTCCGGCAGGGCGCGCACATCGAGCGAGGCTTCCGCTTCCGAGGGAATCACGTTGATCTGATAGCCCGCCTTGATGATGTTGGGCGAGATGGAAGTGTGGAGCATGGAGTAATTGCCCGGCTCATGCTCGGCTAGATACTCGCGCGCTGCCGCGGCCTTCTGCGGGTTGAACAAGGCGTTATAGCGAGCAGCCTCCTCAGGCGTGCTGATGGTGGATAGCTTCTCAAAGTAATAGCGGGTCGTGTCGTTCAGGCGCATGGGTGGATCCCACATGGCAATCTTCTCCACCGCGCGCGACAGATGCACGATCGCATTGGTTCGCAACGGCCGCGAGCCATGTCCGGCCGGCCCGCGTGCCACCAGGCGCGCTCCTTGAGGAAGCTTCTCCGCGGTCTGAATCACGGAGAAACGCACTTGCCCGCCGCGCCGGGTGACCGCCCCGCCTTCTGCAAGACCAATCTCCGCCTCAATATCCTTCCAATGTTCATTCACCAGAAAATCGATACCAGGACCGGTAGCCGCTTCTTCGCCGGCCTCCGCCACAAAGATGACATCGCGATCCAGCTTGATGCCGGAGCGCTTCAGCAGCACCATGGTCATCATGGATGCTGTCAGATTGTCTTTGTCGTCCAACGTGCCGCGCCCATAGATGAAACCGCCATCACGCGCCGCGCTAAAGGGTGGAAACGTCCATTTGGCGGCATCCACTTTCACCGTGTCCGTATGGCCCATGATGAGAATCGGCTTCTTGGAACCGTTGCCTTTGAGCCTGGCGATGAGGTTGGCGCGTAGCGGATCTTTGGCGGCGATGATGTAGGGAATCCCTTCCGCGTCCAATACCTTTTTGACGTAATCGACGACTTTGGTTTCGTTGCCAGGAGGGTCGGTGGAATCGATCTGGATCAACGCGGAATAATGCTTGAGTGTCTCTTCGTTAAACTTCTTCCAATCGATGGGCTGGGCAGAGACGCCTAACGCGAGCAGCAGCGGAATGAGGGAGCGCATTGCCGACTATTGTAGCCGTGCGCTCCCTTGGCACTAATGAGCGAGCGTCGCGGGTGTCCACGAGGGTGGGTCGCTAGCCGGGAACGAATCCTCCGACGCTTGCCCAACTTCGTCACGATTCCAGCCCTTCGTTGCTTGTTTCTTCTCGCTGGGGGCTGAAATTTCACCTGTCTCCATCAACTGCTTAAAGCGCTCCAGATCGCGGCGCAATCGCACAGCAGGATCCGCGCCTGCCAGTTTGGCGAGCAGCGCGGTCAGCTTCCCGCCCGGTGGATTGTACTGCGTTTCGAGTTTAACTTCCGTTGCTCCGCCGGGTGCATCCTTGAACTGAACCGAACCTGCGATCCCAATGTCTCCGGACACGGAACGCCAGCCAAGCCGCTCGTTTTCCACTTCGTTGATAATCTCCGCCGTCCATTCCACGCTGCCCCCGCCCGGTGTCTTCGCCACCCAGTGCGACGTTTTGTTATCGATCTCCGTCACGGACTGAATCATGTCCATGAACTTGGGGAGATTTTCCAGATTGCGCCAGAAGCGGTATGTATCCGCCCTGGGAGTGCTCACCATCACTCCCGCGTCGACGCGCGTGCCAGCTTCGTAAGGCACGCTCACGTTGTGTCCACGCCGCCTCTGTCCTGTGTTTACACCGATGGCTCGATAGACGTCACAATGACCGGTGGCGCCCCGGTAGGCCAGCAATCCGCCGATCGTCGCCATCCCCAGTCCGGCCCACGACCGCTTCTGAAGGCCGTAGGCAATCAGCGTTCCTCCGCCAATCAGTGAGGCTACTCGTTCACCCCGGCTGACGTTTAAATTCTCCCCCTGACGCTTGGTTACTTCACTTGTAGTGGACATCTTTTCCTCTCGGATGCCATAGCGCGCATTTATTACCGCTAACGCGGTGTAAGGAATCAACTGCGCGGCAATTCTCCTGGCATGGTGCAATCCGCCTGCCAATCGCGAGGGGCAGAAACTTCACCGTCTAGCGCCGGAAATGCTTACTCAGCGCCAGCCCCTGCGACTGGTAAGAAGACCCGATATCGCGCCCATAGAGTTTTTCCGGTACCGCCAGCATCTGCTCATATACCAGCCGTCCAACGCGCTGGCCGTCCTCTACCAGAAACGGCACTTCATGCGAGCGCACTTCGAGCACCGCGTGCGTTCCCTTGACGTCGTCTGCGCCATACCCAAATCCAGGATCGAAAAAGCCGGCGTAGTGAATCCGGAACTCTCCCACGGATGGATCGAACGGAACCATTTCAGCGGCGTAGTGCGGCGGGATGCGTACGCGCTCCTTGGAAGCAAGAATGTAGAACTCTTCCGGATCGAGAATCAACTGCCCCGAAGCCGGCCGCCGGATGGGATGCCAGAAGTCATTGGGAGGATAAAAGTTGACGCGAGAGAGATCGATCGGCTCGGTGCGTTTCTTGGCCCGATAGCCCACGATCTCCGAGCCCTGCGTGCCTTTCAGATCCAGCGACAACCAAAGCCCGTTGGAGATCACGGCATCACGGGGCGAATCGTCCGCCGAGTACACCAATACTTCCCGCTCATGCAGCGCCGACAGACGGGTGTCGCTCGGAGGCGGGTTCCCCTTCACCAGCCGGAGCTGGTTCAGCCGGAGTCCTTCGCGCACCAGTATCGTGAAGGTGCGCGGAACGATTTCGGCAAACAGCCGGCCCTTGTAGCCATTAGGCACGTACTCGAACTCCTCGGCGTGGTCGGTCAGCAGGCGGGTGAAAATATCCAGCCGCCCGGTGCTGCTCTTGGGGTTCGCCTTGCCCCAAAGCGAACTCGGCAGATTCAATTCCTCCAGCAGCGGGACGATGTACACGTTGCCGCGCGTCAATTGAGCAGGTTGCGTCAGATCGATCTCCGCGATGAGCAGGTCTTTCAACTTCGCCAGTACTGTGCCGCCCGGCCGCGGCAGAAAGCTGGCCTTGATGCGGTAGGCGACCGCCCCCAGGCGGAGATCTATGCTGGACGGTTGAATCTGATCGGGTCCGATGGGCGTGGCTGCGCGAATTAGGCCTGACTCGACGCAGCTAGTCAGATTTTGGAACGGCAGCAGTCCGGTGCTGCGCGTTTCATTCTGGTCACGAACCAACTCCGGAAAGAGCGCCATGCTTCCGCTGCTCATTGGTAGATATTAGCGCGGTACTGGCTTATACCAGCCCGTTTCTAAATTCCCCTTTCAAACCGTGCATGCCGTTTTCCGGCACACGGCTTACCGATGATCTTCTGGTTCCTGGTTGCTGTCTGTTGCCTTCGCCGTGACATGAGCGGCTCGGCCCTCCCGAACACCTTTCGGCTGACAATATGACGAGGCTTTCGCGTTTCACGGTGCTTTCTTTCGTTGCGGCCCGCTGGTTTGCTTTCCTCTCTTTCAAGGGCTTTTGACACTCCGCTCGGCCGGTCGGAATCTCGCCTCCCGGCTGGAGTCTGCTACCGGGCGCTCTGCGCTTACCCGGACAGGACTTTCACCTGTTAGAACAACGCGTCTTTCAGGACGCACCATGGGCTTCATTATAGGCTGAGGATTTCTGTTGCCGCTCTTTCCATGACCGATCGCGGGGCTGCTTCGCCGGTCCAGATCTCAAACTGGCGCGCCGCTTGCTCCAGAAACATTTGCAGGCCGGGGATCACTTCGCAGCGCTGCGCACGGGCCCGGCGGACCAGTTCCGTTTCCAGGGGATTATAGACCATATCGAAGACCACGCCGGCGGGAATGTCGCCGGCAAAGAAGCATCCTTTCGGGTTGGGATGCATTCCCAGCGGAGTGGCATGCACCACCGCATCAAAGCGGCGCGCATCCAATTGCTCGCGCAGCAGGGGTTCCGCGCCGCAGACTTTGGCCAGCGAACGGACCCGATCCGGATTGCGTCCCACAATGGATACTTTGGCGCCGCCGTCCACCAGCGCAAAGGCGGCGCTGCGGGCCGCTCCGCCATTGCCCACAAGTAGAACCGTCGACTTGGAAAGGCGAATGCGCTTGGAAAGCGGTCCCGTCACGGCTTCCGCATCCGTATTGGCGCCACGCCACTTGCCGGCCTTTTTCCAGACAGTGTTTACCGCGCCAATGCGCCGCGCCAGCGGCTCGACCACATCCAGGTAGCGCAGAATTTTTTGCTTGTGCGGAATCGTGACGCTGAAGCCCGCCAACGGCAGATCGTTAGCGACGATGAAAAAATCCTTCAACTGCGCTTGTCCAACCAGAAACGGAAGGTACACCGCGTCTATCCGGCGGGCGTGAAAAGCGCGATTGTGCACTGCCGGCGAAATGGAGTGGCGAACCGGATCGGCCACCACGCCGTAGATTTTGGCGCTGCGCGTAAGCTTGTCCACGCGATAGAGCTGGTGCAGTTGACGTGCGCAGATCTGGCCCGCGGCGGTCCCCTCGGAGGTACTCGGCGCGGCGTAGGTAAAGATACCTCCCCAAGCCGGAGAGAGCACTCGGGTGGGAAATCCGGTCTCTCCCATGGCCAGCAGGATTAACGGTGTCCGTGGATGCTGCCGGCCCGGCGCCAGCACCCGCACGTTGTCAGATGGCTTGCGCGCCGTGGTGACGATCTTATAGGCGTCGGCTTGCACCCGTTGCATACGGCGCAGGATGACATCCAGCGACGGAGTGGCCTCATAGTTGTGATAGGAAAGCACCAGCATGGCGCGGCTGCGCAGGCCGTCCAGCCGGGCACCGGCGATTTCCGCGGTTTCAATTTCGACATCCACGGCGCGCGCGCCCGCATCCGCGGCAGCCTGCAGAATGCGGACCTGACCCTCAACGCTGCCGTTAAACCGGCCATGGTTCTGATGGCGGCGGCAGGTGGCGAGCAGCGTGCACTCGGGATTTTCCTTGAGAAATCCGGCTATGGCCGCTACGCCTTGCGCGGGATCCGGCAGGTAATCCAGCCGGAATTCGAAGAACGATTCGCCTGCCGCCAGTTCCTGGCGGGCGTGCTCCAGCAGCTTTTCGATATCCGGAAAGCCTAAGGCAATACAGATGGGAGGCAAACGCTTACGCGCTGACATGGCTGGTGAGATGCGCCTCAGGATAGCACAAGGTCAGGGCGCGATCTCAGCCTGCTGCTGTGCAGCTTGTTGTGCGGCTTGGAAGGCCGCGACCAGAGGCATCGGGTCGGCAATTTCCACTCGGGTACAGCCAGCGTTTCGCAGAGCCAGCAGCGCCTCCAGACCGGCAATCTCGCCAGTAAACTTCAACTGAAAGCGCTCCTTGGCGTGCTCACGCAGCAGCGGCAGGTCGGCGGCAGCATTGGTGGCCACGCAATCGACGCCAGCCCGGCGGCTGATGCGGCAAGCGAGAATCTTCAGTTCCTCGTCCAGATATTCGCTTTCCAGGTGAACTTTAAGGATTGCGCCGGCTTCGTGGCAGGCTTCCGCCATCTGCGTCAGCTCCATTTCCAGATACTGAAACTCGCGCGATCGCAGCTTGCGTGAGTTGAGAACGGTATCGATCTCGCGCGCGCCGCGCCGAGTGGCGTCCCGGACGGCATAACCTTTCACGGACGTGGTGGCCGCGCCTTCAATGACGGTTGCCAGGTGAACGTCGGAACCAATCCAGCGCACGGCTTGATCCAGGTCGCATGGCTGCACGATCACCGCCCGGTAGCGCTGCCGCCGGGCCTGTTCGCAGCCTTGCGCGATATCCTCTTCCGTGCGGCCGGAGCGAAACAGCGGCAACTCGATCAGCTCGGCAATCGACACTAACGCGGCTTCTTTCTCGGCGCAGCCGCGGCCGGAGTCAGGCCGAGATCCTTCAGATCGGCCTTGGCGCGTGGAGCCACGTCGCTGTCGGGATAGCGCGTGACAACATCGCGGAACTCGCGCGCGGCGGCGTCCCGCTTGCCCAGCGCCACCAGCGCCTCGCCCTTCTTCAGGTGCGCGGATGCGGTCTTGTTGTTGTCGGAATATTGTTCGAGAAGTGCGTCAAGAGCTTGAATCGCATTCTCGTACTCTTTTTTCCGCATGTAAATATCGCCGATGTAATATTGCGAGTTGGGCGCCAACTCTGTCGTCGGGTAGTACTTGACGTAATCGCTGAACTCCTGCAGGGCGAGATCGAGTTTTCCGCTACTATAGTCCCGAAATGCGTTGGTGTACGTTGTTTGGGCGCTCATCCCGGGAGGAGGCGTAGCTGGCGTTGGGCTCGTGACCTGCGCCAGAGGCGCGCTCGGAGGATTCCGGATCACGTCAATCATGTGTCCCAGGTCGGTAACTTTGGCGTCCAATTTGCCCAAGCGCTGGTTCATATCGAGGACGGCTTCTCGAACGGCGCGAAAGTCCTCCGACATCTGATCCAGCTTGTTGCCGAGGTTTGCCACCGGCGCGCCTACGCTGGCCTGCTGCCGGCGCAACGCATCATTGAAATGTTCCTCCATCAATGCCAGTGCTTTATCGATCCGCAGGGCCGTGTCATAGGATTGTTGCGACGTGGCCTGCAGATTTCCGACCTTTTCGTCCAAGGTTCGTTGCAGCGTCCTCATCTGGTCCTGCAGTTGCGCCACGTCGCGCTGCAACTCGATCATCTCTTTGCTGGCCGCGAAAGTGAGCGGCGCGGCGGCTGCCAATAACAGCACAGAAAATCTCAATGCCCTCATGCGAACTCCTTTGGACCTGTGAGGCACAGACTGAAGTCTGTGCCACTTCTTCAAGCTTACTGGCCGGCCGCGAGATGGGCGCGCCGGTTCTTCTGCCAGCACTCCTCGGTCGCGTCGGTGCACTGCGGCCGCTCCTTGCCGTAGCTGATGGTCTTCAGCCGGGAGGCAGGAATCCCCAGTTGGACCAGAAACTCTTGCGCAGAGTTGGCCCGGCGGTCGCCCAGGGCCAGGTTATATTCGCCCGATCCACGCTCGTCGCAGTGCCCCTCGAGGATCACCACGAAATTGGGCTCCTGTGCAAAGATCTTCCGCAGCAACTCGGCATCGTGCGTTAGCGCTTCCCGGGCATCCGGGCGAAGATCGTTGTGGTCGTAGTCGAAATAGGCGTCCTGCGCCTGCTGCTGCAGCATTTCCGCTCCGCTCACGGTCGGGTTGGTGACCGTGCTCGCGCCCGTAGGCGGAGGCGGCGGATTGCTCACCGTAAGGTTGACGGAGCGCGTGTCGCTTCCCCCGGGGCCATTGGCGGTCAGCGTGTACGTGGTGCTGCGGCGCGGCGACAACTGGCGGCTTCCCTGGCTCTGTACCGCGCCCACTCCCTGGTCGATGGTCACATCGGTCGCGTTGCTCACCGACCACCGCAACGTAACCGACTGGCCGACTTCAATGCTGGCCGGTTCCACCGTAAAACTGGCGATTACTGGCCGGTCTCCGCCGCCAGGGTTAGGATTACTTGCCGCCGGCGTTGGCGGCGTAACTCGAGCGAGATTCTTCTTGCCGCAACTGGTCGCGAACGCCAGCAACCCGCACGCCAGCACCAGCGCGAAGGTTTTCTGCGAGTGGTAGCCTTTGCTCATTTTCTATTTTCTCTCCTGTCGTTTTTCGAACAAACTCTACTGACTTGCCTTGCTCCAAACCGGTTTCTCGTTACTGCCCGCGGTTGTCAGCGGGTGCTTGTCGGTCCCATCGGCACGCATCGTCCAAATCTGCGACGAACG
>Ga0075017_100001357_pt1 | contig 14871 bp, 13 predicted proteins | sample AleBraG_ABR_2012_FD_71475 | JGI IMG/M metagenome (GOLD analysis project Ga0075017, IMG submission 71475) | Freshwater sediment microbial communities in response to fracking from Pennsylvania, USA - Alex Branch Run_MetaG_ABR_2012 | ecosystem: Environmental > Aquatic > Freshwater > Creek >... | reverse complement strand
CACCGTTCAGCGGGAAGTCATCCTCGAAAACGAACACGGAAAGCTTCGAGGGTGGATACGGCGCAGGCTGCGTCAGCGCCGTCACCGCGAAGGCAGTCGGATTGGCCGTACCATTGGCCGGTAAGCAGATGGTCTGACCGGTCGCCGGCGTGCAGGTCGCTCCGGTGGTCGGGAAGGTGCAGAGAGTGCCCGTGCCGGAAGCCGGTGGCCCGCAAACCATCGCCGGGATGGGTGTGCCGCCCATGCCGTGTCCAATCTTGCAGGTGGTCGGATCCGCGCCCGGCTGGCCACACGGGATGCCCGTGTAGCCCGCGATGAACGGATTGGCCGAGTCGCCCGGCAACACCGAGATGAAGTAGCGCTTGCTCGGGTCCAGTGCGACTTGGCTCGGCAGGAGCCGGGTTATCCCGGGACTGGTGGCGGCGTTGGGATCCGGGCGGCAAGTGCCATCACCCAGATCGCAAACTGCGGCGATGGACTGGCCGAAAGTCGTGCTTCCGGGCCGGGTATCGACCATGGTCTGGCCCGCCTCGCACGACAGTGCTCCCGTGCAACCCTGCGCCACGTAACCCATGTGGCTGGTGTGGAAGTTGACACCGAAGGTGGGGACGATGCAGCCGGCCGTTCCGAGGCCAGCTGTACAAGTTAACGACGTGCCACCGGTGTTGGTGGTCTTGTTCGGGTCGACATAGAAGGTTTGGTCTTCTTCGATGATCCAGCGGTAATCGCTGATCGTGGTGGTATGGTCGTACCCGTCCAGAACCTTGACGTTCAGCCCGCTGCCCTTGGGGAACACCAGCGTGGCGGTGGCCGTGTTGCTCAGCGTTCCACGGGCGCTCTTGCCCTGGAACGTGAACGTGTAACACGCGGCTCCAATCGGTGCGGTGGTCGGACAGGTGACGGCGCTGGTGCCACCGCTGTTGGTCGCGGTGAACCCGCCGCTCGCATCGGTGGCCACCAGTGTCAGTCCGGTGCTCACCGTCGATACGAACGCTGTATTCAGCGACACCGGTAGACCGGCGACGTCGGTCGCACCCTGAAGGAGGCCCGGATTGCGGATGTTGATGTAGGTCCCCGTGGTCGCCGTGAATGTTGCGTTGGCAACCGTAACACTGTTCGCCGCTTCCGCCGGAATCAGCCCGATGGTGACCGTGGCTGATTTGCCGGAGGAGCAGACAGTCCCCGTGACCGAGCCGTTAGCGCAGTAAGTGAACGTCGCCCCTGTGCTGTTGGCGGCCGGAGTAAATGCGAATGTGCCATTGTGGTTCAAAACGACGGTGCCCGCAGTGGCCGCGGGCGCGGCCAGCAGCGTCACCCCATAAACATTGACGTCGTTGGCGATCACGCCCTTGCTGGTGTCGGACACCACCAACGGCGTGCAGGGGGCGACAGTGCACGGGATCAGCGAGTTATAGGTGTCGGGATTGGCCGTAACCCCTGCAGCCGCGACGATCGAGGTGGCGGCCGGCTCGGCCGAGCCGTTGTAGCCGATATAAGCCAGCATGCCCGCGTCGCGCTCGCTCGAGTTGCCCGACAGGCTCAGCTCGCGATCATAGACCGGGACGGCTGTGGAGCCGGCAGGCGGCGCATTGATCATTACGTCGAAGGTCTTGCCGGCGGCCATGAACACGTCGCTCTGGACGTGGGGCACACCGGGCAGCCGATTGCCGTCTTCGGCAATGATTGAGAATCCAGGCACCGACGCCGTATTCGCCGTCGCCGAACCCGCGGTTCCGGTCGCGTTCGCCAGCACCAGCTGCGTGGTTGTCGCGCCGACAATCGACGGCACGTGCATACGCGAACCGGCGTTGACCATGCGCACCAGCAGATTGCCGGTGGCCGGAAGCCCGGTAGAAACTGCCGTCCCGTCGATGCCCGCATAGGCTGGGAACAGCGATGTGGTCGCGTGCGTGCGATCGAACGCCACGCCGTTGACGGTGTAGTAAAGCGGTGTGTAGTTGACGGTAGGCGGGTAGCAGGTGTTGAAGGTAGTTGTGTTCTGCGTTCCGTTCAAGTTCACCGAGTTACCGCACATGCCGGGCTGACCGGACCAGACTCTCGTTTCCGTAAAGCCAGCCGTTCTGACGGCGGCATTGACCGCCATGTTCTGTATCGGATCGATTTCACCGAACGCCAGCCGCGCTTCAGCGGCGTACGTCACGGCCGGAACCGTGACCGCTGCGGCGCCATTGATGATCGGCAACGTGTAACTGGGGTACGCGGTACCGGCAACCGTTGCCGTGGCCGGCGTGGTCACAATTAGGATCCCGTATAGACCCATGGGCACCTGCACCGAAGCGTGCGTGCCCGACTGGATCAGGTAGGTACCGGGGAGCAAGCCGGGCTGCGTGGCGGTGCAATTGCCCCAGCACAGCGGCGATGTTGTGGTCGCCGTGCTGGCGGTGGCCGCTACCTCGGCGCCCATTGATCGAACGCGGGGCCCCTGGCCTGGCGGCGTAAAGGCCGGCGCCGCACCCACGGTGGACCAAGTGACCACCTGGCTGCCGTGGGGAAAACTTGTGGCCGGATCGCACGTCGCGCCAGCCGTGCAACCCGTACCCACCGTTCCCAAACCGCCACCCAACTGACCGAGGATCACCAGCGACGTGGGAATGCTGTTGAATGCCGTCGTGCTGGTGCCCTGCGCGAACTGAAGGTGGTTCGCCAAGTTGATTTGCAGCGTGGTCGTGCTGGCGCCCACTACACCGTTCACGGTACCGGTTGTATAAGGGATTGTGATTACGACCGGCGACCAGGTCGATGGGACTGTGGTCACCGTCGAGACCGACGCCGGATTCAGCGCGGAGCAGCTGGCCGTGGAACCGGCTGCGGCCGTGCCGCAGAAGTAACCCCACATCGGCAGCACCGAGCCGTCGGGCGCAGTCAGCGTGGTGGGCGCTGCGGTGAGGGTGACCTGCTGTGGCGCCGTCTGCGCGAACGCATGGCTAGCAAGCAGTAGGCTGGAAGCCGCAAGTCCCGCCTTGATCAGCGCGGCTTTAAGGGTATTGGGTCGCATGTGCGGATCTCCTCCTACTATTTCGATTCGTCGATCGCGAATTCTCGCGAATCGACCAGCATCATCATGAGCATGCCACCGGGGAACACGTTGTCGGTCGTGATCTCGCGTTCATTGTGCGAGTGCCACATGAACGCAATGCCACGCTCGTTGCCTGGATTGGCTTGCGTGTTGGCGGGCTGTAAATTCGTGCAACTAACCGACGTGGCGGCCACGCCGTTGGCAATGCACCCTGAGGCCGTGCCGTTTTGGCCGTTAGTGCCCGGCAAGGTCGCGTCGGCACGGACTGTCGCGTCAGGGCCCAGGTAAGGACTACCGCCGTACCAGGCGCCGTTGGTAAGGATGTTTGGATTGGGCAAGGTCATCGGGCCACCGCTGTTCACATCGCCGAACGGCGCATTCTCCAGTGGCTTGTTGTGGTCCTGGCACCATTCGAAGTAGTTGATCGCTCCGACTCCTGTTGTCGGCACCGTGTTGTAGCCGTTGGCGTCAGGTGTACAGCTGAGCAATCCCAATGGATCGGTGGATGTCGGGTTGTGCGCGTATAGATCCCAGTTCAGACCCTTACCCGTGAAGTAGAACAGGCCGTCGAACGCCTGCCCGGGGAAGGTGTCGGTGGTGAACATTAACATTCCCGCCAGTGCCTGCGCGGTGACCGCCGTCGCAGTTGAGGCGCCTGGGCTGGTGCCCGTGTAAGAGAGCAGCGAATTAGCGATGATCGGGTTGCCATCGCGCGCCAGGATGCGCACATGGTTGGCGTGCTCATGGAACGGATGCTCCCAGCGGCCCTGGCCAATGACGCGGAGCAGGGTGACCTCGCCCGGGTGCATATGCGGATTGCCGTTGTAGGGCTGATGCGGATACGGCGTATCGTAGTTGGGATCCATCAGATCGGGCATCGAGCGGCCGTTGATCAGGAAGTAATTCGGGTGGTAGGGCTCAGTGGCTACCTCAAGCGGGCAGCCGGAAGCGTTCGGGGTCGGTGCCGTTGCCGAACCGCAGGCGGTAACTCGGCGAGGGTCGTTCACCTGCGCCAGCGCCGCGCGATGGACTCCTAAGTCCATCTCCGAAAACTGAAACAAGTATTCACGGTCGTAGCACGTGTCGGGGTGATCATAGGCTGCAGATGCCAGGCGGAAGTCCAGTTCGCCGTGCAAGCCTTCCACTGTCGTATTGGTGGCGTGCAACCCAGTGGTGCACGCGGCCGGCACCGCTTTAGGCAACACGACGATGGCGCCATACAAGCCCATCTCGACCTGCAGGTCGCCCTGCGTGCCGCTGTAATAGGCCCGCGTACCAGGGGTCGAGGCGACGAAGGTGTAAGTCACCGTGCCGCGGGGAACCGCTTCGCAGGCCAATAGTCCCTGCTGAGTCGCGGGACAGGTACTGGTAAGCGTAAAGCCTGGGAACAGGATCGAAGTGTTTCCGGCGGCAATGGGCAGATTATTGGTCAGAGTGACCGTGACCGTGGCCCCTTCCGTCACCACCAGTGTGGGACCCGGAATCTGCATCGTGGAACAACTCGGTACTGCACCCGCCGTCGCAATGGCCGTCGGCACAAATGCTGCCGCGGCCGGGGCAGCAGTACACCCGTACCCCCAGGAGTACACCTGGTTGCCGTCGGGCTGGTTGGTGTAGGCATCTACGGCATTCAGATTGAAGCTTGCCGCCGTTGCCGAGCCCGCCGCTGGACTTCCCGTGATGCCGGGTGTTGCGGCCTGAGCCGCCACCGCGAACATCATGGCCGCCATCGTCCCGATGGGAAGCAGTCGTTTCACCGTGGTCGCCTTGTGCGTGATCGCTGTGCGCATTGCCGTGTCCCCTAATTGATGTGAATCTCGGCCATCTCACCGCCGAAATTCTCGGCGTCGTTGGCCAGATGATCCAGATTGGGCGTGTACAGGTAAAAGACGCTGCCGGACGGCAATGGCGTCGTGCAGGAAGTGTAGTCGGTCGCACCGCTGGTGGTCGCAGGCCGCACCAGGCAGCTATCCAGGATCACGTCCAGCGACTCGCCACCGCCCAGCGTGATCGAATTGGTCAAGTAACCCGTGTTGTTGCCCGCTTGGTCACGCAGCAGCTTGGCGTTGTAGCCGACCACATACATCTTGAGGCCCAGCGTGCCCAGCGTGTGGTATTCCGTGACCGACAGATTCACTAGGCGCAACGCCGCGCGCTTCCCCGCCGGGATGTTGATGATCGTGGCCAGCGGCTGCGAATAGTGTACCGCGCCGTCGGATGACTGCGTTGCCAGCGGCCCGGGAGTGGACGTGTCAGGATAGCTGCGGCCGTTCAACAGCCAGTATTTGTCTTTCATGTCGGCGAACGCTTCCGGGTTGAAGGTCATGCCGACAAAGTGAAAGTTCGGATCGAAGCCGTGCATCTGAATGGGGTATTCGACATCGTAGTAGCTGCTGCCATCGCCATCGTTGTAGAGGTAATTGCCGCTCGCGGCGCGCGTCACTGCGTTGCCGGTCGCGACGAGAACCCCGTTGGTGAGCGGTTGGTTATTGCTGCACAGGATGTCGTTCGTCGACACGCATGCCGTGCGCGGATCGGTATCCTGCGCCGCACGTGCGGTGTACAGGTTAGCGTTCGCTGGCACTCGATTCTGCCGGGCCCGCACATAGAGCTGCCCAACCATGCCCATCTGCAGGTGCTCGGGTGGCGTGATATGACAGTGCCAGAAATACGTGCCGGCATCCGGCGCCAGGTAGTAATAGGTGAAGCTTCCACCGATATTGATTGCGACCGACGCGTCCGGCACGCCGTCGTAGAACGCCGAGGCATTCGGGTAACCGTGGAAGTGGACCGTGTGCTGCTCGAACAAATCCGGCCGCATCAACATGCCGACGTTGGTCAGTGTCAGGAACAGCTCATCGTCCTCGTCCATCGTGATCAGGGGCGCCGGGATGTTACCGTTCATCACGCCCACGTCCATGATCGAGCGCGGATCGACGTGACCGTCCAGACCAAAGTTGGGACCGGACATCGGCGTGTTGGGACAAGGCACCGTGGAGCTGCCCGCGGCGGCGGCGGCGGCGTTCGCCGCGACGCAGTCGGCGTCCGGAGTCAGACCAATGGCGCCGTTAAAAGTAAATGGGCTACCCGTAGCACCGCTCCCCTGGGACCAAGCCGTGCCGCTATCGCTGGCGCTGTCCGTGGTGGCGGGATCGCCCGGCAGCAGCACGCCCGAGAAGACCGTGTTAAAAACGTCAGGGGTTACGGTGCCAGTGCCGGCGTCAAATAATCCGTTGGGATTCCCCGCCGCAATATTCGCCAGACCCGACAGCGGCCCGAACGAGAACATGTAGGTTTGGTGGCCGTCGGCGGTCGTCGCGTAGCCATCACCGCCAGAAATCTGCTGACATTTGATCACGCCATTCACATTTCCAGACGGCACCTGAAATCCACCGTTCCCAGTGCCCGGCCCGGCCACTGCGGTCGTAAACGATGTAGGGCCGATATAGGCCGGCTCGACAAAAACCGGGAGGCCGGTCGTAGGATCCAATACTGGCGGGTGTGTGACGGTACTCTGTGGACACTGCACACGAAATGACTGCGCACTCGCCGGCAGCGCCGCCAACAATCCGACCGCAATCACGATTAATCCAGCTGACCAGCGGATGGTTCTCATAAGCCTGATCCTCCCAATCCCTTCACTCTTGTCCGGCGCGTCACGATTCCGGCCGGATGCAAAGATGCGCCGTCTGGCTGCTTTAGTTCGGGAGGCAAAACTGCACTTAACGAGTAGGAATTACCCCAGTAGGGTGCGTACTCCGAGATTATGTTTCATCGGAGCGAATTCGCGCGCTTGGCTCTCGCTCTAGCGCCGAAGTATTATCGGAGCTCAGGTAGCGCAGGACACCGTTCGCCATGTACCAACGCTGGTTCGATCTCGAGGAACTGCCGTTTCGTCTGCGACCGGACCCCGCATTCTTTTTTCTGGCTGGGTCCCTTGCTGAACACCACGGCGCGCTGTGCGCAGCATTGCTGCAACGCCAAGGTCCAGTGAGCGTGACCGGCGAAGCGGGTGTCGGCAAGTCCACGTTGGTTCAGGCGGCCACCGGCGCCGCCGGCGCTGCCGGGCAGAATTTGATTATTGCGCAGCTCTTGCAGCCCGGTCTCACGGTAGCGGAAATGTACGGCACCTTGTTTGGGCAACTGGGTATCGATGTGGTGCCTACCGCGCATACTCACCAGCGCGCCGGGTTACTCGCATTCATTGCCGCACAGCGAGCCAGTGGCAAGAACACGTTGCTGGTGGCTGACGATGTGCATCAGTTCGTACCCGCCGTATTGGCTGAGCTCACCGACCTTGCCGCGCAACCGAATGGACCGAACCTATTGCTGGCGGCCGAATCCGATCTGACATTGAACATCAACGTCAAGGCGGCGCCGCCCCTCAGCACCTCAGGCCACAGCTTCCATCTCACACCGTTCGATGCGGACCAAACGTGCCATTACATCGCCCATCGCTTGCGAATCGCCGGCGCCGGCGCCCGCGAATTATTCGGTGCCGCGGCCAGCGCTGAGGTCTTCCGATTTGCGGGGGGTCTGCCAAGACTTGTCAATACCCTGTGTGATGCGGCCCTCACGGCAGCTGCCGAACACAAGGCGCGGACCGTATCGCAGGCCGAGGTGCAGGACGCCGCACGCCATTTGCGCTGGTCCCCGTTCCCCGCTGTGTCGGCCGCGACCGCCAGCGCAGACAGCCTGTCAGGCCAGACCGGCAGCTATTGGACCCGTGCCTTTGAGCCGCGCCTCGCCATCGCCGTCACGGGCCGTCAATTGAGTCGCGTCGCGTTGCACACCGGGCGCTTGATGATCGGTCGCGGTACCGAATGCGGTCTGCGCCTGGAAAGTCCCCACGTGAGTCGTGTCCATTGCCAGATAGTCACCGGCAACGACGCTTGTTTCGTCGAAGACTTGGGCAGCACCAACGGCGTGTATCTGAACGGTCACTTGGTCAGCCGTTCACGCCTCAAGAACCAGGACGTCATCACCGTCGGCAAGCACACATTGACGTTTTCGCTCGGGATCGACGCCCCGCGTCACTGAACCCTCAGGACACGGCCTCGCCGCGCGCCGAAAGCTCCACTTCGTCCAACGGCCAGCTCAAGCAAGCCAGCGTGCCCTTGCCCGGCGCCCGTGACACGCTGAACTGACCGCCCGTCATCTGCGCCCGCTCGCGCAAATTGCGCAGGCCCGACCCGTGCCGACGTGACTCCGGTGTGGCGCGATCCAAGCCCACGCCGTTGTCGCGCACCTGCAGCGTCAGCACATTGTCCTCAGCTGAGAGCACCACCCACACACTGCGCGCCTGCGCGTGCTTCGCAACGTTGTTCAGCAGCTCCTGCACGCACCGATACACCACCGTTGCCAACCGCCCCGGCACATCGCCGTCACTCACCGTCAATTCGGTGTTGATCGTCAACCCGGGATAAATCTCAGCAAAGTCCCGACAGAACCACTGCACCGCCGAAGCCGCGCCCAGATCATCGAGTATCTTCGGCCGCAGATCCGTCGAGATGGCCCGCACGCTCTCGGCCGCCTCCTGAATGCGGCGCACCGCCAATTGGAACACCCCGTCCGGCTTACCCAACTGCGGTTGGCGCAACATCTCCAATCCGCGCTCCAACGTGTACTTCACAGCGCTTAAGGATTGACCCACCGAATCGTGCAACTCCACGGCAATCCGTTTGCGCTCACCTTCCTGGGCCCGGATCAGCTGTTCGGATAGTGCCACCAGCTCGTTGCGCGAACCGCGCAGCGCCACTTCGGCCCCTTCACGGCGCACGATCTCGTTGCGTAAATCCCGGTTGGCATCCGCCAGCGCCTGGGTGCGCGCCCGCACCCGCGTTTCAAGGCTGGAATTGAGTCGCTCCAACGCATCCTGAGCGCGATACAACGCACTGACGTCGTTGGCCACGAACACGGCCAAGGCATCGCCCTGCTCGGCGTTGCTCCCGGGGCGCAGGCGCATTGGCCGCAAGGTGAAATGTACGTGGCGCACACCCAGCGGCTCGTGCAGCTCGAATTGCGTGCGCTTGCCGCGCTTGATTTCCACGATGGCGTGATCGATGAACAAGGCGAGCGCGCACTGCGCACTCTTGCACCCCGGGTGCAGCAGGCCATGCGCACTCTGGCCAATGACCCCTCCCACGGTGCCCAGCGACCAGTCTTCCACCACTCGATTGGCTCGCAACACTTGGGCCCCACCGCCCAGCAGGCACACCAAGGCCGCCATGGCATCGGCCGTGCCCTCCCATTCCAGCTTGGCCTTCTCTATCGCCGCCTGGCGCTTGTGCGCCTGCTCTAAAGCCGCACTGAATTCTCGTGCCCCGACGGCTTTTGCACGCGGCGTGCGCGTCTTTCGTGGTCGGCTGCTCCTACGCTCGACGGGAGGGCCGGGTTTCTTCGCGGTGGCCATTATTGGTCTATCTTGCGACGCCCGGGCCGCCGGCGCCAGTGGGCAACGCAATGCAACCCTTTGATGTGTCGCCAGTACCCAACTTGGACGGCGCCTTACTCAATCTTGAGAGTTGCATCATTCGTGGATCCGAATTCGGACGTCCTCGACAATCCAAAGCGTACCCGCGAGGCGCTCCCGGTGAAGCAGCGCTAGCATTTGGCCAATCGCCTTCTCCACCGCCGAATGCGCCTGCGTACCCAGGCGCAGCACCGCGATCCCTGGGTAGATTGCTGGCGGGTATCGCTGAATATTGGCAAAATCCAGATCCAAAGTAACGAGTACACGCCCCTCGCGGGCGCAGACTTCGATCACGCGCCCGTCCTTCTCACCGCCTAACGCCTGCTCGACCACCGAATGGGCATCGTGCCCGTCGGCCGCAAAAGCATCGCTTAGGGTGGGCGAAAGATTCTCGTCAAGCTTGAATTTCACGCGGCAGAGACGACGCGCTCGCGTGCTAGGTCAGCGGCATAGGCGATTGCCGCGTTTACATCTTCGGTTCGAAGCGTGGGGTACAGGCGCACAACATCGGGAATCGTAGCGCCAGCGGCCAAATTATCCAAAACAACCGAAACCATTATTCGCGTGCCCACAATGCACGCCTTACCATGGCACACGGCCGGATCGGTGCTTATTCTGGAGCGCCAATTCATAGCGCGAGTATGCGCATCTGCCCCCGTAGGTCAAGACCTGCGCCGATGACTAAAATAGTCCCTCCTTCGGGCACGAAGTACATAATGCAACCCCTTGAAGTGTCGGCACCACCCGACAGTAACCCCGTGCGCGCCAATGTGGGCTACCGTGACGCTACTTGAGTTGAGCCGCGTTACCCGTCAGCTTTGGGAGAACGAACAATGTCCCTTTGGAAAGAAACTCCAGCACCCGCACCCTCCGCACCCCCAAGGCCCGCTCTCGAGCCCGCGCCCCGGCCAATGCCGGAGCGCATCGCACCGGCCGCCGCCGCCCCGATGCCCACCATGCCAGTGGCCGCCGCGGTGCCCAACCCCGCCGCAACTCGCGAATCCCTGATTGCCGCCGGTCTGAACATCGAAGGCAAGATTCAAGGCACCGGAAATGTGCGCATTGCCGGCTCCTTTAAGGGTGACGTGCATGTCGAAGGGAACCTGAGCATTGAACCCGGCGCCAAACACCACGGCGAGGTGCGCGCCGGCTCGGTTACGGTGAGCGGTGAACTCAACGGGAACCTGGGCGCCAAGCACGTGGACGTCACAGCCACCGGCGTCATCATCGGGGATGTCAAAGCCGCCACCATCACCGTGGCCTCGGGCTCCCGCATGCGCGGGCACGTGGAATTTGGCTGGGGTGATGGCAGCACCCTCCCCCCGCGCACCGAAAAGGGAAGCGGCCTGCCTTCATGATCGGCGCCCGCCCTTCGGGCTCGCCCGGTGCGACGCGCAGCTGCCCTCACTGCCGCGCCACGGTGCTGCAAAGCGCCAACGTGTGTCCGGCGTGCCAGCATCATCTGCGCTTCAATGCCCCGGGCTCCGTCAGCGCCGCCGCCAACGCCGCGGCCGTGGGCTACTCGGCGCTGCAGATTGAAGGCACTGTGCGCCACCGGCAGCCGGAGGAGCCGTGTGAGTTCTGTGTGGTGCTGTCGATTGCTAACGATCAGGGCGAGCAGATCTCCCGACAGGTGGTCGGCGTGGGCGTGTTGCAACCCTCTGAGGCCCGCCGGTTTACCGTTTCGGTAAACCTCGTACCGGCATCAAAGCCGGTGGTGCCCGCCGTCGCGAGCGCCAAGAACAACTTCGGCGCCCAAGTAAAGTAGCTTCGGTCACCGGAGGTCCACTATGCTTACCCTACGGCCCGCCGGTGAGCGTGGCCATGCCAATCATGGCTGGCTCGACTCCTGGCACAGCTTTTCCTTCGCCGGCTACCATGATCCGCGGCATGTGCACTTTGGCCCCTTGCGGGTCATCAACGAAGATCGCGTGCAGCCGAGCGGCGGGTTTGCCACGCACGCGCACCAGGACATGGAGATCGTCACCTATGTGCTCGAGGGTGAACTCGAACACAAGGACTCGCTCGGTACCGGCTCCATCATTCGCCCGGGCGATGTGCAGCGCATGAGCGCGGGGCGCGGCGTTCAGCACAGCGAATACAATCCCTCGTCCAAGGCGCCGGTGCATTTCCTGCAGATCTGGATCATTCCGGATGTAAGTGGCATTGCGCCGGAGTACGAGCAGCTGCACGTACCCGCCGCCGACAAACGGGGTCAGCTGAAGTTGGTGGCCTCGCCCGCCTCTGCGGGCGGTGCCGGCTCCGTTCACATTCACCAGGACGCCCGCCTCAGGGTCGGGTTGTTCGATGGCCGCGAAAGCGCGTCCTTGACTCTGGGCGCAGGTCGCCTGGGCTACGTGCACGTGGCCCGCGGCCAGGTGGCCGTAAATGCCCAGCTGCTTCACGCCGGTGACGGTGCGCGACTGGTGAATGAGCCGACGGTCACCCTAGACGGAGGAGTGAAGGCCGAGGTGTTGGTGTTTGACCTGCCCGCCGCCTAGCCAAAGATGGTTAGCCGATTTGATCGACATCTGATGCGTGATGCAGTAGCATCTGATGCATGCGAACCACGCTCGATATCGCTGACGACGTGCTGCAGGCCGCCAAGGAGCGGGCGCACCGCGAACACAAGACGGCGGGGCAAGTGCTGTCCGAATTGGCGCGGCACGCATTAACGCTGCCGCCTGGCGCCAATGCGAGCGCAGTGCGAGAGCCCAAGGCGATCTATGGCCTGCAGCCCTTCCCGTCGCGCGGCGCCATCGTCACCAACGAGCACGTCAACAAACTGCGCGACGACGACGCCTACTAGTGCGATCCCTGCTCGACATCAGCGTACTCATAGCGTTGCTGGATGCCGATCACACGCTGCATCCGAGCGCCATCGTGTGGTTTTCCGCCAATGCCAGCGAGGGTTGGGCCTCCTGTCCGATCACCGAGAACGGCTGCGTGCGCGTCATGTCGCATCCGGGCTATGCAAACACTCAACCGGCGCAACGCATAGTCCAGCGCCTTAGATCTGCCACCGCCGATCCCGTGCATGAATTCTGGCCTGATGCAATCAGCCTGCTTGACCCGCAGACGTTCGATGTCACGCGCATTCACGGCCCGCGCCAGCTCACCGATCTCTACCTCCTGGCGCTGGCTGTTAGCCGTGGGGGCCGATTGGTCACTTTTGATGCGGCCATCGCTTCGGGGGCCGTGCCGGGCGCGAAAGCGGATCATTTGTTGAGGCTCTAACCAGTGCGGCGGGCTCAGCGCCCTTTGACTTGCCACCTATTTTCACGTATTTTACGTGAACTCGCTTGGAGGTGGAGCACCCAATGACCATAAAGCACAATATAACTGTCGCCATCGAGCCGACCCTACTCAAGCAGGCGCGTGCCTTTGCTGCCAGGCGTGGACGAAGCGTTAGCGCTCTGCTGGCTGATGAGATTCGTGAATGGGTGGCAGAAGAGGCCGGTTACACCGCCGCTCGCAAGCGCGCACTGGCTCTGTTTTCGACACCTCTGCCCCTTGGCGGCGCCCCGCTGACTCGCGAGGAATTGCATGAGCGACATCGTCTTCGTTGATTCGAATATTCTTGTGTATGCCCATGACACTGATGCGGGCGCGAAGCGCGAACGCGCGGCAGTGGTGCTACGCCGATTATGGGAATCCGGCATGGGCCGGATGTCGGTGCAGGTACTCCAAGAGTTCTACGTCAACGTCACGCGGAAGCTTGCCACCCCCTTAGCTCGATCGACAGCGCGTGAAGTGCTGGAGAGTTACGGCGCCTGGGTCCATGAGCCGACAACGCCGGCGATGGTGGCACGAGCGGCGCACCTGGCCGAAATGGCGCAACTTTCATTTTGGGATGCGTTGATCGTTGCCGCGGCCGAACAGGCCGGGGCGACACAAATTTATAGTGAAGACCTAAACTCTGGGCAGACGATTGTCGGAGTCACAGTTGTCAATCCTTTGCGCTCAACGGTGTGACAAGACCGCACCGCGATCTGTTCACAGCACGGTCACCTCACAACGCTTCAAGCCACGCAAGGTATTATTCAATTCGCGCTGCACGTCCCGAATCTCAAAGCGCCGCACCCGCCGCAGCAGCGCCGCCAGCACCACCCGCATCTCCAATCGCGCCAGCGGCAGACCCACACACTGGTGCGGCCCGAATCCGAACGCCAGCTGCTCGGCCGCCTTGCGCCCAATGTCAAAGCGCTCCGGCTCCGGCCACTGCCGTTCATCGCGATTGGCCGAGCCGTACAACACCATGGCCCGCGACCCAGCTGGTAACTGACAACCCTCGATCTCATGGTCGCTCACCACATAGCGCGAGAACACCTGAATCGGGGACTCCAGCCGCAACACCTCGTTGATCGCCTGCGGCAATAAACCGGTATTCGCACGCAGCGCCTCCCAAGCCTCCGGGTGCAGTGCAAACAGCCACACCGCGCTGGTAATGGCCAGTATCGTGGTATCGAGACTGGGTCCGACGTAGTCGAGTAGCAGGCCGCGGGCCTGCGCCTCGGTGATTTCGCCGCGGTCGGCCGCTTCAAACGCCTGGGCCGCCCAACCCCCGGGCTTCAGATCAGCACGCGCCAGGGTCTGCGCGTAGTTCACCAGACCCATAGCGATGTCGAAGGACCCCTGGCACCGCGCGTTCATCGGCCCCAGCGTATTAAAGGCCGCCTGCCCCCAATCGAGCATGCGCTCACGACCCCGCTCGGGCAGTCCCACCAGGTGCGAGATCACCGTGACCGGCAAGTGCGGCGCCAATTCCGTGGCGGCATCGAAGTGCCCTCGCGCGACCAGGCCTGCCACCAGCTGTTCGGCCTCCGCTTCCAGTTGGCCGGTGATGGCCCGCATGGCCTCCGGCCCCAGTGGTCTGCTCAGCACACCGCGCAACTGCCCGTGCAGCGGTGGATCGCTCCCGAGAGTGTTGCCGGCAATCGCCGCATTGACCGGATCGTTCATCGCCGCCCCGTGCGCCGAGGAGAACACCTGCCAGTTGCGTAGCGCCTCCTTTACATCGGCGAAACGCGGGATGGCGAACATCTGCGTCGCTCGCATCCACACCACCGGACCCGCATCACGAAGCTGCTGGTACGCGGCGTACGGATCTTGCAAGACAGCGTCGTCAAACAGATCCAGGTCCGATTCCGGCGTGCACATGTCGGTCATGCGCGAATCAGCCCCGCGCCACGCGCTGATCAATGGCGCCAAAAATCGATCGGCCGCCGGCATCGAGCATTTCGATGCGGACCCGGTCGCCAAATTTCAGAAACGGTGTCACCGGCTTGCCCGTCGCCAGCATCTCCAACATGCGGGTCTCGGCTAGGCACGAAGCGCCTTTCCTGCGATCTTGATTGGACAC
>Ga0075017_100001355_pt1 | contig 14884 bp, 11 predicted proteins | sample AleBraG_ABR_2012_FD_71475 | JGI IMG/M metagenome (GOLD analysis project Ga0075017, IMG submission 71475) | Freshwater sediment microbial communities in response to fracking from Pennsylvania, USA - Alex Branch Run_MetaG_ABR_2012 | ecosystem: Environmental > Aquatic > Freshwater > Creek >... | reverse complement strand
TCGCGCCTCCTGCTCCTCGACGAGCCCACAGCCGGGTTCGTGCCCGCCGAGGTCGAGGAGTTCTGCCAGGCACTTCGGTCGCTGCAGGTCCACCTCGAAGCCACGGTGATCGTCATCGACCACGACGTTGCGATGATGGCGCGCCTCGTCGACCGCCTCTACGTACTGGAAGCGGGCGTCGTGCTGGCCGAAGGACCCCCGAGCATCCTCGCCGAGGACGAGCGCGTCGTTGCCGCCTATCTCGGAGGGAGCGCATCGGCCCACCTGGCCGCGACGGCGGGTCCTGGGGCACAAGAACGGATCTAGGCGACGCCGCCGAATTGGGTGTACTCTATAGCGCAGGCAAGTCGACATCTACGCTCAGGGGGGCAAGATGAGTCGGTCCACGTTGCAGATGCGACGGCTGGTTGTCGTCGCATCCGTCATGGCCATTTGCGCGACCGCGTGCAGCAGTTCCGGGAGCAAGACACCTGCGACGACCGCGGCGCCGGCCACCACGGCGGCCGCCGCTCCGACGACGAGCGCTGCGCCCCAGGACACGACGCCCATCGTGATTGGCGTTGCGCTGCCGGATCTCTCCGCCTTCACGAAGGAGAACGCGGCGTTCGGGGTCGGTGATCCTCAGCAGCAGATGGAGGCGATCCTCGCCGCGGCGCAGAAGGCGGGTACGGCGACCATCAACGGACGGCCGGTCCAGTTCGTCTACCACTCGTACAGCCTGATCGACGACTCGGCTGCGCAGACGTTGTGCAACAAGTTCGCTCAGGATGACAAGGTCTTCGCGGTGCTCGCCGGCATCAACTTCACCCAGGGCTCCGAGTGCCTGGCGCAGCGCTTCCACATCCCCGTCATCGACGCCACCGGAAACGCGACGAGCGTGTACCAGCAGTCCGCTCCCGACTACTTCTCTCTCGGTCCGGATCAGAACGTGTTCTTCAAGGCGTTCGTGGATTGGGCCGACGCGAACGGCTACCTCAAGGGCAAGAAGATCGGGGTCATGTACGACTCCGGCGAAGTCGGCGAGGCCTCCAAGGCGGGAATGGACGAGCTTGCTGCGAAGGGCTACACCATCGCCGTCAAGGTGGATACGGGCGGAGCGGGTGTGGGAAGCTCGGCCTCCCAGGTCGCCGTCCAGAAGTTCCAGGCCGGCAATGTGGACCTCGTGATCCCGTTCGCTGGCGGCAGCACCGAGATCGAGACGCTCTCGTATGCCGACAAGCAGCATTACAAGCCGACCATCCTCGACCTTGACACGTTCGACCACGCCGAAGATGTCGCGGCCGGCGCCGAACCGGCCTCGATCTACAACGGGACCCTGGCGCTGACCTACATCCGCGACGGGGAGCCCAAGGCGGGCATGACCCTGCCCGACCAGGCCCAGACGTGCCTGACGAACTACAACACCTTCTCGGGCAAGACACTCAGCGCCAACCAGCCCTGGGCGTCTGGCGAGGTCGGCAACACCCTGCTCAGCTGCGATCTCGTCTCGGTCCTGCTCCAGGGGCTGAAGTCGGCTGCGTCGCCGCTCACGGCGGCGTCGTTCATCAGCGGACTCGAGGGGATCAACAATCTCGCCGCGTCCTACGGAGGCTCGATCTCGTTCAGTCCGACCGCCCACTGGGGATATCACCAGGTCCGGACGGTGAAGTTCGACTCGTCCTGCCCCTGCTGGGTGGCCCAAGGTTCGTTTAGCTCGCTGGGTTGACCGCGAATGTCGGAGCCGGGCGGGAGGTCAAGCTTCCCGCCCGGCTACCGTCCGCGAGCTGCGGCCACACTGATCAACAGCGCGGCGCGTGGATCACGAAGCCCTCGAACTTGTCGAGCTTGTCGCGGTAGTCCTTGGCGGTGAGCTGACTGAAGGTCGCAGTGAACGAGACACTGCCGTTGGGTCCGACGCGGCCATTTCCCGCTCTTGGCGCGGCGTGCTCCGCCTCGAGCTCCGTGCCGCTCGTGTCGAGGGCGGAGATGCGGACATCGGGACAGTACGACCACTGGGAAGATCGATTGCGGACGACGACGGTGGCGGTGTCGACCAAACCGACGCGATGGTCGTGTGGCTTGCTCATCACAAGGTCCGGTCGATGCAGCACGGCGTGAAACCCGAAGGTCAGCGCCATCGCGGAGCCCGCGGCGACGAGACCGAGGAACGCCATCTCGCCGCGCCCTCGGGTCCGAGCCCCCCCGGGAGCGACGGGCGACACTGTCACGCCGAGGCTCCCAGCATCAGGGCCGCGATCTCCGACGCGGTGTCTCGACCGGGGCTTCCCAGATCACGGATCCCGACCCGGTCCATGTAGAGGATGTCATCGGCGATCCGCAGGGCGACCTCGAGCGACTGTTCGACCACGAGGACCGTCGTGCCGAAGCTCACGATCTCGCCGACCACGCGGATGATCTCCTCGACGATGTGCGGCGCAAGCCCCATTGAAAGCTCGTCGACGAGGAGCAGCTCGGGGCCGCTCATCAGCGCGCGTCCGAGCGCCATCATCTGCTGCTCCCCTCCTGACAGCGTCCCTGCCGTCTGGGCGAGCCGTCGGCGCAGGACGGGGAACACATCGAGGACAGCGTCGAAGCGCTCTTGGACGAGTCTGCGGTCCCGGGAGAATGAGTAGGCGCCCATCCAGAGGTTGTCTCGCAGGGACAGGCTGGGGAAGGTGGCCTTCCCGCCGACGATGAGACTGACGCCCATCCGCGAACGCTGCTCGGGGGGGACGCCGCTGATCTCACCACCACGGAACCAGATCTGCCCCGACTGTGGGTCTTTGAGGCCGGCAATACACGACAGCAGGGTCGTCTTGCCTACGCCGTTGCGTCCGAGGAGCACGTGGCAGCCCCCGGAGATGAGGGACAGGTTGAGGTCGAAGAGGACTTGGATCTGGCCGTACGAGAAGTCCACGCCCGTCAGCTTGAGCAACTCGGGCCGATCGGGCGCATCCGCAGCGGGCGCTGCCGATCCGAGCACGCGGACGTCCGCTGGCGGCTCGAACGACCCGGACGCGGATCCTTCGGGTGCCATCGCAGCCAAGGCTCTGGCCCGGTCGCGTCCGTAGTGGGCGGTGCCGAAGACGAGCAGTATCGCTCCCGCCACGGCGACGAGCGGTATGAGCACGAGGAACGCGGCGCGCAGCCCAATTCGGTCGGCGAGGAAGCCGAACGCGATCGGAGACGTGCCCTCACACAGGCTCTTCGCGACCGTATAGAGGGCGACTCCTCGCCCGCGCAGGTTGGGATGCAGCACGTCGGCGATGGCGGCGTTGAGCACGGGAAGAGGTGCGATGATGAGCGCGGCCCCGACCGTGAACACCGTCAGCATCACGACGATGTTGGGGACGGCGAACGCGATGAACATCAACGGAGCGCAGAGCAGCCTGCTGGCGCCCGCCACCAATACCCGGGCGGCGGGACGGCCGGCATGGACGAGGCGGTCGGCGAAGTACCCCGATCCGAGAGCGCCGACAAGGCCGCCGAGGGCGAACAAGCTGACGGCGGCTGAGGCCTGGGGAACGCTGAGACGGTGATAGCGGGTGAGGAAGGTCACCGTCCACACACCGATGCCCCCGAAGAAGAACCCGCCGATGCCGGTCGAGACGAGGGCGAAGGTGTACGTCGGGCATCCGAGGATCTCCCGGTAGGCCCCGCGGGCGCTGATCCGCGGATCATCTTGCGCAGGGGCCGGCAACGGCGCCCCGGTGATCCTGCGCTGGGCGTGGGTGCGATCCTGTGCGCCGCGTGCGGGCTCCGTGAGGCGCCAGGCGAGCACGGCGACGACGAATCCGGGCAGAGCGAAGAAGTAGAAAGCCGACCGCCATCCCCACGCGGTTGCCATCACCGCGCCCAACGGGATCAGGAAGAAGGCGAGAAGCTGGCCACACTGGTACACGCTCATCACCTTCGAGCGCTGATCGACGGGGTAGTAGTCAGCCAGCAGGGACTGGGAAGCGGGACCGGCCGCGGGCTGTGTCACGCCGAGTGCCGCTCGGGCCGTCAGGAGCGTCAGGTACCCGCCGGCAAGACCGTTCGCGAGGAGGGCGAAGCCCCATGCGAGCGCGCCCCACGCGATGACGCGCGTCCGGCGTAGCCGGTCGACCATCGCGCCGAAGGGAACCGTGCCGAGTGTGGCGGTGATGAGGAAGGCGCTTCCGAGGACGCCGATGCGTGTGTCCGACAGGTGGAAGTCATGCTTGATGAACGGAACGACCGAGGAGAAGAGGTACTGATCGCTGAGGCTCACGGCGTAGATCGCCGTGAGCAGCCCGAGCGGCCATCGCGACACGCCGACGAGCCGCCGAGAGAGTTGGAAGGCGGGGCGCGGAGTCCGCTCGGGTGACAGCGCAGGAGGACCGTGGACATCCGCCTCGTCGGGCCCGCGGTCCGGTCTTGTCGGCGATCTCCTCATGACGCTCGCGACCTCTGCGCCCCCACGCGCCTCCCCGTCTGCCTCACCGCACCCCTCGCCGTGGAGCGAGCCATCCCCTGACCAGCCCTACAGTATACTGATTTGCGTCTGAGGAGGGGCCTCGGGGCGCAGGTCGGGGGGATCGTCGTGTTCGCGGGAAAGGTCGTCGTCGTGACCGGTGCCGGGCGTGGTCTCGGGAGCGAGTACGCCCGGCGATTCGCCGCCGACGGCGCCACCGTTGTGGCAGCCGACATCGACGCGGACGCGGCCCGTACGACCGTCGAAGCGCTCGAGTCGGCCGGTCACGTGGCGCACGCCGCGCGCGTGGACGTCGCTGACGAAGCGAGCACGCGAGCACTGGCCGCGCAGATCGTGGACCGCGTTGGCCGGATCGACATCCTCGTCAACAACGCTGGCATCTGGGGTGACTACGAGCGTGCGCCGCTGGCGGACGTCGACATCGCGTACTGGGATCGCGTGCTCGCCGTCAATCTGACCGGGCCGCTGCTCTGCAGCCGGGCAGTCCTTCCCGTGATGCGGGCAGGGGGGTGGGGCAGGATCGTCAATATCTCGTCCATCGGCGCCCACATGTCGAGCGGCGTGTACGGCGTCAGCAAGCTGGCGCTGAACCAGCTGACCTTCGCCTTGGCACAGGAGGTCGGTGGGGACGGGATCACCGTCAACGCCGTCGCCCCGGGCACGATTGACAACGAGGCCACGCAGCGCCAGGTGAAGGCTGTGGCCCTGCAAGGCCTGGTCGCGAGGAACGCGGTCAAGCGGGCGGGAACAGCCGGCGATCTCTACGGCATGATCCGGTATCTCTGCTCCACGATGCCGAGTGGGTCAGCGGCCAGACGATCGTCGTCGACGGCGGCTTCAGCTCGAGGTTCTAGTGAGTCGCATTCGCGCCGGTTCCGGTCGTCCCCGACACTGGGCCGCTCGCCTTCAGGCACGGACGTGGTCGGGAGATCCGTGGTGACCACCGGGACGGGCGGCGACGCTGTCGCCGGGGCGCTCCGGGCCCTGGGGGTGCGGCACGTTTTCGGCATCGTCAGCGTGCACAACCTGCCCATCGTCGATGCCATCCGCCGGGGCGGCGGCATCGAATGGGTGCCGACCCGGCACGAGCAGGGGGCCGTGCACGCGGCGGACGGCTACGCGCGCTCGACCGGCTCGCTCGGTGTGGCGGTCGTCAGCACGGGCCCGGGCACGGCCAACGCGATGGGAGGGCTCTACGAGGCGGCGTATGCCTCCTCGCCCGTGTTGTTGCTCACGGGTCAGGTCGAGTCGGCGTACGAGGGGAGGGCACTGGGACACCTTCACGAGGCCGATGGACAAGCCGGCATGCTCCGTGCCGTCTGTCGTGAGGTGCGGTCCGTGCGCCACCGCGACACCATCGGCGAGACGGTCGTCGCCGTCGCCGTCGACATCCTCACGGGGCGGCACCAGCCCGGCGCGGTGGAGATCCCGATCGACCTCCAGCATGCGATCGGGCCGACGCCGGCGTATGAGGTGCGGCTCCCCGTGCCGGCCGAGCCCGCCGGGCCCGCTGTTCTCGCCGCGGCCGACTTGCTGCGTTCGGCGCGACGGCCACTGCTGATCGCCGGAGGCGGGGCCATGGCGGCGGCAGCGGCCGGAGCCCTGACGACCCTCGCCGAGGGGCTGGGTGCTCCCGTCCTGACATCCATCGAGGGCAGGGGTGCGATCGCCGAGGATCACCCGCTGTGCGTCGGGGCCAACATCGACATGGCCGCGGCGGACGTGCTCTTCGCCCGCGCTGATGTCGTCCTCGCCATCGGCACGCGTTTCCAGCAGGCCACCAACGTGCAGCGCGCCGTGCGTATCGCCGGCGAGCTGATCCATCTTGATGTTGACGCGTCCGTCATCGGACGGGTCCACCGGCCCCGCGTGAGGATCGTCGCCGACGCGCGGGTCGGCTTGGAGGCGGTCCTGCACCAGTTGCCAGAGGGGGATGCCCCCATGGGTGTCGGCGACGGTTCGTGGAGTTCGCTCGGCGCCGAGGTCCGCCGCGCGATCGATGCCGATTCCCGAGCCGCGATGGGCCTGGACCTTGAGGTGATCATGGACACGATCGCCGCACACCTCCCCCGCGGGGGAGTCGTCGTCAAGGATGCGACCATTTCGTCGTTCGTCTGGGCCAATCGGATCCTGCCCGTCCTCGAGCCACGCACGAGCATGCGTACGGCGTCGATGGCGATCGGTCCCGGGTTGCCCCTCGGTATCGGTGCCGCCCTCGGCAGCGGGAGGCCCACGGTCGTCATCGCGGGGGATGGCGGGATCATGTTGACTGTGGCGGAGCTGGCGACAGCGGCGGAGCTCGGCCTTCCCCTGGTGGTGTGCGTGTTCAACGACCGCGGCTACGGGATCCTGCGCTATATGCAGGACGTGGGATTCGCCGGGCGGCGCGTCGGTGTGGACTTGGCCACCCCGGACTTCGTTTGCTTGGCCGAGTCGATGGGGGTTCGCGCCGCGCGCGTGACCGAGGCGTCGGCGTTCGTGCCCATCTTCCGGGACGCGGTCGGGTCGGGCGCTCCCTGGCTCCTCGACATCGATCTGACGGCGATGGCGCCGATGCGCATCGTGCCGCAGACGCCCTCTGCCCGGTGAGTCGTGCTCCGCTCAGTCGGCCGTAATGTCGAGAGCGTTCAACACGCGCGATACGCACGAGTAGAAGGCGACCGTGAGCGTCAGCTCCACGATCTCCGCTGATGTCCACCGCGCGGCGACTGCGGAGAACGTGTCGTCGCTGACGCGGAGATCGATTGTGAGCTGATCGGTGAAGGCGAGGATCTCGCGCTCCGGGTCCCCGAGCTCGTCGAGGGAGGGCCAGTCGTCGAGACGGTCGAGGACCTCCTGCGGCACTCCGAACTTGAGCGCCGCAGGCACGTGGGCACGCCATTCGTAGGTTGCTCCGGTCAACTGCGCGACCCGCACAATCGCGAGCTCGCGCAGGCCGCGGGGGATCGACGCTTCGTGACGCAGGGGCCAGGCGAGGTCGGTCCACGCCTTGAGCAGTTGCGGCGCGTTGCCGAGGACCCGGTAGAGCTCGGGCACCTCCCGGCCGGCATCCGTGAACAACGAGAACACCGGCGCGAGACGGCTGTCGGGCGCGTCGGAGTCGACGAGGGGAATCCGGGCCATCAGACGATCCGAAGGAAGCGTTCAGCGTTCTCCGACATCAGCTTGCGCTTGCTCTCGTCGGGCAACGACCAGCCGAGCACTTCGTCCGTGGACTCGGGGAAGTAGCACTGGTCGTGCGGATAGTCGGACTGGAACATGATCGCCCCGTCGCCGATCACCTCGATGATCGATCGGGCGATCGCCGCCCCCTCGTAGAGGTCGACCCCGCAGAACACGCGGCCGGCCAGGCAGTACTCCATGGGCGTGTGCTTGCGGTCGGGCAACGTGGCGTGGAGGTAGTCAGCCTGGCCTTCGAGACGGACCAGCCATGCGGGTAGCCATCCAGCGCTGCACTCCGCGAAGCCGATCCGCAGGTTCGGGAACTGGTCGAAGAGCCCCGACAGCAGTGCATACCCGAGCAGTCGTTGCGCACCCCACGGGTGGGCAGCGGCCCGGGCCACGGCGATGTGTCCCCAGACGTCGCGGTACCCCGGGAAATAGGGGGGCTCGTAGAAGAACGAGTGGTGGAGGAGCGGGAGGTCGTGGTCGTCCATGGCAGACCAGATCGGGTGGAGGTCCGGATCGTCGATGGGCAATCCTTCAGGCAGTACGACCGTCACCGCCGCGACGCAGCGCTCGTCGGCAAGGCGCCTGATTTCCGCGGCCGCTCGGCTCGGGTCCCACGCCGGGGCGAGGACCGTCGCTTTCAAGCGGTCCTGGTCGATTTCGCAATACTCGACGATGTAACGGTTGTACGCGAAGTGCAGCTCTGTCGCGAGCGCCGGTTCGATGGCGCTCACCGCTGTCGCGAAGGTGCCCGGGATGATGAGATCGACATCGCGACCTTCCCGATCCATGTCGCGCAAGCGTCCCGCCGCGTTGTCGACACTCACGCCCGGCTCAGGCGCGGTGCGGACGTTGCTCCCCGTCTTCCCTTTCAACGACGGTGCCCCACCGCGCTCTGCCTCGGTCGCGCCTCCGCGGGCGCCCATCGGCCGTTGGTACGGGAACGGGTTGATGCTCAGGCCGGTCCCGTCCCGTCCTTGGAACTCGTAGGGTGCCAGCTCCCCTCGGCGCTCGCGCAAGGTGGCCGACCCGTGCCGGTACAGGGCGTCCGCGGTCGGCCCGACGTGGGTGTCCGTGTCGATGATGCGATACCCGTCCCTCATCGCCTTACTCCCTCGCTGCCGATTCAGGATACTCTATCAACGGAGGAGGAGAGGGGACTGCCGTGATGTCGCTGAAGGCCGCGAACGTGATTGTCCTGGGCGGCAGTTCGGGCATCGGTTTGGCCACCGCGCGCACGGCCCAGCAAGCGGGGGCGAACGTGACCATCGTCGGGCGTGATCGAGCGCGACTCGACGCGGCCGTCAGCGCCCTCGGCGGGGACGTCCGTGCGGAGGCAGCCGACGTGGCCGATCGAGATGCGGTGGCCCGGATCTTCGAGCGCCATGACCGGGTCGACCACATCGCCATCCTCGCCGGAGAACAGCCCGCGGCGCCGGTCGCCGAGACGAGCCACGAGCTGCTGACGCGGGCCTTGGACGCCCGGGTGTGGGCCGCCTACAACGCCTGCAGCGCCGCGCTCCCGATGATGCACCCGGAGGGGTCCGTTGTCCTGTGCTCGGGGCTTTCCGCGCACCGGCCCCGCGCCGGTCGGTCGTCGGGTGCCGTCGCGACCGCCGCGGTCGAGTCGCTCGCGCGTGCGCTCGCCGTCGAACTCGGACCGATCCGGGTCAACGCCGTGTGCCCAGGTTCGATCGACACGCCGCTCCTCGGGCGCGTCTACGGCGACCGGCGGGCAGAGGCCATGCGCGCGTTCACCGACCGGCTCCCGATCAAGCGACTGGGCACCGCCGACGAGGTCGCCGACGCCATCTGCTTCCTCATGCGCAACACCTACATTACGGGCATAACCCTCCACGTCGACGGCGGGGCCCTCCTGCTCTGAAGTGGCACGGCGATCGGAGAGCAAGTGATGGACACGAGCACGGCGACGCAGTGAGCGACCTCCTCGACGGTGTCCGGGTCCTCGAGCTCGCCGCGCTCCTGAACGGCGACTACGTCGGGATGCTGCTCGGCGACATGGGTGCCGACGTCATCAAGATCGAGTCACCGGGCCGCGGAGACTACCTGCGCGACATGCTCGGCCAACTCAGCCCCCATCACAGCCCCGCCCACGTCCAGGTCAACCGCAACAAGCGGAGCATGACGCTCGACCTTCGCCTCGCCGCCGGCCGGGAGGTGTTCTTCGACCTGCTGGCGACGGCGGACGTGTTCGTGGACGGCTACGTGGCGGGGACGTGTGACGCTCTCGGTCTCGGGTACGACCAGCTCCGGGAGCGCAAGCCGGATCTGGTCTACTGCCACTACTCGGGCTTCGGCGCGACGGGCCCGTACGCCATGATCCCTACGCACGGCCAGATGATGAACTCGCTGGCGGCAGCCGTACCCGTCGAGCTCGGGGACGACGATCTGGTGCACGTGGTCGAACGCGACGAGCCGATGGGCGGCACCCGCAGTGGTGGCGAGGGGACGGCGGCCGGTGGAACGCACGCGGCGCTCCATGTCGCAGCTGCCCTCGTCCGACGCGACCGCACCGGCCTCGGTTGCTACCTCGACGCAGCCGGCGCCGATGGAGTCGTCGCCAACGGATGGATGGGCGCGGTGTACGGACTCAACGACCACCGCATCGCGGACAGGCAGGGACTCCGGCCTCGCGGTCAGGGTGCCCACGAAGGGGCCAAGTACCAGTGGTATGAGACGCGGGACCACAAGTTCGTCCTCTTCTGTTGCATCGAGCACAAGTTCTGGAGTCGGTTCTGCGAGGCGGTCGGGCGACCCGACTGGGTGGCCCGCACCGACGAAGGAGGGCCCGTCGATTTCGCGCACACCGACATCGGTTTGCGGCGGGAGCTTCAGAGTCTCTTCCGCACCCGCGACCAGACGGCCTGGATCACCCTCGCCGCCGCGCAGGACCTGCCCATCGGCCCGTGCCATCAGGGTGCGCTGAGCCTCCTCGACGACGCCCATCTCCGGCAGCGGACGATCCTGATCGAGGGTGAGCACCCGGGCGCGGGCCCATTCACCTACGTGGGCGAGCCGGTCATCGTCGACCGGCGTACATACGAGGTCCGGCGACCCGCACCGGAACTCGGCGAGCACACCGGGGAGGTCCTGGCTGAGTTGGGCTACACCCCGGAGCGTGTCGCCTCGCTGCGAGCCGGCGGGGTCATCTGAGCCTGCCGAGATATCTCAGGCGAGAACCAACGCAGACCCGCCGCGTCGCGCGTCGGCGCCCGCTGCGAGCCGCCCGCCGTCGAGAAGGCCCACGATCTGCGCCGCCCCGAAACCCTCCGGACCTGGCGGCCGCGTCGCCGCCTCCGGCTGCGCGACCGCGAGCGGATGCGTTGCTTCGACAGCGAGGGCACCGCCGAAGAGGATGCGGAAGCGGGGCTCGTCGATCGCCGCCTGTGGCTCGAGGCCGCGTTCGAGAAGATGCACGAGAAGTTGCACCTGCGCCTGGGGCTGCATGAAGCCACCGGCGACGCCGAGCACGAACTGCGGTGCTCCCGAGCGTGTCACCGCCGCCGGGATGGTCGTGTGCGGCGGGCGCCGCCCCGGTGTCATCGGCAGCCCGAGGGCCCGCAGCATGGTGGCGCGGTTGCCGAGGGGCCCGCCCAGCTCGGGGACGCCGAAGTGGGCACCGAAGTCGCCGAAGACGCTCGTGATCAGCGACGCGGCGCGGCCGCCGGCGTCGATCGCTGCGACATACGTCGTATCCCCCTGGCCGGGCCGGGGGCGCGGACCGATCTTCCGCAGGTCGAAGCCGGCGTTGGCCATGGCCTCACCGACGACGACCACCACCTCGCTCCAGTCGTCGACGGCGGGTCCCATCGTCTCGAGTCGGCCGAGCGCGCTCGTCACGGCCGGTCCCTGGGTGGGTGCCGGCATCTCCCACACGGTGCTGCCGCGGAACACCACGGTGGCAGGCTCGACCTCGGCCGTCTGGTGACGCGAGAGATCCTCCAAGCTCAGGTATCCCCCTGCGGCGCGCACCCGTGCCGCGACCGCGTCGCCGAGCCGGCCGCCGAACAGGGTCTGTGTGCCGCCCTCGGCGACCTGCGTCAGGCAGGTGGCCAACGCCGGGTTGCGGACGACCTCGTCGACGGCGAGCGCCCGTCCGCCCGGCGCGTAGAGCGGGCCGAGAACCGGATCGGAGGCGAGGTCGTCGGCGGCGCGTCCCGAGGCCGCGGCAAGCGTGGGACGGACTGCGAACCCATCGGTGGCAAGCCGGATCGCGGGCGCCGCCAGGTCGCCGAGACGCCGGCGCCCGAAGCGGCGGAGTGCCTCGTCGAACAGCCGCAGCGCGCCGGGCACGGTCACAGTCCGCGGCCCGCGTGCCGGGAGGCCGTCGAGCCCGTGCCGGGCGAGCGCTTCGTCCGTGAGGCCGGCCGGGACCTCGCCCGACCCGTCGAGGGCGACGACCGTGCCGTCCGGGTCGACGTGGATGATGAAGCCATCCCCACCAGGTCCGCACGACTGCGGCTCGACGACGAACAGGACCAGCGCCGCGGCAACCGCCGCATCCATGGCCCGTCCGCCGGTACGCAGGACATCCGCCCCGACCTCGGTCGCCCGCGGGTCGGACGTGGCGATCGCGCCGCCAAGCACCGTCACGCCAGACGGAGGTAGCGCGACGCGTTGCCGCCGAGGATCTTGGCGATGGTCTCGGCGCCGAGGGCGCTCCAGCCCCGTATCGTGTCCGGTGAGTTGGGGAAGTCGCACCCGGGGTGGGGGTAGTCCGACTGGTACATCAGGACGCCGTCACCACAGACGCGCACGATGGCCGCAGCCATGGCCTCACCCTCGTACAACTCGATCCCGCAGAAGATCCGGCCGTCCTGGGCGTACTCGAGCGGTGTGCTGCGCAGGTCGGGCACCGCTGCGCGCATGTAATCGGCCTGGCCCTGAAGCCTGACGAGCCAGCCCGGAAGCCATCCGGCACTGCATTCCGCGAAGCCGACGCGGAGCCGAGGGAAGCGGTCGAACAGTCCGCTGAGGGCGAGATAGCCGACGAGGCGCTCCGCACCCCACGGGTGGGCGGCGGCCCGGGCGATCACGATGTTGCCCCAGACATCGCGATAGCCGGGAAAGTAGGGAGGCTCGTAGAAGAATGAGTGGTGCAGCAGCGGCAGGTCGGCGTCGCCCATGGCCGACCACACGGGGTTGACGCTCTCGTCATCTGCCGGAAGGCCCTCGGGGAGGACGACGGTCGCTGCGGCTACCCAGCGCTCGCCCTCTAACGACTTGATGGTGCGCGCCGCCCAGTCGGGATCGGCGGCACACACCGGAACGGTGGCGCGCAGACGCGTCGGGTCGGTCGAGCAGTACCACGCGATGAAGCGGTGGTAGGCCTCGTATACCTCCTTTGCGAGGTCGAGCTCCAGCGCCGAGATGGCGTTGACGAACGTCCCGGGAATGATGACGTGGATGTCGACGCCTTCGCGGTCCATGTCGAGCAGCCGTCCGCCCGGGTTCTCGTTGTTGACGTCAGGGGCGACAGGTACGTCGAGCTTGGCCGTGACGTTCCCCTTGAGGGGATTGACGCCACCTTTCACGCCGCTCTCGTCCGACCCCTGGAGACCAAACCGCCGGCGATACGGGATGGGGTTGATGCTCAGCTGGTGCCCCCCTTCCGTGACCGCCTGGAAGTAGGGCTCGAGCTCGCTCCACCTCCGGAGGAGGGTGGCGCTGGCATGCTTCTTCAAGGTTTCGACAGTGGGCCCGACGTGGGTGTCGGTGTCGATGATCAGGCTGCTCGTTGCGCTCATCCCTGGCTCCCCGGTGAGTGTGGCGACGAATAGAGAGTGCTCATGCGGGGACGTGCGGTCTGCCCGCCCCTGCTCGTGGGTCGAGGTCGGCCGCCGCCCCCTCGGCGAAGATGCGCTGCGCTTCGCTCGTGAGCGGGCCGGGCGTGCTCCTCAGACGGGTCCCATCCACCGTGGCGATCGGATGCACGTCCCTGCTCGTCGAGGTCAGGAATGCTTCGTCGGCAGCGCACAGCGCGGCGATCGGCAGGTCGTCCTCCACAACGCCCGGAAGCCACTCGAGCAGCAGCGCCCGCGTCACACCCGCCAGGCATCCCGACGCGAGCGGCGGCGTGATCAGGCGCCCCCCGATCGCAACGAAGACGTTGCTCCCCGTTCCTTCGCACAACTGCTGATCCGTGTTCGCGAAGACGCCCTCGTCAGCGCCCAGCGCGTGGGCGTGGCGGAGCGCGATCACGTTCTCGGCGTAGGAGATCGTCTTGCGGCCGGCTGCCGCCCCGCCGGCATTTCGGGTCCAGGGCACCACCACGACGTTGGCGGTCGGCCCCCACGACGCCATCGGTGCGACGGCTGCGATCATCGTCGGGGTCGCTCCCACGCCGCCCGTCCCCATCGGCGCCGAGCCACCGGTCACGGTCACCCTCAGCCAACAGCGCGGGTCGAGTGGCGACCCGGCGCCGAGCACCGCACCGATTCCGTCGCGGATCGCCTCCAGATCCACCTCGATGCCCACGGCGTCGGCGGAGATCTGGAGCCGCTCGAGGTGGCGCGTCAGCGCGAAGGGTGTCCCATCGACCACCTTGACCGCCTCGAAGGCACCGTCCCCCACGAGGCCGTGGTCGTCGAAGCGCAGGATCGGCGTGCGGGCGTCGACGATGTGGCCGTTGACCCAGGCGATCGTCTCCATCTAATCGGTATACTGTAATCAGCAGAGAAGGGGAAGGGGGATGCCCTCACCAGGCCGTATCGAGGCCCGCAGGCCGGGTCCCGATAACGCCCGCGTTCTCGAGGTCGGTGATCTCCTCGTCGGTGAGGCCGAGTCGCCCGGCAAGGATCTCGCGGTTGTGCTGACCGAGGGTTGGCGGAGGGCCCGGGTGCAGGATGGCAGGGTCGGGCCCGCCGGAGAACGTGGCAGGGAACCCGCCATGGACGTTGGGCCCCGTGACCGGGTGAACCACGGTCGTGAAGTAGCCCCGGGCGCGGAGCTGGGCGAGCTCGGCCTGCTCGTGCGGGAGCCGCACCTTGGCCGAGGGCACCCCCAGTGCCCACAGCCGGTCCACGACGTCGTCGGCCCGGCGCGTCGCGCACCACGCCGCGAGGCGAGCGTCAATCTCGTCGTGGGCTGCCCGACGGCCGCTCGCCGTCATCAGGGCGGGATCGGCCGCGAGGTCGGCCATGGCGAGGGCGTCGACCAGCGCCGACCACTGTCCATCTGTCTCGACTGACACGATCACCCACCGTCCTTGATCGAAGGGCAGGTCGTCGTCGGCGGTGCGGTACGCGCCTTGGGGCGCGG
>Ga0075017_100001353_pt1 | contig 14895 bp, 10 predicted proteins | sample AleBraG_ABR_2012_FD_71475 | JGI IMG/M metagenome (GOLD analysis project Ga0075017, IMG submission 71475) | Freshwater sediment microbial communities in response to fracking from Pennsylvania, USA - Alex Branch Run_MetaG_ABR_2012 | ecosystem: Environmental > Aquatic > Freshwater > Creek >... | reverse complement strand
CGTCGAGCTCGACGGCGGCGGCGAAGAACGGACAGCTGCCCGGGAGCCCGGCGTTCGCCGGCCACTGCAACCAGCGCTCGAACACGCCAACGAGGCGCGACAGGCCGGCCGCCTCGGCCTTCGCGGGCGCTACGACCGTCTGCTGAAAGAGCGCGGCGGCCTGCTCGAGCGTCGCGACCTGCAGCGCTTCCTTGGAACCGAAGTGGGCGTAGAGGCCGCTTTTCGTCATGCCGACACGGTCAGCGAGCGGCTTGAGGTTGAGGCCGCCGATGCCGGCAATGCAGGCCGTCTCGACCGCAGCTTGCAGTATCGTCGCGCGGGTGGCGGCGCCTTTACCCATGCGTCAAAGAATAGCACGACCGGTCGGACTAACAGGTCGCGGCACGCCGTGCGCCCAACGCGCACGGGCGGGGACGCGACAGCCGGCGCGCAGCGAGCCACGCTCTCAGCCCCACCAATCCCGTGCGCAGCAGGTGAGCCGGACCGGCTAGCCGCTCCGGCTCACCGACTCGTCGGCATCGATCAGGTGCAGCCCTCGGTGCCGTCGGTGAAGCCGACGGTGAGGTTGCCGCTGGCCACGATGTCGCGCTCGCACGAGGCGAGCCCCGAGGGCAGCATCACGAGGAACTTCCACTTGCCCGGCGCCATCGGAATCGTCTTCGCCTCGCCCGTGCAGGCGACGCCGTCGGCGGCCTTCGCGAGCTTCATCGGCGTGACGAACTCCTTGGCGTTGGACAGCTTCGGCGCGCCCGGGAGGATCGACACCGGCGAGACCTTCACGCCGACGTCCTCGCAGTTGCCCTGCTGCGTGATCGCCTGCACCTTGAGCGTCGCGTTGATCATCGGCGCGTCCGACTCGCTGCCACTGCAGGCCGCGAGGATGCCGAGCGAGAGGCTGCCGGCCGCCGCGAGCGCGAGCCGGGCACACCGGCCAGGTCCAAGGTTCAACCGCGAGAACTGCATGATCTCCCCCTTGTTTTGAGTGTCCAGGGCCCGGCGCGCGTACCGTCGTCGCCGCGGGCGAGCCCGGATTGTAGCCTTAAGCGCTGCAATCGGGGCGGGTTGCGGACAACCTCGACGGCGCCGCCGGGACAGCGCGGTACCCTGCAGGTGCAGGCGACCGGCCGGCCCGTGAGACCCCCGAATCGAGCGCTCGAGGAGGATGCCATGCTCTGCCCGAAGATCGCTACGCCAGCGCCGGGGCGCCAGGCCCCGTCACCCGCCACTTCGCCGCGCTGCCGGCGCGCGCTGCGGGCCGCGGCCGCCATCGGCGCCACGGTCCTCAACGTGCTGGCCGGCACCCTCGCGAGCTTGGTCGCGAGGCCGGCCGCGGCCGCCGATTTCTCGTCCTTCTCGGGTGCCGAGCTCTACCATCGCTTCTGCGAGAGCTGCCATGGCAAGGGCGGCGCGGGCGATGGTCCGGTGGCCGGCAGCCTCAAGCTTGCGGTGCCCGACCTCACGCGCATCGCCGAGCGCCACCACGGCGAGTTTCCCGACAACTGGGTGTACCGCGTGATCGATGGCCAGGAGCGCCTGTTTGCCCACGGCTCGCGCGACATGCCGGTGTGGGGCATCGAGCTGTGGCGCGAGCAGGGCGCCGACGTGACGGCCGGCGCGAAGACGCAGGCCGTGATCGACCGCCTGGTCGAGTACCTGAGGTCGCTGCAGGCGCACCGCACGCCGCGCGGGCCTGGCCCGGACATGCCGCAGCCGAAATAGCCGCGGCCCTTTGCGGCTGGCCGCCACGGCCCGCGGCTCGTGATGCCGCCGGCACCAGCCAGCCGCTACCGGGGCGCCTCGAGCTCCCACAGGATCGGGTCGATCCTGCGAACGAGGTGCACGCCGCAGCCGACGTGCCGGAAGCCGCGTCGCAGCCGGCGGCGATACCAGTCGCCGCTGCGCAGCTTGACGTTGCGGTCGGTGCGTGACTGGTCGGCCGCCTGATGCCAGTCGCGGCGCGTGAGCACGCTGAAATAAAGCGCGGCATCCGTGAGCCGCGCGAGGTTCGCGAGCGAGCGCGCCGCCGTGCGCTCGTCGAGGTACTGCAATACGTCGTGGCAGACGACGAGGTCGTAGGGCCGCGGCGCCGCGAAGTCCGCGAGCGAGCCCTGCCGCCAGCCGTGCCGCGCGCACAGGTACTCGCTGACCTCCAGTCCCTCGTAAGCCGCGCCGGGAAAGCGCGCGAGCAGCGGCGCGCGCAAAAGACCGATGCCGCAGCCCGCATCGAGGATGCGTCGCACGCGCACGCCGAGGTAGTCGAGCACGCCGCCGATCAGCCCGGCGAGGCGGGCCGCGTCCGTGGCGTCCGCAACGCGCGTGCGCGGGTCGCCGTAGTAGCGCGCGAAGAAGGCGGCGTCGAATCGGGGCGGGGCGGGGCGCGCCGGCATCGCGGCTCCTGGCGCGTCTAGAGCCATAACGTGACAGGAATATTACCGCGGCGCCACGCCGCGCTGTGGACTGTCGCGATGCGGCGGCGGCCGACCGCAGGCACGATGGTCGGGTCGCGGGCGGCAGCTAATGATGACCAGCAAGCAGTCGATCGTCGCAGCCCTCGGCGAGCAGGCGCTCGCCCTGCCGCACCTCGTGAACGCGGCGCTCGCCGCCAACGACCGCATCAAGTACCGCCTCACGCTGCTGCAGCTCGCGCGCCGGCACGCCGACGCGCCGGATGCCCCGCTCGCGAGCCTGCGCGCCGAGCGACTGCAGGCGCGCATCGACGAGGGCGCGCTCGACGAGCTGCCGGCCGCCTGCCTGCGCACCGCCGAGGGCTGCTACCGCCTGCCGGGCGCCGCGCAGCAGTTCGCCGCCATCGAGCTCGACCTTAAGGCGATGCTCGCGCCGCTGCCGGCCGCCGGCGCGGCGGTCCCGGCGGCCGAGCGCGCCGCCCTCGAGTCGCGCGGCAGCCTGCTGCTGCCGCCGCTGCGCGCCGCGCGCGACGAATTCAGCGCCGCGGAGCTCGACGCGATCTCGCACGGCGAGCGCGCGCGCGGGGACAGCGTGCACCTGCTCGTCATGGACCTGCACAAGGTCCTGAACCGGCTGCAGCACTCGATCGCGACCGAGGTCCTCGACGGCGCGAGCGTCTATGCACTGACGCCCGACGACCGCGCGCTCGTCCGCGCGTTCATGCGCGGCGTCAACCGCAGCTCGCGGCTGCGCTTCGATCACCCGGGCCTCGGCACCACGGCGACGCGCAGCGGCGGACGGCTCGTCCTGCAGAACGACATCGGCACGACCGATGCGCACGTGCTCGTGATCCACGTCGAGCCCGGCGCGGTCACGGTCACCTACACGGACGTGCACCTGCAGCGGCTGCTGTTCCTGCAGGAACTGCTGCACCCGCACCCGGTCGAGTGGCAGGACACGCGGCTCGTGCAGGACCGGCAGATGGAGGACGGCCTCTATCACGTCGCCATCGGCCGCTACGCCTGCGCCGATCCCGGGCGGCTCGCGGGCTTCCTCGAGTTCCTCGGCTCGCGGATCGTGTTCCTGATCGACTGGAACCGCGCCCGCAAGCAGTTGCGCCAGCTCGTCGGCAAGCAGGAGTCGCTGCGGCTGCTGCGCTGGGCGGCCGAGCAGGAGCTCGGCCACATGGCGTTCCTGCGCCTGGGCGGCGCACAGGCCGTGTTCGAGGCGCTCGATTTCGCGCTGCAGGGCCACAGCCGCTTCGGCCAGACGCTCGAGGACCTGCTCGGCGCCGAGCGCGCGGCGCGCTTTCTCGAGTTCGTGCTGCGCACGGCTGCCACCGAGCTCCTGGCGGGCCGGCCGCAGAACCTCGTGCTCGACGAGCTGCGCGGCGAGCTCATGCGCCACCTGCGCGGCTCCGGCGAGGGCCTGCTCGACCTCGCCTGCGAGCACGCCGCACTCATCGTCGAGATCGCCGCCGCGGTCCGCGATGCGCTGGCCGGGCTCGCACGTCCCGACGGCCAGTCGCTCGCCGAGCGGCTCGCCACACGCTGCAAGGGCTGGGAGTCAGACGCCGACCGCGTCGTCAACCAGGTGCGCGAGGCGGCGCACGGCGCCGTCGAGTCGAACTTCCTGTGCGAGCTCGTGGAGCGCGCCGACGACGTCGCCGACGGCCTCGAGGAGACCGCGTTTCTCGCCACGCTCTTGCGCCCGGTCAACATCGGGCCCGCCCTGCAGGTGCAGCTCGCCGCGCTCGCCGGCCAGCTCTGCATCGGCGCCCAGGAGCTCGTCAAGGCACTCGAGACGCTGCGCACGCTCGCGCCGGGCGCGCCGCGCGAGGACCTGCGCGACTTCCTGCAGGCGATCCACCGCATCGGCCGCGTCGAGCACGAGACCGACGAGCTCAAGCGTCGCGTTGCGGTCGAGCTGGTCCGCGAGCAGCGCGACGCGCGCCAGCTGCACCTCGTCGCCGAGAGCGCGGCCGGCCTCGAGCAGGCGGCGGACCAGCTGCAGCACGCGGCCTGGCTGTTGCGCGACGGCACGCTCACGCAGCTCGCGCGGCACTGACGTGGCGAGCGCGGCGCGGCGCGTGTTCCTGATCGGCTGCGGGCCCGACGAGCTGGCCGGCGCAGCCGAGGAGCTCGGCTTCAAGGCCGCCAACCTGCTGCGGCTCGCGCGCCTGGGCGTGCCGGTACCGCCGGCCTTCGTGCTCGGCACCTCGTGGTGCCGCGCATTCCTGGACGGCGGCGCGGCGCTGCCCGAGGGCACGCGCGAGCAGCTCGGTGCCGCGCTGCGCCAGCTCGAGTCCGCGACCGGCCTCGCCTTCGGCAGCGCGCGCCGGCCGCTGCTCGTGTCGGTGCGCTCCGGTGCCCCGGTGTCGATGCCGGGCATGATGGACACGGTACTCGACGTCGGCCTCGGCGAGGCGACGCTGCCGGGCTTCATACGGCTCACCGGCAACCCGCGGCTCGCCTGGGACTCGTACCGCCGCCTGGTCGAGTCCTATGCCGCGACCGTCGCGGGCCTCGACGCGGCGCCGTTCACCGCGGCGCGGCGCGCCGCGCTCGCGACGGCCGGGGCCGCCACGCTCCAGGACCTCGATTACCGGGCGCTGCGCGAGCTCACGCGCGCCGAGCTCGCGCTCTACCGCGACGCCGCCGGGGAGCCGTTCCCGCAGGCGCCGCTCGCCCAGCTCGAGGCCGCGGTCGCGGCGGTGTTCGCCTCGTGGAACGGCGCCCGCGCGCGCTGGTACCGGCAGGCGCACGCGATCCCGGATGGGCTCGGCACGGCCGTGACGGTGCAGCAGATGGTATTCGGCAACGGCGGCGGGACCTCGGGCGCCGGCGTGGGCTTCACGCGCGATCCGGCGACCGGCGAGCCGCGCCTGTACCTCGACTACGCACCGAACGCGCAGGGCGAGGACGTGGTATCCGGCCGCGCCGCGCTCGGCGACGTCGAACCGCTCACGCTGCTGCCGGTCGGCATCGACACAGCGCTCAACGAACTCGCGCAGCGGCTCGAGCGCGAGTTCCACGACGTGCAGGAATTTGAGTTCACGATCGAGGACGGGCGCCTGTTCGTGCTGCAGACGCGCACCGCCAAGCGCGCGCCGCTCGCCGCGCTGCGCATCGCGGTCGAGCTCGCCGAGAGCGGCCTGATCGGCGCCGCCGAGGCGCGCGCCCGCGTCGCCGAGCTCGACCCGGCGCAGCTCGTGGTCACGCACCTCGAGGGCGCCGACGCGGCGCCGCTGCTCGCCACCGGGATTGCGGCGAGCGCCGGCGTCGCGAGCGGCCGCGTCGTGTTCGACCCCGAGCGAGCGAGCGCGCGGGGAGCCGGTGGCGAGCCCGTCATCCTCGTGCGCGAGGAGGTCACCACGCAGGACATTGCCGGCATCGAGTCGGCCGCCGGCCTGCTCGCGGCGCGCGGCGCGCGCACCTCGCACGCGGCCGTCGTGGCGCGCCAGCTCGGCAAGGCCTGCATCGTCGGCTGCAGCGCGCTCACGATCGACGCCCACGCGCGCACGTGCACGCTCGGCGAAACGCGGCTCGGCGAAGGCGAGCTCGTCACGCTCGACGCCGGCAGCGGGCGCGTCTACGCGGGCGCGCTGCGCGTCGTGCGCGAGCCGCCGCGCGCGCTGCGCTCGCGCCTCGAGGCGCTGCGCGGCTGAAGTCGGCGAGGCGGATTCGGCGCAGCAGCACGACGGCGCCGTATGCGAGCGCGCGGCGCTCGCATCAGCACGAGGGCGCGACGGCGCCGTCCGGCGGCTTCGACGCCCGCGGGCTAGTCAGATTTCGGCGCGGCTACGCCCGTGCCGAAGCGGTACTGCACCGTGAGCCCGACGAGGTTCACGTCGTGCGCCCAGGGGCTGCGGCCGACCGTGAGCAGGTTCGCGATCGTCGCGGGGCCGACGCCAAGGAACGCCCAGTCGCTCGAGTCGTATTTCTCGTAGGCGTAGCGCACGTGCAGCGTCAGCGCGCCGCTCCAGCGGTAGCGCAGGTCCAGGCGCACGGCGTCGAGCTTGGTCGTGTTCTCCGGGAAGGACGGCGCGAGGCCGCCGGCCAGCGTGTCGTTGCTGCCGTACGAGGGTGCGTGCACGTAGTCGAGCGTGAGGTCCCAGCGCTGCGCGAACACGGCGTGAACGCCCGCGCCGAGGTTCCAGAAGCGCTCGCGGTCGACCGACTGCCACGGCGCCGTGACCGCGCCCGTGTAGCCGTACTGCAGGGAAGACAGGCGTTGGTAGCCGCCATCGAGGTAAAGGCTCAGGCGTTCCTGCGGCGCCCAGCTCAGCGTCGTCGCGCCGCGCCGCTCGTGCACGCTGCTCAGGCCGAGCGCCGAGAGTCGATAATCGTCGTTGGCCGCGAAGCCCTCGAGGGACCAGGTCAGCGTCGGGCTGATCGACCAGGAGGCGCTCAACGAATAGAAGCGCCGGTCGCGCGGCGCGACGTTGTAGGCGCGAATCAGCGGGCTCTCGTTCGCCGGCAGGGCCGCGGCATCGAAGCCCGACGCCTTGCGCGTGGCGCCGCCGCCCTTGAGCGTGAGCGTGAGATCCGAGCGTGGTGTGATCACGGCGCGCGCGAAACCCTGGCCATCGTCGGTCCAGGTGACGGCCTGGCCCGGCGCATAATGGACGTCCTTGTAGCTGCCGCCGACCCCGACGCGCAGCCAGCGCATGAGCCCGTAGTCGGCGCTGCCTTCGAGGCGCGTCCGGTCCTGGCCGTAGCGCACGCTCGTCGCCGCGCCGCCGGGGAAGGTGTCGGTCACGATGTAGGACGGCACGGTCAGGGACGGCGTGCGGTCGTCGCGCCCGTCGTAACTCGCCGTGCCGCGCAGATAGAGCTTCGCGACCGGCCGCGACGCGAGGCCGAGGGCGTAGTGCGACAGGCGCAGCTCGCCGCCGAGCGAGCTTTCCGCGAGCCCGCCCGCGCCCGGCAGCGTGCTGAGCGGCAGGAACGCCTGATCCTGCCGCAGGCGCCCGACGGAGGCTGCGACACTGAGCGTCGTGGTCCACTGCGGCAGCCGCCATTCGCCGGAGGCCGATAACTGCTGCAGGTTGTTGTCGGGCGGCAGCGCCAGCCGGCCTGCGGTCGCGCCCGGCACGATCGGCGGGTACGGATTCGCGAAGCTGAGCGTATTGCCGTGGTCCTGGAACCAGGAGCCGGAGTAGCCGACGCGCAGGCTCGTGAGGCGCCCCGACCAGCGCACGCCCGCCTCGACGGCCGTGGTGACGTAGTCGATCGGACGCGGCAGCTCGATCGCCTGCGTCAGGAAGCTCGCGCCGATGAGGCCGGTGCCGTCCTTCTCCTGGCGGCTCAGCTCACCGTAGAGCGTCCAGCCCGGCGCGGCCACGTAGTGGCCCGTGAGCACGGCCGTGCGCCGGTCGTACTCGAGCCGCAGCGGCGCGAGGCTCGTGCCGAGTGCGCTCATCGTGCCGGTCGTGCCGGCGGCGACCCAGCCGGCGGGCAGCGTGACCGAGCCGCCGCCCGCGCCTCTGTACGGCGTCACCGTGCTGTCGTACAGGCGCGTTGGCTGGCCGTCGTAGCCGAGCGTGAGCGCATAGCTGCCGTCGCGCCCGAGCTCGATGGTCCCGTCGCGCGCCGCGAGGCCGAGGCGCTCGAGGTCGTAGCGCGCGTAGTTGCCGTCGGCGCCGTGCCAGGCGCCCTGCGCCGCGGCATCCACGTAGCCGTGGCCCCGGTCGATGCCGGTATAGCGACCGAAGCTCGCATTCGCGCCGCTCGCGACGAGCGCGCCGAGCTCCGCACCCGCGTCGTAGCCGGCGAAGAACGGACACTGCTCGCACTTCCAGTTGCTGGTGTCGGCGGCGGGCTCGGCTGCGGCGGCTGCCGCGGCGCAGAGCAGCGCCGCGGCGAGCGCGGCGCCCTGCGCGAGGCGCAGCGCTGTGGCCGGCGCGAGGCGCAGCGACCGTGCCAGGTGTCTGATCCACGTCTTCATCGTGCGCCTCCTCAGCGCATCAGCGCACGACCGGAGGGGTGGTTCGAGCCGTGCACCTGCGAGTGGCAATTGACGCAGCTGCCCGCGAGCAGGAACGCGCTCGGTGCGCCGCCTGGCAGGCCGCCGGGCGTGTACGGTGCGGACGGATGGCCCTGCGCCTCATGGCACTGCTGGCACAGGAACGGCGCGCGGGCCTTGAGCAATGCGCGTTGCACCGAGCCATGCGCCTCGTGGCAGTTGCCGCAGTCCTCGGCGACTGGCTGGTGCTCCCACAGGAACGGCCCGCGGTACTCGGCGTGGCAGCCCGTGCAGGTTTCGGTGACCGAGGCCTTGCGCAGGCTGCCCGGGCCGCTCGAGCCGTGCGGCGCGTGGCAGGAGGTGCAGGCCATCTTCCCTTCGCGCAGCGGGTGGTGCGAGGGCTTCTGCAGGTTGCTGCGTTGTGCCTCGTGGCAGCGACTGCACACCTGCGGCTGCGTGGCGAGCTCGCGCACGGCGTCCCGGGCCGCGTGCGACTGGTGGCAGTCGGCGCAGGCGACCTGCGCGGCCGCGTGCGCACTCGTACCGAAGTCGTGCGCGGCGTCCTGCACGTGGCAATGGAGGCACTTGCCGTTGCGCTCGGCGACCGGCGTCGGGCTCCCGCGAGCGAAGTCGACGATGCCGGCCCGCTCCTTGCCCTTCGCCTTGGCGTGCGCATCGCCGGGCCCGTGGCAGGCCTCGCACTGCAGTCCGCCGTGCCCAAAGGGACCACTGGGATCGTTCGGGCGCGCGTGCTTGGTGCGAAAGAGCCCCATCAGCGCGGCGTCGTCGTGGCAGCCGAGGCAGGTGTCGGCGCCTTTGCGGCTGTAGGCCGGCGGCGCCGTCTCATCCGCCCGCACTGGTGCGGGCGCGAGGGCGGCGCCCGCCAGCACCGCGATGACCGCCGCGGCACGAGTCGCCCGCCAGACTCTCGTGTAGGTCATGGGCAGTCGGACTCCCTCGTTCGGCAGCGCCCTCTACCACTCTTTGAACTCAAGCCCGGAGCGGCGGGTGTGTACCGCCGTCCGGGCTCGATCCTGCCCTGGCCCTGCGCCTCACGGCGCGAGGTTGTGCACCGTCGCGACGTCGGCGAGCGCACCGGCTCCGTGGCAGATCGCGCAGGTCTCGGCGGCCGCGCCCGAGCCCGGCGTCCAGCGCCCCTCGGCATCCTTCGTGACCGCCTTGGAGCCGCCGTTCTGCTGCATGTGCGAGATCGCCAGGGGATCCTGGTGGCAGCCCGTGCAGGCGGCCATCGTCGGCGTGGTCGCGATCGGATTGCCCGCGGTCGTCGGGATTGCCGGATCCTTCGAAAGGCCCGTCAGCGTCGTCATCGCCTGGGAGAGCGCATCGCCCGGGTAGTACGTCGTACCCTTGTGGCACAGGTTGCAGTTGCCTGGGTCGGCCCCGGCCGGCAGGGCGGCGTCGGTGAAGTCGCTCGGGCCGACGAAGCCGTAGACCACGAACGGATTCGGGAACGGGTCGTTGAGCACGTTGGCGAAGTAATTGTTGCCGTGGATCCCGTGGATCATGTACTTGAAGTCGATTGGCCGCTCATATAGCCCATCGATGCCTGGACTCGTGAGGCCCTGGCGCAGCGAGACGTCGGTCGAGGCCGGGTTGTGGCAGACCACGCAGACCTGCGTGTCGTTAGTGCGGTTGTTCCCGTGCAGGGTCAGGGCCTTGTGGCAGACGTCGCACTTGGCGATGTCGACGATCTGCCGGCGCGCGACCGCGGCGGTACCCGCCGTGTTGCCGTAGCTGATCGGGCTCTTGACCGAGATCCGCTGCGACTGCGCGGCACCCGCGGCCACCGGCTTGCCCGTGAGGTCCACCGGCGCGCCGGCGAGGTTCGTGAGTATCACCGCCGGGTGCCCTTCGAGGACCGCAACGGCGTTCTGTACCGGCGCGCACGCGTTACCGCCCGCGCAGGTCGTCGGCGCGGCCGGCGGTGTGGGCAGCGCGGGGCCGACGACCCAGAACGAGCCCAGCGTCGCCCCGGCGGTCGGGTCAGGCCCGTACAGCGTACCCGGCGCAGGCGTCGCGGGCAGCGTCACCGCGCCCCCGTAGGCGAGCGTCGAGGCGCCGCAGCTTGCCGGCACCCCGGTCGTCGCACCCGGGATGATCGGGTTCAGCGAGACCGGCTGGCCCCAGGTCGCAGCCTTCGGACCGGTTGGATCGCTGCCCCAGTTCGTGTAGTCGCTCGTGTCCCAGCCGATGTCCAGCGCCAATCGTGCCGGCCCGCCGGGCGAGCACACCGGCTTGCTGTTGCCCGGGTCGGTGGCGACGAACGGCGCATCCGCAAGGATGTTGTACGGCTTGTTGGCGTTGGTCGGATCGACGATCGCGAAGTTGACGACCGGGTACTTGAGTCCCCCCGCGTCCGTGAAGAACGTCACGCTGTTAATCACGGACTGGAAGGCCGCGGCCTTGGTATCCGTCTGCGGCACGTGCGCGGGAGCGACGCGCAGCGTGCCGTTGTTGATGTTCGAGGTCACACCGTGGCAGGTCGTGCACTGGGTATTGTCGGCCACGATGTTCGTGCTGTGGCCCGCGCCGGTCGCGAAGTTGATCGTGTCGTGGCACGAGCCGCAGGCCTCGATCGTCGGCACGGCCTCGTAGTTGTCGGCGTCCGGCGCGCTCTTGAGACCCGTGACGTGGCAGTTGCTGCAATAGCGCGTGTCGTTCGAGAACGGAAAGATCACGGTGTTGAAGTTCGAGGTGTTGATCCAGTAGCCCTTGCCGAGCACCGGCGGGTCGAGGGCCGTCACGCCGGCGAGGCTCGGCAGGTTCTTGCCCGTGTGGATCTTGTGGATCATGACCTTGAAATCGACGGTATTGCCACTGAAGTAATCCGTCGATTGCGGGCTGTGGCACATCACGCAGTACTGGGTCTCGACGCGCGCGCCGCCGTGAGCGGCGAGCTTCGTGTGGCAGTTGTTGCAGGTCGATGTGTCGACGATGTCGCGCGTGACCTGGATCGTCCCGCCGTCAGGCCGGAACGTCGCGGCCGTGCCCGCGGCACCGTTGTTGGCCGGTGCATAGCCGTTGATCTGGAATGCCACGCGATGCGTGGCCGTCTTGTCGTAGTTCGGATCGGTCGTGATGTCCTTGCTGAAGGTATAGGTGTAGATGCCGGTGGCGGGGTCATACGTGAGCGACCCGGTACTGTCGAGGGTCGCCTGCGTCACCGGGCTGCCCGCACACTGTGCGATCGGACAGGTGCCGCTCGACACGGTGCGCGTGTAGTAGTTCACCCATTGGCTCGCGCTGCCGTTCGTGCCGGCCACGAGCCGCGCAATCGCGAAGCGGATTCCGACTCGCTTGGTGCTGTCGTACGCCGGCAGGGGGCTCAGCGGCAGCCCGCTCAGCAGCGTGCCGTTCTGGTCCTTGAGCGTGAAGGTGACCTTCGGCGCGCTGTTGATCGAGACGCCGAGGATCGTGCCAGTGATGCTGGAAGCGGTACTGATGGCAAGCGCCGGCGCCGCGCCGGGATTGCCGCTCGTGCCCGGATTGCCCTGCTGGCCCTGCGGGCCCTGCGCGCCTTGCGGCCCCGGCGAGCCGGTGCTGCCGCTGCACGCGGCAACGAGCGCGGCCAGTGCGGCTGCCGCCGTGAGGCCGGGCCATGATCCGAACCGACCTGCGGGTACTGCGGTTGCGAAAAGCTGCATGAGCGTTCCTCCCAGAATCGCAGCGGCGGCGTTCTTGCGTTCGCCTTGCCGCTGCGCCTGACACCCGATCGGGCGCAATTCTGCGCGGCCGTCTCGTTTTCAACACTGTGGAATACGATTAGGTGTTTTCCGCAGCGCGTTGCGATCGGCTCGCGCTCGCTCGCCGCCGCCACGCGCGCCCGTGCGGTCTGTACCGATTCGGCGCCGCGGGTCGCGCGTTAGAAAAGACCCGAACGCGCGTCAGCACGCGGGCGCGGCAGCGCAAACGGGAGACGTCGCATGGCCGATCAGCCGCAGGGAGCAGTGGCGCAAGGGCGCTGGGCAAGGCTCTGGACGCAGCCGCGCAGCCGCTGGCTGCTCGGCATCCCCGCCGGTGGCTTGCTCGCTTTCGTCATCGGGGCCGCGGCCTTCTACGGTGGCGCGAGCGCGTGGCACTACACGAGCTCGGCCGGCTTCTGCGCGGACGCCTGCCACGAGATGAGCGCCTTCAGCACGCCCGAGTGGCGCGCGAGCGTGCACTACGTCAATACCAAGGGACTGCACGCCGGCTGCCCGAATTGCCACGTGCCGGGGCCCTTCGTGCCGATGCTGCTGCGCAAGGTCCAGGCGCTCGGCGAGGGCTGGGGCCACCTGACCGGCACGATCGCCACGCGCGAGAAATATGAGGCGATGCGGCCGCGCATGGCCGAGCACGTCTGGGCATACATGAAGGCCAGCGACTCGCGCGAGTGCCGCCACTGCCACGACCGCACCACGATGGACCTCGCCAAGCAGGACAAGCCGGCGCAGCGCGCGCACGAGCGCATGGCCGAGACCGGCAAGACCTGCATCGACTGCCACAAGGGCGTCGCGCACACCCTGCCACCTGGCGTCGTAGAAGCAGACTGAGCGGCTCAAGCGCCGCACAGCCGTTCGGCGCAGCGGCGCGCCCGGCTAAAGGCGCCGCTCGCGCGACGACGGCCCGCCGTCGGCGCGCCCCGTGGGCTCCGGCGCGGCACCCGGCCCGATCTTGAGCGCGCGACGGCGCAGTGCAGCCAGCGGCACGGCAACTTCGCGTTCGGTCGTCCCGCTAGCGGTGCTCTGTGCGCTCGCCTGCTCCGCCGCGCGCTGCGCGGCGTCGCGCCCGCCGGCAGCGCGTGCGCCACCGTCGAGCTCGTCGCGAATGCGCGCCCGCATCTGCGCGCGCAGCTCGTTCACCGACTCGAAGAACGCCGACATCATGAGCACCCACAGCAGCATGCCCCGGTCCGTGAGCCGCCAGCCGCGCGCGTCGGCACGCACCGCACCGACGAGGCGCAGCGCCGCGAGCTCGGGCGCGAGCGCGCGCTCGAAGCGCGGCCCGTAGCGCGCGCGCACCCAGTCGCGTTCGAGCGAGCCGCCAAACAGGCGCATCAAGAGGTCGTAGCGCATGCGCTCGCGCGTGCCGAGCGCCCGCTCGCCCGTGATCCCGGGCAGGCCGCGCGCGATGCGCCCGGCGTAGCTGTGCAGCGAGAAGGTCGCGGCGTGCACGCGCCCGCCGAGGTAGCTGAACGCACCGCTGCCGAGCCCGAGGTACTCGGGCGCCGACACGACGTACTCATCGCTGCCGCCCGGCGCGTCGCCCGGGACGCGACGATTGAAGCACCACGCCGAGGCGGCGACGAAGTCCGGGCGCAGCCGCGCGAGGATGCGCGCATAGAAGTGCGCGAGGCGAGCGCGGTCCGGCAGCCCCATGGCGAGCTGCATCTTCTTCTGCGTCGCGCGCGCGCTCATGAGCGGATAGAACGACACCTGGTTGGCGGGACCGGCCGCGATGCAATCGAGGTCGCGCTCGAGCAGTGCCTCGTCCTGGTGCGGCAGGTTGAAGATCATGTCGACGTTGACGGTCGGAAAGCGCGCGGCCGCGAGCCCAAGTCGCTCGAGGATCGCGGCGCCCGAGCCGTACTTCTCGTAGCGCCCCATCTCGCGCAGCAGGCCGTCGTCGAAGCTCTGCACGCCCACCGACAGGCGGGTGACGCCGGCGCCGACCAGCCGGTCGAGGATCGCGGGCGTGAGGTCGGCGGGGTTGGTCTCGACCGAGACGTCTGCCAGCCGACCCGGCTCCTGCACGAGCGCAAGCGTCGCGGCGAGCTCGTCGGGCTCGACAGTCGGCGTGCCGCCGCCGACGTACAGGCCGGAGAACCTGAAGCCGCGCGCGCGGTACCAGCGGATCTCTTGCCGCAGTGCCGCAAAGTACCGCCGCGCCTTGTCGCGCTCGTGCCGTACGCGGTGGAAGGAGCAGAACGGGCACAGCACTTCGCAGAACGGCACGTGCAGGTACAGGAACACGGGCTCGGGCGGCGTGTCCGGCGCGCCGCTGCTCGCGACGAGCCGCATGGTGCGGCGGGCCTCGCGGCGAAAGGCCCAGGTGAGTGGTCCGAGGAGCGGCTGGAGCATGGCGGCAGGCCGCAGCCTCGCCGATCAGCCCGGCCCTGCGCAACGCGACATTCGCCTAGGCACATGCCCGAATTCCGGGCAGGCCGCCACGGGCGCAGCTTGGGCACCGGGTGTGGGTACGGACGGGGGGATCGATGCGGATCGTCGTGATCGGGATCGGCAATGCGCTGCGCGGCGACGAGGGCGCGGGGATACAGGCCGCACTGCAGCTGCGCGTGGCGGCCGGCGGTGCGCCCGATGTGACCGTTCTCGACGCCGGCATGTTCGGCTTTTCGCTGTTGCCGCACCTCGAGGGCGCCTCCGCGCTCATTGCCTTCGACGCGGCGCGCCATGGCGCGCCCGCGGGCAGCATCTGCGTCCGCGAAGGCAGCGCGTTCGACGATTTCGTGCGCCGCTCCGGGCGCGGCACGCACGAGGTGGGGCTCGCCGATCTCATCTACGC
>Ga0075017_100001352_pt1 | contig 14900 bp, 12 predicted proteins | sample AleBraG_ABR_2012_FD_71475 | JGI IMG/M metagenome (GOLD analysis project Ga0075017, IMG submission 71475) | Freshwater sediment microbial communities in response to fracking from Pennsylvania, USA - Alex Branch Run_MetaG_ABR_2012 | ecosystem: Environmental > Aquatic > Freshwater > Creek >... | reverse complement strand
GGTAGTCCGCCAAAGTCCAGATTGGAATTGCTGGCAGCCCGGGTGTGATAGTAAGACTCTTCCAGCATGAAGGTAATGTAGTTGTTCATCTTGTACATCAGGTTGGCGAATTCCCAATCGGATCTGCCGCGGGCGGAGCCGAGCCGCCGCGTGTCGCGGGCGAAAGCGTCATCCAGGCTGGCGTGAAGGTTGGCAGTCCAGCCGGCGGCGCGGCCGGAGGGGTTGGCGTGGAAGATGCGCGAGAGCGGCAGGCCGAGTTCGGCAAAGCCGCCTTCGGTGCGGATACCGCGCTGCGGCGCGACTGCGGCAACTCCATTGCGCATACCGAAGATGACGTTGGAGGCGCCGTCGACCGAGGCCACGGTGGTATTGCCAGTGAAGCCAGCGGTGTCATTGAAGTTGGAATACAGTTCGCCGACGAAGTAAAAGCGGAGATCTTCACCGTTGAAGAACTTGCCCATCAAAGTGAAGTAGCGGGTGGGCAATTGAGCTTCCAGGCTATATCCATAACGGCTGCTGGAGACCGATGCGCCATTGGGGAACGCGCTTTTGAAAGCGGCCGGCACGGCGGAGGCGAGCACGATGGCCCGGCGCTCTCCCTGAACGGCGCTGGCGATGAGTTGGGCGGGCGCAACGCCGGGCGCCGGGTCGAGCTGCCATTGCAGCACCACGCGGCCTTGCACCTCCGGGCGCTCCGAGTCTGCGCCTTGGCGTTCGCCGTAGCCTAACTGGTTGCCCACGTCGGTCGGGTTGTTGCCGAAGGCGGGCATGGTGAGCGCAAACTCCGGAGTCAGCTTCCAGTGGCGCGAACCACCGAGGTCCTGAGTGAGGCCAAAACGGGCTTGCGGCACCCGTTCATAAAGCGTGCCGAAACCTAAAGCCAGGCCGGTGGTTTCCACGGTTTGAGGAAGGGTGGAAGACCCAAAGGGTGTCCAGTCTTGTCCGGCCACCAGGAAAGCGTTGGTTTTGTCGCCCAACTTATGATCCAGGCGCATGTAGGCCAAGCGAAGAGACAGCATGCTGGAGCGGATGGTGGAAATGTTGCGATTATCGGCCCGGGAGAAATTACCTTCCCAGTCGGCCTCGATGCGGCCAGTGATCGTCCAGTTCGGCGAAGGATCGAGTCCCTCGAGTTGGATGCCAACCCGCGCCGATCTGGCTTTGGCGTGGAACTCCGGCGCCATATCGGGACCCGTATCGCCCAGGAATCCGGGGAGGGGCATGTCATCGCCGCGCGGTGAAGAAGAATCGTAGACGAGGCTGGCTTTCGCAAATCCGTAGATCTTGAGGCGCGCCCCCGAGCCCAGTCGGATATCCGGGATCATCCCTTCGCGCTTGATGGGATCCACCGGGAGGACGCGCAGCGGCGCGATGGCCGGGATAAAGGTGGGTGCGACGTTAGTAGCAACCGCTGCCGCTGCGGCCGGCGGATTCTGCTTAGCGGGAAAGGGCGGAATCGCCTTGGCGACCGTTTCCATCGAAGTGCTGGCAACCAGCACCGGTTCCTTGGCCGGCGCTGACGCTGCGGCGAGTGAATCATACTCGGCCTGCGAAATCAAGCCTTTATGAAGTAGTAACCCGGCCAAAGCCAGCCGCTGGTTTCCCGAATTTGTTGAACTGGTGAGCGACTGGACTTCGCTCTCGGTGAGTACGCCTTTTGAGACCAAGAGGCGGACGAGGGGGTCTTCCGGTGATTGCTGGGCGGGCAGCAGCCAGATGCTGAGAAACGCGAGCACAAGAACGCGGTGCAGCGCTGTGATGGACATGTCGTGTAACTCCTAGCAAGCGGTCAAAGATGCATTTGGAGCGACGGAGCAATTTTGCTGCCGGAGGTGTTTTGCAGGGAAATTCAGCGGGTCAGTAGAGTATGGCTGCGTGAAATGGCGCTAACGGTCGCGATTCGGCGCAATTCTTCGACCGGGTTCCCCGCAATCAACGTTCGGCGTTCGGACCGATTGCCACACCAAGGAAGACCGTTGAAGCGAGGAGAATCCGGAGGGGGGAATTCGGGGAACGTGTCGTCCGTCCCCGGTTTTCCCTGCGGCTGGGGGGCGATGGCGTGGGTGTGAAAATCCGGGAAATCTCCGTCTGTCCCAGGTTTTGTACTGGTACGGCATGTATCGAAAGTTTCGATGCGGGCGTCAACAACGGGTGCTATATTCCGTTAGCTGGGTTTCCCTATGAATGCCGTTCGTTGGGCCGCTATTACCGCTTTCGCCGTGGGATCTCTGGGCGCGGCCGAGATGCGCGTCGATCTGCGGGTGGATGTTCCGCTGGTGTTGGTAAACGCCAACGTGACCAATGGGCTCGGCATACCGGTGCAAGGACTGACGCAGAACGACTTTCACATCCTCGAGAACGGCGTCGAACAGCGCATTACTCATTTTGCGCTGGAGGACGCGCCGATCGCGATCGCCATTGTATTTGATTCGAGTGATAGTATGCGGAGGAAGCTCGCGACAGCGCGCAAGGCACTAGCGGAGTTGCTACGGGAGTCCAACCCGGATGACGACTTTTCCTTGATTGTCTTCAATCGCAAAGCCAGGCTGGTGGTGCCTTTCACACACGAGACTGGTGAGATCGAAGGTGGGCTGGGCGAAGTCCGGGCGGAAGGGCGAACCGCTCTCTTTGACGGCATTCACCTGGCGCTGGTCCAGATGAAGCAATCCGGCTATACGCGCAAGGCGATCGTGATCCTGTCGGATGGGGGAGACAATCAAAGCCGGTACACCGAGCGCGAGATTCGCGCGGCGATCTGGGAGTCCGATGTTCAGATCTACGCTATCGGCATTTTCGATCTGACGGCCAGCCATCTTCCCCGCGAAGAGGAGCAGGGTCCGGAGGTACTCACGCGCGTGGCCGAGGAGACCGGCGGCCAGCATTTCCCCGTGAAGAACCTGGGAGAATTACCAGAGATTTGCAAGATCATTGGCCGCCAACTGCGCAATCAGTACGTGCTCGGGTATGTGACGTCCAACCCCGAGCGCGACGGCAAATTCCGCCGCGTCCAGGTCAAAGTAGCGGACAAGGGCATGCGGGTGCATGCACGCCCGGGCTACTATTCGCCAGTGAATTAGTTTTTATCGGTCAACGCGGCGACGCCGGGGAGGTCGATGCCGGCCAGGAATTCCAGCGAAGCGCCGCCGCCGGTGGAGACATGGGAAATGCGATTGGTGACGCCGGCGGATTTCACGGCCTTTTCTGAATCCCCGCCGCCCACCAGCGAAGTTGCGCCGGAATCGGCCACGGCCTTGGCCACCGCCACAGTGCCTTTGTCGAAGGGCGGTTTTTCGAAGACACCCATCGGCCCATTCCAGATGATCGTCCTGGCTTGCGAGATCAAGATGGAGAACTCTTTGACTGTCAGGGGACCAATGTCCACGGCTATCTTGCCCTCGGGAATCGTTTCGACCACTTCGTTGGCGGCCCCTTCCTTGAGCTCCGAGACCACCACATGATCCGATGGCAGATGCAGCTTGGAGCCGGCGCGTGCCATTAGCTGTTTGGCCAGGTCGACCTTGTCGTCTTCCACTAACGACTTGCCGGTTGGTTTGCCCTGCGCCTTGAGAAACGTATAGGCCATGGCGCCGCCAATCAGCAGGCTGTCCACCACCTTCATCAGGTTCTCAATCACCTCAATTTTGTCGGAGACTTTAGCGCCCCCCAGAATCGCCACGCTGGGATGTTCCGGGTGCTTGGTCACTTTGTTCAGGTACTCGAGTTCCTTGTCCATCAGGAGACCCGCGGCCGCTTGCGGCATACAGGCGATCATACCGACGGTGGAAGCATGCGCGCGATGGGCGGAGCCAAAGGCGTCGTTGACATAGATGTCGGCCAGTGAGGCGAGCTGCTTGGAAAAACCTGGATCGTTTTTCTCCTCTTCGGGATGAAAGCGGAGATTCTCGAGCAGCAGGACTTCGCCCGGCTTGGGCTTCATGGCGGCGACCGACTCACCAATGCAGTCGGGCGCCATCTTCACCGGGCGTTTCAACAGTTCGCTCAAGCGGGCGGCGACCGGCTTCAGGCTCATCTCGGCGTTGGGCTTGCCTTTGGGCCGGCCCAAGTGGCTGGCTAGAATCACCCCCGCGCCTTGATCGAGGACGTACTGAATGGTGGGCAGCGACGCCTGGATGCGCTTGTCACTGGTAATCTCTTGCCCGCCCGGAGCGAGGGGCACGTTGAAGTCGACTCGGATGAATGCAGTCTTGTCCTTCAGAGCGAGGTCACGCACAGAAAGCTTTGCCATAGGTTCCAGCTTCATCGTAACTCCGGCAGCTCGTAGAATCATTTGCTTTGACAAATCAAACTGTTTTGGTAGACTGGTTGTGTTGCAAAATCAGGTGGCTCAGCTCATGGCGCTTTATCCCCGGATCTACTTCGCCTGTCATCTCCGTCACGTGCGGGACGAGCAAACCAAGCAGGTGTTGAGTGCGCACCAGGCGAGCATTCTGGATCACCTGGACGAGATCGAGCCCTTGACGCTGCGCCGGCTGGCGGCGCACATGGGCGTGACCGATTCCACCATGTCATTGGGAATCGACCGGCTGATCCGGCAAGGGTATGTGACGCGGACTCGCGATCCGCGGGACGCGCGGCGGGTGGAATTGCGGCTCACCAAAGCGGGGGTGCGCGTCAAATCGGAGAAGAGCGTTCTCGATCCGAAGCGGGTGCGGCAGTTGCTGGCGTGCCTAACCGAAGAGGAACGAGTGCGGGCGCTGGAGGGGTTGTCGCTTCTAGCGAACGCCGGGAATCGGGCGATGGAGGCGTCCCGCGTATGAAATGGCTGGCATGGATCGGTCTGGTGTTGGTGGGGGCAGTGGTGTTGGTGGTGGCGATCGGATTCGCTCTGCCGGTGAAGCATGTGGCATCGCGCTCTGTGAAATTGCGGCGCACGCCGGAGCAGGTCTGGGCCGTGATCATGAACCCACCCCAGGATGGCGTGCGCTATGAAGTAGTGGAATCAGAGCCGCCGCGCAAACTGGTGCGGCGAATTGCCGATCGCAATCTTCCTTACGGTGGGACGTGGACCTATGACATCGTTCCGGACGGGGATGGCTGTTCCCTGACCATCACCGAGAACGGCGAAGTCTACAATCCAGTGTTCCGGTTTGTTTCGCGCTTTATCATGGGCCACACCGCGACGATCGACAATTACTTGAAGACGGTGCAGTGAATGCGGTGAATGCGGGGACGGACGAGACGTTCCCCGGTTTCCAGCCCGAACTGAGGGGAACTGCGAGCAATTTTTCCGTGGGAGCGTGCTGACATATGGGGCGCGAGAAGATGTGCCGGGTGGAATTTGGCAAGCAAGTATCGGACGGCAAGGCGCTGCTCGAGACCGATGAAATTCTGTTTCGCGGAGACTTTCGCTTAAAGATCGCCCGGGGAGAGGTGCGCAAGATTGAAGCGCTGGACGGGCAGATGCACGTGCACCACAGTGCCGGCATCGCCATCTTCCACCTGGGTGAAGACGCCGGGAAATGGGCGCAGAAATTTCTACATCCGCCGGGCCGTTTAGAGAAACTGGGTGTGAAGCCAGGGCTCAAGGTAGCACTGGCCGGCAAGCACGAAAGTGGGTTTCGCGAGGAACTGAAGAAGGCTGGCGCGGCGATCGTCCGATCGGGAGCGGAGTTGGTGTTGCTGGCCGCAAAGAGCCCGGACGATCTGAAGAATCTGACCGGTCCGGTCTGGGTGATCTACCCCAAGGGCGTCAAGCAGATCACGGAAATGGACGTGATCCGCGCCGGCCGGGCCGCGGGCCTGGTGGACACCAAAATCTGTTCCTTTTCCAAGACCCATACGGCGCTGCGATTCAACCCACGCAAGGTATCCTGAAATTATGAGACCAGTGGTGGTAACGGGGATCGGGAAGACCGCGTTTGGCGCCTTTCCCGATCGCGACCTGCGCTCACTCGCCGTGGAGGCAGGACAGAAGGCGTTGGAGAACGCCCACGCGCAACCTGGGCAGGTTGAGGCGTTTTATCTGGGCAATTTCGCCGGTCCGTCGTTTGTGGGGCAGAATCACCTGGCGCCCTATATTGCTTCCCGGCTGGGCATCACCGGGGTTCCGGCCACCCGATTTGAAGCTGCCTGCGCGTCGAGCGGCGCGGCATTCTATCAAGGGGTGCAGGCGGTGGCTTCCGGCCTGCACGATGTGGTGATGGTTTTGGGCGTGGAGAAGATGACGTCGCAGCCCACTCCGAAGGTCACCGAGATCCTGGCGGCAGCGGGCGATGTGGGAACTGAAGGCCGCGCGGGCGCGACATTTCCGGCGCTGTTTGCCATGATCGCGCGGCGGCATATGTATCAATACGGAACGACCCGGGAAATGCTGGCCGCAGTGGCTGTCAAGAACCACGGCAACGGCGCGAAGAACCCGCAAGCGCACATGCGCAAGGTCATCACGATGGAGCAGGCGTTGAACGGCAAGCCGATCGCCGATCCGCTCACCGTGTATGATTGCTCCTTGATCAGCGATGGGGCGGCGGCGGTTGTGATTACGTCCGCCGAGCGCGCCGCGGAATTCAGCGATAAGCCGATCCGCATTTTGGGCATCGCTCAGACTTCCGACTACCTGGCGCTGGATGAAAAACCCGATATCACGACTTTGACGGCGCTGACGACATCCTCGGCGAAGGCATACAAAATGGCAGGCCTTAACGCCAAGGACATCCAGTTTGCCGAGTTGCACGACTGCTTTACCATCGCCGAGATACTGGCGCTGGAAGATTTGGGCTTTGTGAAAAAGGGCGAAGGCGGGCCATACACTTTGGAAGGGCGCACCTGCCTGAGCGGGGAACGGCCCATCAATACCAGCGGCGGCTTGAAGGCCAAAGGCCATCCGGTGGGCGCGACGGGTGTGGGCCAAATTTGCGATATTGCGATCCAGATTCGCGGGGAAGCCGGCGAGCGGCAGATCAAGAACAACAAGATCGGGCTGGCGCAGAACCTGGGCGGTTCCGGCGCGACCAGCGTAGTCACGATTTTGGGAGCAAGCTAAATGGGCAACGGAACCATCTACACGGAGACGATGGTGTACTCGCCGCCCGAGATGTACGTGAACGACGTACCTTACCAGTTGGCGATCGTCCAGCTCGAAGGCGGCAAGCGCGTGACCGGGCGGATTGTGGGCGAGCGAGCCAACATCGGCGAGAACGTGCGCTTTGTGGAGTTACGCAACGAAGTGCCGTACTTCGAGAAATAGCACGCATACGTCGCAAACGGGGACAGTCACTAATTTCACCATTTCAGGCAGACTCCAGCGGTGCTCCGCTCGATCCGTCTTTTCGAGGGCGTCCGGGTGGCCGCCATTGCAGGTCGCGACCCAGTTGCCGACTCACGGAACCGACAACGCGGTGCTGCCGAGTGGGCAGCCGTGTAGCGTTGCCTCGCGCAACCGTTCTCGAAGTTGAGCGTCCACCAGGCTGCTGCTCACAACGTCCCGCCATCGCTCCGGTGTGAAGTTGCGCTCCCACTCGGTAGTCGTGATGGGGCGTCCGGCTGAGCGCGCGCCACAGTGCCGGGCCGCTGACGACCACGCGTAGCTGCTGGCGTCCCCGGTGAGCGCTGCCCGGACAGGATTGCGCTCGACGTATGCCAGCGCCTCCCAGGTATAGTTCTTGGCGAGGGCACAGGAATAGAAACGGGCTTGCCAAAGATGCCCGCACCCGCGGTAGGCAGTGTGCACGTAAAGGGAATAGTCACAGTGCGTCCGTCCAAAAACGCGAGCCAGGGCGGTCTCCGTTTGTGGAACCACGATCGAGTGCACGTGATTGGTCATCAGGCAATATCCCCAGACATGGAGGTGGTAACGGGCGGCGTAGTCGAATAGGGCATCCAGGTAGACTTCGCGATCCCTGGGATAAAAGAACACATTCTCTTGATTTGATTATTGCCGCGCTGGGTGACGTGGTGCGGCAAGCCAACGGTAACCGCTCGAGGTTTTCGCGCCATATACTGCAGGTGGGCGCGGCGACGAAAACGTCTCGTGAGAAAAGGGGTAATTAGTGACTGTCCCCGTTTTGGGGATTACTCTTCGTGAATTACTTCGATGGGGTTCAGCTTCATCGCTACGCGTGCCGGGTACAGCGATGCGAGCACCGTGGCGGCGTAGACCACGGTCAACGCGCCCAGCAAGGCCGCAACCGGCCAGTGAAATTGGATGGTCCAGCCAAACGACTGCTTATTGATCACGAAAATCAGCAGCAGCGAAAGCAGGACGCCTAGGACCAGGCCGGCGATATTCGCCAGCAGCCCGAGCAGGCCGGCTTCAAACAGGATCACGCGCGCCACCTGCGGCCTGGCACCGCCCAGAAAGCGCAGCAACCCCAGTTCGCGGCGGCGGTCGATGACCAGAGCCAGCAGCGCGCCGGCTACTCCCATGATCGCCACGATCACCGCCACGGCCTCCAGCGCATAGGTGATCGCAAAGGTTCGATCAAAAATCCGGAGGGCGTCTTCGCGGAGCGCGCGGTTCTCCAGAACCTCGATTCTGCGGCCAGCCACGGCAGATTCCACTGCCGTTTTTCCTTGTTCCAACGGAACGCCTGGCTTTAAGTAGACAGCCAGATTGGAGATCGCGGGATCGGGCAGATACTTGAGCAACGTACCGCGATCCACAATCACGTAGCCGCGTTCATTCGAATAGTCGTAGTAAATCCCGGTTACTCGAAAGCGCACTGCGCGTTCGGCCAGCGTGAGCGTTACCACGCCGCCCACCTGCACCTGATGCTTGTTGGCAAACGGTTCGCTCACCACCGCATTGTCCGTGCCAACCATATTGGCGAAGACGTTCTTCGATGCCGCGCCCGGCAGAGTGCGCCGGTTGCCGTAGTGTTGTGCAACCCGGGCGTCCGCACCGCCGAGCCGGGCGGGCAACCCCTCATAGCTGATGTCGTAGACCCGGAAACGATCTACCGCCGCGACCTCCGGCAGTTGCTCGATTCGGTCGGCAGCCTGGGCTGACATCGTGGGATGGCGGTCAGCCCCGGCTGGGACAGCCGGCCGCAAGTAAAGGTCGGCCTGCAACTGGTCGTCCATCCAAACCACAACAGTTTCGCGAAAGCTTCCCACCATGATGCCGACCGCCACCATCATGGCGATGGCGGTGGATAGCGCTCCCACCAGAACCGAGGTCCGGCGCAAGGATGCGGCCAAGCTGCGGGCAGCCAGCAGCGCCTCGGCGCCGAAGATGCGTCCCAGCAAGCGCCCGCTGACATTGGCAAGAGTAGACACCAACGCCGGAATGGCGAACGAAGCCGCGCCAATCGCCAACAGCGCGGCGCAGTATCCATAGACCGGTTTCCCGGCGACGGCGTTCTGCCGTGAAGCAAGCCAGCCTGTTGCGCCTAGCAAAAACGCGACGCCCAAATCCCGCCAGCGGTGCATGCGTACCTCGTGTTCCCGCACTCCGCGCGACATCGCTTCCACCGGGGTGACTTGAGCCGCCTCCCAGGCTGGAGCCAGCGCGGATACCATGGCGACGCCGATGCCCAGCACCAGAGCGAGCAGCACGATACCGGCGCTTAACTCGATTTTTCCGGGTGTGCTGCTGACATACAAAGAAGCTACCGTTGCACCAACGAGGTTCACCGCGCTTTGGGCGAGAACTCGTCCGAGCGCGATTCCGGCCAGGGCACCCGCGAATCCGAAGCTAGCAGCTTCACCCAAGAACGCCGTCAACACCACTCCGCGCGTGGCGCCGAGCGCGCGCACTACTCCGATTTCGGCGCGGCGCCGAACTACCGACACGGAAATCGTGTTGTAGATCAGAAACGCTCCCACCACCAGAGCGATGTAGCTGAGCACACGCAGATTCCAGCGAAAAGCTTCCAACATCCGGCGGTTCTCACTGGTACGCGCGCCTTGCGCCTCAACCGAGGCACCGGAGGCCGCGGCGAGAAGGCTCTGCCACTGGTCTAAACTCCTGCCGGCCGGCGTATGCACGAGAATTCGATCCAGCCGGTCCCGGCCCAGAAATCTCGCAGCGGTTGCCAAATCCATCACGACGGTATCACCCGCGCCCGCAGGCAGTACGCCGAGAACTATAAAATCGGCGGTCGTGTCATTGGCCGCGAGTCTGACCGGATCGCCGGTCTGATAACCGAGCGCCGAACCGGCGAGAAGTCCGCCCGGCCCGGTAGCGGGAAAATCGGCGCCGATCAGCGCCACGCTCTTTCCCGTGCCGGCGATCTCGGCGTAGTCTTCCATGCGCGGCTCCAGGCGCAAGGAGTACGGAAGGGCAGCCAGCCTGGTCCAGACCTGTGGGGACACGCCGCCCGTTGCAGTAATTTCCAGGTCGGCATCGCCGGTCAAGGTCTCCATCGAAGAATGGAATGAACCAGCGGCGGCGCCGCCCGCCAGTTCAATGGCCAGCACCACAGCTACACCCAGCGCCACGGCGAAAGCGGTCAGCAGCGTGCGCGTCGGCTCCCGCCGCAGCGGACGCACGATCAGCCGGAAGAAAATGAGTGAATACGCCATCAAGCTTCAATGCGGCCGTCGCGCAAATGTATAACGGCGTCGGCCCGGTTGGCGGCTTCCGCGCTGTGAGTGGCCAGGATGATGGCAGCGTCTTGTTCGGTCGCCAGGCGGCGCAGCAAGTCCAGAATCCGCTCGCCGGTGAGGCTATCGAGATTGCCAGTCGGCTCGTCCGCCAATAGCAAAGCGGGCGAGTGCACCAGTGCCCGGGCGATCGCCACACGCTGCATTTGACCGCCTGAGAGCTGGTATGGCATGCGCTCCGCATATTCGAGCATGTCCACCCAGCGCAGCCGCTCACAAGCGATCTCGCGCACGCGAGATTGACCGGCCAGCATCAACGGCAGTTCCACATTCTCCACCACCGACAACGCGGGCAGAAGTTGAAACGACTGAAACACGAACCCAATCTTCCCGCGGCGCAGGCGGGTGAGGCCGGCGTCATCCAATCCGGACGTGCTGACCCCTTCAATCCGGACCTCGCCACTGGTGGGAAAATCCATTGCGCCCGACAGATTCAACAAAGTGGACTTACCACAACCGCTGCGGCCCACCAGCGCGAGAAAACGGCCTCGCTCCACTTCCAGAGACACGTCTTCCACGGCACGAACGCCGCCGGGGTATTCCTTGGTGACTTTGCTGAGACTGAGCAACACTCCTCTTCAGGATAAGGGGCGAAGGTCAAGCCGCGGCGGCTTTGAGACGCAGTTTGGTGGCCTGGTGGGCGTAGTGATAGCGGGTTTCGCGTCCGGCGTAGGCGTCGATAAAGTCATTCGAAAAAACGAACTGGTCGGCGGCCGGGTCGTAGGGAAGTGTTTGAGGGCACTTGGCTTGCTGTTCATCGTACCCGCGCGCGAGAGTTGGTGCTCTTCGGCAGCTTTCCGTTCAGCTTGCTCCTGTTTGAGCTGCTTGAGGGCCCGATCGAAGTTGCGCGAGATGCGCTGCTCGTAGAGCGTGAGGTTGCCCAGCGTCTTGGCGTGCGTTTCGAAGGCCAGGCCGGAGCGCAGCGGTCGTCCGGGTGTTGATCTGGCTTTCCATCTCGAGCGTGCCTAAGGTGAGCAAGGTTTGCTCCTGGGCACGCAGACGGTTGAGACGCCAGGAGCGGGCCGGGATTCCTGGCCGACCACTAGATCCAACTAGAAGTTCCGAAGTTTGCGGAAACACGCGGACTGTCCCCGTCCGCAGGGTCCCGTCCGACCAGGCTTATCCGGCCTTCTCCCAACCGGTCGATGCGGCTTGTAGGGCAGCCTTGGCCAGGGTTCCACGCCGGCCTTGCGGGTCCAATGGCACCGCGCGGGTAAAGTATTCGCGGGCGGTGGTGTCGTTGGCGAGCGCTTGCATGGCCATCCCCGCGCGATAGTAGGTGGTCGCCAGGTCTGGCAGTGTGTTCTTGTCCGTGGCTTTCAGTGCGTTCTCGATGGCGGCGGGAACTTCGGCACGCCTGCCCAGACGCGCCAGCGCCCAGGCCTTCAGCGCCCAGTAATCATCCTGGGGCTTGCCGTTTTGCTTGCGCTGGGTGTAGGACAGGCCCTGGAAGTCGACGATTTTCTCGATCCACTCCAAGGCTTGCTCCGGCTTCTTTCCTTGCCGAAGCAGCATCTCCGCCATGCCGCGATAGGGGCGATGCCGCCAAGGGAAAGCGTACAAGGCGGCTTCATAGCTTCGCATGGCTTCGTCGTAGCGGCCTTGCTCCATCAGCGCTTCCGCCAGATATTCCAAGGCCGAACCGAAGCTGGTTTGCGCCTGCGCGCTGGCCAACGACCTGCGCAGGGTCTGCTCCGCCTCGTGATATCGCCCGGCGGCTACCAGCACGTGCCCGGTCGTCCGCAGAGACTCCACGCCCGAGGGATTGTAAAAGTTGAACCAGCGAATAATATTGAGCGCCCGATCGTAGTGGCCGCGCCTTAAGGCTTGGTTCATCAGGCTGACACTGAGTCCGTGATAGAGGCCGCCGCCGACAATCAGCGCCCAGAACATCCAGCCTCGCAAGAAGCTCAGCGCCGGGAGGCGATCGGCATTCAACACCAGAATCGCCAATGCGGCCCCGGCCACCGTTTTCCAGGTCTTGCCCCAGTCGTAGCGCGACGGCGCGCTTGGCCCGATTGGATCCCACGCTTGCGGCGTCCTGCGGGTCAGCGACTGCTGGAACGTGATGGCCAGATGGATGAGCAGTAAAATCAGCCCGAAACTCCAGGCCGGAGCGGCGGGCCAGATTCTGTGCAGCAAGGTGAACCCGGCCAAGCCACCGCCGATCATGATCGCCCCATACCATCCGCCCCACTTAATGGTCTGCTCGCCCTTGCGAAGTTCCTCAGGAAGTTCACCGGTGGCGTGTTGCACGGCGCCGCTCACCAGTTGGTGTTGCCGCAGTCTGCGCTGGCGCGAACGCCAGAACATCCAAACCAGCAGTGCGATCAACGCCAACGGCATGAACAGCATGATTGGCAGGGTCTTTTTCAAAGATTGCACCGTCTCGGGTGAGGGCACGCCAATCGTCCAAAGGGCTCCGTCGGGCCCGGCTGCCACTCGCCGGAAGCCGGACACTTTCTGGTCGGTGGATGGCAGAGGACGCCAGGCGAATCCGTCGAATTCGACTAACCCTTTGGTCGTGGCAAACCAGGTATGTCCACCCGCCGAAGCCACGTCCAGCGGGGTTTCCATGCCGGTTTGCGCGGGCGTGTACGTCTGCTGGTGTTTTCCATCCATGGATACCGAGCGCAAGCCGGAAGCCTGCGAAAGCCATAGGCGGTCTCCAGCCGCGCCGATCAGTTGCGCATTTTCGATCACGGGGGACCAGACGCCGCCATCCCAGCGCCAAACATTTTGCCACGCCAGCCATACGGCGCCGTTGGCGGTGCGAGCAAGTTTCGGAAAGTCCTTGCCCGGGTTCCCTGCGGGGAGTTTCTCGCTGTTCCATTTCCCGGAAGCGAAATGCGACAGCTTGCCGGTGGAGTCGATGACCCATACTTCGCCGCCGCCGGCCACGATGGAGGCGTTGCGGCCCGCCGCCGCTTCCTTATAGCATTGCCAGCGCTGGCCGTCGAAATGGATGACCCCTTCTTCCGTGGGGGCCCAAACCTCCTCACCATCGAGGGCGAACTCGCTCTGTCCGTACTTGGATAGGATCCCGATCTCGGCGGTCCGGAAGTATCGCCACGCCTTTCCATCCCAGCGGGCAAACGCGGGATCGCCATGCCCGCGCGCCCAAACGGCGCCGGCGTTGGTGATCTGAAGCCGGTCGAGATAGCCGACGGGCGTCCGCACTTTCTCCCACCTGTTGGCGGTCTGACGGTAGATGTAGTGCAGATTGGTCATCTGCGACTCCATCCGTTTCAGCTCCAAAAGGTATCCGCCGCCCAGCAGCGCCAAGACGAGGACCGGCCAGGACAGCCAAGGATTGCCCGTCGTTTTTTCCGGCTTCGGCGGCAGAAGATTTTCTGGCGTGCCAACCATGCAACAGCCTCCCGCGCCGAATCCCGACAAAATCGGCGTTATTCACGCTATCGGATGAAGGGCAGGGCCGCTGTACGCACTTACCATTGCGTATTACCAGAAAATAGGAAACTCAGGTGTTTCGCTCAGGGGGCGGTTGCTCAGGATTGTTCAACGGCCGTGCATTGGGGGGATGGGTGTTGTCGGGAAGAAGAAGTGGCACGGACTTCTGCCGAGGCTTGACAAGCTGTCGGTTGGAACCCAACGCTTGAGGTCATGGAAGTAAGTTTGACGCAGGATCAAGAAGCATTCGGTGCGCCGAGCGATCGAAAGCGGCCGGTTCCAGCACCCAAAAGGCGCCGTGCGGGAAGCCCTGTCCCTGTGGGAAGAACGCGAACGGAAGCGGGCGGAATTCTTAGCTACTCTCGATGATGCCAAAACTTCGCTGGCGTGCGGAGAAGGCCTAACGATCACGCAGGAATCCATGCGGCGGCTTGCCGAAGATGTCAAGCGTCGCGGTCTGGCCCGTATGGCGGCCGAACAACAAGCCGCCCGTTGATGGCCCACCGGGTTGCGCCGCGAGCTGCCGACGACCTGGACGACATTTGGTACCACGTCGCCAGGGAAAGCGGTAGTATTAGTTTCGATCACCGACAGGTTTTTCCTTCTTTCGGGTCACCCTTACTTGGGCTGCACTCGGGACCATGACATTGGTCCAGGCTCGCGTAGCCATCCTGTTTGGCGAATACGTTATCGTTTCACTAGCGTCCGGCTATAAGTCCAGCAGATTCAACTGGTTGAAAATTGCGTCCGGTCTTTCTTGGGAGTGTACTCGTCCGAAGGCTCTACAAGTCACGCTGGCAATGCTTCGGGATAGTTCTTGCGCGACGCCGCAGAGGCCGGTATGACCGTGTGATCGGAGCGAACCCCGGTGGCAGCCTCAACGGTGTGGGAGTAACGCCGCCGCAGGCGGATCCCGCGCTTGGCGC
>Ga0075017_100001350_pt1 | contig 14905 bp, 14 predicted proteins | sample AleBraG_ABR_2012_FD_71475 | JGI IMG/M metagenome (GOLD analysis project Ga0075017, IMG submission 71475) | Freshwater sediment microbial communities in response to fracking from Pennsylvania, USA - Alex Branch Run_MetaG_ABR_2012 | ecosystem: Environmental > Aquatic > Freshwater > Creek >... | reverse complement strand
CCAACGGCAAGGTCCGCTCCGGCGACGACTTCATCTTCTACAACCAGCCTTCCGCCAAGGACGGTTCCGTGGTCCACAAGGGCGACAACCGCTCGGGCGACGGCGCTGGGGACGACGAGCAAATCGCCATCGACCTCACCAAGATCGCCGCCGACGTCGACCGCGTGGTCATCGTTGTCTCGATCGACAAGGCCGAGGAACGCCGGCAGAACTTTGGCCAGGTCCGCGGAGCCTACTGCCGCGTGGTCAACGCCAGCAACGACACCGAGATTGTGCGCTTCGACCTGAGCGAAGACGCAGCCCCCGAGACGTCCATGCTGTTTGCCGAGATCTACCGCAACGGCACCGAATGGAAGTTCAAGGCCGTCGGCCAGGGCTACGCCACCGGCCTGGCCGGAATCGCCACCGACTTCGGCGTCCCGCTGGGCTAGTCCCCACGCCCTCCCCAACTGGATCCGCTGGCGCGAATCCAGTTGGGGCCCCTCGGGCGCGTGGGCCCGACTGCCCGCTGATTCTGTCCAACACCTGCACCGTATCCACCGCAAACGAATCTGGATGAACAAATGACTTCTCCGCTGACTCCTCCCACAGACGCCGAAACCTCGCTGGTCCTCAAGGCTCCCGACGCGCCGGACATTGTTGAGCCGGAGCAGGCCCCCGGCATGGTGCCCGTGCCAGCCGAACGCCAGGCCGAGATCAACCGCCAGGCGCAGGAATACATTTCCGAGATTGCCAATTTTGATGCCCGCAGCCCGGAGTTCACCGAAAAGGTTGACGGCATTTCCAAACTGGCCGGCACCGAAATGACCTCCTCCTCGGACGCCTCCAGCCGCATGCTGGAGCGCTCCACCACGTCCATGGCAGGGGCCAAGAAGAGCGGCAACGGCGCCCAGGCCCAGGTGGCCGGCACGCTCAATGATCTGCGCACCACCGTGGAGGACCTGACACCCAACAACGCAGACATCAGTGTTGGCCGCAAAATCCTTGGCTTCATCCCGGGCGGCAACAAGATGGCCAAGTATTTTCAGAAGTACGAGTCGGCGCAGACCCAGCTCGACGCCATCATCAAGTCCCTCATGGCCGGCCAGGACGAACTCCTCAAGGACAACGCCTCCCTGGCCGGGGAAAAGGTCAAGCTCTGGGAGACCATGCAGAGCCTGAGCGAGTACGCCGTGTTCGCCAAGGCACTGGACGCCGCCTGCGTGGAGAAAATTGACGCCACCCGCGCCGCCGGCCAGATCGAACAGGCCCAAAAGCTCGAAGCCGACGTGCTGTTCCCGATCCGTCAACGCCACCAGGACATCCTGACCCAGCTGGCCGTGTCCGTGCAGGGCTATCTGGCCATGGACCTGATCCGCAAGAACAACGTTGAGCTCATCAAGGGCGTTGACCGTGCCCGCACCACCACCATTTCCGCCCTGCGCACGGCCGTCATTGTGGCCCAGGCCCTGGCGAACCAGAAGATGGTGTTGGACCAGATCGACGCCATCAACACCACCACCAACAACATGATCTTGAAAACCAGTGAAATGTTGAAGGATCAGACCGTGCGCATCCACGAGCAGGCCGCCAACTCCGGCGTCAGCGTCGAGACCTTGCAAAAGGCCTTCGACAACGTGTTCGCCACCATGGATGCCATTGACACTTTCCGTGCCACGGCTGCCAAGAACATGGAAGGCACCGTGCACGCGCTGGAGGACGGGCTGGCCAAGGCCAAGCCGTACCTGGAGCGTTCGCGCCAGTCCGAGCGGGAGTAGCCTAGGAAGTACTTTCGAGGAAGCAAAGGTAAGCACAATGATTGGCCGTTTTGTAGGTGGTCTCTTCGGGGGCGGGCAGGCGCCCCAGGCGCCGCCCGCCGCAGCAGTTGACCCCGTGGCACAGGAAATTGCCGAAATGGGTGCCTCGGTGGACACGCTCCGGACTGCCGTGCGCCGTTCCGGCGGCCGTCTGCCACCGCTGCTGACCTCCCAGCTACGCCATTTGGGTGACCTGATGAGCGAGGCCGTGAGCGACATCAGCATTCGCGGTTGTTCCACCGAACAGCGGGTACTGCTCAACGCCATGATCTGCTCGTACGTGCCAACACCGTTGCAGGCCTACCTGGCCCTGCCCCCGGCACACCACGAAGAAGACTCCAAGGCGACCAATATGTTTGCCGAGCAATTGGCCACCCTTCAGGAAACCCTGGCCGATCTGCTCAACCAGATCCGGATCGGCGCCGTCGAGGAACTCTCCACCCATGGCCGCTTCCTGGCCGACAAATTTGCCGGCCAGGACGCCGCCTTGCAGCTTGAGCACCGCCCTGCACCCCATGTACCCGCTGAAAGGGACCCATTGCGTTTGGAAGGCCAGTCGTGGCAGCACTAGTAGCCGGGGCCAATGCCGCCCTGACAGTTGAAAACCCGGGCCTGGACCATGTGGTGGTCGGCCTGGGCTGGGACTCGATCCCCAGCCACGGCCCGAGCGCCGAGCTGGTGCCCTTCGCCGTCATGTGCGACGCCAACGGCGTGGCCGCCTCCAACGACCACCTGGTGTTTTTCAACCAGCTGGTCAGCGCCGACGCCTCGGTCGCCTTTACCGGCGACGAGGACCAGGAACAGATTGACGTGGTCCTTTCACTGGTTCCCGAGAACATTGCCAAGATCGTCTTCTTTGTCTACGTCGACCCGGACGTGCGCGGCAAGGGAACCTTCGCGGCGGTCCGCAACTCCCACATCCGCCTGTCCACGGCCGAGAACCGGGAAATTCTCCGCTTCGAGATCCCCGCCTCGAACATGGAATCCGTTACGGCGGTGATCTTCGGCGAACTCTACAGGCACCGCACAGAATGGAAGTTCCGCGCCTTGGGCCAGGGCTACACCACCGGCTTGGCCGGGGTGGCCAAGGACTTCGGAATCAGCCTCTAACCCATGATCAACACCTCCCCCACCCCTCGCACCGATCTGCCGTATTTGCGACGCCGGATCAAGCCCGGGCAGGCAGCGGCGGCTCCCAGCGCGCTCCGGAACGCAACGGCACCCCTGACGCCGCCAAGCTCCGGCGGGTTGACTCTAGGCCGTCCGCCGACACCACAGGCACAAGCGTCTTCCCCAGCCCCTGCGTCGACATCCGGCGGGCTGGTGCTGGGACGCAACACCCCGGCGTCGTCCGTCAACCCCCGCGCGCAGAAACTCGCAGCGCTCCACGAAGCCGCCAAGGCAATGGACCATGCGGTACAGCTGTTGTTCCCGGCCCCGGGAATCAGGGACCTCTATGAACTGAACCTGCAGGATCGTGTACTGCGGTTATCGGCACTGGAATCGGCCGTGGGAACCATGGTGGTCAGCGGGAGCACCGCCATGGCATGGGAGAGTGTCAGGGGCGTTACCGGGGGTGCCGACGTCGACGGGCATACCGCCGGCAGCCCCGTGATGACCAAGGGAAACCGGCCCCTGGCGGGCTACGACGGCAGGAACGCCCTGCTGACGCTGCGCCACATCCGCCAATTGCGCCGTGCCATGTTCATCAACCGCGGCACCCACCCCATGGGTGTGGAAATTTTCAGCGGGGCTCAGGTGGCCCTGCCGCCACCGGCCGATGGCACCCAGATCCTGCTGCTGGCACTGCGCATCGGCAATGTCCTTGAGCTGCGGGCCGAGCCGGTTCCGCAGGGCTGGAGCGACCTGCAGATCTGGCAGGAGTTTGACTTCACCATGACCCACGCGGCCCCCATTACCTCCTACCGCCGCTAGCCAGGCCTTGAAAGTGCCTTGCCGCCACGCAGCACCCTGATTTTCGAAAATAGTGCGAAAGGGCACATGCGACATTTCCGGTACCTGACACCTTCCCAGCTGTCCCGGCTGTTTTTCCGGACGCCGCAGGAGCTCACCGCCGACACCGATCCCGGCTTGTTGGCCGTGGCCCTGGGCGGCACCCTCTACACCCCTGCGAACCGCACGGACCTGGTCAAGGACGTCCTGCGCCAGCGCGATCTGGGCTGCGCGTCCATGGTGCTATGCCTTGAGGACTCCATCCCCGACGCCGACGTGCCTGCAGCCGAGGCCAATGTGGTGGGGGCACTCTCGCGTTTGGCCGAACACGACGGGGATCTGCCCATGCTGTTTGTGCGCGTGCGCACCCCCGGGCAGATGCTCAGCCTCTCGCGCCGCGCCGGTGCCAACCTGCGCGTGCTGACAGGCTTTGTGATCCCCAAGTTCGACAACGAAACCGGGACGGGGGCGGCCTTCCTCGAGGCGCTGCACACGGTGCAGGCAGAGCAGGGCCTGGACGGGCCAGGCACGGGGGGCAGTGCAGCAGGGCGCCGCCTGCGGATCATGCCGATCCTGGAATCACCGGCCGTCATCCACCTGGAATCCCGGGCTGCGGCACTGACAAACATTCAGGAGCTGTTGGGCGCCAACCGTGGGGACATCTTGTCGGTGCGGATCGGGGCCACCGACATGTCCAGCGCCTTTGGCCTGCGCCGTTCCCGGGACCTGACCATTTACGACGTCAACGTGGTGGCGGGCGTCATTGGTGACATTGTGAACGTTCTGGGCCGCCCCGACGGCGGCTTTGTGATCTCCGGACCGGTCTGGGAGCACTATGCCAACACCGAACGTGTCCTGCGCCCGCAGCTGCGCCTGACCCCGTTCGTTGGCGCGTCGGAGCAGGAACTGCGCACCAGGATCATGACGGCCAACCTGGACACATTGATCCGCGAGATCGAGCTTGACCTGGCCAACGGGCTGCTGGGCAAAACAGTCATCCACCCCACCCACGTTGCGCTGGTGCACGCCATGAGCGTTGTCAGCCACGAGGAATTCCTTGACGCCACGGCAATTGCCGGGAACGTGGGCGGAGGCGCCGCGGCCTCCCCGTACCGCAACAAAATGAATGAGATGAAGCCCCACCAGGCCTGGGCGCAACGTATCTTGCTGCGTGCGCAGGCCTTTGGTGTTGCGGCGGACGACGTCACGTTTGTGGACCTCCTGGAAGCGAGCATGTCATGAGCGGGCGTCCCCCTGCACCACCGTGGACCGGATGGTTCCTCCTCAACGCCCTGGGAATCCGAATCCACTCCGATCCTGCCAGCGCCGTGGACGTGGAGAACCTTGTGGGCCTGGCCCTGCGCCGCAACCCCAAGCGCGCCCACCTGCTGGTGTCCCGGGTGCTGGCCAAGCACGTGCCCACCGAGCCGGCCCTGGTCATTGCCGCCGGAGAACTACTGGGGGCCTTCGTGGCGCAGGCACTGGCCGGAAGCGGACAGTGCGGCCTTGGCGCCGGTACCGGTCTTCCGCCGGGGGATGGGCATTCCGTGCGGCTTGCCGCACAGAAGCTCAATGAGGTGCTGGCGCACTGGACCCTCCCGCAGGAGCGGGCCGGCCTCATCTCCTCGCTCGCCGAACAAGTGGCGGGCCTGCGCACCCACGTTCCTGGCGCCGTCGTGATTGGCTACGCCGAAACTGCCACGGGCCTTGGCCGGCTCGTGGCCAACGCCCTGGGCGCCTACTACATCCACTCCACCCGGCATGCCACCCCGGGCGTTGCCCACGCAGCCGGGTTCGAGGAGGGGCATTCACATGCCACATCGCACCTGCTGGTGCCCACGGATCCGCACTGGCTTCAGGGAAACGGCCCGGTCATTTTGGTTGATGACGAGCTCAGCACCGGCTCCACGGTCATCAACACCATCCGCGAGTTGCACGCCCTGGTGCCGCACTCCACCTATGTGGTGGCCGCGTTGATCGACCTGCGCTCGGCGTCCGACCGCGAGCGCTTTGACGCCCTGGCCACCGAGCTGGACTGCCGGATTTCCGTGGTGGCCCTGGGGGCCGGCTCCATAGAACTAGGCAGCGACATCCTGGCCAGGGCCGCGGAGCTGATCGACTCTCTGCCGCGGCAGGCTGCCCCTGCCGCGCACGCCGCACAGCCCGGGCGGCTGTCAATACTGGAGTTCACGGCGGCGGACATCACCCCCGTCCGTAGCGACCGCTTTGGCAATAAGGCCCCGCCCGCCCAGGAAACCATTTCGGCCGTGGCAGGTGCCGTGGCCGGACATCTGGATGGTTTGGAGTCCCATGTTCCGGTTGTTGTAGTGGGAACCGAGGAGAACATGTTCCTGCCGCTGGCCATCGCGGCCGCACTGGACACCCTGCGCCCCGACGCCGGAGTGCGGTTCTCCACCACCACCCGCTCCCCCATTGTGCCCGTCGACAGGGACGACTACGCCATTGCCGGGGCGCTCACCTTTGCCAGCCACGATCTGAGCGCCGACGGGCCGGGGACCAGGTTTGCCTACAACCTCACGGGGGCGGGCAAGCGCCCGGGAACCATCGTGGTGTTCCCGGAACCCGGCACTGGCATCTCCGACCTCATGTGCGGCAGCACCCCTGCCGGACTCCCGGGGCTGGCAACCGCACTGCAGGCGGCGGCCGATCACGTCGTCGTCGTGCTCCTGCCGGCAGACTACCCAACACCCCACACCAGCACAGAGGAAACTCCATGAGCACCGCACCGCTTCCCGTTCCCCTGACCGGGCCGGTGTTTGGCTCCTACGCCCCGGATGAGGTCACGTGGTTGTTGAAGGACTTGAGCCACTTGACGTTGGAGGCGCCCACGGCGCTGCGGGAGCACGCCATCCAATCCGGTGCGGCGAACTATGCCGAATCCCTGCCGGTGGAATACACCCCGAGCCCCGAATACCAGGCGCTGTACCAGGACGCGGTCCAGCGATCGGGCGGGCGCATTGCCACTGCGGTGGGCGTGGTGACGGAGCTGGTGCTGGCCGCCAGGGGCAATACGCCGGTGTTGGTGTCCCTGGCCCGGGCGGGGACACCCATCGGGATTTTGATGCGCCGCTGGGCGCAGGCGGTCCATGGGATCGACGCCCCGCATTTCACCATGAGCATTGTGCGCGGCGTTGGCCTGGACCAAACGGCGCTGCGCTATTTGGCGGCGAACTTCGACCCGTCGCGGATCATGTTCGTGGATGGCTGGACGGGCAAGGGCGCCATCTCCAAGGAGCTCGCCGCCGCCCTGGACGCCTTCGAAGAGAGCGACGGCGTGCGCTTCCCCGCCGATCTTGCCGTGCTGGCAGATCCCGGCCACTGTGTGGAGCTGTACGGCACGCGGGAGGACTACCTGATCCCGTCGGCCTGCCTGAACTCCACGGTTTCCGGCCTTGTCTCGCGCACCGTTTTCAACACCGACCATATTGGCCCGAACGATTTTCACGGGGCAAAGTTCTATGCTGAATTGGCGCCCAGCGACGTCTCGGAAGACTTTCTGGACGCCATTTCGTCCCAGTTTTCCGGCGTGCGTGGCGCCGTTGCTGCGGAACTTGCGGCCGTGGCGGACGTGGACAGGACGCCCAGCTGGGTGGGCTGGCAGGCGGTGGAGGCCATCAGCTCCGAATACGGCATCAACAATGTGAACCTGGTCAAGCCCGGCGTTGGCGAAACCACCCGCGTGCTGCTGCGCCGGGTGCCGTGGAAGGTGCTGGTAAATCCCGAGGCCCGGGCCGATGTGGCGCATGTGCTGCTGCTGGCCAATCAACGCGGCACACCGGTGGAGGAAGTGCCGGGGCTGCCGTACAGCTGTGTTGGCCTGATCAACCCGCTCTTCGACAAGAGCGCCGTGGGCGCCGATGGCAAGGCGGTGCACCATGCGTGAACCCCAAATCCTTGGGGCGTCCGCCCGTGACGCAGCCACCTTGACGGGACCGGTGCTGGTGGCCTGCGATCTTGACAGGACGCTGATCTACTCCAAAAATGCGCTGTGGCTCGAAGGCCAGGACAAGGACGCCCCTGCCATGATGGTGGCCGAGGTCTACGACGGCGCACCCCTGTCCTATATGACCCGCACCGCCGAGAAACTCCTGCTTGCCGTCATGTCGGCCTCCACGTTTGTCCCTGTCACCACGCGCACGCAGGCCCAGTATGAGCGCGTGCAGCTGCCCGGGCCGGTGCCCGAATTCGCCATTACTTCCAATGGCGGGGTGCTGTTGCACCACGGCGTGCGCGACCCGCACTGGCAGGAGCACCTGACGGAGCGGATCGCCGCCGAATGCGCGCCCCTGGAAACCATTGAGGCGTACCTTGCCAACCCGGACTTTGCCGGCTGGATCCTGCGTTTGCGCCGCGCCGAGGACCTCTTTGCCTACGCCATCATCGATCGGGCTGCCATGCCCGAGGGGTTCCTGGCGGACTTGAGCGCCATGTGCACCGCCGCCGGGTGGACGGTGTCCGTGCAGGGCCGGAAGCTGTATTGCGTGCCGGTGCCCGTGAACAAGACCGACGCCCTGGCCGAGGTGGCGCGCCGCACGGGGGCCGGCACCGTCATTGCCGCCGGCGATTCCCTCCTGGACCAAGACATGCTGGCGCACGCCGATATTGCCTTCCGCCCCCTGCACGGCGAGATGCACGACGCCGGCTACCTGGCCCCGCATCTTCGTCTCACCTCGGTCCGCGGCGTCCTGGCCGGGGAGGAAATCCTGGGCAGCATCCTGGTCCTGCTGCCACGTTGACTCGGCCCCGGTGGGCGGGATGCCGCAACGGTCATTTGAGGCCGATATGGCAGGGGCGAAAGTCCGTTTCGGCATCCCCACCCGCTCAGCTGCCTGACTCTCAGCGGCCGGTCCCCGGGATAGGGTTGGGGGTCACCCCCTCGTTTCCACGAAAGAGCGCTGCCGTGAGCAAGATCAGTACCACCGGCCCCCTCCGGGCCACCGATTTCATCATGGGCTCGGTCCTTGCCGCCGTCTTGCTGGTGACCACAGCCTGCGGCAGCGTGCCGGCATCTGCGGGCGCCCCGGCGGCGGCCGAGCAGGCTGACTCCGCCCCACTGGACGGCGATCACGTACCCGATGCCGGCGGTGCGGAACTGGCCGGCAACACCGGGCCGGAGTTCTCTGCCAAGGCCCTGGACGTCCTGGCCACCATCCCTGTCAAGGGCAGGGCACCGAAAACCGGGTATGCCCGCACGGAATTTGGCCAGGCGTGGGCGGATGTGGACAAGAACGGCTGCGACACCCGCAACGACATGCTGAACCGGGACCTAAGCGCCAAGACGTTCAAGCCGGGCACACGGGACTGCACCGTTCTCACGGGCGTGCTGGCGGACCCGTACACGGCCACCACCATTTCCTTTGTTCGCGGCACCGACACCAGTTCCGCTGTGCAGATTGACCATGTTGTGGCGCTCAGCGACGCCTGGCAGAAGGGGGCGCAGCAACTCACCGTGCAGCAGCGCACCGCGTTGGCCAACGATCCGCTGAACCTGCTGGCCGTTGACGGCCCGGCCAACCAGCAAAAGAGCGACGCGGACGCCGCCACCTGGCTGCCGCCGGACAAGGCGTACCGCTGCGACTATGTGGCCCGGCAAATTTCCGTCAAGGCTACGTACAATTTGTGGGTCACGGCCGCAGAACACGATGCCATGGCCAAGGTTCTTGGGAGCTGCGCTGACGTGGCGGTGCCCACCAGCAAGGGCGCCCCGGCCGCGGCGGCCGCGACCCCACCGGCAGCCCCCGCCCCGGCTCCCGCCGCCGACACGTTCTACAAGAACTGTGCCGCGGTCCGGGCAGCCGGTGCCGCCCCCATCAGGGCCGGCCAGCCGGGGTTTCAGACCAAGTTCGACGGCGACGGCGACGGTGTGGGGTGCGAATAGCCGCCATCGCCGCCGCTCGGCCGTGGCTGCCTGGAATTCCCAAAAACAGAAACGGCTGGGCGGTCCTGGCAGTTACATGCCCGGCCACTCCTGGCTAATATTGACGTATGGGCGCACACGATGAGCAACCCGTGATTCCGGCTCTGTGGATTCGCCACGACAGCGAGATCCTGCCGTTGTGGTGGGAGCGCCTGTGCGCGGAGATGGGTCCGCAATCCGCCTCCCGGTACGCCGCCGGCCTCTTCGACACCGATCGGCGCCGGCCCATCGCACAATGGTTCAACCCGGCGCTCAATGCGGCGTTGCTGGTGGCCATCGAGACGGGCCCCGAATGGCCCGTGCAGCGTTTTGCCGTGTTCTACGCCCCGCCCAACCACGGGTTCAACAAGGTGCGCATGAACAGCCACGAGTGGTTCACCCGCACCCCGCGGACCTCACCCACCGAGGAGGAGGCCTTTGCCGCCTCCATCGCCTCCGCCGAGGCGTTCCTGCAGGTGGAGATGGACTTCCTCTAGGCGCCCAGCGCCATCTTCACGCCGAGGAAGACCATGACCGCGGCGATCAGCCCGTCCAACACCCGCCAGGCGCCGGGCCTGGCGAAAACCGGCCGCAGGAACCTGGCCCCGAAGCCCAGGGCGCTGAACCAGATGATGCTCCCCAGCGCCGCGCCGGCGCCAAACCACCAGCGCAGCTCACCGTGCTGGTTGGCCAGGGTGCCCAGCAGCAGCACGGTGTCCAGGTAGACGTGGGGGTTCAGCCAGGTCAGCGTCAACGCCGTCGCCAGGACCGCCTTGCGGCCCAGTGATCCCTGCTGCGTACTGGCCCCCAGGACCCCCGGCCGGAAGGCCCGTTTGGCGGCCAGGGCCCCGTAGGCCAGTAGGAAGGCGGCCCCCGCCAGCCGGATGACCACCACCACGGGGGGCACCGCCCGCAGCACCTCACCGATGCCGAGGATCCCGGAGGCAATCAGGACCATGTCGCTAAGCATGCAGACCAGCACCACCAGCACCACGTGCTCGCCGCGAAGGCCCTGGCGCAGCACAAAGGCGTTTTGGGCGCCGATGGCGATGATGAGCGCCAGCCCGGCGCCGAGGCCGGTGGCTGTGGTTGAGAGGATCTCCAGTGGTATCACAAGAACTGAAGCTACTAGACTGACAACAATCGGTACAGCTAATGATTTTTCATATACCTAAGTGAATCTAATGATGAACTTTCAAACCGAGCAGTTTCGCACCTTCCTGGCAGTCCTGGAATGCGGCACCTTCGATGCCGCGGCGCGGCAATTGCATGTCACCGCGTCCGCGGTATCCCAGCGAATCAAAGCCATGGAGCAGACCGCCGGCCAGATCCTGTTGCAACGCACCACCCCGGTTGCCGTCACGGCTGCAGGAGTGATCGTGCACAAGCTGGCCCGGCAGCTGCGACAACTTGAGGCAGATGCCGCAGCGGAGCTGGGACTGGCCGGAACATCCGCGAGCGCCATTGCCGTGGCGGTCAACGCCGATTCACTGGCCACCTGGTTCATGGCGGCACTGGCATTGGTTCCCGCGGACGCCGGGCTGAGGTTTGAGGTCCTGCGCGAGGACGAACAGCATTCGGCCAGCCTGCTGCGCTCCGGGGAGGCCATGGCGGCCGTCACCGCAACGGCCGATCCGGTGCAGGGCTGCTCTTCGGTTCCACTGGGCGCCATGAACTACCGAGCGGTCGCGTCGGTGTCCTTCATGCGCCGCTGGTTCCCGGAAGGATTCTCCCCCGGGCTTTTGGCCGCGGCACCGGCCGTGCAATTCGACCGCAGCGACACCCTTCAAAGCAACTTCTTCACCACTGTGAGCGGCTCACCGCTCACGGGGCCTCAGCACTACATCCCGGACACCATCCAATTTGCCGCGGCCGTTGCACTGGGCCTGGGATGGGGGCTCATGCCGGAGGCGCACTGCCGCGCGGGCCTGCGCTCCGGCGAGCTGGTGGAACTTCTCCCCGGCCACATCTCCAGCATTCCGCTGTTCTGGCAGCGCTGGAAGATCCAATCGACGGCGCTGGACCTCCTCAGTGCCGCGGTCACCGCGGCAGCCGCCGCCGCCCTGGCCGTGCCTGCCTCCCGCGAGTGAGCTGCTAGGGTGACTTCCCTGCGTCGAAAGCCGCCTCAGCTGCGCAATCAAGACGGTCTTGGGGCACTAGTGCGAAGAAACGGCCACAGCTCCACCCAGCTGCCCAACGATTTGGCGCAGGATGGGCCGCGGCGTGGCAAAGTTGAGCCGCACATAGCCCCTGCCGGCCCTGCCGCACTCCGCGCCGTCAACCACACTCACCCCCGCCTCGTCGCGGAAGAAATCGGCCAGGGACCCGCACGGCCCCTGCGCCAGCCCCAGGCCGGAGCAGTCGATGAAGGCCAGATAGGTCCCCTCCGGGGCCAGCATCACTGCGCCGGGCAAATGCTCTGCCACCAGTTCTGCCAGCAGCCGCCGGTTTCCGTCCAGGTAGTGCAGCACCTGCGAAAGCCACGGCCCGCCGGAGGAGTAGGCGGCAATGTTTGCCACCACGCCCAGGGTGCTGGGGCCATGTTCCACAAAGTGGCCCACGCCCACCCAGAGCTCGCGGTCGGCGGCGTTGGAGAAGATCATTTGCGCGGTCTTCAGCCCCGCCAGGTTCCATGCCTTTGATGCCGATGTGGCAGTGACCGTATGGCTCGCCGCGGTGGCACTGACGGAGGCGTACGGCACGTGGGTGCCGCCGTCGTACACCAGCGGCGCATGGATTTCATCGGAGAAAACCCGGGCACCGTGCGCGGCAACAATCTCGCTGATGCGCAGCAGTTCGGCGCGGCTGTACACCTTGCCCACGGGGTTGTGTGGATTGCACAACACCAACAGGCCCCCGCCGGACAACGCGGCATCCAGGGCGTCGAAGTCCAGCTCCCATGCCGCATCGGTGCTGGCCAGGGGCACCTCCACCAGCTCGCGCCCATAGATGGCGGGCAGGTCAAGGAACGGCATATAGGCGGGGGTAAGGACCACGATTCGCGCTTCCGGGGCACTGAAATGTTTCACGGTGCATTCAAGGGCCGCCAGGACATCGGCCACGGGGCGGATCCAGTCCGCCGGCACGTCCCAACCGTGCCGATCCAGCATGAAATCACGGCACGCTGCGCCCATGGCCGCCACCAGGTGACCGGGCAGGTACCCCGTCAGGCCCTGCGCCACGGCGGCCTGGAGGGCTTCTGTGACGGGCCCGGCCATGCCGAAGTCCATCTCCGCCACCCACGCTGGCAGCTGTTGCGGAAACTCGGTCCACTTCAGCGAGCCGGCCGCCCTTAGCTCCTCGGCCGTGATGGCGTCCAAGAGTTCCTCCATCCCAGGCTGCTTGCTTCGGGGCGTCTCTGTCATGGCGGGCTGCTCCTCTGGCACACTGGTTTATGGCTTTTCATTCCCCTGCCACATCGTCCCACAGTCCCCGATCCGCGGCCCGTTTTTGCCGCAAGGAGCCCATGAGCACCCCCGCAGCCCTGCAATCCCGTGAGCACGCCGCTGCGCAGTCGCGCCAGCGCCGCAACCAGGTGGTGCTGGTGGTTGGCCAGCTTCTCTCGGGTGTGGGCGTGGCCTCGGGGATCTCCGTGGGCGGGATCCTGGCGGCCCAGCTGGCCGGCACGACGGCGGCCTCGGGCTTTGTGCAGACGGCCTCCACCCTGGGCGCCGGGCTGGTGGCCGTGCCGCTGGCCAACCTTGCCGTCCGGGCGGGGCGCCGCTGGGCGTTGAGCACCGGATTCGCCCTTGGCGCCTTGGGTGCGGCGCTGGTCCTGCTTTCCGCGAGCCTTGGCCAGTTCTGGTTGATGGCGGCGGGCATGCTGTTCTTCGGTGCCGCCAGCGCGTCGGGGCTCCAGGCCAGGTACGCAGCCGTGGACGGCGTGGCCCCCCAGAAGGCCGGCCGGGCCATGGCGATCGTCATTTGGGCCACCACCATCGGTTCGGTGGCAGGCCCCAACCTCTCCGAGCCCGGCCGCCTGATGGGCGTCCGGCTGGACATGGTGCCCCTCGCCGGCCCATTCCTCTTCTCCCTGGTCGCATTCGTCACGGCCGCCCTTGTCATCGCCACCTTCTTCCTGGGCGCACCCCGGAAGGAAGCCCCGGCGGAGACGGGCGACGCCGGGGAGCCCGCTGCCGCCGTCGTCCCTCCCCGGGAGCCCAAGAGGGAAAAGCGGCACGGCGCCTGGGCCGCGCTGCGCATCGCCGCACGGAACCCCCGCGCGCTGGCTGCGCTGGCCGCGGTGACCGGCGGCCACATGATCATGGTGGGCGTGATGGTCATGACACCGGTATCAATGAACACGCACGGGCATTCCCTGGAGATCATCGGCATGGTGATCAGCCTGCACATTGTGGGGATGTACGCGGCGAGCCCCGTATTTGGCTGGCTCGTAGATAAGATTGGCGCTCTGCAGGTGGTCCTGGCGGGGTGTGCCATCTTCCTTACCGCGATCATTCTCGGTGCGTTGGTCGCGGACAGCAGCGACCCCCTGTTCATGTCGATCGCGCTCACCACCCTGGGCCTGGGGTGGTCCGCCTGCCTGATCGGCGGCTCCTCGCTCCTCAGCGCCTCCGCGCCCCAGGATATCCGGGTTCCGCTGCAGGGTGCCAGCGACATGATGATGAACTTTGGCGCCGCGGGCATGGCAGCCGTGGCCGGGCCGGTGCTGGCTGCCGGCGGGTTCCGCGCGGTCAACATGGTGGCCCTGGTGGTGCTGGTCCCCGTCGCAGTGCTGGCCGTGCGCGCCTTCAGAACCGCACCGGATGCGGCAGCCCAGGCGGCATTGGGGCAGGACGCCGGCGCCTGATCCTTTGCGTCAACTTTCTATCTGCGTTGGCCCCGAGGCAGGCTTGGCGCAGCTTGGCCACTGGCGCAGGACCAGGGCCCGGTGTTGCGCAGAAGGAAAGCCTCAGGCGCCCAGAATGTGGCGCAGGGCGGTTTCAAGCTGCTCGTGCCTGAACTCGTAGCCGCTGGCCAGCACTTTGGCGCAGGACACCCTCTGACTGGCCAGCGCAAGCTCGGCGGCACCTTGTTTCCCCAGCAGCAGTGCCGGCCCCAGCTCGGGCACTTTCAGGCGCGCGGGCCTGTGCAGCACGGTGCCTAAAATGTGGGCAAATTGTTCGGCCGTGACCGGGTGCGGGGCCACCGCGTTAACCGGGCCTTCAATGGTGGGGGTGAGCGCCGCGTGGGCAAAAATCCCGGCAATGTCGTCAATGCCGATCCAGCTTTGCCACTG
>Ga0075017_100001349_pt1 | contig 14907 bp, 14 predicted proteins | sample AleBraG_ABR_2012_FD_71475 | JGI IMG/M metagenome (GOLD analysis project Ga0075017, IMG submission 71475) | Freshwater sediment microbial communities in response to fracking from Pennsylvania, USA - Alex Branch Run_MetaG_ABR_2012 | ecosystem: Environmental > Aquatic > Freshwater > Creek >... | reverse complement strand
GGAGGAGGTCGCGCCAGATGCGCACCGTTCCGCTGGCCGCCTGTTCGGCCACCAGCAGGTGGTCGGCCACGGTCATCCCCTCGAACAACTCCATGCGCTGGAACGTCCGCCCGATGCCGATGCGGCTGCGCTTCCACACGGGCAGGCGGTCGATGCGCCGGCCCGCGAACACCACGGTCCCTTCATCGGGCTCCTCCAGTCCGAACAGGCAGTTGAAGAAGGTGGTCTTGCCGGCGCCGTTGGGCCCGACTATCCCGACCGCCTCTCCCGGCCGGACGTCGAGGTCGACGTGGTCGAGGGCGACGATCCCGCCGAACTGCTTGGTGACCCCCGTGGCGGCGAGGAGTGCGCCGGCGCCCGTCACGCCCCCTCCCCGACCGGCGACGTCGACTCGGCGACTGCCGGGCCTGCGCCGGCTTCCGCGTCGGGCAGGGCCGACGGTGTGCCGCCACGGTCGACCCGCCGCCGGGCGATGGCTCGCTGGGTGCGGGAACCGAGGTAGTCGAGGAAGCCTTCGGGATGGCGGGTGTAGCTGAGGGTGGCCAGGCCGAACAGGACGGCCACCAGGCCGGCGAACCGACTGGGGAGGGTCGTCACCGCTACCTGCAGGGTGGCGTAGACGACGCCCGCCACGACCGCCCCGGCGATCGATCTGAGCCCCACGATGGCCACCACCACCAGCAGCACGGCCGAGATCTGGTAGCCGAAGCTGTCAGGGGACAGAGATCCCTCCAGCGAGCCGAACAGCGCGCCGCCCACACCGGCCAGGGCAGCCGAGAGGGCGAAGACGAGGATCCGGAGCCGATAGACGTCGATGCCGACGGCGTTGGCGGCGAGCTCGCTCCCCCGTATGGCGGACAGGTAGCGGCCCATGGTGCCGTCCCCCACGAGCTTCACCGCTCCGGCCGCCACGACCAGAACGACCAGTGACAGGAGGAAGAACGGCTTGGCGGCGGCGAAGCTGACCGGCCCGGCCGACGGGCGCGGCACGGTCACGCCACCGGCACCGTTCCCGATCCACGAGTTCGGGAAGAGGATGTTGTCGGCGAGGAGGGCGAAGGCCAGGGTTGCCAGTGCCAGGGGTAGGCCGGCCAGCCGCAGGGTCGGGATCGCCACCACAACTCCGAGCAGCGCGGCGAGTATGCCGCCGGCCACCATCCCGAGCACCACCGGCAGTCCGGTGTGGTTGGCCAGCTGGCCGGCCATGAATCCACCCAGTCCGGCGAAGGTCGCCTGGCACAGCGAGATCTGCCCGGTCATGCCGGTGAGCAGGGTGAGCGACAGGAAGATGATGGCGAACGCCACACCCTGGTTCATGGTGGTGAGCCAGTCGGGCGGCACCCAGGTGAGCGCGGACACGACGGCCAGGGCTGCCACCGCCCAGGCCAGCGTGGCCGTGGGCCGCCGCGTCAGCAGACCCGTCCTCCTGGCGTCGCCACCGACCAGTCGCTGGTGCCAGAGGCCGACGGCGTGGGCGCCCCCGTCGTTCGTGGCCAGGGTCGAGGCCGAGTGGTAGCCCGACGTGCTCCGCTCTACGGCCGAGGACGGTGGGTCGCAGGCGGACAGGGGGTCGTCGAGCTGCCTCTGGCGGGCGAGCGGCAGGAATACGAGCAGCACCACGAACGGCAGGGACGGGCGGAGCCCGTTGGCGATGATCCCGGCCGGCATGTACCCGGCGATCACCTGCTGGCCGATACCGAGTGCCAGGCCCCCGACCAGGGCGAGTGGGAGGCTCGAGAACCGGCCGATGACGGCTCCGGCGACACCCCACACGAGCAGCACCGTGAAGTTCTGCGGATCGAGCTGCGAGTAGAGCGGGGCGAGCAGGACCCCGGCCAGGGCAGCCATGCTGCTCGACAGGATCCAGGCGAAGGCGCTCACCCGGCCGGCGTTGACCCCGGCCAGCTCGGTCATCCGCGGGCTCTCCACCACCGCGCGCATCTCCAGGCCCACCGGTGTGAAGCGGAACAGCGCCACCAGTGCGGCGACCACCACGACGGTGACGGCGCTGATCGACAGCTCGAGACCGCTGATCGGCACGGAGCCGAGGTGGAGATAGACCCGTTGGGCGTTGCCCACGAAGGCCGGCGGGGGGATGGCCGGCTCGGACCCGGCGATGATGAGTGCCCCCTGCGGGAGCGCGACGAGCAGGCCGAGGGACGGCACCAGCTTCACGAGCGGAGAGGCCGTGCGGATCCGACGGAAGAGCAGGCGGTCGAGGACTACGCCGACGAACGGGCCGATGACCAGCACGGCGATCACCCCGGCCGCCCAGCGGGGCCAGTCGTCCTGGATGAGCGAGACGTAGGCCAGCGCCGACACGAACGCCTGGGCGCCGAAGGCCAGGTTGAACACGCCCGATGCCTTGTAGGTCAGCACCAGGCCCACCGCCATCAGGGCGAACACGCAGCCGAACGGCACACCGGGGACGGCGTAGTTGAAGAACTGGGTCACTTCCCGGGCACCCCCGGCTGCAGGGGGAGTGTCGTCACCGTGACCGTGGACGTGTGGGCGCTGCCCGTCTGGTCGTAGCAGGAGTACACGCTGGCCGGCGTGGTGAACACGGGCACGAACCCCAGGCCGTGGGCGCGTACGTAGGTCGTGCAGTCGAGTCCGGTGACGCCGGTGTGGGCGGTCCGCCAGTCGACCGGCGGGTAGGCCCCGTCCGCCGTGAACGCCGTGAGTCGGTTGATGGCCCGCACCAGCGCGGTCCGGGTGACGTCGTTCCCGATGGCTCGCAGCCCCTGGGCGAAGAGATCGGCGCTGACCCAGCCGGCGAGGGCGGTGGCGGAAGCGGTCGTGCCCGGTGCGTAGCGCTCGAGCGCGGCGTCGAACGCGTCGATCCCCGGGTAGACGCCGGGGTACAGCGCCGCGGCCTCGAACGGGGTCTGCTGGAGCAGGAAGTAGACGCCCTGGTACGCGGCCTCGTTGTTGTCGAGGATCCGACGGTCGTAGCCGTCCAGCCAGTACTGGACGGTGGCCCCCATGCCGTGCTGCTGCAGGGTCTGGGACAGCTTGATGTTGCCGGTGGCGTCCATGCAGGTGGCCACGAAGTCGACCTTGTTCTGCTGCATGCGGGTGACGTCGGCGTCGAGGGTGGCCGCCCCGTACGGGATCGAGAAGTCGATCACCGGCGTGTGGACGTGGTACTTGGCCAGGGCTTTCACCACACTGATGCATCCGCTCGACGACTGGGCCACGTTGTAGGCCAGCACGGCGGCGGCGTGGCTGTGGGTCTGCTGGGCCACGAAGGCGACCTGGGGCATCGGCAGGGTCGATGCGATGTAGGAGCCGCCGGCCCCGAACATCGACGGGCCCGACCACTGGGCGTTGGTGTTCTCCTGGATCCCGAAGGTCGGCACCGCCTGGGACCGGAGGATGGACGAGCCGGTGAAGAAGGGCGTGCCGACCCCGACCACGGCGAAGACCTTGGACCGGACGAGGCGCTGAGCGGCGGCGGTGTTGCCCGAGGGCGAGGTCCCGTCGTCCACCACCGGCGAGTAGATGATCTTGCGCCCGTAGATGCCGCCCGCCGCGTTCAGCCGGTCGAAGTAGACAGCGGCCCCGGTGGTGACCGGGGCGAAGTCCGAGGCGGCGAACCCGCTGAACGACCCCATGGCGCCAACCCGGATGGTGGTCCGTGTCACCCCGTCGGTGTCACCGGCATGGGAGACGGTGAGGACGGTCACGTTGGCGCACGACGGCAGGACGACCGTCACGACGGCCAAGACGGCGATCAGGACCACGGCCCGGGAGGGCACGCGACGCGCCCGGTGCGCAGTACGCCACCGTCGCTCCACAGCCCTCCCTGCTCTCCACGCCGCCCGTCACCGGCACCCGGACCGGGTGTGCGGTGGCGACGGGACCCGACTGTTCCCGACTGTACCGTCCGGGTGCATCGGGCCGGGCGACGCTCCGGTGGGCGCGGGCGCCCCGCCGACCGCTGCACCCGGACGGGGTGACCACTGGGACTACCGGGCTTCCTCCCGGCGACCGCCACGTGGCGGCCGGCCGGACTCCGGGGGCGGACCGCTGGGCGGACTCAGGCCCGGGCCGGCACCTTGGCGGTGGCCTCGCCGACGACCTTCTCCTCGCCGGCGGCGTTGCGCAGGCGGACGTCGAGGTCGATCAGGTGGAGGTCGCCCTCGGTCCGCTTGCCGGTCACGACGATCGACGACTGGAGCTCCTCGTCCGGCCACGTCTGGCGGGCGAAGCGCACGGTGAACCGGGTGACGTTGCCCGGGCCGACGTAGTCGGTGATGGCCGTGCCCAGCAGGCCCATCGAGAACATCCCGTGCCCGAACACACTGGGCTGGCCGGCGGCGGTCGCCTTGACCTCGTCGTGGTGCATCGGGTTGAAGTCACCCGACGCCCCGGCGTAGGCCACGAGATCGGTACGGGTCAGGACGTGGGTCAGGACCGGCGCCTCCTCCCCTTCGGTCACGTCCTCGAAGTACAACGCGGCTTCAGCCATGGTCCTCGTCCTCCCTCTCCCGGCCAGTCCCGGTCTCGTCATGACTGCTCACAGGCCCGTGGCCCGGAGAATCCTCCCACCCGCCCGCTCCGTCGCCGGGCACGTCATCGTCCGGGCTCCGGGTCACGGGGCAGGCCCAGCAACCGCTCACCGATCACGTTGCGCTGCACCTCGCTGGTCCCGCCGGCGATGGTCATGCACTTCGACTGCAGGACCATATACGCCGAGAATACGGCATCGCCCTCGGTGACCACGCCCTCCGGCCCGCACAGGTCGAGCCCGAACTCGTGGACCCGCTGGTCGAACTCGGCGCCCACCAGCTTCCGCACGCTCGACTCGGACCCGGGCTGGAGCCCGCCGACCGAGCGCATTGTGGCCCGCATCCCGAGTTGGGCCAGCGATTGGGCCTCGGCGAGCAGGTGACCGAGACGGTCGAGAGTCACCGGATCCTGGAGGTCGGGACGGGCGGCCACCCGGGCCAGCACCCCCTCGAGCGCGCCGCCGAAGGCGGAGTCCGTCGACAGGGAGACCCGCTCGTTGGCCAGGGTCGTCCGGGCCAGCTTCCACCCTCCGTCCACCTCCCCCACGAGGCAGTCGTCGGGGACGAAGCACTCGTCGAAGAAGACCTCGTTGAACAGGCACTCGCCGGTGATCTCCCGGAGTGGCCGCACCTCGATCCCCGGTGACGACATGTCGACCAGGAAGTAGGTGATGCCGCGGTGCTTCGGGACGTCGGGATTGGTCCGGGCCAGGCAGATGCCCCAGTGGGCGCGCTGGGCCACCGAGGTCCACACCTTCTGCCCCGTCAGCGACCATCCGCCGTCCACCCGGGTCGCCCGTGTACTCAGCGCGGCGAGGTCCGAGCCGGCCCCCGGCTCGCTGAAGAGCTGGCACCAGACGAACTCGCCCCGCAACGTCGGGCCGACCCACCGCTCGGTCTGCTCAGCGGTGCCGTGGGCCATGATCGTGGGTAGGGCCCAGGCCGCCACGGCCAGGTTCGGCCGCTTGAGCCCGACCTCGGCGCAGACCTGGTCGATGACCAGTTGTTCCACCGCACCGGCATCCCGGCCCCACGGGGCGGGCCAGTGTGGAGCGAGGAGGCCGTTGTCGGCCAGGGCGCGGCGTTGGGCGGCCGGGTCCTCGATGGCGGCGATCCGGTCGACCAGCACCCCCAGTTCGGCCCGCAGGGCCTGTGCCTCCGGAGGGAGATCGATGGTGAGGCGGCGCCGCCAGCCGGCCAGCGCCAGGCGGGCCGACTCGGCCCGCAAGGGCGCGGTCCCGCCGACGAGGAGGCGGAGCGTTGTGGCCCGGCGGAGGTGGACATGGGCATCGTGCTCCCAGGTGAAGCCCATGCCGCCGAGTACCTGGATGGCGCCCTTGGCCGACTCGAGGTAGCCGTCGAGGGCCAGGGCGGCGGCCAGTTGCACGGCCAGGCTCCCCTGGTCGGTCTCGTCTCCGGCCGTCGCACCGTACTCGGTCTCCAGCACCATGGCGGCGTCCCACGTGGCCGCCACCCCCTGCTCCACCGACACGAGCATGTTGGCCACCCGGTGCTTGATCCCCTGGAATTGGCCGATCGGCCGGCCGAACTGCTCACGGGTCCGCGCGTGCTCGGCGGCGGTATCCACGCACCAACGGGCCCCACCCGACGCTTCAGCGGACAGGACGACCAGCGCCAGGTCCCGGACACCGCCGGTGGTCGTTCCGTCCAGTACCCGATCGGGCGTGATGCGGGCACCGTCGAGCGTCCACGCCGCGCACGGCCGGCTCAGGTCGAACGTCGGCAGGGGCGTCACCTCGGCGGCGTCCCCGCGCTCGAGCAGCACCCAGCTGGCTGTCCCATCGACAGCCACCGGGGCGAGCGTGTGGGTCACGACGGCGCCGTGCACCACTGGACGGACCGCCCCGGACACGACCAGGGACCCGTCGGACCCCCGGGTGCCGGTCAGGCCCGTGGAGGCGACCGGTGACCCGTCGGGGGCCGCCGTCGGCACGGCCAGGGAGGCAGTCAGCGAACCGTCGGCCAAGCCGGGCAGCACGCTCTTCGCCAGTCCGGATCCGCCGTCGGCGGCGACGACGCCGGAGACGATGGTGGTGGTGTCCCACGGCCCGACGGCGGCGGTCCGACCCAACCCCTCGGCCACTACGGCCAATTCGACGATTCCACCGCCCTGGCCCCCGAACTCCTCGGGGAGGTGGATGGCCAGCAGCCCTTGTGCGGCCAGGTCGTCCCAGTACGGCGGCAGCGCGTCGCCCTCGGCGTCGAGTGCGGCGCGCACGGCGCCGGCCACGCCGCGTGCCTCGGCCCACCCCTGTACGGCGGCGCGCAGCTCCTCGTGCTCGTCCCGGATCCCGATAGCCACGAGGTCAGCTCCCGAACAGGTGGAACACGTGGTCGAGCGAGAGGACGGCCCACGACTTCGTGCCGAAAGCCACCACGGCGGCCAGCACCATCATGAGGTTCTGACCCTGCTCGGCCCAATCGTTGATCATGAGGACGAAGTAGAGGAGGTTGAGGAGGATGCTGCACACCAGCGCCACCGGCGTCAGCAGTCCGAGCACGAGGCCGAGGCCGAGGGCCAGCTCCGAGAACACGACGACGTAGGCCATCGGGATGGGGTGCGGCCGGACGACCTTGTCGAAGCCGGTCTTGACGAATCCCCACTTGTGCTTCTCGGCGACCGATCCGCCCCACTCGATGCCGGACCCCCGCTTGAGCCAACCACCCAGGTCCTTGTGGGCGAAGCTCTTGAGCCACCAGGCGCCCAGGCCGATCCGCAGTACGGCCATCCAGTAGGCGTACTGCGTGGCGGTCAGCAGGTGGGTCGATGCCAGGGCGAAGTGCACGGCCCGTTTCTAGCATCTCGGCGCCTGGAGGCAGAACCCGTTCTATCGTCGCCGGACGACGCCCGTTCCCTCCGACAGCAGCCCGACCGAGCGATCGTCGGGGCCCTACCAGCCCCGGAAGACCGGTGGCCGGCGTTCGGCGAACGCGGCCAGGCCCTCTTTGCAGTCGGCGGTGCCGGTCACCAGCTCCTGGCCGACCGCCTCGTCCCACAGGGCCGTGGCGCGATCCGTGTCCAGGGCCCGATTGGTCAGGTACTTGGCCACGCCGATCGCCTTGGTCGGCGCCTCGGCCAGACGGGCCGCCCACGCACCGGCCTCGGCCATGAGTTCGGCCCGGGGTACCACCTTGTTGACCAGCCCGAGCCGTTCGGCCTCGCGGGCGGGGACGTCGTCGCCGAAGAAGAACAGCTCCTTCGCCTTCTGGGGACCGATCAGCCGGGTCAGCAGGTAGGCGCCGGCGGCGTCGGGAGCGATACCGCGGCGGACGAACACCTCGATGAACTTCGCCTCCTCGGCGGCCAGGACGAGGTCGCAGGCCAGGGCGAGGTGCATCCCGCCACCGGCTGCGGTGGCGTTGACGGCGGCGATCACCGGCTTCTCGCAGTCGAGGACGGCGCTCACCAGGCGCTGCCATCCGGTGCGGATGAGCCGGGCCGCGTCGCCCACGGCCCGGTCCGGCGCACCCTCGGGCCTCGGCAGTCCCGGCCCCGAGGAACGAAGGTCGGCCCCGGTGCAGAAGCCCCTCTCCCCCGTACCGGTCAGGACCACGGCCCGTACACCCAGGTCGGCCGAGGCCTCCTCGAGCCACCGGACCACCTGGTCCCGCATGGCCGCCGTGATGGCGTTGCCCGCCTCGGGGCGGTTCAGCGTGATCCAGGCCACCCCGTCGACCACCCGGCGCAGTACCGCATCCTCGACTGCGTCCGGGGCATCTCCCGCGCTCGAAGGGGTCGTCATCAGATGCGGTGGATGATGTTCATGCGCGACGTGCAGACCGGGTCACCGGAGGCCTGGTCGCTCCACGCCGTCTCCACGACGACGAAGGTCATCGTCTTGCCCTTCGACTCCTTGCGGTAGGCGTCCACCACGGTCCCCTGACCCACGAGCACGTCGCCGGCGAACACCGGCCGGTGGTAGGTGAACTCCTGCTCGCCGTGCAGGATGAGGCCGCCCTTGGCCATGAGTGGCCCGAGGACCGCCCCCATCGGGTTGCCGCTCGGTGCGTCGTCGGGCTGCAGCTCGGGATAGGCCCCGAAGTTCCCCATGACGAACGGATAGGTCGGTGGGGCAGGGATGCCGGGGAGCCCGGCCGTGGCCGCCGCCCTGGTGTCGCGGTAGACGGCGCTGCCGTCCTTCACGGCGGAGGCGAACTCGGCCAGTTGGCCCCGCTCCACCGTCACCACGGTGGTGCCGGTGGGCGTGCCGATGATGGTGCTGAGGTCGTCGTCGGTCACCTGCTGCTCCTCCGCGGTCGTGGGCCCCCGAAGGGGACGCCCGGGAGACTAGCGCGCCGGCCCCGACGGACTCCGAGGGCCCGGGACGCACCCGGCACCCGGACCGGGCCCTCAGGCCGACGGCAAGGTCGGCGGCCGCTGGCCGCCGAGCCGCTCCAGCCCCCCGACCTGCTCGAGCACGGACCGACGGTCGAGCTTGCCCAGCACGGTGACCGGGAGCTCCTCGGCGAAGCCCACGTATTCGGGAACCTTGAACGAGGCCAGGCGCGAGGCGCAGAAGGCCGTCAGGTCGGCGGCACCGACGGTCCCGTCCACCACCACCACCGCCCCGACCCGCTCGCCGAGATCCGGATCGGGCACGCCGACCACTGCGGCGTCGCGCACCGCCGGATGCGACCGCAGCACGTCCTCCACCTCGATCGGCCCGAGCTTCTCACCCCCGCGGTTGATGACATCGGAGAGCCGACCGGACAGGAAGAGGTAGCCCTCGTCGTCCTGCCAGCCGGTGTCCCCGGTGGCGAGCCAGTCGTCGGTCGTGTTCTGGGCGGCACGCACCTGGAACTCCCCCTGTTCGCCGCGCCCCACGGGCACCCCCGTCTCCGGGTCGACGATCCGCAGCTCGACCCCGGCCAGCGGTCGGCCCACCGAGCCGAACCGGTCACCCCGGCGGTGGTCCTCAGGGGTCAGTGAGGCGTAGGCCCCCAGCGTCTCGGTCTGTCCGAAGGTGTTGGCGAAATCCACCCCGGGCAGCTCGGCCATGGCCCGTCGGATCAGCTCGGTCGATGCCGGTGCGGCGCCGTAGCTCAACGACCGCAGCGAACGGAGGTCGGTGTCGGCGAACCGGGGGTGGTCGAGGATGCGGCCCAGCATGGTGGGGACGACGAAGGTCTGCGACACCCGGTGGCGCTCGACGAGCTCCAGCCAGTCACCGGCGTCGAATTTCGGGAGCAGCACCAGCTGCTTTCCCTGGTGCAGCGAGACGAACAGTCCGAGGGTGCCTCCGATGTGGAAGATGGGGGCGGACAGCATGTCCACCGCCTGGTCGACGTCGGGGTCGATGGGACGGGTCCAGTAGGAGAGGCGATCGGCCACCACGCCGTGGCTGATCGACACCGGCTTGGGCAGGCCGGTCGTCCCGCTGGTGAACAGGACCAGGGCGACGTCCCCCGGATCGCCGACGGACGGGCCGGCGAACTCCTCTGCCTCCACGACCGCGGACAGGCCCAGCACCGGACCGTCGACGGCATCGCCGAGCCGCTCGGTGAACGCCGGACCGGCCATCCCCACCCGGGCGCCCACCAGGGCCACCAGCTGCCGGAGCTCACCCGAGGTGAGGTAGGCGTTCATCTGGGCCGTCGCCGCGCCCAGCCTGGCCGCGGCCAGGATGGTGGCCACCGGGAGCGGACCCGCCAGGTCGACCAGGGCGACCCGGTCCCCAGGACCCACGCCGGCCGCGGCCAGCGCCGATGCCGTCCGGCGCACCAGCGACTCGAGCTCGCGGTACGACGTGGCCCCGTCGCCGGTCACCAGCGCGGCCCGGTCGGGGACGACCGCTACAGGAGGGTCGATCAGGTGCCCGACGTTCATGCCACTCCTCCCCCGTCACCCTCCGTCGAGGGTCCGACCCCGGACGCTAGGGCAGTTGCCCCTGGACGTGCTCGGCCAGCCGGGCCGAACGGGATCGGGTGGAGAGGAGCTCGGCGAACCGGTCGTCCTCACCGTGCATTCCCGAGATCAGCGGCGAGTGGGCCAAGGAGATGGCTCCGATGAACATGATGAGCAAGGAGATGGCCTCCAGTGGGCCGTAGGCGCCCGCCGTGCGGAGGTTGTCGCCGAAGAGCCCGATGCCGATGGCCAGGCTGGCCAGCGGGTCGACCATGACCAGTGCCGTCTGCGAGGCGGCGATCGGACCGGCGTGGAAGGCGTTCTGGGCCAGGAACACCGACGCCAGCCCACAGGCGACGAGGGCGTACGTCTGCCAGTGGGTCACGAGGTCGGTCCAGCCACCGACGGCGAGGTCGCCCACCGACTTGATGAGCGCGGCGGTGAAGGCGAAGCCGACGGCACCGGCGGCACCGAACATGGCCGCCCGCCACCAGCGGGGACCCCGCAGGGCGAGGCACACGGTGAGCACCACCACCCCACCGCAGATGGCGCCGGTCACCAGCCAACCGAGGTTGGTCGGGGCCTCGGACCCGGCGGTCGGCCGCGCGGCGATGAGGAATCCGGCGAGGCCGCCGGCGGCGGCGAACACCCCGACCCACTCCCGGGACGTGACCGTGAAGCGGAACCACGTGGCCAGGATCAGGACGAGGAGGAGGAGCTCGCACGTCAGGATGGGCTGCACCTGGCTGAGGTCACCGAGGTGCAGGGCGACCGCCTGGCACAGGAACGACCCCACCATCACCGCGAACCCGATCAGCCAGACACCGCGGCGCACGGCGTGGGTCATCAGGCTCAGCTTCAGCGTCGAGTCCTCCGGGGCGTCCTCGACGCCCATGCGCTGCAGGATGCTGGTCACGGCGTTCGCCAACGCCGCCATGAGAGCCAGTGCGTAGACCACCTTCGCCTCCCCGACTACTCCGACGCTCCGCTCGGGATCCGTCCGCTCGGGATCCCGCTCCGACTGTGTTCCGACCTGTCGACCCGTTCGGGTCCCCCACCGGTGGATCCCCCGTCAGCGTGTGCCCCCCGTCAGCCCGGTACAGCCCGGGCGACCGGCGGGCCCAGCCTACAGCGGGGGTCCCGGAGACCGAGCATCCGTGCACCGCCGCGGGACCGACCACGGCGCACGTCGCCGTGCGCCTCGCAGGGCGTCAGCCGGGACGGGTCAGGCCCCCAGGAACTCCTCGGCAAACCGGCCGATCGACTCCAGCGCGTCCGACGTGCGCCGCCACGGCTTGACGAACACCCGGTCGACGCCGGCTTCGACGCACCGCTCGATTCCGGCAGCATCCGTCGCCGGCGCGGCCAGGGTGACCTCGGTGCGCCCGGACCGTCCCGCCCGCTCGCGCAGCTCCGCCAGCAGGGCCACCTTGGCCGGCACCTCGTCCACGGTGTGGTTCATCGGGATCCAGGCGTCGCCCACCGTGGCGGCCCGGCGCAGGGCGGCCGGCCCGTCACCGCCGATGTGCAGCGGGGGCCCGGGTCGCTGGACCGGCTTGGGCTCGAACATCACCGGGCCGAAGTCGAAGAAGCGACCGTGGTGCTCGACCACGTCCTCGGACCACAGCCGACGGCAGACGTCGATGGCCTCGTCGACGCGGGCGCCGCGCGAGTCGAAGTCGAGCCCGACCGCCTGCCACTCCGCCCGGAGCCAGCTGGCCCCGATCCCGAAGTCCAGCCGACCCCCCGACACGACGTCGAGCGTGGCGACCGCCCGTGCCGTCGAGAAGGGGTGGCGCAGTCCGATGTTGTAGACCTGCGTCCCGAACCGGATCCGCTCCGTGCGCGCCGCCAGGAATGCGAGGTACACCAACGGGTCGTACACCGGGACGTCGGACGGGATGGGCGGGTGGTCCTGACCGTCGTGCGGGCTTCCTCCCATGTCGACCGGGAGCACGAGGTGCTCCGGGATCCACACCGAGTCGAACCCCAGTCGGTCGGCCTCCTCGGTGACCGCCACCCAGGCCGTCGGGTTCAGGACGCCGAGCGACAGGGCGAACTTCACCGGACAGCCGACCCGGCGGTCATGCCGGCAGTCACGGCGCCGGACGCCGGGGCGGTTCGGGTGATCCGGAACCGGGAATCGATGGGTGCGCTCCCGCCAGGGGAGCCGGCCTGCGCCACGGACACGGTGGCTCCTGTCGACAGGGGACGGATGGGTGCCCGGAGTCTAGGCAGGGCCACGCCGGCGTCACCGGAATCCGCCGTTCCGCTCACAGTCTGGCGTCGGCCGGGACGGCGTGGGCGATCCGATCGTTCCCGAACCCCCGGATCATCCCCTCCTGGGAGAACGAGGCGACCAGCACCCCGTCCTCGGTGAACACCTGGCCCCGTACGTAGGACATGCCCGCACCGACCTGGGTGCTCTCGTGGTGGTACAGGAGCCAGCCATCCCAGCTGACCGGCTCGTGGAAGGTCACCGTGATGCTCATCACCGCGGTCGAGAGCCCGTCATGGGCGAGGGCCGTTCCGACACCCCGGTGGGGTCGCATCGTGGTGGAGATGGAAAGGTGCCCGGTGAAGTGGGCGATCAGCGCCCGGGCGAGGTCGCCCCGGACGGGCACGGGTCGGTACCGGAGCCAGGCGTCGAGCACGGGCGGTCCGACCTCGTCGGGATCGTTCGGGTCGCCTGTGCCCACCAGGCGCAGCTCGCGCCCGTCCATGGGCATGTCGAAGGGGATGGCGTCGCCCGGGGACCCGACGGGCGGCGGCGGGGCGGCGTGCCGGATGACGTCGGCGGCGGGCGTGTCGAGCAGCACGGTGACCGAGGCACAGCGCCGGTCCCCCTGGCCGACGGTGACCACCGCCGCGGCGACGGTCCGGCCCCGGTGGGTGACATCGACATCGAGCCACAGGGGCCCGTCGTCGGCGACGGCGCGCGCAAAGACGGCGTGGGCGGAGCGCACCCGGTGGTCGGGGAGCTCCTTGGCGGCGGCCACGATGGCCTGGGCCAGGAGTTGACTGCCGTCGACCACCCGGCGGCTGCCCCCGTCGCTGGTCCCGTCGTACCGGTGCCCGCCGGCGGGACGGACGTCGAAGACCTCGAGCATCCCCTCGACGCTCGAGCCCCCTCCGGGTCGGTCCCCGTCCATCACCGGCCGGACACCGCCGGGACGGCCACACCCACCCGCAGGTCGACCACGTCCTGGAAGAAGGCGACGTAGCCGGCCAGTCGGGTGACCTCGGGATGGGGGTGTTCGTAGCTCCAGGCCAGCACGTCGGGACCATGGCGCGCCAGCCTCCGGTAGGTGGCCGTCCCCTTGTAGGGGCACCAGCTGGTGCGGTCGTCGGCGACGAAGCGCTCGAGTCGGACGTCCTCCGGGGGGAAGTAGAAGACGAGGCCGTGGTCCTGCTCGTCGACCAGGAGCGTCCGTGCGCTGTCGGCCACCACCACGGCGTCGACCGACACCGTCACGCGGTTGCGCCGCGCCAGGATGTCGACCCGGTAGTCGGGCCGGGCCGCGAAACCCGAGTCCTCCATGACCGCTCCTCTCGTCCACGGGTCCCGTGGGCGTCGATCATCGTAGTCTTCGGGGCGGGATCGGCCCGGTGGGTCCGGTCCGGTCGACCCAAGGGGGATTCACCATGATCGTCGTGCTCGGGATCATCGAAGTGGACGCGGCGGACCGCTCGCGGTATCTGGCCGAGAAGGTGCCGCAGGTGGCGGCCACTCGGGCCGAGTGCGGTTGCCTCGACTACGCGTTCAGCGCCGACAGTGACGACCCCGGCCGGGTGCGGCTCGTCGAGCGGTGGGAGCGCATGGCCGACCTCGAGGCCCACGTCGCCGCCCTGTCGGCCTCCACTGCTCCCGAGCGGCCGCCGGTCCCCTCGCGCACGGTGGCCGTCGACGTCCTCGAGGCCCGGGCGGTCCGTCCTCCCTGGGCATCCAGCTGACCCTGTCGGGCAGGCCGCCCTCGGGTCCGGCTCAGGTGGCGAACTCCCACCACTGGACCTCGCACAGCATCGGGAGCAGGAAGCGCACGTACAGCGAGTGGATGATGACGACATCCTGGTCGTCGGCCGACACGTCGATGATCTCGACCCGTTCGTCGCCGACACGGTACGCCTCCGCCCGATCGCGGACCCCGAGCAGTTCGTCCATCGATCCCACCGCGAAGCCGAAGTGGTCCATGGGCGGACAGCGCATGGGGTGGTCGTCGGAGACCAGGAACAGGAACTGGTCCCAGTGGACGCAGGCCAGCACCAGGCGCCGGCGGTCCTCGGTCATCACCTCCAGCTCGTCGAACCCGAACACCTCGCCGAAGAACCGACACAGGTCGTCGCGGTGGACCCGGTCGAGCTGGTCGGCCGGCAGGCTGAGCGCCACGTGGTTGAGGCGGGGCGTCCCGGTCGGGTAGAAGGGGTGCCCCATCAGGTCACCCCGTCGGCAGGGTCCGCCGGGAGCGGAGCGGCAACGGCCGGCCCCGGACCGGACGTGCGGGGCACGACCATGACCTTGCCGGCGTA
>Ga0075017_100001348_pt1 | contig 14908 bp, 10 predicted proteins | sample AleBraG_ABR_2012_FD_71475 | JGI IMG/M metagenome (GOLD analysis project Ga0075017, IMG submission 71475) | Freshwater sediment microbial communities in response to fracking from Pennsylvania, USA - Alex Branch Run_MetaG_ABR_2012 | ecosystem: Environmental > Aquatic > Freshwater > Creek >... | reverse complement strand
CGGTTCCTCACCACCGAGATCGAGGGTGTGAAGCTCAACGCGCGCGCGATCCGTGTGCAGATCCTCTTCATGATCGGTGCGGGTTCGGAGACCACGCGCAACTTGATCGGCAGCACGCTGTACCGGCTCGCTCGCGACCCTGGGCTCTACGAGCGTCTGCGCGCCGACCGTGGCGTGATCGAGACGGTGATCGAGGAGACGCTGCGGATTGACCCGCCGGCGCAGTTCCTCGTGCGCCGTTGCCTGGCCGACACCGAACTTGTGGGCACGGAGCTCCACGAAGGGGAGCACGTCATGATCAGCCTCAGCGCCGCGAACTGGGACGAGACCGTGTTCCCGTCGCCCGAGGTGTTCGATCCCGAGCGCGACACGGTGCGCGAGCACGTCGCGTTCGGCACAGGTCCGCACATCTGTCCGGGCGCGTCGCTGGCGCGACTCGAGGCCCGCGCCGTACTCAACGCCTTTGCGGATCGCTTCTCGAGCATCTCGTTGGGTGAGGGCTACGGCTACGACCACCTGGCCAACGGGATGCTGCATGGCCCGCACACCCTGCGCCTCGTCGTGGAACAAGCGACCGCGTGAACGCGCCGCTCGAGGGACGCGTCGCCCTCGTCACCGGCGCAGGTCGGGGCATCGGCGCGGGGATCGCACGGGCCTGCGCCGAAGCGGGCGCGCACGTTGCCGTCGTCGACCGCGACGAGTCGTCAGTACACGAAGTGGCGAGCACCCTTCGCGACGCGGGCGGTGACGTCGAGGCATTCACCTGTGACGTCTCCGAACGCGACCAGGTGCGGAACACGATCGACCAGGTGGTCGAACGCTTCGGCTCGCTGACGGCGCTGGTGAACAACGCACAGGCGCTCCGCGCCGAGGTCCCGTTCGTCGAACACTCCGTCGACGACATCGCGTTGGCTATGAACTCGGGATTCTGGGGCACGGTCCACTGCATGCAGGCCGCGTTTCCGTACCTCCGTGATTCTGGGGACGGCCGCGTGGTGAACCTCGGTTCTTCCGCCGGAACGCAAGGTCAGCGTGGTCTGGCTGGCTACGCCGCTGCGAAGGAAGCGATTCGCGGGATCAGTCGCGTCACGGCCCGGGAGTGGGGCGAGTTCGGTATCACCGTCAACGTGATCTGCCCGTCGGCGACGTCACCCGGAATGTTGGTGTGGGCGCGTGAGCACCCGGATCTTCATGCAGGATTCCTCGCCAACCGGCCGATCCCGCGCGACGGCGACGCCTACACCGACATCGGCCCGCTCGTCGTGTTCCTCGCCGGCCCCGGCTCGGGGTTCGTCACCGGCGAGACGATCATGGTCAACGGCGGCTCGGCTATCCGTCCCTGATTCCGGGCGCTTCGCCGAGTGTGGCGAACGTGGTGGACGGAGTAGGTTCGATGGGCACGGTCGGCTCCTTTCAGGCTGGCGGTGTATGTCCCGAGGTCGTTCCCGCGACCTCGGGACATCTTCTGCCCCCGGGCCTGTAGCGCGTGGTCAGAGGATGGCGAGCGGGTTCACCGGCGCGCCGACCGCGCCCGTGACCGGGAGTGGCGGTGCGACGAGCAGGAAGGTCCAGCGGCTTTCCTCGGCGCAGAGCTTCGACAGCGGCTCGAGGTCGAACAGCTCTCCGAAGATGATGCCCGCGTCGCGCTGGCAGATCATGTGCAGCGGCATCATGGCGCCTTCGGCTTCCGAGGTGGTCACCTCGACCGCAACGTTGTCGGCGGCGACCGCCGCGACGTCGTGACCGACGAGCCACTCCGCGCAGCGAACCGAGAGACCCGGCGACGCCATGATGAAGCTCTCGAACGGCCATGCGCCCTCGCGTACCGCGCGCCCGACGCGACCAGTGCGGACGAGCACGATGTCGCCGGGCTCGACGCTGGTCGACTGCGCGGCGAGGACCTCGTCGAGGAGTTCGGGACCGACCGCGTGGTTGTCGTCGAGGCACTCCACGCCGAGGTGGCGGGCGACGTCGACGAGCACGCCGCGGCCGACCACACCATCACGGAACGAGGTCACCGCGTTCGCCGAGGCACCGTGCTCGTCGATCGACTCGCCGACGTCCTTGCCGTTCCACATCACGCCGTCGTAGAACGCGTGAGAGAGCGCGTCCCACTGCGTGGCGCCCTGCATCGACATGAAGAGGGTGTCGTCGGCGTACTGGAACCCGCCCGGCAGCGCCTGCTGGTTGCCGACCTCGACCATGGTGAGTTTCGGGTTGTACCGACCCTCGTCGGGCATTGGGCCGTCGCCCCCGAAGGGCATCGCGAGCGACACCACTTTGCCCAGGCGCACGGTTGCCACGGCGGCGAGCACCCGGTCGGGGGACAACAGGTTGAGCGCGCCCTTGCCGTCGTCGGCGCCCCAGCGGCCCCATCGGCGGAGTCGCTCGCCTTCGGCGCGTACCCAGTTGATGTCGAGGGGCGGCGTGCTCATGTCGGTCGAACCTCCGAGGAATGGTCGTGCACGATGAGGCCTGGAGCGATCAGTCGTTCTTGGCGCTGAGGGCCTTGAGGTCGAGGCCGGCGCCGAAGCCGAGATCGCCCAGGTAGGAGTTGAATTCCGACGCGCGGTCGACGGGCACGAACATCCCGTCGGTGCTGAGCACATCTTCGAGGTGTGCGGCGAAGTCCTCGGGGGTGGGGTCGTCGCTGATGTAGCCCTGCGTGACCCCGAGGAAGGCTCGGGCGATGCGACCGCCACCCACGAGGAAGCACTCGCCGCTCACCGGCACGTCGTCGGCTGCGAGCACGAGCGCGAAGGCGGCGACGCGCTCGGGGCCGAAGGTCCGTTCCATGAACGCGCGGAAGGTCTCGTCGGGCACGGTGGCGGTCATGCGGGTGTAGGCGGTCGGCATGATCGCGTTGGCTCGGATCCCGAGGTCGGCGCCCGCGAGCGCAAGGCTCCGTGTGAGGCCGATCAGCCCGGCCTTCGCGGTCTGGTACACGGTGCCGCCGGCCGAGCCGAACACTGCACCGGACGACGTGTTGACGATGCGACCGTGGCCCTGCGCGGACATCGGTGCCCACACCGCGCGGCACAACGTGACCGCGCCGAGCAGGTGTGTGCTCAGCACTCGGTCGACGTACGCGTCGTCGACGTCGGCGAGGAGTTGGTCGTCGAGCACACCTGCGTTGTTCACGAGGATGTCGACGCGGCCGTAGGCGTCGAGCGCGGTCTGCACGATCGCCCGGGCCGAGTCGGGTTCGGCGACGCTGTGCGCGTCGGCCGTGGCCTGGCCGCCCGCCGCGGCGATCTCGTCGACGACGGCCTGCGCGACTGCGGCCGAAGGCTCACTGCCGCCCAGCGTGATGCCGAGGTCGTTCACGACCACCTGTGCGCCGCGTTCCGCGAGTGCCAGTGCGTGCGCACGGCCGACGCCGCCGCCGGCGCCGGTGACGATCGCGACGCGTCCATCCAGTCGGAGCATGTTGGTCAACCTCTGTCTCTGGCCGTTGCGGTCGTGTCGCGCCGGCGGCGTGGGTCAGCAGTCGTCGACGAGCCAGCGGACGAATCGGCTCAACGGGTAGAAGCCGTCGTGCGGCAGACCGGGGATGTGATCGAGCACCTCACCGAGCGGCACGATGCGCTGCATCCCTCGGGCCGCGAGGCGGTCGCGCATCGTGGCCGAGAGCGATGGCGGGTAGATGCCGATGGTCTGGGTCGCGACGTTCACGTGCGGGAGCACGTCGTCGAGCGACTCGACGGGAACGACGTTGACGACCTTGCCCTCGGGGTGGAAGTCGACGGGGTCCTCGGAGCGAATGACGACACCGTCCTCGTAGGAACCCCACACGCCGTACATGTCGTCGAGCGCGCGGAGCAGGTCGACCTCTTCGCGGATGTCCGAAGGCACCGGCACGCCGTGACCGTCGGACATGGGGCGGTCGACACCGAGTTCCTGCGCGAGCTGCGCGCACCACGCGTCGAGTTCCTCGCCGGGCTCGGCCTCGACGTACACGAACCGGCTCGACGCACACGCCGACTGGTTGAAGAGCGACACGTCGATCGCGGCGCGGCGGGCGGAGTCGGCGATGGTGTCAGCCGACTCGAAGGCACCGGCGCCCACGATGGAGATCGAGACCTTCGGGTCGAACGAGACGAGCTCGAACCCGGGCGCGACGTAGGAGAGCGCGCTGCGGATCGCCGCGTCACCTCCCCAGGCGACGAGCTTGTCGAAGTACTGCGCCCGGAACAAGACGCCTTCGATGCTCGGGTCGCCACCTCGCCAGTAGACGCATGAGAACGACTTCGTCACCGGGTGGTCGGGGGCGATCTCCTCGAGCGTGCGCAGCATGCCGGTCGCAGTGAAGAGGTCGTTCGACGGCAGCTTGAGGAGATGCACGCCCTTGGTGAGCGCGGAGCGGGCGATGGTGATCCCCGTGACGCCCGGGGTGTTGCCGGCGAGCACGTGGATCAGCCGCGGTGGGAAGGCCCGGACCCGTCGCGTGCGGCCCGACGGGTCGAGGACCGGAGCCCAGCCGTCGAGTCGGTCGCGACCGACCTCCTGCTCGACCTGGAACTCGAGCGACTTGCGGTCGAAGACCCCGCCGATCGATCGATAGGCGGCCTCGAGGATGCGCGGTCCGAGCGGGTTCACCGCGATGCTCGCCTGGAGCGCGCGCTGCATGTGCTCGTTCTGCTCGAGGTCGAGCGCTCTGCCCAACTCGACGAGCAGGTCGATGATCTCGGCGACGGGAACGTCGAACGCAGGACCGGGCTGCACGCGCGGCCACACCAGCTCGTCGAGATCGAGCTTTGGCGTGAAGAAGCCGCGGTGCTGCATGCCGTCGGCTTCCGAAGCGACCGTGACGGTGTTTCCCTTGATGAAGTGGGGGACGGCCAGCGATACCGGGGCTGATTCGACAGTGCTCATCACATGCTCCCGCGTACGAAGGCGTCGATGGTGCCCGCGCACGTCAGCTTGTCGTCGCCGCCCTCGAGGTCGGTGTAGCGACGGATGGTTCCGTCGAGCACCGCGGGGCTCGGGCCACCGAGGTCGGCGGTCACGTGGTCGCCGCTGATGAGACCACCCCAGCGGCCCTGCAGCGCGACGTCGAAGAAGGCGAAGCGCCCCTCCGTGTGTCCTGCGGTGCGGTTCAACAATGTGGTGCCCTCGCGGTCGAGCACCAACGGGATGACCCAGGGTGCGACGCGACAGCGACCGTCCTGGCGGGGCATCGCGGCGGACAGCTCGGACATGCCGTAGCCGCCGAGCACCCGCTCGTTGCCGAAGCCGAAGAACGCGAAGATCTGCTCCTGGAAGTCGTCGGGGAGCACGGCGCCCTTGGTGCCACCGCCGGCGATGAGCACCGTCTCGGGGTGGAAGCTTCCCGAGGGCACCCCGCGCCGACGCGCGGTCTCGTACATGGTCCAGAGCTGCGGCCAGAAGCCCTGGATGATCATGGGCTCGTCGCGGTGATCGAGGATCTCGTCGATGATCTCGGCGAGGCGAACCTCCATCTGCTCGGCGCGCTCGGCGGCTTGTTGCTCCTGCCCGGCGATGTCGCTCGGCATCGCAGTGCCGTCAGCGATCGCCTTGCGGAGCGCGGCCATCTTCGTGATGTCGCTGATGCGCAACGGCTCCTCGGTGAGGAAGAACCGCGCATCGGGGCGCCCGTACGCCTCGGCCATCGTGCGCGCGTAGAGCGGGGCGCGCGTCGGTCCGTACTTCGGGCCGAGGATGAACACCGGGCGGTCCTGTTTCGGGGCGACACCGAAGTTCCAGTACAGCGACGGGACAATCGCCCGCATCGAGAAGTCGATGTCGCCGCGGGTGCCGGGCAGGAACGAGTTCTTGCCGCTCGTGCCGCTGGTGGCCATCACCATGTGACCGGCCGCGTGCAGGCGTTCGAGCCAGGCGTCCTGGTCGGTCACGCCATCCACGTCGACATCTGTTACCCGCTGGGCGGACACGGTGTCGAGCCATTTGTTCATCCCACCCCACTTGCCCTTGCTCACGAGCGTGGTCGGGTAGGACTTGTAGTTGGAGTGCGCGAACAGCAGCGGGACGATCTCGTCGAGCCTGCTGATCTCGGTGATGCCGGTCGACTCGACCAACTTCGCCAGCACCGGGATCTGCTCCCGCCGCTCGGTGAGCCGCTCGTTGAACGCCTCGATCCACAGCGGTTCGAGCTCCTCGTACCTGTGCGCGAACGGGTCGGCCTCGTCGAGGAACCCGCACAACTTGTCGCTGGCGGAACCCACGCGACCCCCTCTCGCTCGGCAGTACGACAGATCCGGCCACCCTGCCACCGGAGGAGGTGGGAGGGAAACCGGGGTGGCGCGTCTGGGGCGCGACACCTTCGACTAGCAAGTGAGTGTACACTCCCCAAACTCTCTACGGCGGGGCGAGCTCGAGGCTGACTTGACGCCTGTCGCGCTGGCGAGTAGCAAGTGAGTGTCTACTGTTCAAACGGACTGGGCCGTCGTGCCCAGCGAGGGGGGAATTCCATGCGTGTCAATGCGCGTTGGTTGGCGGTGCTCGTGGTCGTGATGGTGGCCGCGGGCTCGACGATGGCGCTGTCGGGCGGGGCCGGGGCCTCGGCGCCGGCAGTCCAGGGGATCAGCGGGACCACGATCAAGGTCGGCGGCATCGTTGACAACTTGACATTCTCCGGCGCTGATGACGGCTTCAACGCCCGTATCGGAAGGGCGAACAAGAAGAAGGAACTCGGGAAGTACACGATCAACTACATCGGGTCGACGGACGCAGCGAGCAGCTCCGACAAGGCGCTCTCCACCGCTCAGAGCCTCGTCGAGCGTGACCAGGTGTACGCGCTCGCGCCTGTGATCTCGACCGGCTTCCAGCAGAACGTCGGTACCTACGCCGCAGGCAAGCAGGTGCCGTATTTCGGTGCGGGCTTCACCAACGCCTTCTGCGCACCCAACACCTACGGGATCAGCTCGCTCGGCTGCGCTGTCGGCGGCAAGTACGCCTTCACGACGGCAATCGACGGAGTCGCCAAGGCGCTCGGCAAGAAGGTGAGCGACCTCAAGTGGGCGTTCGTCGGCTTGGCGATCCCAGACGGCCAGAACACCGTCGACAACTACGTGAAGCTCGCTGAGGCCGAAGGTGGCAAGGTCGTCTACTCGAAGGCCGTCATCCCCCAGGGCGGCGGCGGCGACCTGCAGCCGTTCGTGAGTGCGGTGATGGACACGAAGCCGGATGTCGTCTGGCCGCTCGCCGGCGCGGAGGTCCTCGGTTTCACCTCGGCGATGAAAGCTGCTGGCTACACGGGCCAGATGGTCAACGCGGCGTTCTACTCGCCCGGTCTGCTCACGAAGTATGCGTCGATCGCCACCACCCTCAGTGGCGACCTGATTCAGGGTTCGACTCCGATCCTCGAGTCGAACAGTCCCTTCGTGAAGCAGATGGTTGCGGACTACCAGGCGATCGGGAAGACCTCCGATGACATCACCTTCGGCGGGCTCTACGCCTACATGACCGCTGACTTGATGGTCGCGGCGATGAAGAAGGTGGCACCGAACTTCACCAAGCTCGTGCCTACCGTCGCCAAGGGCTTCAGCTACAAGCCGGCGGTGGACAGCAGCCCGTTCACCTGGCCTGCTGCGTACAACCAGTCGGGATCTTGTGCGACCGTGGTCAAGGTGTCGGGGACCCAGTACCAGATCGCCACACCGTTCACCTGCAATGGCAAGAAGGTCCAGGTTCGCAGCTAACAACAGACGAGGAGAGGGCTGGACTCTCTCCAGTGACGGGGTGGGCGGGCGATTCGTCGTCCGCCCACCCTCGTCTCTCGGCAAGCCAACATCGGGTGGATGCGCTCGAGGAGGGGGTAGGCGGGGTTCATGGATCAGTTCGTCCGTGACATCGTGACGGGCTCGGTCAGCGGTGCGATCTACGCGCTGATCGCAGCGGGGCTGGTACTCACCTATGCCTCGACGGGGATCTTCAACCTCGGGTACGCGGGCATCTCGTTCTCGGCCGCGTTCCTGTTCTTCGAACTCAACTCCGGGCTCGGCTGGCCGCAGCTAGTCGCGGCCGGGATCGTGATCCTGGTGTACTGCCCGCTGTTGGGCCTGATCCTCGATGTTGCAATCTTCCGGAAGCTTGCTCGGGCTCCAGAGGCCGCGCAGATCGTGGCTTCCGTGGGAGTGCTCCTTGCGCTCCCTGCCTTGTGCACGTTCATCGTGGGGCGCGGGATCACCCTGTTCGACTGGTCGATACCCACAGGCACCGACGCACAACTCGTGCCCGGTCTCGGTCCGCAGCCTCGCCATGTCTACACACTCTTCAGCGGTGTGGTCATCACGTCGGACCAGATCATCGTGCTGGTCACGGCAATCCTCTGCGTCGCTGCGCTCTGGGTGTTCCTGCGCTTCACGCAAACCGGACTGCGGATGCGAGCAGTCGCCGACCGACACGATCTCGCGTCGATGCGTGGGGTGAACGACGCCCGCACCTCGCAGCTCGCGTGGGTTCTCGGCACGATGCTCGCCGGCATCGCCGGTGTGGTGGGTTCGCCGATCCTTCGTGCCCTCGACCCGAACACCTACGCGCTCGCGGTGTTCGTCGCGATCGCTGCTGCTGTGGTCGGCGGATTCCGGTCCGTGCTCCTCGCGTTCGCCGGTGCGATCTTCGTCGCCGTCGCGAGCAACCTCACCTTCACCTACGCGACCTTCGCGAGCGACATCCCGGGCTTCAACAGCACAGTGCCGTTCCTGCTGCTGATCGGTGGCCTGTTGATCATGGCGAAGGCGCGAGCTCGGGTTGCGGGATCGATCTCCGCCGAAGCCCCACCACCCGACTACCAGCGCGACCTTCCGGCCTGGCGACGTGCCCTCCCCAGTCTGATCGCGTGCGCGCTATTGCTGTACGGCGTCTACTCGCTTCTGGGAAGCTTCTGGCTGGGCATCACCACTCGCGGTTTGATCTTCAGTCTGATCTTCCTGTCGTTCACCATCGTGACGGGAGTCGGCGGGATGGTGAGCCTGGCCCAGGCCGCATTCGTGTCGGGAGCCGGTCTGATGGCCGGAGCTCTCATCACGAGGTATGACTTTCCGTGGCTGCTCGCATTGGTGTGCGCAGTCGCGGCATCGATGTTGCTCGGCGTCCTCGTCGCACTTCCGTCGATCCGCCTCGGTGGTGTCGCTTTGGCGCTGGCCACCCTCGCGTTGGCGTTCGTTTGTGGACAGGTGTTGTTCCAGGTCGACTGGCTCCGCAACGGGGAATTCGGTTGGACCTTCAGTCCCCCAGCGTTCGGCCCTTTCCATCTCGACAATCAAAGAACCATGGCCGGCTTCACGTTGATCCTGATCTTCCTCGTCGTCTGGATGATCAAGAACCTCGAGCGATCCAACACGGGGCGCGAGATGCTCGCAGTGCGCAATGCGCCGGCCGCCGCGGCTTCGGTCGGCGTGTCGCCGACTGCGACGAAACTGAAGGTGTTCGCACTGTCGGCAGGTGTGGCCGGACTGGGTGGCGTGCTCCTCGCGACTCAAGATGTCTCGATCACCAGCAACTCCGTGCCGCCGATCGCCGGTCTGCTGTGGCTCGCCGGCGTGGTGCTGCTCGGGATCCGTCGCCCGGCCGGCGCGATCGTTGCCGGCCTGTTCCTCGGGGTGATGCCGGCGTTGCTCACCGGGTTCACCCTTCCGTTCGACCTCGCGCACTGGTCGGGCACGAGAGCGAGTGAGGTACCGACCATCCTGTTCGGTCTCGGCGCGATCGGACTCGCCCGTCAGCCCGACGGCATCTTCCAGAACGTCGCCCGGCAGAACTTCGAGCGGCGCGAGAAGCGACGCCAACGCAAGCTCGCCAAGCAGGCCACCTCGGTCGGTGGCGCCGTGGCAGGCGTCGGCAACGCTGTCACCCCTGCTGCCACGGCGGCGGGAGACGTCGGATGAGCGACGCAAAGCTCGCCGTCGAGAATCTCGAAGCCGGTTACGGAGCCGTGCGGATCGTGCACGGCATGGACCTCTCCCTCGCTGCCGCCACGATTGGCGCGATCCTCGGGCCGAACGGTGCCGGGAAGTCGACGACGTGCAAGACGTTGGCGGGGTATCTCCCCGCAACTGGCGGCACGATCCGTCTCGACGGGCAGGACGTGACGAAGAAGCCCTGCTGGTGGCGTGCGCGCAGAGGGATCTTCCTGGTGCCCGAGGGTCGTGGCATCTTTCCTGGCCTGAGCGTCGACGACAACCTGAAGCTGCTGTTGCCCAAGGCATCGGAGCGTGAGCAAGTGTTCGAGCGGTTCCGGGTGCTCGGGGAGCGCAAGCGCCAGCACGCTGGGAGCCTCTCGGGCGGCGAACAGCAGATGCTGTCGCTCGCGCCCACCCTGGTGCACCGCACCGAAGTGCTCATCGTCGACGAGCCGACCCTCGGCCTCGCCCCGCGCGTCGCCGACGACGTGTTGAGCGTCTTCACCGAACTGCGCGACGCAGGCACCAGCGTGCTGCTGGTGGGGGAGAGTCCGCACGGCATCGTCGACATCGCGGACCAGGTCTCGCTGCTGCACGTGGGCCGGATCACTTGGTCGGGTCCCGCATCCGACCTTGACCAGGCGACGCTCGAGGAGTCGTACTTCGGCGAGGCGGCCGAGTCGGGGTCTCCCTGACGATCGCGTTGGTGACGTGTGCTCGCCTCGGGAATTCGCGAGAAGGGGAGTGTGATGGCGCGCATCTACGACGTCTTCGATCCGGCGTTCCACCAGGATCCGTTTCCTGTCTACCGGCGGTTGCGGGACGAGTTCCCCGTGTACCGCGACGAGCAGTACGGGTTCTACGCGCTGTCGCGCTTCGACGACGTCTTCGCCGCGGCGACGGACGCCGCGACGTTCTCGTCCTACGCAGTTGAGTCGGAAGCACTGTTGCCGCAGCTGAACTTTCTCGACGGGACCCGACACCGCGAGATGCGCGCGCTCGTCTCGCGCGGGTTCACCCCTCGGCGTGTCGCCGAACTCGAGTCGCTCGTCGCCAAAGTGGTCGAGGACCTGCTCGACGGCATCGAGGCGAACGGTGGTGGCGACCTGGTCACCGACCTCGGTGCCCCGTTGGCGAGCCGCGTTGTCGGCGCGCTGATCGGGATCCCCGAGGCGCGGCTCGAGGAGTTCCGCCATTGGACCGAGGAGCTCACCACGCTCGGCCAGACCGGCGAGATCGCCCGGCTGCAAGAGGTGGCGACCGCGATCTACGGGCTGTTCGGTGACCTGCTCGCCGAGCGGCGTGCGCAGCCGACCGACGACCTGATGAGCGCGCTCATCTCGGCCTCGATCGACGGGATCCAGCTCACCGAGGAGGAGATCTTGGGCTTCTGCTTCCTGCTCGTGAGCGGCGGGAACGACACCACCATGCACCTGGTCGCAACCGGGTCGGTCCATCTTGCTGAGAACGCGGACGTGTGCGCACGCCTCGTGCGTGAACCGGAACGGCTGCCTGATGCGATCGAGGAGATGCTGCGACTCGATCCGCCGGCGCAGCTGCACGCCCGTACCACGACGCGTGATGTCGAGCTCCGCGGGGTGACCATCCCGGCGGACAGCCGGGTGATGCTGCTCTGGGGTGCGGCGAACCGCGACGAGCGTGAGTTCCCGGAGCCCGATCGTTTCGACATCGATCGCGCCAGCACACGGCATCTCGGCTTCGGCGTTGGGCCGCACTTCTGTCTGGGCGCGTCGCTCGCCCGACTCGAGGCGCGCGCGGCGTTCTCGGAGCTGTTGCAGCGAGCGCCTGAGTTCGCTCTCGTGGAGCCGCCCACGCGACTGGAGTCGCCGTGGGCCCGAGGGTTCGTCTCGGTGCCGATCCGGCTCTGAGCGTCAGGCGAGGTAGGCCTCGCGCACGACCTCACTCTTCATCATCTCGTCTGGCGTGCCGTGCGCGATCACGCGGCCGAGCTCGAGCACGCTGAGCACGTCGCTGTACTTCATCACGAATGGGATGTGGTGCTCGATGAGCAAGACGCCGCACTGCCCGCTGTTGCGGAGCTCGAGGATGATCTGGCCGAGCTGGTCGGTCTCGGAGTCTTCGAGACCAGATGTGGGTTCGTCGAGCAGGAGCAGACGTGGAGTGTCGACGACCGCGCGGGCTAGCTCGACGCGCCGCAGCTCACCGATCGAGAGCCCACCCGCGGGCTCATTGCGCAGGTCGGTGAGCCCGCACTGTTCCAGCACCTGGTCGCACCGTGCCCGTCGTTCGCGCTCGCGACGAGTGCGCGACGGCAGGCGCAGCAGGTCGCCGACCATGCCGCCGCCACCTCCGTGCCATTCGAGGGCGAGCAGCACGTTGTCCTCGACGGAGAGCCACCCGAACACCTGCTGGCGTTGGAACGTCCGCCGGAGGCCCTTGCGCGCCCGCTGCACCGACGACGCGTTCGTCACGTCGTGTCCGTCGAGCAGGACGGTGCCCTGCACCGGCTTCTGTACGCCAGCGATGCAGTCGAAGAACGTCGTCTTGCCCGCCCCATTGGGCCCGATGAGCCCGTGCACGGTGCCGGCCACCACGGTGAGGTCGACGTTGTCCACCGCGGTGACACCGCCGAAGCGCTGGGTGACGCCGCGAGCCTCGAGAATCGGCGCACCAGCTGACCCGGGCGATGCCGCTTCGCTCTGCTGCTCGCCTGCCGTCTCGGTCACTCCTGGTCCCCCGGTTCGGACTGGTCGGCGCAGTGTAGCTTCCCAATGGCCACTTGCGCAGTGGGCACTCACTTGTCGAAGCGGCGCGCATCGCCGCGAGAAGCTCCAGGGGGAACCAGCAGTGGTGGAAGGTCCGCTCGACGCGTTGCGGGTACTCGATCTCTCGTCCGGGATCCCTGGCGCGTACGCGGCGCGGATGCTGTCCGACGCGGGCGCCCAGGTCGTACGGGTCGAGGCCGGCGACGGTGACCCTCTCCGAGGGTGCGCGTTGTACGACTTTCTGCACCACAGCCAGTTGGTTGTCGAGGTGCCGGCGCTCTCGGGTCTGGATCGATTGCTCTATGCCGCCGACGTGGTCATCGTCGGTCCCGGTGTGGAGGGTGCTCGCGCCGTCGTTCCAGCAGCGGGGCAGGTCGTGGTCGTGATCACTCCGTACGGGTTGCACGGCCCGGGTGCTGCCCAGCCCGCGAGCGATCTGGTGCTCCAGGCCGAGAGCGGCGGCCTCGCCACGCGCGGGTTCCCGCACGAGCCGCCCTTCCAAGCAGGTGGCCGGACCAACGAGTGGATCTCGGGCGCGTACGCGGCCGCCGCCGCGCTGGCCGCGTGGCGCAGCGTGCGCGCCGGTGGCTGCGACGGCGAACTCGTCGACGTCTCGATGCTCGAAGCGGCGCACATCGCGGGCGCGGCGTACAGCCCGCTCTCGCACCTGATGGCCGGTTCCCCTCCGATCGCGGCGCCGGCGCGCGTCGTCGAGACCGTCGAGATCCACCCCACGCTCGACGGGTGGGTGGGGTTCACGACGAACTCGGCGCAGCAGTTCCAGGATTTCCTCGTGCTCATCGGTCGGCCCGACCTCTTCGCCGACGACGAGCTCGCGAGTGCAGCCGGTCGCCAGGCGCGCTACGACGAATGGGTCGCCATCGTGAACGGCTGGACGTCGCAGCGTTCGACCGCTGAGATAGTGGAGCTGGCCGGCGAGTTGCGGATCCCGTGCGCTCCCGTACAGAACGCGGCGGACGTCTTGGGGTTCGAGCACTTCCTGGTTCGTGGCGTGTTCCACGAGTTGGGTGACCGCGGCTTCCGCCACCCGCGTCGGCCCTGGCTCCTCGACGGTACGACTCCCGGCCCGGGTGTTCCGCCGAGGATCGTGGACGCAGCAACGGCATTCCCCGAGCGGGACAAGGGCGCCGCCGGTTCGGCGGCGCGCCCGCGGCCGCTCGCCGGCATCCGCGTCGTCGATCTGACCGCATGGTGGGCCGGGCCCACCGCGACGCACCTGCTGGCCTGTCTCGGCGCCGACGTCGTCCACGTCGAATCGGTGAGTCGGCCCGACGGGATGCGCATGAACGTCGGCGCGCTCCGCGGTTCGCAGAGGTGGTGGGAGCGCAGCGCGTTCTTCTTGTCGTCCAACACCAACAAGCGCGGTCTCACCCTCGATCTCACGACCGACTCTGGCATGGCCGCGCTCGAGCGACTCGTGCGGAATGCGGATGTACTCGTCGAGAACTTCACCCCGCGCGTGCTCGACAACCTCGGCCTCACCCGTGAGCGACTCGAGGTCTGGAACCCGGGGCTGATCACGGTGCGCATGCCCGCGTTCGGGCTCGACGGACCGTGGCGCGACCGGCCGGGGTTCGCGCAGACCATGGAACAACTGTCAGGCCTGGCTTGGCTCACGGGATTTGCCGACGGGCAGCCGCACAACCAGCGCGGTCCGTGTGACCCGAATGGCGGCGTGCATGCAGCATTCGGCGCGATGTGCGCGTTGGAAGCACGCACCCGCGATGGTCGTGGCCGCGTTGTGGAGGCACCGTTCATCGAGGTCGCACTGAACGTCGCGGCGGAGGCCATCGCCGAGTACTCGACGAGTGGAGTGGTGCAGATGCGTGACGGCAACCGCTCACCACACTGCGCGCCGCAGGGCATCTACCTGTGCACGGGTGACGAGCAGTGGCTCGCGCTCGCGATCGAGACCGACGTACAGTGGGCTGCGCTCGTCGACTATCTCGGTGCCCCGGCCTGGGCCACCAACGCGCAATATGCCACCATGGCCGGTCGGCGCGCCGCGCACGACGTGATCGACGAGCACCTCACTCGCTGGGCGGCCACGCAGGACCGCGACGAAGCTGCGGCCGGACTGCTCGCGGCGGGGGTCCCCGCCGGTCGGGTGCTCGACCCGCGCCTCTCGGCCGCGCAGGCGCAGTACGAAGCGCGCGGGTTCTACGAGACGTTGGTGCACCCGGTCGTGGGTGAGCAGCCCTTCGTCACGTTGCCATTCCGCATGTCGTCGATCCCGCAGTGGCTCGACACGCCGGC
>Ga0075017_100001346_pt1 | contig 14914 bp, 8 predicted proteins | sample AleBraG_ABR_2012_FD_71475 | JGI IMG/M metagenome (GOLD analysis project Ga0075017, IMG submission 71475) | Freshwater sediment microbial communities in response to fracking from Pennsylvania, USA - Alex Branch Run_MetaG_ABR_2012 | ecosystem: Environmental > Aquatic > Freshwater > Creek >... | reverse complement strand
ATGAATCTCTGGCGGTCCCCCTCGGAGTACGACATGACACCGTTGCCGATTTCGTTGTTGTAGCCGATCGCCGCGAGTGCGGGATTGTGGGCATAGTGTCGGGTTAACTCATCCGCAAAGCGAACCAGATGCTCGCGGTAGGCCGGATCGCTTGTGTCATCCATATAGCGTTCGGCTGGCTGTACCGTCGCCCCCTGCTCGTTGACGAGGTTCACCGATTGGTATTTGTGATGAAGCCAAATTGGCGCCGGCGATCCTCCGATGTCGAGAATCACCTTGATCCCCGCATCGTTCATCTGCTCCAAGATCTGGTCGAACCACGTGAATTCGAAGTGGCCCTCTGATGGTTCAAAAGCGTCCCAGGAAAGATCGCCCATTCGAACCATCTTGAAGCCCGCCTGTTTCATGAGGGCGATGTCTTGACGAATCTGTTCGGGAGAGCGATCCACCGGTTGATAGCAAGTGCCGACGAACAGTTGCCCTTTCGCGGGCCATTCCGGATGTTGAACCGCACTTTGTGCAAAAAGAAGTGAGCTGCTCAGGCATAAGGCAACGCCAATCAAGATTCTTCTCAAGGTCAAGTCCTTTGCTGGAAATATGTCAGCTCCGTAATAACCGCGATTCCGACACGAACCGGCTCACCTGCTGATCCTCTCGAGTGAGACCAGTGCGACATCGTTGCTGCGCATTGACAGCGAGAGGCTGCAGGAGCCACCTTTCCCGACCCGGACGACACGATCGGTTTCGGGGAGGTCGCGCGTCAATGTTCTCAATTGATCCAACTGAGCCGGTGACAAATCCTTGGGCGCGCCCATGTCGATGTAGGCTGAATAGGGGTCATTGACGCGAAAACCGGTGCGGTGAATGTTCAGTCGATAGCTGCCCGCCTTGAGATGATTAAGCCTCAGCTTCACCGATGGGGCGCGCATCGACGGAATGATGCGGCCATAGAACGACCGATTGCTGATCTTCTGCTGCGATTGGTCAAGGTTCCAGATGATCGCGGAGACCATTTCCCCGTCTGCCGCGGCAAACACCTGTGAATCTTTTACCGGAATCTCATTACCTCGAAGCGAGTGGAGATATTTGTAGGCAAAGTAGGCTGGCTTGCGGATCCCCTCTCGGTTCAGCAGCCCGAAACCGCCGTGGAACGGAGTCGGCGGCGGGCCCGGTTCTTCGAATAGATCGGTGTAGGTCCAATAGCTCATGCCCTGCAGCAGGCCCTGGCTGGCCTTGAGCTTGCTGAGGATGTAAGCGGCGCTGATGTACGAGTCATGCACCAGATCGCGGGGATTGTAGCTCGTGCTCCATTCGGTGAAGTAGAGCGGTAGGTTGGGACATCTCGAGGCAATGATCTGCTGATGCACTCTGCGAATATCGCCGACGATTGCGTCCGGCGATGGGGAAAGCTTCGTGTCTTCCTTGCCATTTTCATCGAGGAAACCACCCTCAACACCGTAGGTATGGGTAGTAATGAAGTCCACGACAGCGCCACTTTGCGCCACGTGGTCCAGAAATTCCGGCACCCATGCGGCCCCAGCCGTTGAGGGACCGCCGAACCGCAAGTTCGGATCGATTGCTTTGATCGTGTGTGCCGTCAAGTCGTAGAGTTCGAAATAGGCCTTCTGGTCGCCGCCTTCCCAAAAGCCAGACAGGTTGGGCTCGTTCCACACTTCGAAAAACCAGGTGCGAACTTCGTCTTGTCCGTAGCGTTGCTCGATGTGGCGGATGAAAGCATCCACCAAGTCTTTCCACGCCGCCGGTACCGGATGGGAAGTATTGCCCTGCCAGTAGAAAATCTTGTTGTCGGAGGTCTTCATTGCGTTCGGCGTGAAGCCCAGTTCAACGAACGGCTTAATGTGCCGCGCCAACAAGTTGTCGTAGAGTTGGTCGATCTTCGTCCAATCGTAGACGTTCTTCCCGTTTTCGATTTGTACCGTGCCGAGCACGTCATGAAAGATGGCGTGGAAGCGGAGGTAGCGGAAGCCAAGTTCATCCACAGCTGTTTTCAGTTGCTCCTGACTATCGTTGCGAATTAGCGTCCCCGGAAAGTCGGACCCGACCGATAGATCGAAGAATCGGTCGATCGGTTTGTTTGCCTGAGCGATGTCGACTTCGATGTAGCGCGACGCTGGCTTGGCTTGTTCCGCCGATGCGGTCGTCATGAAGAAAGCCAGGGAGAGTGAAGCAAATATTGTCAGGCGTTTAGTGTGCAACTTCTTCATATTGTTCCCTCGAGGACCAACCAAGCTCTTCTCCGCCAGGCCGGGTGAGCGCATTGACAGACCAGACCGAATACAACATTTGATCATCGACACTCAAAGTTGTTCGCGTCTTCGGGATTTCCTCCTCCCTTATATTGAGCGTGCTTCGGATAGGCACACAGTGGGCGGCTGCGCCCTGGGAATGCTTTGCCGGTCGCGATCACCGACGTTGGCCCCGCGCCCTTCTCCACCCAGTTGACCATCGCGCCCAAAAGATCGAACTGGTCAAGCGCCTGACCTCCTCCACAGTGGCTCATCCCCGGAACAAAATAAAACTGGCTCCACTTCGACACGGCTTCGAGCCCGCCGTTGGCTGCCGCCATGTCCTTGTAGTAGCCAAACGTATCGAGCGGCGAGAACCAGGGGTCGCTATCGCCGTGGTAGAAAATTAGTTTCCCTCCGTGTGCGGAGAAAGTGGTCAAGTTCGTGGAGATCGAGTCTACGAGCGGTTGGTTGGCTGCCAAGGCTTCCTTCCCAACATCCATCGTCATGTCTGTCGGCGCAGGTCCGAAGATTCCGGGGCCTGGTGACAGCAACCCACGGGAAGGCGCGCCGCCTGTGATGCCTGTGTCGTAAAGGAATGCGGGATAGACTTGGGTTCCTCCCGAGGTTCTCGGGCCGCCCAGAGCCTTCTTGATGGCGGCGGCTTTGTTCGCAGCCAGACAAGAGTCGTTCTTTTCACCCTTGCACGCCAACATCTCCGGATCGAAATCGCACGCGAGAGGGTCAGAGATCAAACCGTCGGCTACTCCGTCTTTCGCATCGCACTGGTGCATGAGGCCGTCCATGATCAGCTTGCGGTCATTGCCGGTGATGGACTGCTCGATGAGCGGTTTTCCATTCGCGTCCTTCGGAGCGATCTGGTTGAACGCAATGGGTATCCATCGGCCGATGGCGAGGTTGGAAAGCCCGGTGCGCATGGCCGGATCTCCGGAGATGATCCCGTTGAAAACCGAGGGATAGCGCTGCGAGAGGATCATGCCTTCGCGGCCTCCGGTGGAGCATCCGGCGAAATACGAGAACGCCGCTGCCTTCCCGTAATGCTGCGCGATGATCTGTTTCGCGAGCCCGGCCACCTGGGCGTTCGCCGCGTACGCGAAATCCAGATAGGCCTGCTCGTCCTTCATGAAGCCGAAATCGAAGGGGCCTCCGTGGCTTTTGTGACCGGTGTCCGTGCTTACAACCGCGAACCCGCGCATGAGCCCGGGAGTATCCCCAGCAGCAGTCAGCCCGAGCGGCGGCATCACGAATCCATTTCCGCCACCACCGCCTTGCATGAGGAAATCGCCGTTCCACAGATCGGGCATCGCCAGCGCGAAGTTGATGCCAAACTCTTCGCCGCCCACTCCATTCCGGCGATTGATGACGCCCTCGACTCGGCAAAATGCAGGAAGTGGATTGCTGTGCCCCGGACCATACAGATTCGGCTCCGTGCTTCCGGCGTCGACGTGAGCGGCCCTGGTGATTTCGACTCCTGACATCTTGCTGTCCATCAGACTGGTGCATGAGTCTTTCTGTTGAGCGGACGCAGATACAGTTAACGCGAGAATAGAAAGACCCACGATGCTGAGGACTACTGAACGCATTTTTGCCTCACCGTCTCTTCCGCGGGGCGTTGTGCCTGAAGAAATACAACGCGCCGAAGGGAACATAAGATTGCGAAATGCAAGGAGAATCTCTCCCATTTTCTTCTTCCCGAATAACTTTTGCACGTTGCTGTCGTACGCCGTATCCGCTTCAATCACCATGTCAAATCCAGCAGCGACACCCCCTGCGTTGGTTCGGTGAAAGTCAGCTCAATCGCACCTCCATCGACCGAAACCCATCGCGGAGATTCCAGCAGTTGCAGCTGTCCTGCCACTTGCAACGACTGATATTGCGCCGCGGAAGGGTCTTGTGGCGATCCCATCTTCTGCCAGGCAGTATAGGAATTGCTGTGATCATGATCGACGCGCCAATGCTCCAGCAGTATCTGCGGGACGCCCTTGGGCATGCCTTCTACCCTGACGTGAATTTCCGCTGCCGGAGACTCGGTGAATTCATCATGAAAGTTCCAGACGAGCACGTTCACTCTGTGCTCGGTGCGAGTGGCGATTGCGTTCACGTCCGATTTCGCTCGGACGCTCGACTGCAAGATGTCATCCAGACCAAGCGCTCCGGTGCTCTCTGCGGAGACGCGTTCTCCGTTCATCTGGCCGAACATCCGGAACAGATTCAGCACCGGCAGGTCGATGTCATGCGTCGCAAAAGCTCGCAGTCCTGCAAAGATCGGTTGGCCAGGGAAGGTGAAAGCCCAGGCAATCGAACCTTCGATATTAATGTGGTGGCGCTGTGCCAGGGCTAGCGCTCCGCTCAAGAGTTCCGCCTCATAACTGGCATATTGCGAAGTCAAACGATAGTTGTTTTCAGGATGCGATGTTGCGTCGCATGCCGCGCAGCTCTCGGGGTCTGATTCAGTGAGGACTACTGGTAATTGGCGGAGTGTGGGGAATTTCTCGATGATCGCGAATCCCTGGTCGATGTCTCTTAGATTGGTTCCTATACTCAGTTCCACATGAGCATCCACCTGGGCAGCTTTGCCCTTGGCATGGAACGAGATGAAATCAAGCGGAACGCCCTTCTTTCCCGTCGCATAGTTCTGCCCATTCGCACAGTGCTCAAGGAAAACCTGCAGAAAGTCGGCCGCTTTCGGATTGGCGGGACCAGTAGTAGCCGGTCCACCCACACCTGCACCCGGCAAAGCCCTTCGCACTGCGCCAACGGTGTAATCGTAGAACTTGCTGTAGTCGTCGACTGTCCCGTGCCAATAAAAGATGTCCGGCTCGTTCCAGACCTCCCACTCCCACTTTGCAACTTCGGGCGCACCGTAGCGGTCCACCATGTGTCGAACCCATCGGTAAACGAGCTCCGACCACTCGTCGTAATTCTTTGGCGGATACGCCCAGCCGGTGGCGAAATCCCGCGGCCAGTGATGCTCGTAGGGTTCTGGATGCGTAGAAAGCGCTTCGGGCATGAATCCGATTTCAACGAGCGGCCTTATGCCGGTGGCCTTGTACGTATCGAAAATCTTGTCGATGATGGTCCAGTTGTAAAAAGGTTTCCCGGAGGCATCTCGAGTGAATGCGTTCGTCGAACCCCACTTCAATGCCGGAGTGCCATCGCCCGAGGTCAACAGATTATGCGTGCGGTCGTGCACCGGATAGGGGCTGAGCTGCGAGAGTTTTGTAAGCAGATTCCGCCCTTCCTCACTGTACGCGTAGTTGGGCTCATCGTGTCCAACCCACGCCCACACCGGTTGGAACGGTCCGATCTGTTTCGACACGTCCACCTTGATGGTGACCACTTGCTGCGCGGACAAGAGCACCGTCGTTAGCACTACAGAAATAGTCAGAAGGGTGTTTCTGGGTAGCGTGCGCGCGAAGAGAATGGCCATGGAATCGAGAGAAAGCGTTTCCATATTTAGCACAATAAGCAGATGCCACGAGATTTAACAAGTAGACTATGATGCTCTCTATTATGACGTCTTCCTATACCGGCTCACTTCGCAACTACTCGGTAAACGATTGCTCCAAGCACACACTTCGGGCGGCGCGCCCGACATCATCGGGCATCAACAGTCCGCTGCTCCTGGTTGTTGCGCTGATGGCATTTGCCCTAACCGGGCCTTACTGCGTCGGACAAAGCGTCGTATTGTCCGTGGACGTGTCCAAAGCCGGCGCTAAGATCGACCGCAATATTTTCGGCCAGTTCGCCGAACATCTGGGCCACGGCGTTTATGAAGGCATTTGGGTTGGTGCAGCCTCCAAAATCCCGAATACCCGCGGCATCCGCAACGACGTGGTCGCGGCGTTGAAAGCGATCAAGGTTCCCAACGTCCGCTGGCCCGGCGGCTGCTTCGCCGACGAATACCACTGGCGCAACGGCATCGGCTCGTCACGGGTCGTCACGCTCAATCCCAACTGGGGTGGCGTGATCGACCCGAACACGTTCGGAACCCACGAATTCATGGACTTCATCGACCAGATCGGCAGCGAGGCGTACGTCTCAGTCAATATCGGTTCCGGTACACCGAAGGAAGCGGCGGACTGGTTGGAATATATGACCACCGCCCAGCCGACAACGCTCGAAAAGGAACGCGCGGCCAACGGTCATCCCGCTCCCTACGAAGTCGCCAACCTGGGGCTCGGCAACGAAAGCTGGGATTGCGGCGGCAACATGACGCCGGACTACTACCTGAGCCAGATGAAGATTTACAGCCGCTTCGTCCGCAACTTCAATCCGGCACAGCAGGAAAAGCAACAGATGCTCAAGATTGCCGTCGGTCCCGGAGGCGGTGAGCCCCGCTGGACCGAGTGGACGGAAGCGATCATGAAGGCGTTCCAGCAGCACACCTGGAGCTGGGACGTCAACGGTCTTTCCATGCACAACTACACGGTTGTGCACGGTTGGCCGCCTTCGTATGCGTCAGTTGGCTTTGGCGAGACCGAGTACGCGCAGGTTCTCAAGTCCACCCTGGACATGGATAGTCTGATCGCCAGGCACTCGGCCATCATGGACAAGTATGATCCGGCCAAAAAGGTTGCCCTGATCGTGGATGAATGGGGCGGCTGGTACGCGCCGTTGCCGGGCAGCAATCCGGGCTTCCTCGTGCAGCAAAACAGCCAGCGTGATGCCGTTCTGGCCGCGCTGAATCTGAACATCTTTGCGCGGCATGCCGACCGCGTGCGCGGAGCCAATATCGCACAGATGATCAACGTGCTGCAGGCCTTGATCCTGACCGACAAAGAGAAGATGGTTCTGACGCCGACTTACTACGTTTACAAGATGTATCTCCCGTTTCAGGACGCAACGTTTGTGCCGGTGACGTTTGACGCGGGTTGGTACACGCACGGAGATGTCGCCTTGCCGCGCGTAGACGCCATCGCCGCCAAAGATACGAACGGCAAGTTGTGGCTGGCGATCACCAATCTTGATCCCAATCAGCCGGTCGAGATTGAAGCCAGTCTGGCAGGCATCACGGCGAAATCGGCTACTGGAGAAACCATAACAGCGCCCAAGGTGGACAGCGTTAATACCTTTGACGCACCGAATACGGTTGTACCGAAAGCGATTTCCGCGAAGGCCCAGGGAGGCAAGCTGGTTCTGAAACTAGAGCCCAAGTCGGTAACCGTGGTTTCCGTGGAGCAATAAGGAACAGGAGAAACAAAATGCGATGGTCTGCAATTTTGGTCTTTTTATTGTCGAGTCTCTGCTTGGCGCAGGAGTCAGGTAGTTTTCAGCCCTCTTCGACCAACGTGTGGGGAGCGGACTATCCCCGGATTGATAACACGGGTAGGGTTGAAGTTCGTGTAAAAGCTCCCGACGCAACGAAGGTGAAGTTGAATTTCTGGAGCGGGCCCAAAATCGATATGGTGAAACAGCCGGACGGATTTTGGACCGTCACTACGGCTCCGCTCGTTCCCGGTTTTCACTATTACACGTTGATCATTGACGGTGCGGAAGTCGCCGACCCCAATACGCATGCGTATTTTGGCGGAAGCAAGCCCGCGAGTGCGGTGGAAGTTCCAGAGCCCGGCTCCAACTATTATTCAGTCCAGGGTGTGCCCCATGGGCAGGTGCGCGAGGTCTGGTACGACTCGAAGGTGACGGGAACCTGGCGGCACGCTCTGGTTTACCTGCCCCCGGATTACGATGCGCAGACCAAGGTGCGCTACCCTGTGCTCTATCTCCAGCATGGCGGCGGCGAAGATGAGACGGGGTGGATTCGGCAGGCCAACGCGAATTTCATCCTCGACAATCTCATCGCGGCGAAGAGTTGCAAGCCCATGCTCGTCGTGATGGCGTACGGCTACGCCCGTCGCGCCGGCCAGGCTCCGCCTGATCTGACTGGGAAGCCCTTCGGTTCTCCGGAAATGCTGAAAGCCATGCAGGACATGACGGCAGCATTTGAAGATGACGTGACGCAGGCCCTGATTCCCTACATTGATACGACCTTCCGCACACTTTCGGATCGCGATCATCGCGCGATGGCCGGCCTTTCCATGGGAGGAATGCAGACGTTCCAGATCACGCTGAATCATCTGGATCTTTTCTCCTATATTGGCGGATTCAGTGGAGCGGGCGGGATGCTCGTGCTTGGGGATCGGAAACTGGATCCCAAGACCGATTACAACGGAGTGTTTGCCGATCCGGCAGCGTTCGCCAAGAAAGTTCATTTGCTCTGGATGGGTGTCGGGACCAATGAGCCGGAGAGAATGCGGGCGGGACTTCAGAGATTGCACACTTCGCTGAACGAAGCGAACATTCAGCACATCTTTTACGAGTCGCCGGGGACAGATCACGAATGGCAGACATGGCGTCGCGATTTGAAGGATTTTGCGCCAAGGCTCTTCTGACAGAGCCACTCGATTGCGAGACTATGTGCTCGAATCCCCTTCTGAAAATGAGGTTTCCAAAATCGTGATTTACAGGCGTGCTCTCACCGCCGTCGCTGCCTCCGCATTCTTGCTCTCGTTGCCTTGCTTTGCCTTGGTACAAGTGCAATAGTTTCGCGAGAGGATTCCGATGACTACGATGAAATCTTTCTGCGTGATAGCGCTGGCACTGGCGGTAGGTCCAGCGTCCCGACTTGCGGCACAAGTGCAGACGGATGTGCCGGCCGCTGTTCCCGGCGCACAGTCGGTGACGGTAGAACACATCAAGGTGCACGGAACAGCCCTCGAAGGCAATCTGGAGGGGGATGCCGTCGATCGCGACGTGTTCGTGTTCCTTCCGCCTGCCTACGCCAGGAACAAGTCGCGGCGCTACCCCGTCGTGTATGCCTTGCACGGATATTCCATCGGCGCCGAGCAATGGACCCATGAAATCCACGTGCCGCAGACCATCGAAGGCGCCTTCGCCCAGGGCGCGCGAGAGATGATCGTTGTTCTGCCTGATTCGAAAACGCTGCACAACGGTTCTATGTATTCCAGTTCGGTTACCACTGGGGACTTCGAGCAATTCATCGCGCACGACCTGGTGGCATACATCGATGCTCGTTACCGGACGCTTCCAAACCGATTGAGCCGTGGCTTGGTGGGCCACTCCATGGGAGGCTACCGTGCAACGCGGATTGGAATGAAGCATGCGGACGTATTCGGCAGCCTGTACATCATGAGCCCATGCTGCTTGTCTCCCCGGCCAGCGGGAGCGGGCAACCCGGAAGTGGAGAAAGCTCTGGAGGCAGTAAAAACGCCCGAAGATTCAGCAAAGCTCCCATTCTTTCCCCGGGCACAGCTCGCCACTGCGGCGGCGTGGTCGCCCGACCCGAAAAATCCCCCGCTTTATCTGGATCTGCCGACGAAGGATGGCCAGGCTCAACCCGATGTCCTGGCGAAATGGGCCGCAAACGCGCCACTGGCATTCATGGATCAGTACGTCGGAAATCTTCGCCAGTATCGCGCAATCGCGATTGACGTCGGCGACCAGGACGGATTGCGAACCGATACCGGCAAGCTGCACGATGCTCTCGATAAGTATGGGATCGCGAACAGCTTTGAACTGTACTCGGGCACTCACACGAGCAAGGTGGCTGATCGTTTCCAGAACCATGTCCTGCCGTTCTTCAGCCAGAGTCTTTGCTACGAAGCAAGCTGCCGGTAGCAGGGCGGCACCGCTGTTGCGCTCACAAGCAGCTAGCTGCATGTATTCATTGCTACTTCCTCGTTGCTCACAGCTGGAGGAGAGAAGATGAACCACACGGTCACCCACCCTGTGGTTGACTCGCTTATGCGTAGCGCCGTCACCGAATCGCACACAACGGGCGTACAAACTGTGCCGCGAACACAGCTTCCTGGCTTCTGGGGCTTGCCGACAGCGCGCGACTGAATCAGAAACGCGTGCTTTGTTCCACGCAGTCCGGCGGTGCCGATGTATGATTTTACTTGGCCCTCTAATTCTCGCGATGGATGACGCAGATGGCGGATGAGCAAACTGAGCGGCTGGAGTCCTTCAAAGCTTTCATCAAAGCGGCAGAAGAAGGCGCTGCCATACCACCCGTCGCCGAGCACGATCTCAGGTGCCTCCACGAGTTGTGCGTGGAAAGGGCGAAGCGCTACTGCGGCAAAGACGGGGTGGTGAGTATCGAATCGATGGCTCGCACGTGCAACCCCGCCGCGAATCTGCCCGCTGTTTGGCTGCGCCATACTCAACTCAGGACGCTGTACCGACAAGGTCTTCTTGCGGAATGGCAACACGGCACCGTTTTGAATGACGCTGTGTTCCGACTGGCAGCAACCATCCCTATGCACGGTATCCATTTAGACCAAGAAGCATTCCTTCGACAGCTTCGCAACGCGACTGCGGCCTGAAATTCTTCACTTGCGGCGCATAGCTGGCCGTCTTCGCGTCGCGCATCGGCTGGAGAATTGGTTTTCCGCTACACTAGGCGGACACTATCATTCTTGTGGGGATTGCTCATTGCAAAACTTTGGGAGCGGTTTGCGCCGGTATGTCGTTTTTCTGTTTTGCATTCTGAGTCTGGCTTCGGCGGCGGCGCAGAGTGTTCGTCCGGAACTGTTTGGCGGGCTCAAGTGGCGGCTGATCGGGCCTTTTCGGGGCGGGCGGGCCGTGGCCGTCGCGGGAATTCCCGGCAACTCGACCACGTTCTATTTTGGCGCGGTGAACGGCGGCATTTGGCAAACCGACGATGCGGGTGTGGTCTGGCGGCCGATTTTTGATGATCAGCACGTAGCGTCCATCGGCGCAGTCGCCGTGGCTCCCTCCGATCCAAAGACAATCTACGCGGGCACGGGAGAGTCCGATATCCGGTCTGACTTGTCGTCGGGTGATGGGATTCATAAATCGGTGGACGGAGGCCAGAACTGGACCAATGTTGGTCTGCGCGACTCGCGGCAGATCAGCCGCATTGTCGTCGATCCGCGGAACGCGAACGTTGTCTATGTCGCAGCGCTCGGTCATGCGTACGGCGGCAATGCCGAACGCGGTGTGTTCAAATCCACCGACGGCGGCATGAACTGGGCCAAGGTGCTGGATCAGGGGCCGGACATCGGAGCGTCGGATTTGGCGATCGCGACCGAGAGTCCAAAACTTCTTTTTGCGACCACGTGGCGGGCGCGCCGTCCGCCGTGGAGTACGTATGGCCCGCTGGGCGGCCCGGGCAGTGGGCTCTACCGTTCCAAAGATGGCGGGCAGTCGTGGTCGCATCTGACTGGAGCTGGACTGCCCGATGGTGACTGGGAGCGCTCGGGGGTGGCCGTGTCACCGGACGGCAAGCGCGTTTATGCGGTGATCGATGCAAAGAAGGCTGGCCTGTATCGCTCCGATGACGGGGGCGATACATGGTCGCTGTTGAATGCCGATCCGCGGATTACCAGCCGGTCGTGGTATTTCGGCAGTATCACGATCGATCCGAAGAATCCTGATGTGGTTTATATCCCGAATGTGGCGCTGTACCGCTCCGAGGATGGCGGCAAGACGATCGCGATTGTGCGCGGCGCGCCGGGTGGAGACGACTACCACCAGATCTGGATCGACCCCAAGGATTCGACGCGCATGATTCTCGCGACTGACCAGGGAACGACCGTCAGCGTGGATTACGGCAAGACGTGGAGCACCTGGTACAACCAGCCGACGGCGCAGATCTATCACGTGGCCACCGACGAGAAGTTTCCGTATGCGGTGTATGGCACACAGCAGGATAGCGGCGGCATCGCCGTCTGGAGCCGGACGGATCACGGGCAGATCAACGCGCGGGACTGGTTTTCGCCGGGCGGAAGCGAGAGTGGATACATTGCGCCTGATCCGAATGATCCGAACATTGTTTATGTCAGCGGCGCCTACGGGTCGGTCGACCGCTTTGATCTGCGGACTTCGTTTAGCCAGGACGTGACGCCGTGGCCGTTTCCAAACTGGGGCACGGAAATCGCCGAGCGCAAGTATCGCGACCCCTGGAATCCGGTGTTGCTGTTTTCTCCTTTCGACAAGAAGGCGCTTTATTTCGGATCACAGTTTGTGATGAAAACCTTGGACGGGGGACTGCATTGGGAGACGATCAGTCCCGATCTCACTGGGGCGACTCCGCAGAGCAAGGACGCAGTGGGTGGACCGGCAACAGTGGAGAACTCGCGGCAACGGGGATATGGCGTGATCTCGGCGATTGCGGTCTCGAGCTTGAATGGCGATCTGATTTGGGCGGGGAGCGACACGGGGCTGATTCACGTCACACGCGATGGAGGGAGCACCTGGAAGGACGTTACGCCGAAGGGGCTGACGGACTGGAGCAAGATATCGCTGATTGAGGCTTCGCATTTCGACCCGGCGGAGGCCTATGCTGCGGTCGATCGCCATCGTTTGGATGATCTGCAGCCTTATCTTTACCGCACCCGCGATTACGGCGCGAGCTGGCAGTTAATCACGGATGGGATTGCGGCGCCATCATTTCTGCGGGCGGTGCGGCAGGATCCGCAGGATAGGAACTTGCTCTTCGCGGGAACCGAGTTGGGAATCTACGTTTCGTTTGACGATGGCGGGCATTGGCAGCCGCTGCAATTGAATCTTCCGGCGACGTCGGTGCAGGACATGGTCATTCACGGCGACGACCTGGTGATTGCAACGCACGGGCGGTCGTTCTGGATTCTGGATGACATCACGGCTCTGCGGCAGGTTACGCGCGCGGGAAATGAGGGAGCGTGGCTGTACGCTCCGGCCACTGCCGTGCGCGTCGACAACGACTGGTTCCTGGGAACTCCGATTCCGCCGGAAGAAGCGGCGGGAGAGAATCCGCCGAACGGGGCAATCGTCGACTACTACCTGAAGAGCGCGGGGGGCCACGTCAAGTTGGAAGTGTTTGATGCGAAGGGGAACCTGGTACGCAGCCGCTCGTCGGACGAGAGTCGAGAAGCGAAGCGACCACCCGTGCCGATTGCCGAACGATGGTTTCCGAAGCCGCAGTTTCTCGAGCTCACGGCGGGAATGCACCGGTTCGTCTGGGACCTAGCGTGGAGTGGAGCAAGTCGAATGCCTGCGGAAGAGGGAGATGAGGAATATGGCGCTCCGCGCGGCCCTCGGGTGATTCCGGGAACTTACGAGGTGAGACTTACGGTGGATGGAAAGACCTCGAAGCAACCGCTGAAAGTGGTGATGGATCCGCGCTCGGTCGCGACGGCTTCGGAGTTGGAGCAGCAGTACGAGCTTGGGCGGAAAATGTTCGCGGAGACGATTCGCAGCCGGCAGGTTGTGGCAGAGATTCACGCTGTGCTTCAGCAGTTGACTGCTGTCGGAGCGAAATTGAGCTCACAACCGACGGAGATCAAAGCGAGCATTTCTCAGATCGAGGATGCACTCAAGAAAATACTAGCCGGCACCGGAGCGCGCACCGGCGATGCCATGGGGCTGCAGGCGGCGAGTGGCGGAATAGCCGCCGCATTGCGAGTGGTCGAAAGCGGCAACCGAACTGTGCCGTCGCAGGCCATCGCGGTATTTGAGGAATCGGATCGCGCGGCGAAGTTGCGGATGGACGAGTGGGGTCGAATGAAGACGACGCGCTTGCTTCAGCTTAGCGATCAATTGAAGCAGGTGAATGAGAGGCCGATTTCCATCGGTCAAGACTAAGCGAGAGGCAGATTAGGGCGGATCAAAAAAAGGGACAGCCAGTGGCGGCTGTCCCTTTCTATTGGGCTACTTGCCCAGGGAACAATTCGAGTTCACGTTCTGGATGTAGATGCCGTTGTTGCCGAGGCGGTCATCTTCGAAGGCGAGCGCAGCAACGCCAATGGGTGAGATGGCTGCGGCCAGCCGAGCCTTATTCGAAGGCGTTGACGACACCGGGAACTGCGGGCAAATTGTCGCTCCCGTTCCGTCGAGCTTGATGGCCTGGATGGTAGCTGATCCGAAGGCAGCCTGGTCCACCCAGAACGTGAGGGCGCCAGTTCCGATGGGCACGGTCTGCACGAAGATCTGCTGATCGTTACGGAGGGGCACGATCACCAGTCCTTCCGGACCCCACTGCGGCGAGCCGGTCGAGTTGAATTTCTGCCCGGAGATGCCGTTGAATACCTGGTTGGGATCTTCTTCCGTCCAGAATACGAACACTTCCTGGGTCGCCGCGCGATACGCAACCGTGGGGGCAACTCTTATGTTGATGGTGTTGGAGGAGACGGCGACTCCGTTGTGCGCAAAGGCCTCGCTGCCACTGGGAAGAATGTGTTGAGCGAAACATTGCAGCGAGGGAATGCTGGTGTACCAGGCGAAGACCGCGCCGCCGTGGCCGTCGTAGATGAAGTAGGAAAAGTTGCCGAACTGGAGAGATCCCACGTCGAAAATATCCACATTGCTGCTTCCCCACAGCAGCGTGCCGCCGGAGGAGACTTTGTTGGCACGGAGTTGCATATTGCTGCCAAAGCCCTGTTCGCGCACCCAGGAGACGATGACCGAACCGTTATCGGCGGCATGCATATCAGCGAGGAGGTAGTTGTAGCCGGACTCGCTGAACACCACGCCGCTGCCCCACTGCGGCTGGCCGGCCGCGTTGAGCTTCTGCAGAACGACGTTGGTGTTGCTGGTCCAGGCAACGACGACGTTGCCGTCACTGGTGCCGACAATTTTAGGAGCCGCGTTGAAAGTGGGACCGGTCGTGAGCTGCACTCCGAGTC
>Ga0075017_100001344_pt1 | contig 14930 bp, 15 predicted proteins | sample AleBraG_ABR_2012_FD_71475 | JGI IMG/M metagenome (GOLD analysis project Ga0075017, IMG submission 71475) | Freshwater sediment microbial communities in response to fracking from Pennsylvania, USA - Alex Branch Run_MetaG_ABR_2012 | ecosystem: Environmental > Aquatic > Freshwater > Creek >... | reverse complement strand
GCGGTGGTGGCCTCGTGAATGAAATCAAGGAGTTCCGCGGTCACCGCCTGAATCTGACCCCGCCATCCCGGAGGGTGCAGGAGACGCTTCGAGAGATTGATTGCTGCGGGGTGCGAGAAGGCGGTGACGATGGTCGACAGTCCAGACAAGGGCAGGCTCGACTCGGCCGGATTGATCCGAACGCGAACGACCTCCGAGCGGACGAGTGCCGCCGCGTTATCCAGCACCGTGGTCTTTCCGGTTCCTGGCCCGCCGACGAGAAGGAGGGCTTCCTCGGGAATGACGGCGGCGAGATCCGTGATCCGCGCGATCGCATCAGCCCGGATCATCGGTCCAACTTGGCGACGAGGAAGCGCGTCTGGCGGGAAGCCCAGGCGGGGGCGGGGCGGGGTGGAGGATTCAGCTTCATCTGACGCCACGATTCGGGTCGCGGATACGGGACTTCTCGCCGCCGGGGGAATGACGCTTATTGTGCGTTCGGGAGGACTAGGAACCCAAACAGCTCTCACCTCACTGTGGCGGCTCGGGTGAGGTCAGCACGGTGAGAGTTATTGCAAAGGTATTCCGAAACGCAGAAAGAGTCGCCCCCAGTTTGGGGGACAAAGGCATCAGGAGAGCAGAAACAGCACGAATCCGATCAGTGGGAGCGTGCCCTGGAGCAGCGCCGGACGCAGGTAACGGCGGCCCGTCGTGGTCAACACGAGCGCCGCCAACACCATCGAGCCGGTGGAGAACAGCACGAGGGCGGCCCCGGCTTGGGGCTGGTTGGTGGCCCAGAGCAGAAGCCCGAGAGTCGAGCCCGCCGCGAGAAACAGGTTGTAGAAACCCTGGTTGTAGGCCAGGGGGCGCGTGGTCTCGGCATCCGCTTGGCTGGCCAACCCGAATCGCTTCCAGACGCTCGGCCGGGTCCACCAGATGCTCTCCATCAGAAAGATGTACACGTGCAGCACCGCCGCAAGGGCGACGAAAACTCCGGCGACGATGATCATGCCAGCAGTGTACGGCCCGCCCGTTGTTTCGCAGCAGGCGGGCATCATCTCGCTGAGAGAAAGATGGCCGGAGCTCGGGGCTCCCCCTAGACTCCGCTGAAGGGACCGCATCACACGGACGGGGACACGATGGACCAGCAACCGGGGGAAACCCCTCAAAATCCAGCCGAATCGGAGCAACCGGCGGCGGCAGCGACTGACGCCAAGCCGTTACTCTCCCGCCCCGGCGTCCTCCTCGGCGGCGCAGTCGTCGTCGGCCTCCTCGCCGGCTTCCTCGGCGGGTATCTCGGTCAGCTGGCCGGCTCGAACGGCACCCCCTCGTCGTCGGGAACCTCAGGAACCTCGGTCGGCTCTGTCGGTGCGACGACTGATGGGTTCTGCAACGCCGAAACCGTGGCGGCGAAGGTTCTTCCCGCGATCGTCACCATCAACGTGGTGAGTCAGGCCGGCGGTGGGGTCGGCACCGGCTCGATCATCCGCGATGACGGCTACATCTTGACCAACAATCACGTCATCGCGGATGCCGCGAACGGTGCATCCATCGTCGTCACGTTCAGTAATGGCCAGCAGGTGCCCGCAAAGCTCGTCGGACGGTCGCCGCAGGCGGACATCGCTGTGGTGAAGGTCGACGTCGGCTCGAAACTGCCGGCCGTCACAATCGGCGACTCCGACGCTCTGGCGGTCGGTCAACCGGTCGTCGCTCTCGGTGCCCCGCTCGGCCTGTCGAGCACCGTCACCGCCGGAATCGTGAGCGCTCTCGGTCGCGATGTGCCGGTGCCGAGCGATGATGGAGGGGCCGCCCTTCTGGCCGGAGCGATTCAGACCGACGCAGCAATCAACCCGGGCAATTCGGGCGGCGCGCTGGTCGACTGCAGTGGCGCACAGATCGGCGTCAACTCGGCGATTGCCACCGTTCCCAACGCCTCGGGGCAAGCGGGAGGCGGAAGCGTCGGCATCGGCTTCGCCGTTCCGGTCAACCTCGCCATGACATTGGCCAACCAGCTGATCGACACCGGCAAGGTCTCCTACCCCTACTTCGGCATGCAGGTCGTCCCCATTCCGCAGGATGTCGCTGCGAAGTTCAACACCGAGCCCGGCCTGTTCATCGAAGGGGTCACCCCGGGCGGACCGGCCGATGCGGCGGGCCTCAAAGCGGGCGACATCATCACCGGGCTCGACGGCCAGTCGGCCACCAACCCCGCCGTGCTGACGCGGTTGAAGCTGACGAAGAAGGTCGGCGACACCGTGGAGGTCAGTTACGTGCGCGGAACCGAGAAGGGCACGGCGACGGTCACGCTTGGCGCGACGCCGTAGCGGTGAGCGGGGCTGGTGCGGTGAGTGGACATCCGCTTCTCACCGCACCGAACCTATACTTCGACCATGTCCCATGAACCACGCGTGCTCATCGCCGAAGACGACACCCGGCTCGCGCTGATGCTGCGGGACCTCCTGTCCGGCGAGGGCTACGAAGTCACCGTCGCGCACGATGGCCAGCGTGCGCTGCACGAGGGACTCACCAACGAGTTCGATGTGTTGCTGCTTGACCGCGGACTGCCGGTGATAGAAGGACTCGATGTTCTCGGCAAACTGCGCGGGAGCGGCGTCGTGACCCCCGCCCTGATTCTCTCGGCGCTCGGAAACCCGGCCGAACGCGTCGAGGGGCTGAACCGGGGCGCCGAAGACTACCTGTCGAAGCCGTTCGACATCGACGAGCTTCTCGCGCGGCTTCGAGTTCTACGCCGTCGGCTCGCCTCGACAGTGCCGGTGCTGAAGATTCCCGGCGGAACGCTCGACACCGACAGCAGATCCGTCACCTTCGACGACGGACGCGTCGTCACACTCTCGGAACGCGAAGGCGACCTCCTGGAGCGGCTGGCTCGTCGCTCGGAACAGGTCTTCACCCGGGAGGACTTGCTGGTGACGGTGTTCGCCGACGCCGACGATGCGGGAGTCGTCGATACGTACGTGCACTACCTGCGCAAGAAGCTCGGGCGCGAGAGCATCCACACCGTGCGCGGAGTCGGCTATCGGTTGGGCCGGTCGGCATGAGCACCCGCGATCTCGCAGAATCCCGGCGCGCCGCGCGCCGGTTGGCCATTCAGTTCGCGGCGCTCGTCGTCGTCGTCTTCGCTCTCCTCGGCGGAGTCGTCTTCGCGATCGTGAGCGCCAGTCAGGCGGAGGCGACAAACCGTGCCCTCGCCGCCGCCTCGCTGATTGACTCACCGCACGATGCGCCACCCGGGGTGTTCGTTGTGCTCGTCGGCGACCACGGTGTGCTGGCCTCCCCGAACCTTCCGGCCGGGTTGCCTGACGAGGCGGCCATCCGTTCTGTTGAAGAATCGGGCAGCACGGTGCAGGAGACGGTGAATCTCGACGGCCGGAGCTACGCCGTACGCACCTCGACGAATGCGAAAGGCACAGCTCAGGTCGCGGTCGACTTGCATGAGTCGCAGGAAGAACTCGGCAGGCTCGGCTGGGCCCTGGCGATTTCCGGTGTCCTCGCTGCGGTTGCCGCCGTCTTCATCGCCGCGTGGATGGCGCGTCGGGCGATGCGACCGCTGGCCGAGGCGCTCGCGCTGCAGCGTCGCTTTGTGATGGATGCGAGCCACGAGCTGCGCACGCCGCTCACCTTGCTGAGCACCCGCGCCCAGTTGCTCAGGCGCGCGTTGCCGCCGAAATCCGTCGACCGCCCTGGCGCCTCTCGGTCGTCAGCGTCGTCAGGGTCGTCATCCGTTTCTCAGGGTGACATCGCCGCCGCAGTCGAGGAGATCGTGCAGGATTCTCGCGTTCTCACCGAGATTCTCGAGGATCTCTTGATCGCGGCTGACCCGCGTGAGGTCGCCCCGAAGTCGAGACTGGACCTTGGGGACCTTGCCGATCAGGCGGTGGCATTGCAGGGCCCTGAGGCAGCGAAACGTGGTCTCCTGCTCGTGCGCGGTGGCTCGACCGACCCGGTCGTGATCGAGGGGGCCGGGGTGTCGATCCAACGTCTATTCACCGCACTCATTGCGAATGCCCTTGACCATGCCGAGTCCGAAGTGCACGTCGACGTGAGTCGCGCCGGCTCGGATGCCGTGATTCGGGTGAGCGACGACGGGCCCGGGTTCCCGGCGGGGATGGATACTGCAGCTTTCGACCGATTCGCGTCCTCGCGCCCGGCCGCAGACTCGCCGGTTCGCCCCCGGCACTACGGCCTCGGGCTCGCGCTCGTGGCGGAGGTGGCGTCCCGGCACAGGGGCAGCGTCACCATCGAGCCGGCCGTTGGCGAACACGGGGCCGTGGTATTGGTGCGGCTGAGCGCCGGTTCGTGAGCCGGCAAGTTCACCCCGCAGTGCAGATTCATAAGTAACGCCCCGAGTTCTCCCAGCCGGTCTAAGAAAGTTGGAAGAAACCTGCCGGAGTGTGGTCTCTATAGCCACGCAGAATCCGAGACAGGGGAGCGCCATGACCACGCATGTGACCGAACGACGCACACAGAACGTGCGCCCTGTCGTCACCCCACGGCGGCTGAGCGTCCGCGGCCTCAGCGCCCCGGCCCAGCGCCGGCGGGCTCTACTGGTTCGCGCCGTGCTCACCGCGGGCCTCTTCATCGTGCTCGTCATGTGGTGGACGAACGCCAGCCCGAGTTTTGCCGCGTCGCCGGCCGCTCTCGCCGTCACCATCGGCGAAGTGAGTGGAATGCTCGGCGGGTATCTCGTGTGCGTGCAGGTGCTGCTGATCGCCCGGATTCCCTGGTTCGAAGCATCGGTGGGGATGGACAAGCTGGTGCTCTGGCATCGTACGCTCGGCACGGCCGTCATCCTGCTCGTCGCTGTCCACGTTGGATTCATCATCCTCGGCGGGATGCTGTTCGACCACTCGACGCCGTGGGCAGAAGTTTTCACCATCCTGGCCAACTACCCCGACATGCTGGCGGCGCTCGTCGGCACGATCGCCTTCTTCGCAGTGGGGCTCAGCAGTGCCCGGCTCCTCCGCAATCGCCTGTCGTATGAGGCCTGGTACTGGCTGCACATGACGACCTACGTCGCCATCTTCCTCACCTTCCTCCACCAGATCAGCGCCGGCGTGCACTTCGTCAGCAACCCGATCAACCGTGCCGTCTGGATCCTGCTCTACCTCGGCACGGCGTCCGCGATCCTCACCTGGCGCGTCATTCTGCCCTTCATGGCGGCCTGGCGGCAGCGGCTGCGCGTCGATCGCGTCGTGATCGAGAACTCCGGGACCACGAGCGTGTGGTTCAGCGGAAAGCGACTCGATGAGCTGGGTATCCGGGCGGGCAACTTCATGCTCTTCCGCTTCCTCTCCTGGGGTCACCTGCTCACCGCCCACCCCTATTCCATCTCCCGCATCCCGCAGGCAGGGGTGCTGCGCATCACCGTCGGCGCGCTGGGCGACCACTCGCGTCGCATCCGCGAGCTGCGCCCCGGAACACTCGTCTTCACCGAAGGGCCGTTCGGGCACTTCACCGCCGATCGCGCCAGCCGCTCGAAGATCCTGCTCATCGCCGGCGGCGCGGGAATCGGCCCGATCTGTGCGCTGGCCGAGGAACTGACCGCCCGCGGCCACGCCGTGACGCTGGTCTACCGCGCTCACTCGGTCGAACACCTGGCGCTGTTGCCCGAACTCGCGCTCATGCCCGGCATGAGAGTGGTTCCCGTGCTCGGGCGGCGCAACGAACTCGGGTATGACCCGCTGTCGGCCCAGGCGCTGGTGGGCCTCGTTCCCGACGTGAAGGACCGGGAGGTCTTCATCTGCGGTCCCGCCGGACTGGCGCTGCAGATGGAATCGGTTCTCCGCACCCTGCGGGTTCCGAAGCGTTTCATTCACCGAGAAGAACTGAGCATGTCATGAGACTGAAGAAGTGGCGCGGCACCATGCTGTTTGCCGTCATTCTGACCACGATGGGACTCACCATCGGCCTGAAGCTTTACGGCGCGGCCGATATGGTCGGGGCCTCCGCTTCCGGCACGACGACCTCGGCGGGCGTTGGGGTGCCTGCGACTCCGCAGCCGACCACGGCGCCGGCCGCTCCCGCTCCGGCCGCTCCCGCCGCTCCTGCTCCTGCGCCTGCTCCGGCTGCTCCGGCTCCGGCGCCCGCTCCGGCGGCCCCGGCCGGCGTGACCAAGACCATCAACGGTCAGGTCGAGCAGACGCAGTACGGCCCGCTTCAGGTCTCCGTCACGTTCGTCAATAGCAAGATCACCGCGGTGACCGAGCTGCAGTCCCCGAACGACCGGGGGCGCAGCGTCGAGATCAACCAGCAGGCCGCGCCGATCCTCGAGCAGGAAGTGCTGGCTGCGCAGTCAGCGAACATCGACACGGTGTCTGGAGCGACCTACACCTCGGCCGGCTATGCCCAGTCGGTGCAATCGGCGATCGATCAGCTCTGAGAATCGACCAGCGATGAGACACGTCGAGACGGTGATGGGCATCCCGATGTCGGTCGACATCCGTGATGCGGGTGATCATTCCGAAGCAGTGCGCGCCGCCTTCGACCTGCTTGCCGCCGCCGATCGGCGTTTCAGCTCCTATCGAGACGACAGTGAAGTGAGTGCCGTCAACCGGGGCCTCGTCGCACCCGATCAGTACAGCGACGAGTTGCGTGAGGTGCTCGCGCTCGGTGCACGGGCTCAGCGCGCCACCCACGGCGCATTTTCGCTGCGCTTGCCCGGACAGAAGCTCGATACCGACGGAGTCGTCAAAGGCTGGGCGGTACAGAAGGCGGCGGATCTGCTGAGCCAGGCCGGTATCGGCAACTTCTGCTTCAACGCGGGCGGCGACATCGTTGTGCAGGGATCTCCGTCGGAGGGCGCGCTCTGGAATGTGGGGGTGCGCTCGCCGTGGAATGCCGAGAAGATGCTGACGGTTCTGGCCGTCACCGATTCCGCGGTGGCCACCTCGGGCACCTACGAGCGCGGCAACCACATCACCGACGGGCGCACCGGCTTGATCGCCGGAGAGCTGATCAGCGTCACCGTGACGGCTGCCGAACTCTGCACCGCAGACATCCTGGCCACCGCGGTGTTCGCGCTGGGCGCCGAGGGTGTGGATTGGGCGATCGAGAATGGGGCGGATGCCGTCGTCGCGGTCACGCCGGACGGCCGCGTTCTGCAGGCGGGCGCTGTTCCACTCGCGGCGCCGCTGATTGAGCCTGTCGAAATCAGGTGACCCCGACTCGAGACGTGGGCACCAGGTTTCGAGAGGCTCGACCAACGGGGTTAGGTGACGTCCTTCTTCCAGCTGGAGAAGTAGCCGCCGATGCCCGCCGCCGCCGCGTAGGCCAGCAGCACGAGGCCGCCCTGCCACCAGAGCAATGAGGCGGCTCCGGCGCTCGCCGCGCTGGCGACGGAGAAGAAACTGGCGCCGACCAAGGCATCGGAAGCGGCCCCCGGCAGGAACTGGCCGATGCCGGCGGTGACCTCGGTGAACGAGGAGGCGAGCCGCAACAGCGGTTCGACGAACTGCGTAAAGGCCAGCACGATCACAATCGTCGCGACCTGATTCGGCACGAGAACGCCGAGCCCCACGCCGATCATCGCCCAGAGTGCCATCGCCAGCACCGACCGGCCCACCAGAGCCCAGGTCGCGCTATCGCCGAGCTGCGGGTCGATGCCGAAACCGTTCATCACCAGCGCGCCGATGCCGACGGATGCCGCCAGGGCGACAACCCCGTAGGCCGCGCCGACGACGAACAAGCTCACACCTTTCGCGCCGAGCACTCCGCGGCGGCGCGGGGTGGCCAAGAACGTCGGGGTCAGGGTCTGGTGCCGGAACTCGCCGGTCGTCGCCAGTGCGCCGATCAAGACCGGGAACACGTAGCCGACCGACGACGCGAAGCTGTAGATGAGCGGTGGCAGGCCTGCAGCGGGCGGGGCCCCGCCGCCGGTTCCGGCCGCGCTGGAACTGATTGCCCCGGTCGCGATGCCGCCGAACAAGGCCGAGAGGCCGCCGGCCAACAGTGCGATGTAGAGGAAGAGAACGATCGCGAGGATCCACCACATCCGCGTGGTCAGGATCTTGGCGAATTCAGCGGAAACAGAGCGCAGGAAGACGGTCACAGCGAGTCACCTCCGCCGACGAGAGCAAGGAACGAGTCTTCCAGACCCGATTTCTGCCGATGCAGAACACTGATTTCGACTCCGGCGGAGAACGCCACGTGGCCGACCTGGCCCGGGTCGCCGGCCGCGACGAGCAGGCCGGTGCGGCCGAGCGCAAAGCTGAGGCCGGCGGCGGAGAGCGCGGCCGACAGGGCATCGCGGTCGGGGGAGTCGACGATCACCTGCGGGGCGACGTCCGAGTCGAGGCTGGAGAGCGGACCCCGGTGCACCAGGTGGCCCTTGGCGATGATGACGACATCGTCGACGCTCTGCTGCACCTCAGAGAGCAGGTGCGAGCTGACCAGAACGGTGCGACCTTCGGCGGCCATGGCGCGGAGGAACCCGCGGATCCATTTGATGCCTTCCGGGTCGAGGCCGTTGATCGGTTCGTCGAGAACGAGCACGCCCGGATCGCCGAGCAGCGCAGAGGCGAGCCCGAGGCGCTGCCGCATGCCGAGGGAGTAGCCGCCCACCCGGCGGTTGGCGTACTCGCCGAGGCCGACCAGGTTCAGCACCTCGGTCACGCGCGACGAGGGGAGTCCGGCCGCGATGGCATAGATGTTGAGGTGGTTGAAAGCCGACCGGCCGGGGTGGAAACTCGCCGCTTCGAGCGCCGCACCCACGGTGGCGAGAGGCTGGGGCAGATCACGGTAGCGGATGCCGCCGAAGGTGGCGGTTCCACTCGTCGGAGCGACCAAGCCGAGCAGAATGCGCAGCGTCGTGGTCTTGCCGGCCCCGTTCGGTCCGAGGAATCCGGTGACCTTGCCGGGCTCGACGGTGAACGACAGGTCGTTGACCGCGGCGACAGCGCCGAATCTCTTCGTGATGTTGCTGAACTCGATGACAGCGCCCGTCGGCATCCGTTTCCCCTCGATCGTTGCTTCCACCCTATGGGCGGCAGGTGCTGGGGGCCGGAAGGCAGGGCGGGCGAGGCGAGGGAATGCCAGAGCGACCGGGCCGCGGCGAAACTAGCATGGCGCTATGCCAGAAAAGGCAACATCATCGGGTGGTGACGTCTCCGCGCGTGCGCAACCACGCGAGCCCGTCAAGATTCAGGCCGGCGGCGGGAGAAGTTCGACGAGTTCGAGACTCGACACGTTCTTCTTCGTTTTTGCCGGCGCCGCCTCGGTCTGGCTGGCTGTGCTCGTGTTCGAGGAGAGCTTCTCCTGGGGCTGGGGCGTGATCTGGGTCATCGTCATCTTCTGGGTCCTCAGCGCCTATCTCGTGCTGCCGCGACTTCACCGCATCCTGACGCGCATCTACCTGCCCGACTACTTCATCGGGCGTGCTCGAACGAGCGACGGCCTCCTTGGCGACCCGGTGAACGTGGCACTCACCGGCACCGCAGAGCAACTGCACCGGGTGATGCTCGAGGCGGGCTGGACCCGCGCCGACGACATCACGGCTGCCTCCACGCGCCGCATCATCCTGTCGACTCTCACGCGCCGCAGCTACAACGAAGCCCCGGTGAGTCCGCTGCTGCTGTTCGACCGGCAGCAAGACTTCGCCTATCAGCAAGAAGTGGCGGGGAACCCGGCCAAGCGACATCACGTGCGGTTCTGGCGCTGTCCCGAGGGTTGGGCGCTGCCCGGCGGCGGCCGCGTTGACTGGCTCGCCGCAGGAACCTTCGACAAGAGCGTCGGATTCTCCCTGTTCACCCTGCAGATCACTCACAAGATCGACGAGAACACCGATATCGAGCGCGACCACATCGTGGCCAGTCTCACCGCGGCCGATCCGGCGGTGAGCGTCAACGTGATCCGCGACTTCTCGACCGGCTACCACTCCCGCAACGGGGGAGGGGATTCGATCGAGACCGACGGCGACCTGCCGGTGATCAACGTGCGTGGCGTCACGGTAGCGGATGTCGCCCCGCCGGCCGCGGCATCCGCTGCTCTCAAGAAGCCGCAGGCGGTCGTTGTCGGCGCTGCGCTGATGGGCGCCCGGGTGCTCGCCGGGCTGCTCTTCATCGGGGTGGTGGCATTGTCGTGGAGGGAGGTCGCCGACTCGCTGGTGCTTGACGTTGCGTCGAACAGCGCATCGGGCGGCAGCACTGTCGGCACGAGCGATCTCGTGCTCGCGATCGTGCTCATCGTCTACGGCCTCGGCCTCGCGGCCTACGTCGTGGTGGCCTGGCTCGTCTACGGCGGCCGCAACTGGGCCCGGGTGACGGCAATGACGATGGCGACGGTCAGCATTGTGATCCAGCTGGCCAGTTCGGTGACTGACGGAGTGGCGATCACTTTGCGCACGACGCTCCCGAGCCTGGCCCTCGACATCTTGATCCTGCTGGCGCTGTCGAGCACGGCGGCGCGCCACTATGCGCGCACGCGCCGCGCAGGCCGGACACTCCCCAACAGGCGTCCACACGGCGGGACGAAGGGGCCGTAGCGAGGCGTTGCCGTCGCTCGCGTGCAGGCGTATCCTGCGTCAAGCCGAAGCAGTGCGGTTCATCACCTGCGCGGCGAGCGGGACGGGAGTCGGCCATGCGTCAGGCGTATCGGGTTATCTGCCACATCATTGCCGCGTGCGTCGTCATTCAGGCGGCCGCCATAGCGTGGGCGACGTTTGCGATTGGCGAGTACGTCGGGAACGGCAAGAGCATCACCGATAGCACGGACTTCGCCGGCTTTGATGTGCACTCTGTCGTCGGGCAGTTCATCATCCCGTTGTTGGCCATCGTGCTGTTCGTGATGGCGCTGATCGCCAGGGTGGGGATCAAATGGTCGGCCTGGCTGCTTCTGGCCGTCGTTGTTCAGATCGCGCTTGCGTTTGCGTCATTTGCGGTTTCCGGCCTCGGAATTCTGCATGGTATTGGCGCATTCGTGGTGCTGGGCCTGGCCGAAGTTGCCGCCAGTTCTGTCGGTCGGAAGTCGGCTGCCACCGGGGCATCGCAGACGGGTTCAGCGGGCTAGCTAGCTTCGTAGCGGCGCTGATGCGGCGGTGTGAGCGGCGCAGGCCGGCGGAGACTCCTCGACGCACGCCTCGCAGACCACGAGCTGCTCCCGGCAGGAGAGATCGCGACAGTTGAGCATGTTCTTGGTCGGTTCTGAACAGACAGAGCAGCGACCGATGACCTCGGTGTTGGCGCTGAAATCGACAGACATCCGCTGGTCGAAGACATAGAGCGAGCCGTCCCAGAGGCCGTTGTCGCCGTAGGCCTCGCCGTACCGCACGATGCCGCCGTCGAGCTGGTAGACCTCGTCGAAACCGCGCGCCTTCATCAGCCCGCTGAGCACCTCGCAGCGGATGCCGCCGGTGCAGTAGGTGACGACCGGCTTGTCTTTGAGGTGGTCGTACTTGCCGCTGTCGAGTTCGGCCACGAAGTCGCGCGTGGTGGCGACATCCGGAACCACCGCGTTCTTGAACTTGCCGATCTCCGCCTCGAACGCGTTGCGACCGTCGAAGAAGACCACGTCGTCACCGCGCTCGGCGACAAGCTCGTGCAGTTCGGCCGGGGCCAGTTTCGTGCCGCCGTCGATCACGCCGGTGTCATCGACGCGCAGCTCACCGGGTGCGCCGAAACTGACGATCTCATCGCGCACTTTGACCACCAGGCGCGGAAAATCAAGGCTGAGACCCTGCTCGTCGAGGCCGGTTCCCTCGCTCCACTTGAAGTCGATGTTCTTGAACGCCGGGTAGTCGCGAGTCTTGCGCACGTAGCGTTTGAGCGCGGGCAGGTCGCCGCCGAGTGTGCCGTTCAGGCCATCTTTCGAGATCAGGATGCGTCCGCGCAGGCCCAGTCCCTCGCAGAGGTCGCGCTGCCAGAGGCGCACGGCGTCGGGGTCGGCCAGGGGCGCGAATACGTAGTAGAGAAGAATCTTGGGGATGGCCACCCGCCCATTTTACGTGGCGCTGTCTGAGTGCCGGCGGGACGCATCCGTGGCCGCGAAAGGTCGCAGACCGCCCCTTGAACGCGGGCGAAGGGGCGGTCTGCGACCTTTCGCGACCATGTTTCGACAGTTCGGCCTAGGCTGCTCGCTATGTAAGGAGGTCAGCCATGACCGATGCAGATCCCCTCGCCCGATTCGGCGAGGTTCCACTCTTCAGCCTCATCAGCAGCGAACTGACCGACGGGCAACCGCTGGCGGCGGCCCAGTACGGCGAGGGCTCCGGCGGCGACGACCGCTCGCCGGCCCTGTCGTGGTCAGGGTTTCCGGCCGAGACGGCGAGTTTCGCGCTGACGACCTATGACCCGGATGCGCCGACCGGCTCCGGTTTCTGGCACTGGGCCGTCTTCAACATCCCCGCCTCAGTCACGGCGCTTCCGGCCGGTGCGGGAAGCCCGCGGAGCGGGTTGCTGCCCGTCGGAGCGATCACCCTGCCGAATGAATTGCGGCAAAACAGCTTCGTCGGGGCAGGTCCGCCCGCCGGAACCGGAGTTCACCGCTACCACTTCATCGTGCACGCCGTCGATGTTCCCCGGCTCGACATCGATCCAGAGTCGACCCCGGCGGTCTTGGGCTTCAACCTGCACTTTCACACGCTGGCGCGCGCGGTGCTGACCGGGACAGGGGAGTTCAGCGCGGTCCGTCGGCGCTGAGCTGTCACACTGAACAGCCGCACAGAACAACCCCGCTGAACAGGCGTCGGCACTGGCGTTCACAGCTTCAGCCGGGGCTCCTCTCAGCGGGTGCACGGATGCGGATCGTAATCTTGAGGGAATGTCACAAACGCTCCTCGCCTCTTCCCCCGTTCCGGTCACACCTCGCACTCCGTCGCGTTGGACGGGTTTGTCCCGAGTTCCGGTGTGGGCGTGGCGGGCTCTGATGATGCGGCTGGAGCCGGGCGAGCTGCACAAGTTCAACGCCGAACCGATCGAGACCGTCGACTACCACTTCGACATCGATTACGTGGGCGACGGCATCCGCGACCACAAGCTTGATGTTCTCGTGCCGCACGGCGTCACCGAGCCGCTCCCCGTCTACATCTACTTTCACGGCGGCGGCTGGACCTCCGGCGACAAGGCCCCGCTCACCAAATACGCGGCAAGCCAGGCGCAAGACGGCATGGTCGTCGTCAACGTCAACTACCGTATGGCAGGCCGGTTTCACTTCAAACACATGCTCGAAGACGGCAATTCGGTGCTCGACTGGGTGGCTCGCAACATCGCCGAATTCGGCGGTGACGCGACCCGCATCATTCTCGGCGGCGACTCGGCCGGTGGGCACATTGCCGCACTCCTGACCGCGACGGCGTTCGACGACGATCTCGCCGCTCACTACGACATCCGCCCTCAGGTCGACAAGCAGCACCTGCGCGGGCTCGTGCAGCACTGCAGCATGGCCGACTTTTCGGTGATCTTCGATCGTGGCTTCATTCTCAGTCGCAATTTCTTGCGGATGCTGATCCCCGGCGGCGGTCGCGGACAATCGCTGAAGGCGGCCTCCCGCTTCTTGTCACCGATTGAGTGGCTCGACAAGGGCTTTCCGCCCGTCTTCTTGACCACGTCTGAGCGTGACTTCTTCTACCAGTCGAACATGAACTTCGTCGAAGCGATGCGTCGGCGTGCGCTTCCGATCGACACCCTGATCTACTCGCGTGACCGGGTGAACGCGAAGCACACCTGGCAGCAGGATGCGAAGCATCCCGAATCGCAGGAGGTCTACCGTCGTCTCGGCGCCTTCGTGCGTCGGGTCGCTTCGGGTCCCGCTGCGCTGTCGACGGCGGCGCAGCCCGTCGCGATGGCCGCGTAGCGGGTCTCGACAAGCTCGACCACCGGGCAAGCTCGACCACCGGGCAAGCTCGACCACCGGGCGGTCAGGATTTCGCGCCGGTCACTGCGAGCACGCCGCCGAGGCCGATCATCATCACGCCGCCGGTTGCCGAGAGCCCTTCCATTCGCCGGGGTGATTTGGCGAACCAATCGCGTGCCGAGCCGGCAGCCAGCGCCCAGATGCTGTCGCCGAGCAGGGCGAGGATGACGAAGACAAGTCCGAGCGTCGCCAGCTGCATCGGCACAGCACCGGCGTTGTAATCGACGAACTGCGGCAGCACTGCCACAAAGAAGACAAGTGACTTCGGGTTCGTCAGGCCGACCACGAAACCCTCGGCGAGAAGCCGCCACTTCGATTTGCGGGTGACGCTGACCCCGATATCGGTAGCGGCAGTGCGTCGGTGTCGAATCGCCTGCACGCCGAGGTAGACGATGTAGACGGCGCCGGCGAGTTTGATGATCGTGAAGAGCACGATTGATTGGGTGACGAGTACGCCGAGTCCGAGCGCAACGGCGGCCACCGCGGGCAGCAGGCCGAGCGCATTGCCGAGCACGCTGAGAAAGCCGCCGATGCGTCCGAGCGCCAACGAGCGACCGATCACGAACAGCACCGTCGGTCCTGGCAGAGCGATGAGGGCAATGGATGCCAGCGAAAAGGTCAGAAGGTTGGTCAACGGAACCATGTCAAAACGCTACTGCACCGCCCGGTTCCCGTCACGGGGAATCCGCGCCAGGCACCTTCACAGAAACTTGGCATCGCCAAGAACGGCCGGAACTGCTTGACTGGCGTTTCGAGTACCGCTGTCATTGACGCAGTCGTCAGTGACGACGATCGTCTCGAGAGTGAGGGGAGATCATGACCAACATCACAATCGAAGAGGCCGCCCTGCCGGTGATCTACAAGGGGTTGGCTGGTGTTCCCGTTGACTACACGGCGATCTCGAAGGTGAATTCCGAGACCAACTCGTTGCTCTATCGCGGCTACGCGGTGCAGGATCTTGCGGCGAGATGCAGTTTCGAGGAGGTCGCCTACCTGCTCTGGCAGGGTGAGCTGCCCGATGAACAGCAACTGGCCGAGTTCGAAACCCGTGAACGTTCGCTGCGGCACCTCGACCACGTGGTGCGCCG
>Ga0075017_100001343_pt1 | contig 14931 bp, 15 predicted proteins | sample AleBraG_ABR_2012_FD_71475 | JGI IMG/M metagenome (GOLD analysis project Ga0075017, IMG submission 71475) | Freshwater sediment microbial communities in response to fracking from Pennsylvania, USA - Alex Branch Run_MetaG_ABR_2012 | ecosystem: Environmental > Aquatic > Freshwater > Creek >... | reverse complement strand
GGACGACGTGACCGGAGTGCGAAGCGAGCGTCCGTGCAATTGAATGAGTTGACCATCCGCATGTCGGCGCGACGAGGTCGCCCGGCGCAGTCACCCGGTGAGGAAGCCTGTCGATGACAGCCGCAACGAGCACCGCCCCCGCACAGACCAGTCCGCAGGAACGCCGTGTCACCCGATTCGGGTTGCAGATCCCCAGCTTCACGCTCGCCGACGTCCCCGACGCCGAACTCTTCGAGCGGATCGCCGCGACAGCGACCGCCGCCGAGGACGCGGGATTCGACTCGCTGTGGGTGATGGACCACCTGTACCAGATCGGCGGCGTCGGTCGCGAAGACGAACCCATGCTCGAGGCGTACACGCTGCTCGGTGCACTGGCGGCGCGCACCAAGCGGGTGCGCCTGGGCACGATGGTCACCGGCGTGACGTACCGGAACCCGGCGCTGCTGGCGAAGATCGTGACGACGCTCGACCTGATCTCTTCCGGTCGAGCGATCCTCGGCATCGGTGCGGCCTGGAACGAGACCGAGCACGCGGGCTACGGCTTCGACTTCCCGTCCGTCCGCGAACGGTTGGACCGGCTCGAAGAGGCACTGCAGATCTGCCGCGCGATGTTCACCGAGGAGCGCCCGAGCTTCCAGGGCACCTACTACCGCATCGACCGCGCATTGAATCGGCCGCGGCCCGTGCACCCCGGCGGACCGCCGATCATGATCGGCGGAGGCGGGGAGAAGCGGACGCTGCGCTTCGTCGCCCGCTACGGCGACGCCTGCAACGTCTTCGGTGACCCTGCGGGTGTCCGGCACAAGATCGATGTCTTGGCCGGCCACTGCCAGACGGAGGGTCGGGACCTGGCCGACATCACCAAGACGTGCTTGCTTTCGGTGGTCATAGCGGCGACCCAGGCCGAGTTCGCGGCGGCGAAGTTACGGATCATGGCCGAGCGGGGAATGACCGAAGAGGCGTTCGACGCGCGGTTCGTCTGCGGCACTGTCGAGCAGGTCGCCGAACGTCTTGCCGAGTACTTCCGCGTCGGCGCAGACGGAATTCTCATCAACATGGTCGACGCATATGACCTCGACGCAGTCCGGCTGGCGGCGCAAGCGATGCAGCAGGCGGGTGCGGTCAGCGGCTGAGCCACGCGCGCGACCGGGGCACCGCCAGCAAGACAATGACGGCCGCCGCGAAGACGATGCCGAACACCGACGTCGCGCCCGAATTCGACGAGTAGCCGATGCCGGTCGAGCTGCCGAGCGAGTCCAGAATCTGCAAGCCCTGAAGCACAACAATTGTGATCCCGGCCCATCTGCGACCGTTGAGGGTCTGTATGCCGAGAAAAACGAGGAAGCCGGCGATTGCTCCGAAGATGATTGCGAGGAACCAGGCGATTCCGGCGACGGCCGAGTTCAAGTTGTCATTGACGGGATGCGAGGTCCCGGACGAGATGAACCCGGCAAGGGCGAGCCCTACGAACGCGACGGCGAAGACGCTCGCCTCGACGAAGACGAGTACGGACGCCGCAACTATCGTTCCGGGCCGCCGCGACGCAGGACGTGCCGCGAAGCCATACGCATCGGATCGGGCGAAGTCTCGAGTCGGTGGTCCGAATTGCGGTGGCCCGGCATAGCTCGTGGGCGTTGGCCCGAAGCGTGGGTCAGGTCCGGTGGTCGTCATGAATTCGCCGGGTGAAGCCGTCGGCGGCGCGAACGGGTCGGGCGACGAACCTGCGGGCGCAGCCCCTTGCGCGCCGGGCGCAGGTGGCGACGGGCGCGGCGTCGCGAAGAAGTCGTACGGCTCGGGCACCGGCTCCTCCGGTTGTTCTATGCCCGCTCGGCGCGGACGCGGTCCGCTGGACATGCTGCTGATCATGTTGTCGTCAGGTGGCCGCCGGTCTTGAGCGCGCCGCGGCGCTAGAGTGTGTGGCGTATCCGCGGGAGCCCGAACGCAGGGGCTGAGAGGGTGGCGGCAGCCACCGACCGCTTGAACCTGATCCGGCTAGTACCGGCGAAGGGAGCGACTTCTTCCATGGTGGCTTTGTTCGACCCGTCCGGCCGCGCGCGCTGGCGCCGGCTGGTTGTCCACTCGGGTCAGACGCCGAAGATCGGAGTGCTCGCCGGCGGGCTGGGGGTGCTCGTGCTCGGACTCGCCGCGTGCGCGTCAGGCGCGTCGGTCCAGGGCGCCGGCAACGGGGGCGGCAGTTCGAGTTCGGCACCCGTCCCCGTCACGCTCGCGATGGACTGGACGCCGAACACGAACCACTCGGGCATCTATGTCGCCCAGCAGCTCGGCTACTACCGCCAGGCAGGTATCGATCTGCGGATCATTCCCAACAACGGAGGATTCCAGGCCGAGACGCTGGTCAGCAGCCACAAGGCCGACTTCGGCATCAGCTATTCCGAAGGTGTCGCGCTGGCCCAGGCGGCTGGCGGCGACATCGTCTCCGTGTTCGCCATCCTGCAGAAAACTGATGCGGTGATCGGCGTTCGAGCCGGACGGACTGACATCAACTCGCCAAAGGATCTGGACGGCAAGATCTACGCCGGCTTCGGTGCACCGTACGAGGTCCCTTTGCTGAAAGAAGTCATCCGCAATGCGGGTGGCAAGGGGAATGTGCGCGAGATCAACCTGACTACGTCCGCCTATCAAGCCGTATACGCCGGCCGGGCCGACTACGCGATGCCGGAGCCGACCTGGGAGGTCATCGAAGCGCAACTTCTCGGCAAGCCGTTCAAGACCTTCGACCTGTCGAAATACGGAGCGGCCCCGACGTACGGCGCGCTGATCGCGAGCTCCCGCCAGTTCCTCGCCGCACACGCCGACGTCGCACGCCGATTCCTCGCGGCAACCCAGCGGGGATACACGTATGCGGCTGCGAATCCGAATGACGCAGCACGAATACTGATCGCGGCCAACCCGGGCGCTTTCAACAACACGAGGCTGGTATTCCTCAGTGCGTCGCTCGAGGCCCAGCAGTACTACCGCGACGCTTCCGGCCGGATCGGCTATCAAACCCTCGCCCGCTGGACCCAGGACGCCACGTTCCTTTACTCGGTCGGAGCGCTCACCGACAGCGCGGGGCATCGGCTCGCGCACCCACCGAACTTCAGCGGGCTGTTCAGCAACGACTATCTGCCGGCGCCGTGATTGACGTGGTCGGCCGGTGAGCTCGTCGGCGACACGTGCGATTCGTTGGCCCCGACGGGTCGTGCCTCCGGTCGTGGTCCTCGTCGTCGTCGCCCTCGGCTGGCAACTGTACGTTCAGCTCAGCCATTCAGACCCCACCACACTCCCGGGCCCCTGGCGGGTCGTTGACCAAGGCTGGGCTCACCGCGGCGAGCTCTGGTCCAACGCGGTTCCGACTCTGCAGGAAACGCTGATCGGATTCGGACTGGCGGTGGTCGCGGCGTGGCTGATCGCTTCGGCGATGGACTTCTCGTCGACGATCCGGCGCGGGCTCTATCCATTGCTCATCGCTTCACAGACTGTTCCGATCGTCACGATCGCTCCGCTCTTCCTCATCTGGTTCGGCGTCGGGCTGCTGCCGAAGGTCCTGCTGGTCGCCCTGGCGACCTTCTTTCCGGTCGCGGTCAATCTGTCCGAAGGGTTCGCCTCCACTGACGACGACGCCATGCGGTTGCTCCGGTCGATGGGTGCGAGCCGGGGGAGCAGCTTCGTCAAAGTTCGGATCCCGACGGCCATGCCGTACTTCTTCGCCGGTCTACGGGTAGGAATCACCTATGCGGTTCTCGCGGCCGTCTATGCCGAGGATGCAGGTGCGTTCGACGGGCTCGGTGTCTACATCCGGCAGAGCAGCAGCTCGTTCCGCACCGATCTCGTCCTCGCCGCCATCGGTGTCGTCGCGGTCGTCAGCCTCGGACTCTTCGCGCTGACGTACGCGGTGCAACGGTTGGTCCTGCCCTGGCAGCGCGCCACGAGCTCCAAACGGGAGTGGGAGTGACCGAGCGGCCGGCGCAGCCTGCGGATGCCGTCACCGTCAAGGACGTAGTCAAGACGTACCCGCGGCGTGGTCAGGAGCCTCTCACTGTGCTGGACGGGACCACGTTGCGCGTCGGTCCCGGCGAGTTCGCTGCCGTGATCGGTCCGAGCGGATGTGGCAAGAGCACGCTCCTGAACATGTTGGCGGGCCTCGAGAACGTGACGAGCGGCCGGGTACTCGTACAAGGGGAAATAGCCGCCGCGGGGCGCAGTCGAGTCGCGTACATGCCGCAGAAGGACCTGCTGTTCCCATGGCGGCGAGTGCGTGACAACACCACCCTCGGCCTGGAGATCCAGGGAATGTCCAAGCGGCAGGCGCGACTCTCGGTCGATCCGCTCTTCGGCGAATTCGGTCTGGACGGATTCCAGAACGCGTACCCCGCAGAACTTTCCGGCGGTATGCGACAACGCGCCGCGTTGCTGCGGACCGTCGTGCAAGGACACCCGGTGCTGCTGCTCGACGAGCCGTTCGGCGCGCTCGACTCGTTGACGAGAACCGAAATGCAGCTATGGCTGGCCGAGGTCTGGCGCCAACATCAGTGGACTGTCGTCCTGGTCACGCACGACATCCGCGAGGCGGTCTTCCTGGCGGACACGGTGTTCGTGATGTCCGCTCGGCCCGGACGGATCACGCAGCGGGTAGACGTTGCCGCCGAGTCCGGCGGCGCCAGTCGGAGCCGTGACGCGAGCTGGTACGGGTCGCCGGCGATGGCGTCGCTCGAGGCGCGGATGCTCAGCGTGCTCGAGTCAGGTCGGGTCTGAGTTCGGCCGGGTTGACGAGGTCTTCCCACATCGACGCAAAATTCGGGAGCGTCTTGGCGGTCGTCGCGATGTCCGCCACGAGCAGCCCGGGCACGGCGAGTCCGAGCACAGCGCCGGCCTGAGCCATCCGGTGATCCGCGTACGTCTCGAAGATGCCGCCGCGCATCCGCGCCGGCGTGATGATCAGGTCATCCGGCCCTTCGTCCACGATCGCACCGAGCGCCCGCAGCTCGGTTGCGATCGCGGCCAAGCGGTCAGTTTCGTGACCGCGCAAGTGGCCGATCCCGCGCAAATGGGAAGGCGTATCCGCCAACGCGGCAACCGCGGAGATGACCGGGACGAGCTCGCCGACGTCGCGCAGGTCGCGATCGAGACCGGTGATCGTGCCGGTGCCGGTCAGCGTCAAGCCGGCCGGCCCGAGATCGACCCGGCCTCCCATTTCGGCGAAGAGGTCCCGCAGCTGGTCGCCTGGCTGGACAGTCCGGCTCGGCCAGCCGCGCACGATGACAGTGCCCTGGGTGACCAGAGCCGCCGCGAGGAATGGCGCCGCGTTCGACAGATCCGGCTCAATCCGGACCTCGCGCCCAATGATGCGGCCCGGCTCGACTCGCCACGTGTCCAGTTCGTCGAGCTGTCCGGCGTGGACCGCAACGCCGGATTCGCGGAGCATGGCGACGGTCATGTCAACGTATGGCACCGACGGCAGTTGCGCCCCTCGGTGCTTCACCGTTACGCCTTCGTCGAAGCGGAATCCGGCGAGAAGCAAGGCGCTGATGAACTGGGAGGATGCGGAGCCGTCGATCTCGACCGGGCCGCCGCGAATCCGGCCGGCACCGCGAACGGTGAACGGCAGACCGCCGGTCCCTGCGTCGTCGATGCCGACTCCGAGCGTCCGGAGCGCGGAGAGGACCGCGGCCATCGGGCGCTGCCGAGCGCGAGGGTCGCCGTCGAAGTGGACGGAGCCGTCGGCGAGTCCGGCCACGGGGGGCAGGAACCGCATGACGGTGCCGGCCAGCCCACAGTCCACCGTTGCCGGCCCACGGAAAGCACCGGGACGTACGTCGACCGTCGGCGATAGTTCGCCGCTCGACGTGTCGAGCTCCACCGAGACGCCGAGCGAGCGCAGTCCCGCTTCCATCAGCGCCGTGTCCCGGCTCACCAGAGCCCCGACCAGGCGGGACGGTCCGTCGGCGAGTGCCGCGAGGACCAGAGCGCGGTTCGTCATCGACTTGGAGCCGGGGACCTCGACGGTCCCCCGAACGGGCTCGTGGGCCTGGGGTGCGGCCCACGCCGGAGCGTTCACTCCCGGCCGCGGCCGCTCGTGAACCAGGCGCCGATGAACGACAGGACGGCCAGCGCCAGAAGCGCAATGCCGTGCTTGCTGTGGTGGTGGTTCGAGCCGGCGACATGACCCGGCATGAACGACGGAAGGGACTTGGCCGGTGTGGCGAAGTAATAGATCGCCACGGCAATGAAGACGACACCGAGGACGATGAGCAGCCAGGTCACCCAAGCGGGAGCGTTGCGTTCCGCGACGGGCTGAGTGCTGGACACGAACGGCCTCCTACGGCAGGAATGGCTTCGGTGAGGAATTCCGGCGTCGAAACGTCGGAGATTCGTCGCAATCGTACCGGTGCGACCAGGGTCGACGACCACGTGACCAGACGATCAGGCCGGTCGGCCAAGCCGGCCCTGCGTATTGGTTCTCGACGATGAAGTTGTCCGGTACGGCAACTCCGTGCCCACACTCGGTTACGGCCGGTGACGCGGAGTTCAATGCAATGCGGTCGTGGCGAGTTGCCATCCGACGGCCACTGCGGCCAGCCCGAAAACGACACTCATCGCTACGTTCGTGACGGCACCGCGGGAACGATTTTCCTCTGACAGGCGCACCGTTTCGAACGCGAACGTGCTGAAGGTGGTGAAACCGCCGCAGAAGCCGGTGCCGAGCAGGACCGTCCACCACAGCGCGGTGGCGCTCGTCGTTCGCGCGCTGAGGCCGAGTACCACGCCCAAAATGAGCGATCCGCTGACATTGATGACCAGGGTGCCCCACGGAAACCGGCCGCCGGCCAATCGCGTGACGCTGTGATCGACGATCCGGCGCGCCGAAGCGCCGAGCGCCGAGCCCAGGAAGACCGCAAGGACAGTCATCGAAGCAAGACCCGGGTGATGCCCAGGCCGGCCGCGGCAGCCGCCAAGCCGACCACTATCGAGCCCACGAGGTAGAAGCCGGCGGTCGAGGCGTGGCCGGCCGCGACGAGTTCGCGTGTCTGCGCGGTGTAAGTCGAGAACGTCGTGAAACCACCGAGGAATCCGACGCCGAGGAACGGGCGGGCGTAGCGGAACCGGCCCAGGTTCCTGCCTTCCGTAACGAGCACCATGAGGACCCCGAGGAGAAAGCAGCCGGAGACATTCACGATGAACGTTGCCCACGGGAATCCGGCGGCCTGAGTCGGCAGCGCGGTCTGCAAGCCGTACCGGGCGAGTCCGCCGAGGCCGCCTCCGACGGCAATCGCAAGCAGAGTGTCGACGCTCAGCCCGGAACCGACGTGGACGAGACTGGCCTGCGCCGGGGTCTCGTCGTCCTGATCGAGGTCTGGGTCGATCGGTTCCACCACCGCAGCCTTCCATGGTCGACCCGACTACCGTGGCGACTACCGTGGCCGGGTGCATTCTGTGTACCCGATGGGCCTGCTCCTGCGGGACAGGAAGGTCGTCGTGGTGGGCGGCGGGATGGTCGCGTTGCGGCGCGCGGCGGGCCTCGTCGAGGCCGGCGCGCATGTCGTCGTAGTCGCGCCGCAGGCCACCGGGGCGTTGGCCTCCGAAGCTGAGGCCGGCCGGCTGCTGTGGCTGCGCCGGCGTTACGCCGCGGGTGACCTCGAAGGTGCGTGGCTCGCGCTGGCCTGCACGGACGACGCGGAGGTCAACCGAGCTGTCGCCGCCGAAGCTGAGCAGCGGCACATCTTCTGCAGCAGAGCGGATGACGCCACCCAAGCTTCGGCATGGGTTCCGGCAGTCGGTCGCGCGGCGGGTCTGACAGTCGCGGTTCACTCCGATCGCGATCCGGCGCGAGCGGCGGCTGTTCGGGACACCCTCGTCGATGTCGTTGCGTCCGGTTCGGTCGGGCCGCGAAGCAAGCGGGCGGGCCAGCGCGGGGCGCTCGGCCAAAAGTCGGGCCGGGTCATTCTCGTGGGCGGCGGACCTGGGGACTCGGGCCTGTTGACGCTGCGCGGCCGGTCAGAACTGGCCCAGGCCGACGTCGTGGTCACCGACCGGTTGGCACCCCTTGCGGTGCTCGACGAGCTGGACCCTGCGGTGCTGGTCATCGATGCGTCGAAGGCGCCCGGGGGGCACGCGATGGCACAGGACGACATCAACGCGCTGCTGATCGGCCGGGCACTCGCCGGCGATGTCGTGGTCCGGCTCAAGGGCGGCGATCCGTACGTCTTCGGCCGCGGGGCCGAGGAGGTCGAGGCTTGCGTCGCGGCCGGAGTGCAGGTCGACGTGGTGCCCGGGGTTACCAGCGCCGTGGCGGTTCCAGGGCTCGCCGGAGTTCCGCTGACCCGCCGCGGCGTCGTTCAGGCGTTCACTGTCGTTTCCGGCCACGTCCCTCCAGATGACCCGACATCGACGGTGGATTGGGCCGCGCTCGCGGAGTTCGGCGCGACCATCGTGGTGCTGATGGGCGTCGCGAACATCACGGCGATCGCTCGCGTGCTCATCGGCAACGGCATGGACACCGATGTCGCGGTCGCCGTGCTGGAGGACGGAGCCGCTGACCGGCTCTCCGATCTCGGCACCGTCGCGGACGGGAACTCGGTGAGTGGCGTCCGAGCTCCCGCCGTGTTCGTGATCGGAGACGTCGCGTCCGCGCTCAAAGGCCGTACTGCTCCAGCAGGCGCAACCACACTTCGCTGACCGTCGGGAACGACGGGACGGCGTGCCACAGGTCGTCGAGGGTGACCTGGCCGGCGATGGCCACGGTCGCCGAGTGCAACAGGTCGGCGACGTCGGGCCCGGTGAACGTCGCACCGACCAGGACCCGGCGACGTTCGTCAACGACGAGGAAGCTCGTGCCGTCGATCCCCACGCCCGAGACGTACGCACCGGAAACGCTGCCCGTTCCGACCGACAAGGTTCGGACGTCGATATCCCGCTCCCGCGCTTGCGATTCGGTCAGGCCGACGGCGCACACCTGGGGGTCGGTGAAGGTCACCCGCGGGACGATGTCGCTCGACACTCTGTCTCTCGCGTCCTTGCCGAGGATGACGTCGCCGGCGATCCGCGCCTGGTACTTGCCGACGTGGGTCAACAGCGAGCGTCCATTGCAATCGCCCACGGCGTACAGCCAATCGCCGTCGACTCCGGTCACGCGGAGCCTGTCGTCGACCGTGATCGACTTGCCGGCTTCGAGCCCGACGGTTTCCATTCCCAGATCTGTCGTCGCGGGCCGACGTCCGACGGCGACGAGGATCTCGTCGCCGTCCACAGTGCTGCCATCCGCCAAGGTCGCCGAGACCGCGCCGTCCGCGGTGCGCTCGACCGATGTCATGCCCATCCCGACGATCACCTTGATGCCCTCGGACTCGAAGGCGGCAGCCACTTGTTCGCCCGCGAACGGCTCTTCGCGGGTCAGTAGCCGTGGAGCCGCTTCGACGACCGTGACCTGCGCACTTCCAAGACGCCGAAATGCCTGCGCCATCTCGGCGCCGATCGCTCCGCCGCCGAGAACGAGCAGGCGGCGCGGGACGTGGTCGGCTGCGGTGATGCCCCGGTTGTCCCACGGCTCGACTGCATCAAGACCGGGGATCGGCGGGATCGCAGCACGGCTGCCGGTCGCGATGACCACCGCCCGAGTCGCCGTGAGCGATCGCACGCTGCCGTCGGGCCCGGTGACCGCTACCCGGCGCGGCCCGGTCAACTGTCCCGAGCCGCGCAAGAGGTCGACGTGGTGTTCGTTCAGCCACGGGACCATTCCCGAGTCGTCCCACCCGCTCGTGGCGTCGTTCCGGCGGGCAAGCGCGGCGGCCACGTCAATCGCCCCCGTAACTGCTGCGGCGGCGCCGGGCACCCGACGAGCCGCGGCCAACACGTCGCCGGGTCGGATGAGCACCTTGCTCGGGATGCAGCCCCAGTACGAGCATTCACCGCCGACGAGCTCGCTCTCGACCACGGCGGTGCGCAAACCGCCGCGGGCACACCGGCCGGCGGCGTTCTCGCCGGCCGGACCTGCCCCGATGACCACGACGTCGTAGGTGTCGGTCTCCGCCACGAAGTTGCCTCCCGCGCTTACGCCGGCCCGCACGGCCGGCGACCGGGTCTGTCTACCAGTTCGTATGTGCCCCGCAACCGGCGCAGGCACGCTGCCCGCTCCGGATGCGCCGCGTGTTGAATGGCTTCCGTGCAGGCGCCGCGCGTGACCGGGGGGTGGATGCTGCGCCGAGCGCATCAGATGCGGGCGACGCCGCTGGATTTTCTCGTCGCTTGCTCGGCCGAGTTCGAGTCCGTCGTCGAGTTGCCGATCCCGGGGCGACCGGTCTTCTACCTCAGCGACCCGGACGCGATCGCCCACGTCCTGCAGGGCAACCACCGCGGCTACGGCAAGGACACTGTCCAGTACCGGTCGCTGTCGGCCGTGACCGGCGACGGCTTGCTTGTCAGCGACGGTGCGAAGTGGCTGCGAAGCCGCCGTCTCATGCAGCCGGCGTTCGGCTCGAACACGCTCGGGGCGCTTGGCCAGCATGTCGGGATCGCCGTCGACCGCTTGTCCGAGACGTGGTGGCGCCTTTCGCCGGGGACGCTGGTCGATATCGACCGAGCCATGATGCGCACGACGTTGGACGTGGTCGGGCGGGCGCTTTTCTCGACCGATTTCGGGCCGGCGGCGGCTCGGTTGCCGGGCGCGGTCCAGCAGGCGTTGGAACGCGTTGTTGCCCGCGCCCGCACACCCGTTCCGCTGCCAGCTTGGGTCCCCAGCCCGGGCAATGTGCGTCTGCGCCGCGCCGTCGGTGTGCTCGACCAGACCGTCGCGGACACAGTCCGAGAGCGACGCGCGAGTACCGCGGTCAACCCGGATCTTCTCGATCTCCTGCTGTCCAGCTTCGGTTCGGACGACGGCGACAGCGACGAGGCCGAGGACGCTTCGGCGGTGCGCGACCAGATGGTGACGCTGGTCGTCGCCGGGCACGAAACTGTGGCGAGCGCATTGACCTGGGCGCTCTGGCTGGTAGCGGGAAACCCGGCGGTCGCGGACAAGCTCGCCACCGAAGCGCGCGCGGTTCTGGGGGGCCGGGCTCCCACTGCCGCTGACTCCCCGAAGCTGCCGTACGCCCGCCAGGTGCTTGACGAGACGTTGCGGCTCTACCCCCCGGCGTGGGTCCTGAGCCGCCGGGCGCTGGCAGCAGACGAGGTAGCCGGTGTTCAGGTACCGGCCGGCTCGTTGGTCTTCATGTCGCCGTACGCGCTGCATCGTCGTCCCGCGCTTTGGCCCGACCCGGAGCGTTTCGATCCCGATCGCTTCGAGCGCGATCGTGTCGAAACCGGGGGATCTCGCGTTGCCTACCTGCCGTTCGGTGCCGGGCCGCGCTTGTGCATCGGCCGTGAGTTCGCCTTGCTGGAAGGAACGCTCATCCTGAGTGCGCTTGCCGACAGGTTCCGGATCTGGAGGCTCGCCGGCCACAGAGTTCGACCCGACGCCGCCGTCACGGTTCGCCCTCGCGACGGGCTGCCGATGATCGTTCGGCGACGCTGATCCGCTGCAGAGGCGAGTGGGCCGGGCTTGACCTCCCCGGCAGTGCGGGCGGCTACGGACGATGCTTTTGCCGAAACGTGACCTGAGCAGCCAGGATCAGGCCATGGAACGGGGGCGCAGAGTTCCGGTCGAAGGCGCCGCGACCGAGAGCAGCGTCGAAGCGCAGTCGCCGGGCGAGCTTCCGGCACGGCTCGATCCCGAGCCTGATGTCGATCTCTCCCCGACCCACGGGGAGGTTCCCAGGGCGGTCCGGATCGCCGCGGACTGGGCGTGGCGGCTGCTGCTGATCGGCGCCGCTGTGCTCGCGGTCGCGATCGTCGTCCAGCGACTGCGCGTCGTGTTCCTCGCTGTGTTCGTCGGAATGTTGTTCGCCGCACTGCTCGCTCCGGCCGTTCGCCGCGTCCAGCGCGTGGTCCGGTCCAGGGGCTTGGCGACCGCGATCGTGATGGTGATCGCGCTAGCCGTCGTGTTCGGCCTCTTCGCGCTCATCACGCTCGGCATCGGCTCGTCGTTGCCCAACCTCGGGAACCGGTTCTCCGAGGGTCTCGAGCAGATCCGCGCGTGGCTCCGGAACACCCTCCACGTCGACGACGGGACGCTCCAGCAATACATCCAGCGCGTGTCCGGATTCGTGCAGGCGAACCGGCAGGGGTTGCTGTCCGGCGCGCTGTCCGGCGCGCGGGCTGCGCTCGAAATCATCACCGGCGCCGGAATCGCGCTGTTCGCAGCCGTCTTCTTCCTGCTGGACGGTGAGCGGATCTGGGCGTGGTGCGTGTCCCTGTTCCCGCAACGGAGCCAGCCCGATCTGCGGACCGTCGGGTCGAGGTGCTGGCTCGTACTGACCGCATACGTACGCGGGACCGTCATCATCGCCTCGACGGATGCCCTCGCCATCGGGCTGGCGATGACCGTGATCGGAGTTCCGCTGGCGCTGCCGCTGGCCGTGCTGGTGTTCTTCGGCGCCTTCGTACCGATCGTCGGAGCCCTGGTGACAGGGTTCGTGGCGGTAGTCGTCGCGCTGGCCACCAAGGGCCCGTTGGCCGCAGTCCTGGTGCTCGCGTCGATCATCATCATCCAGCAGATCGAGGGCCACATGCTTCAGCCGCTCGTGATGGGGCGTTTGGTTTCGCTGCATCCGCTGGGCGTAATCGTCGCGGTCGCGGCCGGGAGCGTGCTCGCCGGGCTGGTCGGCGCCGTTGTCGCCGTCCCGGTAGCTGCCGTGTTGACGACCGTAATCGGCTTCTACGGGCGCCGATCCCGAGCCGGGTCGGCTGCGCTGCCTCCCTAGCCGAACGCTCCAGCGGTCAGTCGGCGGTCCGCTCCGAATGCCAGTGCCGGACGATGTCGCGGACCGACAGGATGCCGGCCACCTCGCCGTCGTCCAGGACGACCAGATGCCGGAAGCCTCCGCGCAGCATCGCCTCGGCGGCCTGGGACAGCGACCAGCCGGGCGCCGCGTAGACGATCTCCGGGGTCAGGTGGTCCGCCACGGTTTCGGTATCCGGATCGGCGCCGTCCGCGATCGCGAGCAGCACGTCTCGTTCCGTGAGGATGCCGGCGCCCTGACCTTCGGGGTCGACGATCACTGCGGCACCAACCTTGCGGGCCTGCATGGCGCGGCTTACCTCGCGCAGCGTGTGGCCTGGTCCGACTGTGAGCACTTCCGGGCTCATTGCCTCGCGAACGGTCATGCGTCCTCCCGTGCCCCTGAATGAGCCGAACGTCGCAGCGTGCGCCCATGGTGGTCCCGGACGCAGCCGCTGTCCATGATCACTGGCCGGCGAGTACCCGCAGAACGTCTTCGTGCAGGAGCGAGTTCGTCGTCACGGCGCCGCGACCGGTGAGCACGCTCGAACCGTCGAAGGCGGTGACGGTGCCGCCGGCCTCCTCGATGATCGGAACCAGGGCTCCGATGTCCCACACCGCGAGTTCGGGCTCGGCCGCGCAATCGACCGCCCCTTCGGCGACGAGCAGGTGCGACCAGAAATCGCCGTAGCCCCTGGTCCGCCAGACCGCTCGCTCAAGCGAGCGAAGCCCGGACCCTCCGTCGGGCCAACCTGTGCTGTCGGAGTAGGAGAACGACGCATCCGACAGGTCGGCGACTTTGGAAACGTCCATTCTTCGTGCTGTGCCGACCAGCTCACCGCCGGCCCACGCACCCTCGCCGGCGCAGGCCCACCATCGACGGCCGAGTGCGGGCGCCGACACGACACCTACCGTCACCGCGTCGCCGTCGGCCAGCGCGATCAGGGTGGCCCAGACCGGCACGCCACGCACAAAGTTCTTGGTGCCGTCGATCGGGTCGAGGATCCAGCGCCTACCGGTACCGCCCTGGTCGCCGAACTCTTCGCCGACCACACCGTCGGAAGCGCGTTCACTGGCCAGGCGGTCGCGGATCAGTTGCTCAGTGGACTTGTCCGCATCGCTCACCGGCGTCAGATCCGGCTTCGTCTCGACCACGAGGTCGAGGGCTTGAAATCGGGACAGGGTGACGCGGTCGGCGGCGTCTGCCAGTTCGAGGGCGAGTTCGAGGTCCGCGCCGTAATCCGTCACGGGGGAAGGCTAGTGCCGAGTCGATCGGGATACATCAACGGCTCGGACATGTCCTTGCGCGCGATTGACCACATCGTCGAGGATTTCAAGACGCGACAACCGTTCCAGTCCGTGTCGGGTGCCTAACCGCCAAGTCCGATCGACGCATCCAACGGGAGAGGAAGAACCGTGGCACCGCAGAGCATGCTGCCGCCCTCCGGCCGCGCGATGGCATGCATTCAGGCTGAGGCCACGGAAGGCCCACGCCGGGTGGGCCCTACTCGCAGGCGATCGCGGCCGGCGCATTTCCACGTCCGCCATCGCGTTCTTCGACGAGTTCTACGCCGTGTATAAGCAGCATTTCTTTCCGCCCCACCTGGCCCGCACCACGGTGGGTTCGGTACTGCGCGGCATCGTGGTCGAGGTCGACGTGATCTCAATCCGTCGGGTCGGTCCGCAGGAACGGGAGGCGATGCGGTGAGCGCGTTACCGCGCATCGCCGTGTTCGCGCTCGGCGGCACAATCGCCAGCTCCTCGGACGAAGGGGAGGGTGCGATCGTGCGGATCTCGGGCGGCGATCTGCTCGAGCATGTCCCGCAGGTTGCCGCGATCGCGGACATGGAGGTGTATTCGGTCCGCATGGTGCCCTCCGGCGACCTCACACTGCGCGATGTCCTCGAGCTGCGAGGGCTGATAGAGGCGTCGCTCGACTCCGGCGTCGCGGGTGTTGTCGTCACTCAGGGCACGGACACGCTGGAGGAGACGTCGTACGCCACGGAGTTGCTCACCACCTCCGACGCTCCGATCGTGTTCACCGGCGCGATGCGCAACTCCAGTGCGCCAGGTTCTGACGGACCCGCCAATCTGCTCGCGGCGGTCCGGGTGGCGGC
>Ga0075017_100001342_pt1 | contig 14935 bp, 14 predicted proteins | sample AleBraG_ABR_2012_FD_71475 | JGI IMG/M metagenome (GOLD analysis project Ga0075017, IMG submission 71475) | Freshwater sediment microbial communities in response to fracking from Pennsylvania, USA - Alex Branch Run_MetaG_ABR_2012 | ecosystem: Environmental > Aquatic > Freshwater > Creek >... | reverse complement strand
CCCGATGTCGTCGTCGTCGCCCCGTTCCCCGTCGGGGCGCCCGGCGCGGTGCTCGTGGCCGTCGCCCGACCATCGCTGCCATTGCCGCACGCACCGAGCAGGGCGACGGCGACGATCGCGGTCAAGGCAGAGAATCCACGCGCCGCTTGTTTCATGCCTTCCAGACTCGCAGGATCCGAGCGCCCGTGTTCCATCCGGGCAGTGCAGCCCAGGCGCTGCTGGTCGCGGGGACACCGCGCCTCGATCGGGAGCCGAGCACCCGATCGCCGCTCCGCGCCCCGCGTCTACCCGGGACACGAGCAGGGGCGGACACCGCAACGGGGACAGCCGTTCGCGTAGCGGGCGACCGCCTCGTCCATCGAGAGACCGAGCTGGTTCGCGAGGGAGGCCAGCCAGGCCAGCGCGTCGCCGAGCTCGTGGAGCTGCTCCTCGCGGGTCCCCTTGCGGGCGGCCTTGGCCAGCTCACCGACCTCCTCGGCCAGCCACGCCACCGTCGCGGCCACACCCCGGGCCCGGTCGCGGGCGCCGTAGGTGTCGTCCATGAGCTGTTGCAGGCCGGCCAGGTCGGTCATCGTGCTCCTTCTCCGATGTTCTCGGATGCGGGTCCTCGTGGAGTCTCTTACGGATCTCTCAACCGCGAGTGCGATATTGGTCTCCTCACGCACCGGAGGCTCCCATGACCACAGTCGCACCCCCGCCCGCACCCGCCGCCGAACACCGGGAGCACCGAGGCTGGCACATCCCCACCTGGGCCGCGACCACCGTCGGCGTGATCCTCCTGGTGGTCGCCGCGCTCGGCGTGCTGCGCGCCGTGCGGCTCCACCGCGACCGTGTCGGCCGCGGCTTCGGTCGCATCGGCGACAACATCGGCAACGGCCACGTGCACTGGGTCTTGTGGATCGTGGTGATCCTCGCCGCTGCGGGCGGCATCGCGCTGCTCGTCGCCGCGTCGCGCAGCCGCCGGACCGGCGCCGCGGCGACCGCGACGCCCCTGGTCCCCGCAACACCCGTCGGCGCGGCCGCCGCCGAGCAGATCCTCGCCGAGCGGTTCGCCCGCGGCGAGATCGACGAGGCCGAGTTCGTCGCCCGCCGCGATGCCCTGCGCCGCTGACCCCTACACGGGGTTGGGCTCCTCTCCGTCGACAGTGAGGTCGAACAGCTCGTAGATCGGCTCCGCCGCCGGCCCCGCGAACGGATGCGGCGCGACGCCGCGCTCCTGGTACCAGTCGTCGAGCCGCTCGTAGTAGTGGCTGAGCTTCCAGAGATGCTCGGTGCCGTCGGCCGCGGGGAGCGGCGCGACCACCGACTCGACCCGCTTGGGCCCGTCGACCGTCCGGTAGGGCTCGCCGGTGAGCACCTTGCCCATCGACAGGCCGCGTGAGCTGTCGTCGTCGGTCATGAAGGAGACCGGCGCGGCGGTCGACGACTCGGGCGCCGAGCCGCGCACGACCGCCGACAGGTCGCGACCGGGCCCTTCACGACGAACGGGACGCGGATCGTCTCGTCGTACGCGTTGTTCGACTTCTGCATCATCCCGCCGTGCGACCCGAGCAGGTCGCCGTGGTCGGACGTGAACACGACGATCGTGTCGTCGGCCATGCCGTGCTCGTCGAGCGACTCGAGGACCCGCAGCAGCGCGCGATCGACCAGCGCGTGCAGGTGGCAGTAGAGGCGCCGGTACCCGTCGTCGGCCTCCTACTCGTAGGTCATCTGCGGCCACAGGGCCTTCCACTGCTCGTGGCACGACGGGTGCCCGGCGAACGAGTCGCGTTGCGACGGCGCCTCCGGGATGGCCGGCACCGAGTCGGGGACCGCGTCCATGTGGAGGAGCTGCTCCCAGGCGAAGCCGTTGCACGCGATGTCGTGCGGGTTGACGAACGACGCGACCGTCGTCAGAGGTCATCAGCGACTGGTGCGTGCGGGGCACGAGGAGGTCGGCGTGCGAGACGTGCCACTTGCCGCGGTAGTGCGAGGCGTCACCGCCGGCGCGGAACCAGTCACCGATGGTCGGCACCTGGTCGGGGTCGAGCCAGTTCATCGCCGGGTCGTCGTGGTGTCCACTTCGGCTCTTCCCTCTTGACGGCAATCGCGGCGACAGCATCCGCAGGCGCACGGCTCGGGATCGGCCCGAATCCACCCGATCCCGCCGGTAAGGTCACGCCCGGTGGACGCCGTGGAGGGGGACGCAGCAGCTCGCGACACGGGCTCGATCGCGAGCACACCGGCGCGCACACAGGAACGCACACCGCGCACGCTGCGTGCGTTCGGGCGCGCCGACGAGCGCCCCTATCGCCGCCGCCCGACCGACGTCGTCCGGGTCGTCCTCGCCGTGGTGCTCCTCGTGGCCAGCGCCCGCCACGTCGGCGCCGCGCACCCCGTGGAGCGCGACCTCGCCCGCGTCTTCGGCGACCTGCCCTCCGGCCTCGAGGGCGTCTTCCGATCGCTCCTCGCGCTCGGCACGCTGTGGGGGGTCGTCCTCGTCACGGTGGCCGCGCTGCTGCTCCGGCGCCTCCGCCTCGCCCTGGCGCTCGCCGGGGCCGGCGTCCTCGCCTGGGGCGCGGCCCGCGTCGTGGCGTTCCTCGTGGCCGGCGACTCCGTCGGCGACGCGCTGCGCGCCGCGACCGACAACTCGCACGCGGGCCGCTACCCGACCGTGCATCTCGCCGTCCTCGGCGCGGTGCTGCTCGCGGCGTCGCCGTTCCTGAGCCGTCCGCTACGGCGGATGGGCACCCTCCTGCTCACGCTGCTGGTGCTCGGCGCCCTCTACCGGGAGCTGGGCACGCCGAACGCGGTGTTCGCGGGCCTGCTGATCGCGTGGGGCAGCGCCGCAGTGATGCACCTGCTCGTCGGGTCACCCGCAGGGCGGCCGACGACGCGCCAGGTCGCCGTCGCGCTCGAACAACTCGGCGTCGCCACCTCCGGTGTCGAGCTCGCACCCGAGCAGGCGGCGGGCTTCACGCGGATGACCGCGACCACCCCTGGGGGCGAGCGCCTCCCCGTACGGGCCTACGGGCGCGACGCCGCGGAGTCGCGCCTCGCCGCCAAGCTGTGGCGCACCATCGCCTACAAGGACTCCGGCCCGACGCTCACCTTCACCCGGCTCCAGCAGGTCGAGCACGAGGCGCTCTGCATGCTGCGGGCACGCGACGCGGGGGTCGCGGTACCCGACCTCGTCGCGGTCGGCGTCGCCGGGCCGTCGGCCGCAGTGCTGGTCACCCGGTCGCCAGAGCTCGAACCCCTCGCGAGCGCGCCGGCGCTGCGCGACGCGTGGTCCGCACTCGTTTCGCTGCGCGACGCGCGCGTGGCTCACGGCGCGCTCGACCACGCGCACCTCGCCGTCACCGGCGACGGCCGTGTGCTCGTGTACGACTTCTCCGTCGCGTCGATCTCCGCGAGCCAGATGCGCCTCGACTCCGACGTCGCGCAGCTGCTCGTCACCAGCGCCCTCGCCACCGACGTCGCGACCGCGGTCGGCATCGCGATCGAGGTCGCCGGATCCGACGTCCTCGGCGCGTCGGTGCCGCTGCTCGTGAAGCCGGCCCTCACCCCGCCGCAACGCCGCGCGCTGCGCGGTGAGCACAAGGATCTTCTCGACGAGCTGAAGCACGAGATCACCGAGGACACCGGTCTCGCCCCCGAGAAGCCGATCGAGCTGCGCCGGGTGAAGCCGCTCAACATCGTGATGTTCGCGGCCTTCGCCTTCGCCCTCTGGGTGATCCTGGCGCAGGTCGGGAGCCTCTCCGACCTCTGGGACACGCTGAAGACCGCGCAACTCCCCTGGGCCGCGCTCGGGTTCACCGCGTCGACCTCGACCGCGGTCGCGTTCGCGCTCGTGACACTCGGATCGGTGCCCGACGCGATCCCGCTCGTCCCCGCCACCATGCTCCAGATGGCGATCTCGTTCGCCAACATGGTGGCCGCCACCAGCGTGTCGTCGACGGTGATGAACATCCGCTTCCTGCAGAAGCAGGGCGTGGAGGTGGGCGTGGCCACGAGCTCGGGGGTGCTGGCCGGCATCTCCGGCACGGTCGCCCAGTTCACCATGTTCATCGGCTCCGCGATCGTGGTGGGTGAGGAGATCCGGCTCGGCGACATCGGCGGACCGGACAAGGAGCAGGGCCGGCTGATCCTCTTCGTGGTCGCCGTCGGTGCCGTGCTGGTGGGCATCACCCTCGCGTTCCCGAAGCTGCGGCGAGCCCTGCGCCACAAGGTCTGGCCACAGGTCGTCGGCGCCCTGAAGAACTTCTGGGGCATCCTCACGACACCGCGACAGCTCGTGTTCGTGCTCGGCGGCAGCTTCGCCGCGCAGCTCCTCTATTGCGTGTGCCTCGCGTGCTGCGTGCTCGCGTACGGCAGCAGCCTGCCGTTCATGGAGATCATCTTCGTGAACGCGTCCGCCGCGTTCCTCGCCAACCTCACGCCGGTGCCCGGGGGCATGGGCATCCAGGAGGCCGCGCTGATCGCGGGGCTCAGCGCGTTCGGTGTGCCCGCGGAGATCGCGGCCGCCGCGGTGATCACGCACCGGCTCTTCACCACGTACCTGCCGCCGATCTGGGGCAGCTGGGCCACCAAGAAGCTGATCGCCGACGGCTACCTCTAGGGGCCTTACGGCAGCACGATGTCGAAGTCGGGGTCGGGGTCGGCGAGCACACCCACGAGCCGGGCAAGCACGCCGACGTCGCCGTCGACGACCACCGTGCCGTCGCCCAGCGCCGTCGCCGCGTCGATCGTGCCGGTGACCAGTCCGATCAGCGCCAGCCGCGTGAGCGTGAACGTGGTCGCCCCTGCTGGCACCGCGCCCACCGTCCGGTGGTTGAGCACTCCGTTGCGGAGCTCGGTGAGGTACGTACGGTCCTCGTCGGAGATGCGCCACGCGATCACGAGGTGCTCGTCCCACGCGCGCGGGCCGTCGACGCGGATCGCGATGCTGTCGAACACCTGCTCCACGGTGAGCGCGGCGACGATGTCCACGCCGGTCGACACCGGGGTGCCGAAGTTGCCGGACCGCAGCTCGGTGGCCCCGGCGAGGTACGCATTGCGCCAGGTGCCGTTCTCGGCGCCGAAGCCGAGCTGCTCGAGCGCGTCGGCGAGCAGGGCTCCGGCGTCGGCGTCGGTGGCGTCGGCGAACACCAGGTGCTTGCCCACCTCGGCGCACCACCGGTAGTCGCCGTCGTCCCAGGCCTGACGCGCCACCGCGAGCGCGCCGTCGCGGCCGCCCATGGCGGCGACGTACCTCGGCGCCACCGCCTCGGGCGGGTGCGGCCAGAGGTTCGCGGGGTTGGCGTCGTACCACCCCATGTAGCGCTGGTACACGGCCTTCACGTTGTGGCTGACCGAGCCGTAGTAGCCGTGGGTGTGCCACTGCTCGCTGAGGGCCGGGGGCATCTCGAGCACCTCGGCGATCTCGGATCCGGTGTATCCCTGGTTGAGCAGCCGCAGGGTCTGGTCGTGGAGGTACAGGTACATGTCGCGCTGCATCGCGAGGAACTCCACCGCGCGCTCGCGCCCCCAGGTGGGCCAGTGGTGGGACGCGAACACCACGTCGAGCTCGTCGCCCCAGAGCGCGATCGTCTCGTTCAGGTAGTGCGCCCACGCGTGCGGGTCACGCACGAGCGCGCCCCGGATGGTGAGGATGTTGTGCAGGGTGTGCGACGTGTTCTCTGCGGTGCACAGCGCCCGGAATTGCGGGAACCAGAAATTCATCTCGGCGGGCGCCTCGGTCCCGGGCGTCACCTGGAACTCGATCTCCACACCGTCGATGGTGAGACGCTGACCCGTCTCGGTGATGTCGACGGTGGGCGCGATCAGGCCGACCGTCCCCGTGGAGGTGGTCTGCCCGAGACCGGCTCCGATCTGGCCGGCCGGCCCGCGTTCGAGCGCCGCGCCGTACATGTAGCCCGCGCGGCGCGTCATCGCAGTGCCCGCGAACACGTTCTCGGCGATCGCGTGGTGCAGGAATCCCTCGGGCGCGATCACCGCGACCTCGCCGGCCGCTACCTGCGCGTCGGTGATGATCCCCTTCACGCCGCCGAAGTGGTCGGCGTGCGAGTGCGTGTAGATCATCGCCTTCACCGGGCGCTCGCCGCGGTGCTCGGTGTAGAGCGCGAACGCGGCAGCCGCGGTCTCGGCGCTGATGAGCGGGTCGACGACGATCACGCCGGTGTCGCTCTCGATGACGCTCATCACCGAGAGGTCGAAGCCGCGCAACTGGTAGATGCCGGGCACCACCTCGAAGAGGCCGTCCTCGATCAGCAGCTGACCTTGACGCCAGAGACTGGGGTTGGCGGTGTCGGGTGCGGCGGCGTCGCGCATGAAGTCGTAGGCGTCGAGGTCCCACACGACCCGACCGTCGGCCGCGGTGACCTGCCGCGGCGTCGACCGCGCCACGAACCCGCGGCGCGCGTCGTCGAAGTCCTGCGTGTCGTGTACGGGGAGGTGCGCCGCGAGGGCCTCGATGCTTCGGCGGGTCGGGTCGGTCGCCTCGCCGGCTCGGTCGGTCATGGCGTCTCCTGTCGTGGGGGCATGAATCCGTGACGCGCGCGCAATCTATTGCCATCGCCCCGTGCCGCCCGTCGCGGGGCCGTTACCCTGCCGCCATGGATCCGACCCCGATCGCCGATCGCCGCACCGCCGGTCGCGCCTGTCGTGACCGCGCACCCCTCGCGAGCCACGCGGATCCCGGGCCCGCGCCCGAGACCCGCGACCCGATCGCGTTCCTCGAGGAGCAGGCCGCGTCCCGCCAGGACGACCTGATCCCGATCCGCCACGGGCGCATGGCCGACAACCCGTTCGGGTTCCTGCGCGGCGCCGCACTGGTCCAGGCGCACGACCTCGCGCCGACGCCCACCAGCGGGCTCCGCGTGCAGCTGTGCGGCGACGCCCACATCCGCAACTTCGGCAAGTTCGCGACGCCCGAGCGCAACGTCGTGTTCTCGATCAACGACTTCGACGAGACGCTGCCGGGTCCGTTCGAGTGGGACGTGAAACGGCTCGCCGCCAGCCTCCACCTGGTCGCGCAGCAGAACGGGCTGTCCGCGAAGAAGTGCGACGACACGGTGCTCACCACGCTGCGCTCCTACCGCCAGCGCATGGCGGGCTACGCGGCGATGTCGACGCTCGATCTCTGGTACGACCACACCGCGCTCGAGGACGTCATCCGCCACTTCGAGCCGCGTGACCGCGATCGGGTCGAGCGGGAGGCGGCGAAGGCGGCGCGCAAGGACCAACGCAAGGCGGTCGCGCGCTACACCCACGACGACCATCCTCACTTCGTCGACGATCCGCCGCTGGTGGTGCACCTCGAGGACATGGGCCACTCGCTCGACGACGTGGTCCACATGCTCGACGACTACCACGATTCACTGCGCGACGACCGGCGTGTGCTCGTCGACCGGTACGAGCTCATGGACGTGGCGCACCGCGTCGGCGGGGTGGGCAGCGTCGGGACTCGTTGTTGGATCGCGCTCATGGCCGCCTCCGACCGCGACGAGGACCGCCTTATCCTGCAGGTGAAGGAAGCCCAGCCGTCGGTGCTCGAGCGCTACGTCGGCGAGTCGGCGTTCAGCCATCCCGGTCGGCGCGTCGTCGCCGGCCAGCGGCTCTGCCAGGGCGCGACCGACATCTTCCTCGGCTGGTGCGAGAACTCGTGGAGCGGCCGGACGTTCTACGTGCGTCAGCTGTGGGACCTGAAGGGGCGTTCCGACCTCACGCTCATGAACGCCCGGAACCTCACCTATCACGGCGCCCTGTGCGGGTGGGCGCTCGCCCGCGCGCACGCCCGCACCGGTGACCCGGTCGCGATCACCGCCTACCTCGGCCGCAAGGACACGTTCGACCGCGCGGTGCTCGACTACGCGAAGGCGTACGTGCGCACCACGGAGCACGACCACCGGTGTCTGGTGGACGCCGTGCGCGACGGCCGGGTGCAGGCGGTCGCGGGGATCTGACCCGCGGCGATCTGCGCTACTTCGCCTGGAAGCTCACCGCGAACCCGCCGTCGGCGCGGAACAGGTCGAGGCGGTTGCCGGTGACGGTGAACGTCTTGGCGAGCGCGAGCGCCTGCAGGTACTTCGTCTCCTGTGCGTCGACCGCGGGGTCGGCGCACGCGCGCAGCGTGGACGCGAGCGGCCCGATCGCGATCGAGTCGCCGTCGACGGTGTAGCCGCCGCTGAAGCTGTTGCAGCCGGCCTCGCCGCTGATCTGTTTGCCGTCGAACTTCGCGGTGAGCGTGCTGCCGACCACCGGCGACTGCAGCGCGTCGCCCGTGTAGAAGCTGGTGACGACCCAGTCGCCCTTGATCGCATCCTTCGCGTCGGTGGCGGAGTAGCGGAGAAGCACCTTGCCGCCGGCATCGAGGAGGCGGAGTGAGTCACCCGTGGCTCGGTACTGCTGCACCTTCGCCAGGGCACCGAGGTACGCCTGCTCGACGTCGTTGGCTGCGCCGGTGCACGCGATGCGCGTGCCCCCGACCGGACCGAGCTCCATGCTCCCCGTCGCGGGCTTGGCCGTGTACGTCGCGAAGTAGCGGTTGCACCCGCTCTCGCCCGAGATCTGCGTGTCGGTGAACTGCGCGGTGACGGTGACGTCGCCCGCACCCCGCACGAGCGCGGCGGTGTCGAGTACCCACTGCACGCCGGTGATCGCGGCCTGGCCCGAACTGGTGGACGATCCCTTGCCGCCGTCGTCGGAGCACGCGACGAGTGTGGCGCCGAGCACGAGGACCACGAGGAGGGTGAACAACGGTCTGCGGACTGCCCGACGCGGTGCCATGAGTCGGGGAGCGTACTGTGCCCGGATGCCCCGAACGGGTCGCATCCTGACGATGGTGCTCGCGCTGGTCGCGATCGGGCTCGTGGCGCCCGCGACCGCCGCGGCGCAGTCGGCCAGGAAGTGCAACGGCATGGCTGCGTTGTGCGACCGGACGGTCGGCGACGTCGCCTTCCCCACCGCGCACAACGCGATGTCGTCGCCCGCGGACCACTTCCGCGGCCCGAATCAGGGGAAGCCGATGTCGTGGCAGCTCGACCACGGCATCCGCGGCTTCCAGATCGACGCCTACCTCGGCGTGCCGGTCGGCACGCGCGTGCACACGTCGCTGACCGGACCGCTCACCACGGCCCAGCAGGACATGTCACCCACGTTGCTCGCGGCCGGCAAGCAACTGAACGCCCAGCTCGGCAAGGAGCTCGCCGCGAAGCAGCTGGCGAACGTCACGGCCGGGGTGTACCTGTGCCACACGTTCTGCGAGCTCGGCTACGTGAAGATGGTCGACGAGCTGCGAGTGGTGCGGCAGTTCCTCGACGCGCATCCGAACCAGGTCCTGCAGTTCGTCATCCAGGACTACGTGCCACCCGAGCAGCTGCACGCGGAGTTCGTCGCCGCCGGGCTCGGGCACGAGCTCGCGTCGTACGTGCCGGGCGAGCCGTTGCCGACACTGCGCCAGATGATCGACGCGGGCACCCATCTGCTCGTGTCGCTCGAGAACGGCGACGACGGCCCGCAACTGCCGAACGCGTTCACCGGCCTGGTCGAGGAGACGCCGTTCACCTTCCTGACGGTCACCCAGCTGCGCAGCGCGGCCTCCTGCGTCGACAACCGAGGGGTCGCCGGATCGCCGGTGTTCCAGCTGAACCACTGGGTGACGCCGCCGGTGCCCAGCCACGCCGCGGCCGCGAACCGGCTGCTGCCGTCGCGCACGGCCACCTGCGAGCGCACGAGGAACCGGATCCCGACGCTCGTCGCCGTCGACTTCGCCGAGCGCAGCGACGTGGTGCGGGTCGCCCGGCGCATCAACGCGGCACCTGAGGAGGGGTGAGGAGGCCCGGGTCAGGCCGTCGGGCGCGCGGGAGGGCGACGCTGCCGACCCGACCCGGGCCGAGCATGGATGCTCCCTTTCCGGGCATGAGACGACCGTGAGAATCCTCCCGCCGGGCCGCGAACCCTTCACTCCCCGCCCGGTCGGTGCCGATACGGTCCTGAACCGGACGCGGGGAGGACACAATTTGGGTACGATCCTCCCTGGCGGCCGGAGCGCAGCAGCGCAGCCCGGCAGGGAAGCAACCGTGTCCGATGGCGTGCGTCGGGAATCCGGAACTCCGGCGCGGACGGAGCAGCGAACCGTGGACGGGCAGGGCGACTCACCACCCGGTGGGCACACGCACGACAGCGACCTCCTGGCGGCACTCGCCGACCCGGTCGTCGGCGCCGTCGTGCACCGCGACGGGAGGGTCCTCGAGGCGAACGCGGCGTTCGCGGAGATGTTCGCACTGCGACACGCAGCAGATGCGACGGGCATGCAGGTCCTCGACTTCGTGGCCCCCGAGGCCCGGGCTCGGGTCGCGGGCTATCTGGCAGTGCCGCCCGCCGAGCCGGTCGAGCACGACTGTCTCCGCCTCGACGGCATCCCGCTGATGGTGCGCTCGCAGGGCCGCACCCTGGAGTACGAGGGCGAGCCGGCCCGCCTGACCCTGCTCACGCCGATCCTCGACACCGGTCGGACCGTCGATCGGCTGCACGAGTCGTCGGAGTTCTTCCGACTGGCGTTCGAGCACGCGCCGATCGGGAAGGCGTTGGTGTCGCCCGAGGGCCGAATCCTCTACGTGAACCCGGCACTGTGCGAGCTGCTCGGTCAACGCTCGGCCGACCTGCTCGGCCGGGACTTCAACATGATGACCCACCCCGACGACGTCGACATCGGCATCGCCGACGCCACGGCCCTGCTGGGCGGGGACGACGACACCTACGAGATCGAGAAGCGGTACGTGCACGCGCGCGGCCACGTCATCTGGGTCGCGATCTCCGTCTCCCTCGTCCGCATGCTCGACGGAGTGCCGCGGTACTTCATCGGCCAGGTCGTCGACATCACCGCGCGGCGCGAGGCCGAGGAGGCGCTGCGACGCGAGACCGACCGGCTCCGCCTCCTCCAGACCGTCGCCGAGGCGGCCAACCGCACCGAGGACCCCGACGAGGCCTACGCCACCGCCCTCGCTGCCGTGTGCGCGCACACCGGCTGGCCGCTCGCCCACCTCTACCGGCGAGCGCCCGACGACGCGCTCGTGCCGTCGGGGATCTGGCACCGCACCGACCACCACGGTGCCGGCGACGCCGGCCGCTTCCAACCGTTCGTCGACGTCACTGCGGTCACCGTGACGACCACGGGCGTCGGCATCGTCGGCGCGACCGTGCAGGAGCGCCGGGCGATCTGGTGGCCCGTGTCCACACTTCTGCCCGCCCGGGCCGACGCCGCGGCCGGCAGCGCACTGCACGGCGCCGTCGCGCTGCCCGTGTTCGCCGACGGCGACGTCGTCGCCGTCCTGGAGTTCTTCTCCGAGGTCGCCGACCGCCCCGACGACGGCCTCCTCCAGCTGCTCGGGCACGTCGGGCTCCAGGTCGGCCGGGTCGCGGAACGGGCGCACGCCCGCGAGCAGGCGGTCGAGCTCGACCGCGCCCGCACCCGCTTCGTGGCCAACGCGGCCCACGAGCTGCGCACGCCGCTCGCGACCCTGCGCACGGTGGCCGGCCTGCTCGGCTCGCGGCGCGCGGAGATGAGCGAGGCCGACGTCGTCGAGTGCTGCGAACTGCTCGAGCGTCAGGGTGCGAACCTCGACGCGTTGGTCGACGACCTCCTCGACCTCTCGCGCCTGCAGGCGGCACGTCCCGACGTCCTCCGCGTCGTGGCCGTCGAGGAGTGGGTCGAACGCGCCCTCGAGGTCGCGCTGCCTCCCGACGGCGTCACCGTCCACCGCTCGATCGACACCGGGCTCTGTGTCCTCGCCGATCCCGATCGGCTGAACCGCGCGCTCGTGAACCTGCTCGCCAACGCCTACCACCACGGCGGGCCGACGGTCACCGTGCGCGCCGAGCGCGACGGCGACGCCGCCGTCGTCGTGGTCGTCGAGGACGACGGCGACGGCGTGCCCGACGCGTTGCTCCCCGATCTCTTCGAGCCCTTCACCCGCAGTGACCACTCGCCCGGCTCGGGCCTCGGGCTCGCCATCACCCGGGCGCTGGTGGAACAGGCCGGCGGCACGGTGACCTACCGGGGCACCACCGATCAGGGCGCACGCTTCGTGTTGCGCTTCGAGGGGTGCCGGTGAACCCGCCCGCCATCGGCTCGCGCGGGCGACCCCGGCGACGCGTTGTCGGTGGAACTCGGGCAAAGCATCACGAACCGGGAGACGCGCCCGCGGGAACGGTCCCCGACCGGATTCACCCGGAGATGTGCACGCGACGCCTCGCCGTTGTCTTAGTCTCTGCACACGCAACGATCCCGAACTCCGTTCAACACGACGGGCACGCCAGGTTCGTCCCGGAGCCGCTCCCACCGATCAACCGAGCGCCGATCAACCGCTCGACCGGCGCTCGGAAATGCCCGGCGCACACGACCCAGGAACGCGCACGATGGACGCGATGACCACTGAGCTCGACCACGACGGTCCGGTCCCGGAGCCCCGGGCGCGGGTGCTGATCGTCGAGGACCACGACGTGCTCACCCACTGCCTGTCGCTCACACTGCGGATGGAGGGCATCGAGCCCGTCGTCCCGCCGTCGCTCGACGAGGACGCCGTGCTCGACCTCACCCGCGAGGTGTCCCCCGACGTCGTGCTGCTCGACCTGAACCTCGGCAACGGGCGCACGTCGATCCCCCTCGTCGCGCCGCTCGTCGCACTCGGCGCGCGCGTGATGGTGCTCACCGGCAGCCCCGACGAGGGACTGCAGGGCGCCGCGCTCGCCGAAGGGGCGCACGGCGTGTTCCACAAGCACGGTTCGCTCGAGGAGCTCTGTCACACCATCGCCGACCTCACCGAGGGCCAGGCCGTGCTGCGCCCCGCCGACCGCGACCAGCTCATCGCCCAGGCCGCGCTGCGCGCCGACGCGGTCGAGAAGGTCGGACGCCTCTCCAACCGTGAGCGCGAAGTGCTCTCGGCGCTGGTGGACGGCCAGTCGGCCGAGGCGATCGCCCAACAGCAGTTCGTGGCGCTGGGCACGATCCGCAGCCACATCCGTGCGATCCTGCGCAAGCTCGAGGTGAGCTCCCAGCTCGCCGCGGTCGCCGTCGCGCGTCGCGCCGGCTACCCGCCGCTGTAGCCGCCCCGGCCGACGGCCAGCGCGGCGCGGTAGCGCGTCAACGCGACCGCCGACCAGATCAGCTCCACGACGCCGAAGGGCCACGCGCCCGACGCGAAGCCGTACAAGCTCGACAGCGCGCACCCCACCGCGAAGAGCAGGATGAACACCGGCCCCCGCCGTTCGAACGCGTACATCACCATCATGAAGGTGAGCACGCACACGCCGTAGATCGTGATGGCCATGGGATTCCTCAGAGCTGGGGGCGATTGCGGGCGAGCTGCGCGCCATTGTCGCCGAACACGAGTGTGCCGGTGACCGCGCGGCCGAGGTCGGACACGAGCGCGACCACGAGGCGACCGAGATCCCCGGGCTCGCCGAGCCGCCCGAGCGGGTGCGCGGCAAGCAGGAGGGCGACCTGCTCGTCGGTGAGCGCGTCGCGCACGACCGGGCTCAGCGTGGTGCCCGGCGCGACCGCGACCACGCGGATGCCGTGCGGCGCGAGCTCCACCGCGAGCGTGCTGGTGAGGTGGTTGATCGCCGCCTTCGCCGCGCCGTACGACGCCATGCGCAACGACGGACGGGTCGTCTCCCCCGAGCTCACGTTGACGATCACGCCCGCCGTGCCGGTGCGCACCATCTCGGTGGCCTGCGCGTGGCACCCGAGCATCGTCACCATCAGGTTCTGCTCGACGACGTCGCGCAGGTAGGTCTCGTCGCAGTCGACGAACTCGGTCGGCATGCGGCCGGCCATCGAGCCCACGTTGTTCACCGCGATGTCGAGACCCCCGAGTGCGTCGACGGTCGCGGCGACCGCCGCGGCAGGACCACCGCCCTCGCGGAGATCGAGCGCAGCGGAGGCGACGCGCCCGCCCCTTGCTTCGGATCGGGCTGATCCGGATCGGGCTGACCCGGAGGCCGCAGCCGCGGCGCCCGCGGCGGCGACGCCCTCGGCGAGCCAGTCGGCGTCGCGGTCGACGAGCATCACGTCGCAGCCCGCCGCCACCAGCCACACGGCGATGCCCTGGCCGATGCCCACTCCCGCGCCGGTCACCAGCGCGCGCTTCCCCGTGAGTCCCAGGTCGATCATGGCGCCATCATTGCCGAGCCCATGGCCGAGGTGCCCGACGAGGCACGACATGCGCGCGCGGTACCCCGCCTGCGTGGCGGCTGGTCGTCAGGGGGCCATCTCCCTATCAGTGGTCTCTCAGCCGCTCTCGGCCACCATGGGACGTCGGGAGAGCATCGAGTACCGGAGGACCCCCGTGAGCGAAGACGCACCCCAGCCCGGCAACGGCGCCGGCGACGAAGCCGCGACCACGCCCGTCGTGCCGGAGACCCCGGCACCCGCGGCGGAGACGCCGGCCGCGCCGGCCACCCCTGCCACCCCGGCCGCCCAGGAGGCCACCGAGGCTGCGGCAGCCCCGGCGCCTGCCCCTGCTCCGGCGGCCCCGGCCGCCCAGGAGGCGCCCACCGTCGCCGGCTACGCGGCTCCCGCCGCGGCACCGGTCGACCCGACCGTCGCGGCCCCGGTCGCACCCCCGGTCGCACCGTACGCACCGTACGCACCGGCACCGCCGAGCCACCAGAACGGCTTCTTCATTCCCCGCTGGGTCGGCTTCGTGGCCGCGGCCATCGTCGGCATCTTGATCGTCGGCGGCATCGGCTACGCCATCGGCCACGAGAACTCGTCGTCGAGCAACGGCAACGCGAGCGCCACCTTCCCCGGCAACCGCACCTTCCCGGGGAGCGGCAATGGCACCCAGAACGGCAGCGGCAACGTGCCGGTCTTCCCGGGCAACGGGAACACCAACGGGAACACCAACGGGAACACCAACGGGAACACCAACGGGAACACCAACGGGAACAC